>WNFN01141200.1_pt2 | contig 12134 bp, 9 predicted proteins | sample 5400161 | NCBI WGS metagenome assembly WNFN01 (sample SAMN13153353, study PRJNA577476) | soil metagenome | isolation source: 80 cm saprolite on Douglas fir-dominated hillslope | place: USA:California | collected 2013-09-17
TGCGGAAAGGATGTCCTCTGTCGCTATCCTGCGTAGAATCAAAATATGGTCAGCGTTGTTGAAGATGCGAAGAACAGCCTCGTTGCACTATACATTTGGGGCAACCGCCCGTGAACCCAGGAGGTGCTTTTGCCCGATGATCCGAATCTGACTCGCATAGAAGATGCCTGGCTCCGGTTTGTTCGCAGTCTGCGAGATGTGCTTGTCTTTCAATCCGATGATCGTCCACTCGATCAGTACCTTGCCTTTCGGGATGAGGTTTTGGCTCTGGTCGAGAGCGGAGAGTTCTTGGCGGAACTGAGGGCGGTTTGGACAGAGGCAACTGCTACGGAGTCCACGCCACCAACAGCGGCACAAATCAGCAAACGGAGAGTCTTCAACCTTGCAATCCTTGAATTGGAGTCCTCGGCCAGGGAGGTAGAAATCGCAAAGCTCTTGCCAGCGAGTGATCCGGAGCAACGCAAAGGATGGTTTCGGAAAATACTGGGCCGAGGATCGACTGTCACGGGCAGCGTAAAAGATATTTTCGAAGACTTCAGCAAAAAATACCCTCTCTTGAAAGGGGGGATCACCGCGTTTCGCGAACTTCTCGATCTATTCAAATGAAGGGATGCAACGATCAAAGGGTTCTGGAGTAGTCGAATGACCTGAAGAATCCGGGTATTGTGAACGTCGGCAGCGGTTCCCCAAGTATCAGCAGCAAGTGGACCGCCTATCCGTAGTGGTAGAGCTTGCTGGTTGGCGCAAAATCGTGATTGCACCAGGACCCCGGTCGCGAGCGTAAATGCCACTTTGGGTCGTCTTAAGCAGTACGTCTTGCTTTGTACGCATATATCACTGCCAGCAGCGGTGGGGCGATAATGAATCCCCACAATGGAATTGCAAACCCAAGGATGACCGGTACCAAGATCGAGGCCCACATGGGCACTTTGGCCACGCGCCGCATGATGTATGGCTGGAGCAGGAGGCCGTCCGCGACTACTATTACTGCATATAGGATCAGCACGTAGAGGGGATGGTCCCAGTCTTGACAGCGGAGCAATGCCGCCAGGACCGGGCCGCTCAGACTGAGTACCGGTCCGAGGTGCGGGACGATTTGCAGGGCGGCGGCAAGAATTGCCCACAGTGGAGCCCATGGCACTTTGAGGATCCAAAGACCTACCAGCCAAAGTAGCGCGACCGCGATCGAATCCTGCATCTGTGCAACCGCCCAGTTCTTTAGGGCAAAGCCGGTCACAAGAATGTGCCTATGGGGATCCATGGTCGCCCGCACCTTGTTTGCGTTCTCCGTAAACCTATCCCGCCGATTCCGTCCGTGATACAGATGATGACCTAGCTGATTTTGTTTTCGGGCAATCCGCACCCGCTGCGTGCCTTGGAGGTCTCGCTCCGAGGTGGTGAGCTTTTCCTTCCGCGAAGCCAGACCACCGCGATGACGCTTTCCAGCAATAGTGCAACTGCCAGCACCAGTACGAAACGGCCAGCTCTTTCGTCTCCCACAATCATATTAACCAGCTTCTTTACCCACCGTCGGATACTAAGGGCGAGACCGGACGGTCGCAACCTATACTGCGAGAGGAGAGAATTGTGCCGCGATTCGTGCTCGTTGGTTAGCCCACCTAAAGACTTAGGCTCTCACGAAAATCGAGGGCACGACAATCGTTGCGCTGCTTTCGCGCTTCTTCTCTCTCAAGCTGCATCTGGATTCGGAAGGAGAACGTCACGGATGATGCCATCGAGATCGTGGCAGGCAGCGATGAACTGGCGGAGCGTGCGGCGAGTCGGGCCAAATGAGTCGAAGTCATCCATCGAGATGCCGTCCTCACTATAGGAGCGCCGAAAATCCAGGAATTTTCTCGACAGGTCTTCCACAATTCTGGGCTCGACTGGGTTATTGATTCGCGAATGGACGTCCACATCGCTTGCATTGAAGCGAACTTGCCACGAGTATGGAGGCGAAATCACTACGTCCCCGCCCATGAATTCGCTCCAATGCATGTGATTACGGAACGCAGCTGAGAGAAGACGGATGCGATAGCCGCGCTCTTGGAATCGTTGATAGGTCTTTTTGAAAACTGCCACTCCGGCCCACTCCAGGTACCCGGGATCGATGGTGATGTTCTCCTTCTCGGCAACCACCTTCAACCAGTCATCCAGGCGACCCACCATGATCGTGCACACCGGCCCCATCGTGGCAATGTCTTTACCTTCGCTTTCCCGCCGGCGGAGGCCCCGCTCTACCGCTTCGGCGACCGCAATGCACTGCGGCAAAGTAAAACAAACGGTCGCATTGATACTGACGCCTCGGTACGTGGCTTCCTCAATGGCGGGAATTCCCGCCCGGGTGACTGGAATCTTTACCAGCATGTTGGGAGCCAGCCGATCAAACTCGGCCGCTTGGTCGACGATGGCTCGGGTGTTGCGATAAAGCCTTGGATCCGTCTGTATAGACAGCCTGCCGTTGCGTCCCTTGTGCATGTCGAAAACAGGTTTCAACACTCCGGCAGCTTTCGCGGAGATCTCCTGCACAAGTTGCCAGCTGATTTTGTCCTCATCGGCAGTCGGATATTGCTTGATTATCGCCTGGATACGGTCTTTCCAAAGCCCCATCTCCTTCTTGAGGACTCCTAGCACGATCACTGGGTTGCATGTGGCGCCGACGGCTCCGTGTTCCATCGAGTACGTCAGTTCTTGGATGGACGCAGAGTCATTCCACAGACAGGTAGGAGTAACCTGTGTCATCTCATGCAGGCGGCTCTTGTACGCGACGGAATTGGTGTGCATAATTGGCTCCTCAACCGCAACGAGTATGGCCATCCGAATCCGGAGTCGGACAAAATAATGTCGACGATTATCCCTCCATGAGCACAGGTTGTCAAACCGCTTAGACTTGGCCGCCTCACCTCCTGTAGGCTTTCCATGGGTACTATGCTATTGACAATGTTTGTGATTCTCGATTCCGTGGTCGTCAGGAATTACTTAGATTAATCTAAGCGCTTTGCATCGGGTAACTCGAACAATTGCTAACTACCACTTGAGGAGGTCAGGCATGGATTCAAGTCGTATCACGCGACGCCGGTGGATCGCTGGCACAGGCTCAGCCCTGGCGTCAAGTACGCTGCGCAGAACACGGAATTTGTTCGGAGGGAGAGACCTGGTGCCGGCATCTCACAGGATGCTACTTGTCGGCCACCCTTGGGAATTCGTTCGGGTCCCGGACAGCAGAAACTAGGATTGACTCGCGTGCACGGGGGATGATAGCGGGACGACGGCGTTTCGCGTCTGCAGCCGAAAGCCACAGGATTCTCTTACACACAGCTGCGGCGTGATCTTGCAGGTCACCCCTTTGGCATCCTTCTTTCCCGCGAGGCGTTCGAGCAGTAACTCGGTCGCAGCGCGGCCAACCTCATACTTCGGCAGTTCTACGGCAGTGACGGGAGGGTTGAAAAACCTTAGCCACGGATAATCGTCAAGCGTTACGAGGCCGAAATCCTCGGGGCAGCGCATACCCAGTTCCTGAGCAGCTTGCAGAAAGCCGACCGTCATAAGGTAATTGGCGACAAACACCGCATCTGGACGATGCGTTAACAGCGAAAGACCAGCGCGGTGTCCGGATTCGATGCGGTAGTCGCCTTCGTAGACTAATTCCGGCTCGTATTTCAGACCATTCGCACTCAGCGCCTTGCGATACCCTTGCAAACGTGCCCGGCCGTTGCTGACGCTTAATGGTCCGCCAACGAGCGCAATCCTTTTATGTCCAACCCTTGCCAAGTGCGAAACGGCGTCGAAACTCCCCTTCAGATCGTCCGTGATAACCGCGTCTTCGGTCAAAATGGGATACGTGCGCATCATGAGCACACAAGGTACTTTCATGTCGGCGATCATGCGCCGGACTCTGGCGCTTAATTCTCCCGGGGCCTTGGTAAGCAGGATGCCATCGACCCGCTTGGACAGCAGCAACTCGAGATACAGCTCTTCTTTCTCGAGGATCCCGTCGCTGTTGCAGAGAAGAATGCTATAGCCCTGCTTCTGGGCAGCATCCTCGGCACCGCGTACGACCATCGGGAAAAAAGGATTCGAGATGTCCGGAACGATCACTCCAATGGTGTGGGTACGTTCGCGAGCCAGACTCTGGGCGAGCGAGTTAGGACGATAGTCCAGCTTCCGGATGGCAGCTTCGACGCGCTTCTTTAGTACTGCTCCGACGTGCTCCTTCTTATTGATGACGGCTGAGACAGTGAAAACCGACACCCGCGCTTCGCGGGCGACATCGTAGATGTTCGGCGCCTTTCGGCCCGAGGTCTTCGAGTTTCGCGGTGCACGGGACATGAATTAACCAATCTCCGCTGATCACGGGCGCGAGCATCGGAATACTAACATTCGGTGCAATCTAGTCACGAACCGGTTCAGACTGATTTACAGAATCCAGACTACTGAACCCCTCTAATCTTCAGTACGAAGCTTTGGATCTCTCCGGCACGCCGATCAAGATCGGCCGCCTGCTTGGAAACGACCTCCCGATGACGGGCGAAAATCTCTTTCGCTTCGTTCTGCTTTCCCATCCGTGTATAGGTCTGTCCCAGCTTGTACAGCGGCTCGGGAAAGTTTCCATCCAGCGAGATCGCCTTCTCGTAATTCCGGGCGGCCTCTGTTAGGTTCTGCTGCACGCGAAAGAATTCGCCTAAGTGAAAGTAAACGCGAGCGTCCGCTGGGCGCAAACCAGCCGCCTGACGCAAGGCGACCAAAGCGCGAGCGGCTTTGGCCCGCCCTCCTCTGTCCTCCATTTCCTTAACCAGCGCTGCCCCGTAGTAGTACTGCAGTTCGAAGCTCGCGGGCTTCTTCTCCGCCAAGTACTCAAGCCTGGTCGCAACTTCAGTGGAGCGACTATCGGAGAAACTGAAGGCTTCTCCAAGAAAGACGTAAGCAGGTTCGAACTGCGGATCAAGATCCACCGCCTTCAGAAACGCGCCGACCGCATCCGCAGTTTTGCCGCGCATGAATTCCGCCGTGCCCAGTCCCAGATAGATGCGCGACGCCTTCGGAAAACGGTTTTCGGCAGCGTGAAAGACCGTCCGAGCCGCATCGTAGTTTTCGTGGAGGAGGAGTTCGGCTCCGAGATCGAAAGCAAACTTGTCGCTATTCGGATCCAAACGTACTGCTTCCTGGTAGTGATTCAGAGCATCGATGTAGTGACTTTGGGCCTCGCAGATATCACCAAGCACGTCGTGGATTTCGCCTGTACTCTTGACGGCAAGCGCACCCTGAGCCGCATCTAGAGCGCCATTGGCATCCTTAAAGTGTTCGAGGCGAAGGACTGCCAGATTGTAGAGCGCATCGTATGAGCTCGGGTCTATCCGGGTCGCTTGTTCGAATTTCGCAAGCGCCTGATCATAAGCTCCGTAGTTCGCCAGCAATGTTCCCTCTCTGACCAGTCTCGACTCCGGAGGGATCGAGCTAAGCGCTGTGTCGAGTAGAGGAATCGCCCGGTCGGATTGGTGTTGCTTCAACCGCACAAGGGCGAGAGCGTACAGTGATTGTTCATCATCGGGGGCAAGCCTCGTCGCCTCCTCTAGCGATTTCGACGCGGCATCAATATTTCCCTCATCAAGATTTAGAGTTCCAGCCAGTCTGAGCCAAGACACCGCATTCACTCCGGGCGGAGGACTCATTGAATTGAGATCGCGCAAAGCGTCCTTTCGTTTCCCTGCACCGGCAGCGGCCACTGCTGCCTCGTATGCAATCTGAGTCGAATGTTCCCGCCGTACCGCGCGGTCCAGCAAAGGACGTGATTCCGCATACTTGTGCTGCGCATTCAGCAGCGCTCCCAGGTTGTACAACGCGTTCACATCGTGCGGGCCCAGACGGAGGGCGTGACGAAACGCCGCCTCCGCTTGTTCCGCGTCTTGCTTTCGAAGATAAGCCGCACCGAGGTTATTGTAGGCGTGGGGAAGGTTCGGCGCCCGACGCGCAAACGCCTTAAACATGTCGAGAGAGCGGCCATCGTCGCCAGCACGGGCATAGGCAATGCCGAGGAGGTTGTACACGTCGGCCTCGGCAGGGTGTGCTTGACGGTAATTTTCCAACTCGGCGATAGCTTCCTTGACGTTACCCGAGTCGAGTTTCAGATGCGCGCGACCTAAAGCGTCCTGGCTGGCTAGAACTCCGGTCACGCTAAGCAAGAAGGCGACGCAAAAGATGAGACTGGCAACCGTCGTTCCAAAGCTGGACCGAATTCGACGACCCATGAAATCCACAAGGCTCACGCTTCTGATCATGCAAATTCGCACAATATGCGGATCATAGCAGGCCAAACGAACGTTCTATCTTCGCCGACCATTGAGCCCTAGTGACGTAGCGCGTACATCTGGAGCTTTAGCTGGTCCGTCACGAACGCCTTCATCTTCGCCGCACTCGCAGCGATGCTCGGCTCCCGGGTTTGATCGAGCTCCAGCTGGACCCATCCGTCGAAACCAATTTCCCGATAGAGGTCTGCCAGGCCGCGGAAATCGACAATGCCCTTTCCCAGTTCTACGAAGTCCCCGGTAACACCGCTACCCAGATAACTGGGAGGCGGGAGTTTCGGATCGAAGTCTTTCCAGTGGCTGACCGCAAGCCTGGAGGCATAGCGCTTGACCGTAGCCACAGCGTCCAGGCCCGCCGCCGTGAGGTGACCGACATCCGCGCAGAATCGGATGTACTTAGCATTCGTCTGGTCGAGGATCTGAAGGATCATCTCTTTCGGGACGTCGCGCTCTGCGTGAAACGCGGCGTAAATCCCGTGCTCCTCCCAACTGATCCGGCCCAACTCGTCCATCGCACGCACGGTACGAGTTACGTCCTCTGCAGTTCGCCGGTAGGGCTTCCCGCCGGTATCGGGAAGATCCCAACCAAGCGCGATGTACTCAGCGCCCGCTGCCTTGAGAAATGACGCTACCGCGTGGATCTTGGCACGCATTTCGGGCAGCTGGTGCGCGTCATGCAGGTACAACGCCTGATACACACCCTCAAGCTTCACCCCAAGCGTGCTGGATCGTTGCCGAAACTCACCGACTCGGTTGGCATAATTTACTTCGAACTGCGCCTTGCTGTTGTCGGCCTCAGTTGCGCCAATGTTCAGGCGAGAGATTCCTTCGGTGGCATTCCAATAGGAAGTAATCGACGGAGAGGCGGAGAGCCAGGTGGTCGCGGCCATTCCGATCCTGAACTTCTGCGCCTTATCGGCAGCGGATAGTGGCGTTTGAAGAAGGAAAGCCAGCGCACCGAGTGCGCTCGCTTTCACAAACTGGACCACCCCTCCGTCTTCCGTCATGGTCGGTTTTCAATCTGGCCCGCCTTCATCTGGCAATCGGTCAATAATAGAACTTCAAAGCAAACTGAATCTGGCGTTGCAGGTTGGGGACGGTACTCGTGATGGCTCCAAAGTTAGAGACTGGAGCTCCGGCGGTCCCCGGACTGCTGGTGTCCCAAGCCAAGTTTGACGGAGGGCCAAACTGAGGTTTGTTGATGAAATTGAAGGCCTCGACTCGGAACTGCAGGTACTTCGACTCCGTGAAGGTAAAGTTCTTGAAGAGCGAAGCGTCTACCAGGGAGATGCCGGGTCCACGCGGCCCAGGGGTCGGACTGCAGTTCCCGAACGTGTACTGCGCCGGAGCCGTGTAACCGCTGGGGCTCACCCAGTCACTGAGCGAGCGGTGGAATCCGGATGCGGGACTTATACAGTTTGGCCGACTTCCCGAACCCGTGCCGCTGTTGTCCTGGCTGATGCCGATGCCCACCGGTTGGCCGCTGGCAAAGGTCGCGATAGAATTCAGCTGCCAATCACCAACGACTTTCTCCCAAACGCCGGAAGGAGCAATCTGGTGTCCTTTTCCTATAGGCAACTGGTAAGTACCGCTAGCTACAAAGCGATGCGGCGTGTCGTTATCCCAGTATCCCCACTCCGCCTTCCGGTTATACCTGTTCTGCACACCGTGCAATCCCGCTTCGAAATCACTCACCTGGCTTAGAGCCTTGCTTCGCGTGTACGCGAAATGAAGACCCAAGCCGCGCGTCAACCTCTTATCGGCAGACAGCTGAAGGGCGTTATAGGTTGAATTGCCTTCGCTCGTCAGCCACTCGATGGAGGTAGGAGATCCACTGGTCTGAACGAAATTTGGGAACGGAATGACCGGTGGCGATCCGGGAGTGATTAGATTCGGCTGATTCTCGTTCTCCAGATCCCACAGGTGACGCGCCCGATTGAAGACATAGTTCGCTTCCAGGACAAAGCTCGAGCTCACCGAGTACTGGAAGCCGTAACTACCTTGGTAAATTGTCGAGGGTTTGAGGTGCGAGTCGATGGCGCGGATGAAGAGCTGAGCCACCGCAGAAGTATTGTTGACATCTACGGGTGCGAGGAAGTTCGAGGGAAATCCGTTTTGCAGGAAAATGGTTGGGGCCTGTGTTGGCTGGGCGTTAGCCTGGGCATCCACGAGGAACGGGGGATCCAGCGCCAACATACTTTCACTGCCGTAGCGATATGTGTTCTGGTAATACACGCCGAACCCGCCACGCATGACCAGTTTCGGCACTACGGAATAGGCGAAGCCCACGCGCGGAGCAAAATTGTTCTTTACCGGATGCACCGTCGTGCGCTGGAGCGTCCCAGATGCATTCGCAGGAACCGTGAATAGTCCGCCCTGGCCTCCATTCAAGGTTGGGTCGAAGTTCGTTTCGCGATTGTTCCGCTCGAACAGCGGGCTCGAATATTCATAGCGAACGCCATAGTTGATGGTCAGCTTTTGAGACGCTCTCCAGGTATCGCCGACAAACCAGTTCCAGCCGTTGCGATAGATGCGCGCGATGTCCAGATTTTCCAACTCCGCATGGTTCGGTAAACCCAGTAAGAAGTCGGTGATGCCTTGGCCCGTGTATTGACTATTGAAGCCGAGATTACCCCGGATGCAGCAGAGATCGCTGAAATCGTCTCCGTCGCGCCGCCACTCGATGCCCATCTTCAGGCTGTGCGTGCCCTTGATGTAGGTGACGGCATCTTTGAGTTGCCAGATCTGGGCAAACTGGTTCTGCGGCAGCCATTGCGGACTGCCCAACTGCTGCATTCCCGAAATGTCGATCTCGGGAAGTCCGCCGGACAAACCAGGGTAGATCGGTATGCCGTTCAGTCCGTATTGGCTGTTTACGTTTCGTCCGAGAGTCGCCTGGATGTTGTGGGAGGCCACGCGAATGAACGCAAAGTGGCCGTCATTCACCAGGTTCGGCTTGAACATGTGAACCCAAGCCATGGAAACATTCGTTCCGCGATCAAGGTTCTTGCCCGAAGTTGAATCAGCGGTTCCGTCTGCGATGGGGGAAGCTTCGCTGAAAATGCCAGGCCTGAACTGTCTAAGGTCAAAGATCACCAAGTGCCCGTACACGTTGTCGGAATCGCTAAACTTGTGGTCAATGCGGATCGCTCCCTCGTCGGAATCCTGCATCACCTTGGGACTGGCAACGAAGTTTACGCTAGGTAAACCACCCGGAACTCCCTCGGAGCTGGTGTTCTCATTCGGCAAGGGGTAAAGAGCCAGGAGCTTGGCTGCGGTTGGATCCACACAGCTACTGCTGAGGACTCCTGAGGAGCTGATGCAGTTGGAGAACTGCGACAGCCCTGGAGCCGTAGGAGAGTGGGGCAGATTCGCCGCGGGAAACTCGCTGAAGTCCAGATTCCGCATCAGCGGGGTCGGGACCAAACCCTGAAGGGTTAATCCGTCACGAATTCGTCTCCCCTCCCAGTTTACGAAAAAGAAGGTTTTGTCCTTTCTGATTGGTCCGCCGAGCGTAGCGCCGAATTGATTCTGCTGAAAAATCGGTTTCGGGGACGTTGCCGGGGCAAAATAGTCCCGCGCGTCAAGTTTGTCATTGCGAAAATACTCATATAGGTCCCCATGCAAACCATTGGTACCGGATTTGATCGCCGCATTTATGACTCCACCGGCGCTGCGGCCGTACTCTACATCGTAGTCCCGGGTCTGCAGCTTGAACTCCGAGAGGGAATCCACTGCCGGCTGCACCGCTTGCGCGCTTTGATCCTGAAGATTGGTCGTATAGGAATTGTTATCAGCTCCATCCAATACGAAGTTATTCTCGGTCGAACTGTTCCCGTTTACGCTGAAGACGCCCTCGGCCCGTTGCTGAAACGATGGACTGGAGGTGTTCACTCCGGCGGTGAGTTGAGCAAGTTGGTCATAGCGGCGTCCATTCAACGGCAAGTCCGTCGCCTGCTGGCCGCTCACGACATTGCCGACGTCCGCGGTCTGCGTGTCGAGCAGCGGAGCCTCCACGGTAACATCGATCACCTGTTGAGCGGATCCCAATTGCAACTGAATGTCCACCTGCTTGCGGTCCTGCACATCCAAGCTGACCGAGTTGCTCACAGCCTTCTTGAAGCCAGTCGCCTCGACAGTTACGGTATAGGTTCCGACTCTGAGGTACGGAAAGACAAAGGCACCATCAGATCCCGTTGTGGCAGATTGGGTCTCGCCGGTCGCGACGTTTGTTACCATCACCTTCGCACCGCCGACTACCGCAGCAGTAGGATCCCTGATCGTGCCCACGATGCTCGCAGTATCGATCTGCGCGCTGGCTAATACCGTAAGAAACAATAGGAATAATGCGCCCATCAGAAATTCACGAATTCGACCGCAAGTCGATGCTCGCATTCTCGTCACCTCAATCTGAAAATTTGCTGATGCCGCTATCCCCGGAAGTGTTAACTCAGTGTTCTTGCTCTTTTACGTGCTCTAACCGCTTATAATCGGAGGCATTGCGCTTTTATAATGGGTTTGAATTACTTGTCAAGCACTTTTTTGGCCTTATATTCACAGCGCGAGCGAAGCGAAACGTTTTGACCGTTCCGGCGCCAAGGACTGAGATGGCAGGCGACTGTCTAAACGGTTAGACATATTGCAGTTAGACTCCTGTCGTAAAAACTCTCCATCAGGACGAGTCACATCCCGATGCTGATATAAACTCTTTTGGCTCGTGCTTGGTATCGGTGTTTGTACCCATTCTTTTTCGAAGATCCTGTGATATACATTCCTGCACGATCGCCGGATTGGTCTCGGTTTAGTAAAACCTCCGGGAAGATAGGTCGGGACTCAAAATGGATCGAAGACGCTTTCTGAAGTCCGCTGCGGGCGGGACGGTCGTCCTGGCCTCTCTGCCGGTGCTAGGGACGCCCCCTGAAAAATCAGTGGCGCCTGGGTGCAATTTTCTCACAGTCTCGCAGGCCGCTCTGGTCGGAGCCGTTGCCGAGCAGATTGTACCCGCGGACGAACACCCGGGCGCGAAGGACTCCGGAGTTGTCTTCTACATCGATGGAATTCTCTCGGGACGTTTTGGCTACTTCTACCGAGACCGCTACGAGCAAGGCCTCAAGCTGGTGGATGGCGCAAGCCACAAACAGTTCGTTCGCAGCTTCTCTTCACTCGAGGGCACTCAGCAGATCTCGATATTGCGAGCGCTGGAGTCCGGAGAGGCCGCGGGATCTGAAGGTCGCGAATTCTTTGCCCTGATTCGGCAGCACACGATGGAGGGCTACTATGGCGACCCCGAACACGGCGGGAACCACGAGGGAGCGAGCTGGAAGATGATCGGGTTCGAGGGCTGAGACCGTGCCAAACAAGAAAGTGGATATTGTCGTAGTCGGCTCAGGAGCAGGAGGCGGAATCGTCGCCAAGGAACTCGCCGCGGCTGGTTTGTCAGTCGTGGTGTTCGAACGCGGCAAAATGCACACCTCCGCCGATTTCAATCACAGCGAACTGGATTCTCAATACTCCGTTCCGCCAGCATACGGTCCCGCCGTCTACCCCAACCCCCGCACGTTTCGATACACGGATCGCGAAACTGCGCGGCTTGTCTATCCCGGAGTCGACGACGCGTACGGCAAGACTGCAGCAGCCGTCGGTGGGGCCACACTTGCTTATGGGGCGGCGGCGTGGCGCTTTAAACGCGAAGACTTTCGGATGAAGTCGACCTACGGAAGCATCCCCGGCACTTCCCTCGAAGATTGGCCTATCACCTACGACGATCTGGAACCCTACTACGAAAAGGCCGATCTTCGAGGGAAGTGCCGGGGATGCTTCCGTAGGTCGACT
>WNFN01257381.1_pt3 | contig 12129 bp, 9 predicted proteins | sample 5400161 | NCBI WGS metagenome assembly WNFN01 (sample SAMN13153353, study PRJNA577476) | soil metagenome | isolation source: 80 cm saprolite on Douglas fir-dominated hillslope | place: USA:California | collected 2013-09-17
GATGCGCTTTTCGCCGCTCGCGAGTTCGAGCTCCCAGCGTCCATCCGCAAGCGGTAAAGCCATCACCACTTTGGTGTTGAATTGAATGTGCGGTGTGAGCTGAAATTTCTGCGCATAGTCCCGCAAGTAATCCAGCATCTGCTGGCGGCTGGGAAAATCCGGATAATCCACCGGCATCGGATAGTCCGCGTATTCCGTGGTTTTGCGCGAAGAAATAATATGCACGGTTTCATACACGCCGTGCAGCCAATTCCCGCCCAACTCGCGGTCCGCCTCCAATTCTTCGTAGGGAATTTTGTGCTCGAGCAAAGCCTTAGCCATGCCGAGCCCCACAGGCCCCGCCCCAATCAATGCCATCACATCTGAGCGATCCGACATTGCCATTCACCGACCGAATGCAGCTGGTTACGCTCCTGCGGCTTTTACCTTGGCGAGCAGCTCGACAAATTTTTGTTGGCGTTCCGCCTGGTCGTGGCCGCCCTCGGCTTCGGCCAATTGCGTGATGTTCATGGAGCAGAACTTCGGGCCGCACATGGAGCAGAACTTGGCTTCTTTGTAGAAATCGTCGGGAAGATTTTCGTCGTGCATGGCTTTGGCGGTGGCGGGATCGAGCGAGAGCTCGAACTGCTTGTTCCAGTCGAAGAGAAACCGTGCGTAGGAAAGCGCATCGTCGCGATCACGCGCGCCGGGACGATGCCGCGCGACGTCCGCGGCATGCGCGGCGATTTTATAGGCGATCACGCCTTGCTTCACTCGAGGCGCCGTACCAGCCGATCATGGCCGCGCCGATCGCGCTGGTGATGTGGTCGTAGCCCGGAGCGATGTCGATGACGAGTGGGCCGAGCGTGTAGAAGGGCGCTTCGTGGCACCACTCCATTTCTTTTTCGACCTGCTCCTTAATCTTGTCCATGGGAATGTGCCCGGGGCCTTCGATCATCACTTGCACGTCGTGATCCCAGGCTTTTTTGGTGAGCTCGCCGAGGACTTTTAATTCCGCGAACTGCGCTTCGTCGCTGGCGTCCGCAATGCAGCCCGGCCGCAAACCATCGCCCAGCGAAAAACTCACGTCATGCTTCTTGAACACTTTGCAGATGTCATCGAAATGTTCGTATAAAAAATTCTGTTTCTTGTGATGCTCCATCCAGTGCGCCATCAGCGAACCGCCGCGGCTCACAATGCCGGTGATGCGCTTGCGCACAAACGGCACATGCTCGCGCATTACGCCGGCGTGAATGGTCATGTAATCGACGCCCTGCTCGGCTTGCTCTTCGATGACTTCGAGCATCAACTCGAAGGTTAAATCTTCCGGCCGGCGCACGCGGGAGATTGCTTCGTAAACAGGAACCGTTCCGACGGGCACAGGCGATGCTTCGATAATGGCTTTGCGTATGACGGGGATGTCGCCGCCGGTGCTCAGGTCCATAACGGTGTCAGCGCCGTAGTGCACCGCGTGATGCAACTTCTTCAGCTCTTCGCCAATATTGGAACTCGTGGCGGAATTACCGATGTTGGCGTTGATTTTGCATTTGGTGGCGATGCCGATGGCCATCGGCTCCAGGTTGCGGTGATGAATGTTGGCGGGAATGATGCAACGGCCGCGCGCCACTTCACTGCGGATCAGCTCCGGTTCCAGGCGTTCGCGCTTCGCGATGAACTGCATCTCTTCGGTAATGCAACCTTGCCGCGCGAGATGCATCTGCGACATGTTCCTGTTGCCGTTCGCGGTGGCCGCCGCCGCTTCTCGTTTTTCGATCCAACTATCGCGCAAAGCCATGGCTATCCCCCGTAACTCGTGTTCCGCAACCCGAGGTCCGAGCGGGGACACGCTTCCTTACCTGAAGCAGGATTATGGCACCGGGCTCCCCGGCCAGCAACCCGCCTCGGTTTCGGGCGGGCAATGAGTCGAGTTCGCCGCCGCTAGCACCAGCCTGTTTCTCGGTTTTCCACAGATTCCACAACGGTGCGAACGATTCACAGAAATCTTACTTGACATATAGCGAAACAAAAGCGAAACTGCTGCGGAGTTAGGGAGTATGCTATGAGCTTTGCTGCGGCTTTGCCCGACCAGGGAATCGAAACCCGGATGCAGCCTGAAACCGCAAGTTCTCTCACTGACACCCTGCGGCATTACTGGGGATACGACGCGTTTCGGCCCGGACAGGAAGCGGTTGTGAGGAGCATTGCAGCGGGACGCGACGCTTGCGTCAGTGCTGGACGCCAGACGCACGGCGGTGGTCATTTCGCCGCTGATTGCCCTGATGCAGGACCAGGTGGCACAGCTCGAGCAGAGCGGGATTCCGGCGGCATTCGTGAACAGCTCCCTGAGCGGGGCAGAACGAAGCCAAATTCTAAAGCGCGCCACAGCGGGAGAATTCCGGCTACTGTATTTTTCGCCGGAACGCGTGGCGCTGGGGGACACGCCCGAGTGGCTGAAGCGAATACCGGTTTCTTTCTTCGCGATTGACGAGGCGCATTGCATCTCCGAGTGGGGCCACGAATTTCGCCCGGAGTACCGGCAACTGAGCCGATTGCGCGAGCTCTTCCCGGACCGGCCGATTGCGGCGTTCACCGCCAGCGCGACGCAGCGCGTGCGGCACGACATTATCGAGCAGTTGCGGCTGCGCGACCCGCACAAGCATATCGCCAGTTTCCGGCGGCTGAACCTGCATTACATCGTGCACGAAAGCAACTCGCGCACGCAGGAAGAGATGTTGCTGCGAGCGGTGCGGAGGGTTAGCGAAGGCAATGTAATCGTGTACGCGCCGACGATTGCGCGGGTGGGCGAGACGGTTGATGTCCTTGAGGAAAATGGGATAGCGGCGATCGGCTATCACGGCCAGATGGAGGCCAAGGCGCGCCGCGAAAATCAGGAAAAATGGATGAGCGACGAGGTGCGCGTGCTGGTGGGCACGCTGGCATTCGGCCTGGGGATCAACAAGGCAGCGGTACGCTCGGTGATTCATCTGTCGCTGCCGAAGAGCGTCGAGCAGTACTACCAGGAAGCGGGCCGCGCGGGGCGTGATGGCTTGCCCGCAGATTGCATTTTGCTATGGCAGAAAAAGGATCGTGGACTGCACGCCTATTTCATAGGGCAGATTGGCGATCCCGTAGAGCGGGAGCGATCGTGGCAGCGTTACCACGAGGTGGAACGCTTTGTGCAGTCCATGGAGTGCCGGCAGCATCATGTGTGCAAGCACTTCGGCGAGCAACCCAAGTGGGAACGCTGCGGCACCTGCGACATCTGCGCGGGTACGCCGGATTGGCTGGAAGTGGAGGAAACGCGGTCCTGGGGGCCGCGCGCGAAGGCTCGCCGGACGCCACCCGACAAGCGGGTCGCGGGCGAACAGCGTCCGGCTGGCGCCACTTTGTCCTTGCCGGATGCTCAATTGCGGGAATACATGCGCGAGTGGCGGCGCAATACGGCGAGAGATTTGGGAGTGGCCGCCTTCGTCGTGTTGCATGACACAGGGCTGGATGCGCTGTGTACCGTCAAGCCGACATCCTTGCAGGCGCTGCGGGCGGTCTCTGGCTTCGGAGACAAGAAGGTGGAGCGTTACGGCCAGGAGATCCTGGACGCACTGCAGCGGTTCAACAAAGGCGAACGGGCCAACAATGACTGGCACGCCGCCGCCTCACACCCGCGCGAGGATACGCTGCAGCTCCTCGGAGAAGGACGCACATTCGAGGAAATAGCGCAGATTCGCGGCCGCAAGGTCAGTAGCGTGGTGGACATGGTGGCCAAACTGATGGAAGGCGGCGAGGTGAAGTTCGAGGCGAAGTGGCTCAGCGCCGAGCGCTACGCGCAGATTGCTGCGGCAATTCAACAATTTGGCAAGGAGCGCCTGAAGCCGGTAAAGGAAGCATTGCCAGAGGAAATCACATTTGGCGAGATTCGCCTGGTGGCGGCTCATCTCCGCGTCCAGCAAAACGCGGGTCAAGGCCGCAGCGGGTCTGGCCCTCGATCCTCCCCTTCATAATCGGAAGCGCGGCTGGGCCGCAAGGACTCAGCGTTTTGGCGAATCAAGTCGTCAGAGCAGATCGCTGCGCAAAGCCGCTGGTGGGGCGATGCTCAGGACGCTTGTCGGCTTTAACTCTCTCAGGGAGCGACGGCAGGTTTGGCCTGCGATTCCATGAATTTCAGGAGCTGCTCGCGGAGCTTGCGCACTTGTGGCGCGGCCGGGCCCTGCGGCGCGAGCTTGAGGTAGGCGTCAATATCCTGCAGCAGGGCCGAAGGATTTTGCGTGTGACGGTGGATTTCGGACAGCAGCAGGTAGACATCGGGGTTTTCCGGCTTGAGGCCGCGAGCAGCATACGCGCTGGCTTCCGATTCGGGTAAGCGGCGCAAGGCAAGCAGAGCGCGAGACAGTTCGTAAGGTCCGCGCCAGGTGTTTGGATCAGAGGCGATCGCCTGGCGAGCCACGGGCTCGGCGTCATTCGGACGATTCTGATCGTTCAGGAGCATGGAAAGCAGCAGCAATGGCGGTGCGTATTTCTGCGCGCTCATCGCAATGGATTGGCGCAACGCTTTCTCGGCGGCAGGGAAGTCTTTCAGGTGAACATATGCCATGCCCATCTGCGCGTAAGCCTCGTAATAGTCCGCGTAATTATTTATGGCGCGCTGGAATTCCTGCACGGCTCCTGTGTAGTCTCCTCGCGAGTCGGCTTTAGCGATGCCTTTCTCAAAGGCGGCGCGGGCTTTTTGTGGGATGGCGAGTTGATGCGCGGTGGTCACATCGCCAGTGGGAATAGCCGCGACAAGTTGCTTTCGTAGGCGGACAATCACGTTCGGCTGATCGTATCGCGTGACTTCCACCGGCAGACGTGTGGGCTGGTAACCATCCTCTTCGGCGACGATTTCGTATTGACCCGGCGCAAAGTGGCCGAAGGAAAATTCACCGGAAGGATTGGTCAAAACGGTGGGGTGAGCAACGCTTCCAGCAACAGTGAGCAACTGCATGCGGACCCCGGGAATAGGTTCATCCGTGTCCTCGCGCCGCGCGGAACCGGCAATAACGTAGTCGCCGTTTCCTCGGGGAATCTGCAGTTTCTCCATCCGCGGGGAAGGATGTCCCCAGGCGAAGGCCACCGAAAACAGGACGTTGGCAACTCGCAGGAGCATAGGAACGTCAGGCAACACCATCATACTCCGGCGGGGAAGGCTTTCCGTGCCGGGGAATAAGCGGACACGAGTGGGTCAATCGCCGACGACTGCCAATGAGGTGTTTATGCGCGACGCAACGTGATCAACGTGATTTCCGGCGGAACGCCGAGGCGCACGGCGGCGCCGACCGTGCCTAGTCCGCGGTTGACATAGAGCACTGAGAGGGGCGGCTGGGCGTGACTGGATGTCAGCGCCTGTTGGCTCGAATAGTTTGCCTCCTTCAGCGCACGGAGGTTTGTCGCGGGCATGGAGAGCGGGCGGAAGTACGCGCCGGCAATGTAATCGGTGATAAAGCGCGCCGGACTGAAGCGATGATCGAGGATTTCCACCTGGACTTGCCCGCCGTGGGTGTGCCCAGCCAGCGATAGCTCGATGCCCAGCTCCGCGGCACGATTAAAAGTGTTCGGATTGTGCGAGAGCAAAATGTTTGGCATGTCCCGATGAACCAGGGGAGCCAGGTCGGGAAGCATCTCCAGACGCTGGCCGCTATGCGCGCGCTCGCGCTGATAATCGACGCCGAGAAGATTAAAATACGCGCCGCGAAACGCGAGCTGCACATTTTCATAGCGAAGCAATTTCATGCCGGCCCGCGCGAAGAGTTCCTGCGCGGCATCTTCGGCCCCTGCGTAAATTTCGTGGTTGCCGTTGCAGCCGAAAATACCGAGGGGTGCGCGAAGTTGGCGGATCTCGTCGACGCAATCGGCCAGCGGGTCCGCAGCTCCGGTGATGAAGTCTCCCGTGACGACGGCGAGATCGGCGCCCAGCGCGTTGGCCATGTCCACCGCGCGGCGAACATCCGTGCGGCTCGTGCTGCCACTGAGGTGAATGTCGCTAAGCTGGACGATTGTCATTCCGTCGAGAGCGGGCGGCAAATTGGCGGTGGGGATTTCGACGCGGCGGACGCGGTAATCCAAGCGCTCGGCGGCGAAGCCATAGACCACGCTGAGAAAAGGAACAGCGCCCGCCAGGGCGGAAGCGGTGCGGAAGAAGTAGCGGCGCGAAGGGTCCGGGACCAGGTCCGCAGCCACGGCAGTTGCGCGCGTGGCCGGCGCGTTTGCTGTCACCGGGGCAGGCGAAGAGCTTGACGCGCGGTTGTTGCGCCGAGCAACAGAGCGGAAGGAAACATAAAGGCGCTCGATGACGCGAACCACCTTCACTGCGATATAGGCGAAGAGCGCGCTGGTAAACCACAGGCCCGCGAACATCGTGATTTTGGCGCCGGGAATCAAGTGGTGGCGGTACCCCATGCGAAATCCGTCGGCCACGGAGCCAATAATCAGAACCAGCAGCGCGACGTACACGAGCCGCACTGCGGCGCGTAGCCAGGCGATGCGCCATTTGGCGGTGACACGCCAGACGGAGCGATACCAAAATCGCTGGGAGAGAAATAGCAAGGTAAGAAGCGTCAACGCTATGGCACTGCCCACCGGAAACCAGCCCCAGTTCACGGAAATTCTCCTTCAATCAAACATCTAAGTTTACCATGCGGCGGGGTTCCACGCGTTTCCTGGAGTCCGTCTAGTTAACTCACGACGCCAAGGCAATGAAGCGTGCTCAGTGTCGCAGGCCGGGGTCATACCAGCATCAAACGCGTGTGAATTCTCGATGACCGCGCCTGCTTCGGGCGAGCCGGCTAGCGGGCTTTCGCCCCGCGTTTCGCTGGCGATCCCGGAGCTGGGTTGCCCTTCGGAGCGGTCCGGGCGCATGGTCAGGCCGCGACCGTGGCGCACGTCGAGGCCGCGCACCCAGAAAATGATGTCCTCGGCAATGTTGCTGGCATGATCGGCAATGCGCTCGAGGTGGCGAGTAGCCAGAATGAATTGCATGCCGGAGCTGACCAGCGTGGCCTGCTGGGTCATGGAGGCGAGCAAATTTTCGAAAATACGGTCGCGGTATTGGTCCACGACATCGTCGCTTTCAAGGACTTCCGTGGCCATTTCCACGTTGCGAAAGATGAGCGCGCCGAGGCTCTTGCTGACCATGGCGCGCACGGCGAGAACCATGGGGACCAACTCCTCCGGAATCCGCGCACCAGGCATTTCGCGCAGGGAAACCGCGCCTTGCGCGAGGTTGACGGCGAGGTCGCCGATGCGCTCAAGGTCGTTGGTAATTTTCAGCGCCGCCACGATCAGGCGCATTTCGTCATCGGAGAAGGAGCCGCGGCGGAGCAGGCGTATGGCGTGCTCGTCGATCACAATTTCCATTTCGTTGATGCGCGGCTCAAGGAGAAAGACTTCGCTGGGGAGCGCGGACGTGCGCGTGCTATCGAGCGAGGTGACCGCGTCCAGGGCGCGATTCATGGCACCTTCCACAGTACGGGCCATGGAGACGAGGTAGTTCACCAGCACGTCGTACAGTACTGCCTCGGTGAGTCCGGCCGTGGTGCTCGCCATGAATTGGCCCTCCGTGCGGATGGGCGTCGGCAACTGACACTTCCGCTCGTAAGCAAAAATATGCGGCGGGGACGATTAAAGGTTGATGAAGCGATTGTGAACGAACGGAAACAAAATCGGTTGCAGTGTTCCAGGGCGTGGCCTGACGGATCCTCTACGCGGAAGCGCGGCCGCTGCCGCGTGATGTCCCGGCGGACGGGGTTGCGCGGGCGGCCCGCTCGGCGTCGAAGATGGGGACGGAGAAATGGAATCGCGAGCCGCGGCCGACTTCGCTTTCGACCCAGATGCGGCCGCCATGCACTTCGACGATGTGCTTGGCGATGGAGAGGCCCAGGCCGGTGCCGCCCAGCTCGCGGGAGCGCGCGGCGTCGACGCGATAGAAGCGCTCAAAGATGCGCGGCTGATCGGCAGTGGGAATGCCGATGCCGGTATCGGCGACGGTGAAGACGACTTCGGCGTCGCGAGATTCCGCGCTGACCACGATTTGACCGCGCGCGAGCGTGTATTGCGTGGCATTGTCGAGCAAATTTTGCAGCACTTCCGCGAGGCGGCGGCGATCACCGGCGACATCGGGCAAGCCGTTGAAAGGCTTGACGGAAATGGCGATCTCTTTTTCGGCGGCGCGATGGCGCGAGGTTTCCATGCAGGATTCGATAAGCTGCGCGACGCTGACGCGCCGAATTTCAAGTTCGAGGCGGTCGGCGTCCATTTTGGAGAGCATGAGCAAGTCTTCGGTCAGCCGCGCGAGGCGGCGCGAATGCTCGACGATGATTTCGAGGAAGCGCTCGCGATTTTGCGGATCGTTCATAGCGCCGGCGAGCAATGTTTCCGCGAAACCCTGAATGGCGGTCAGCGGCGTGCGAAACTCGTGCGAAACGTTGGCGACAAAATCGCGACGCACGCGCTCAAGCTTGCGCAGCTCGGTAATGTCGTGAAGGACGACGACGGCGCCGGAGGTTTCGCCGGCGCGGACCGCGGCGACGGTGGCGGCGAAAAAATGCTGGCGCAGCGTCCCGGTGACGATCTCGGATTCCACGCGCGGCTCGCCGGCTAAGACCTTTCGCACCGCTTCAATCATTTCCGTCTGGCGCACCACTTCCACCAGTGCGCTCCCCGACTTCGGGAGCGCGTGCAGCTCCAAAATTTCCGCAAAGCTGCGATTGGCGAAGACCAGCCGCTCCGCGGCGCTCACTACCGCGACGCCTTCCACCATGCTGCCGAGGATTGCGGAGGAAAGATTGCGCTCCTCGGTTAGCGTGCGGATGGTCTGATCGAGCCGCGCCGCTGTTTGATTCAGCGAAGCGCCGAGTTTTTCCAGCGCGTCGCCGGAGCCATCGCCGGGAAGCGGGCGGAAATCGCCTTCCGCGACACGGCGGGAAAAGTCCTCGAGGCGCTCGATGCGTGCGGAGAGGCCGAGGGAAACCAGCAGCGAAGCAGCTCCTGCGAGCAACAGAATAATGAAGGAAGAGAGCCACAAGCTGCGGCGGAAGGAGCCGAGAAGCTCCTGAATGGTGGCGAGCGGAATGGCGAAACGCAACACGACAGGAGAACCGGCGCCGACGTTTTGCTTCACGGCGTAATAAAGCAAGTCGCGATTGATGGTGACACTGTGGCGCGTGGACTGCCCTTCGCCCTTGGCGAGCGCGTCACGGATTTCGGGCCGGCCGGCGTGATTTTCCATGGTGCGGGGATCGGACTGCGAATCCGCGAGAACCAAGCCAACTGGGGTGATGATGGTAACGCGCGCGCCGCTGGCGGCCATTTCCGCGGTCCATTTTTGCAGACCGCTGATTTCTTCGGGATTTGCCGGAGGGATGGCCGTGAGGCGCGGCGGGTGCGCTTGCGCAATGTGCGCGATGGCAGCCAACTGCGCAAAGGCGGTGTTGGCGTAATCCTCGCGGAGGGCGCGCTCGGCGAAGAAATCCACGGCGAGCAGCACGCCCACGAGCAAGGCGAAAAACGTCAGCGTTAGTTTCCAGAAAAGGTTATGCCGCACGAGTTTCGAACAAGTACCCGGCGCCGCGGACGGTCTTCAGGTGGACGGGATTCTCGGGATCGCCTTCGATTTTTTCGCGCAGACGGCGGACGTAGACGTCCACGCTGCGCGGAGTGACGAAACGATCGGTGCCCCAGACGGCATCGAGAAGCTGGTCGCGCGTGAAAACGCGGTTAGGCCGCGAAGCCAGGTAGTAGAGCAGCCGGAATTCGAGCGTGCTGAGCGGAACGGGCTTCCCGGAATGACTGACGCGATACGACGCCGGATCGATGGCTAGCTTCCCGACCTCAATGGTGCGGGGCGAGTCCGAAGGCGGCTCCGCGCGGCGGAGCAGCGCTTTGACGCGCGCCAGCAATTCGCGCGGGCTGAACGGCTTGGTCACGTAATCGTCGGCGCCCATCTCCAGGCCCACGACGCGGTCGGCTTCTTCGCCACGCGCGGTGAGCATAAGATCCGGAGGCGTTTTCTTCAGGGTATTCAGGCCGCTGCTGCCGTCGAAGGCGGCATTGACCTGAAATCCCTCATTCGCAAGGTTGTAGCGAACCAGTTCGACGATGTCGCGGTCGTCTTCAATGATCAGGATACGTTTCATGCAGGTGGCACGTTCCGCCCGCCGGCTTGTTCGAAGTGTACCGTAGGCCCGCGAAATGCGGAAGGTGTTGGAGCGCCTGGGGTCACTTGAGCCTTCGGGTAGCACAGTGAATGCAGCAAGTGTGAGGGCGGCGGATGACACGCAGATGAGACGGAGATGAATGGAATGTTAAAGAGGTGCGATGACGTCATTCCGTCGGGCTGGTGGTGAACGCGAGGCTGAGCAGCGTCTTTTGTTCCAGCTCGTGGGCTTTGGCGGAGCCTGTGGCGGGGCTGGCGCTGGGGGAGCGCTTGATGGAGCGCATTTTCAGGCCTTTGCTTTGCACTAATTGGCCGATGCGGGGCACTACGAAGAAATGCGCGCCCATGTTTTTTGGTTCTTCTTGGATCCAGACGACTTCGCGGGCGTTGGGATGCTCGTCGATGGCGGCGGCAATTTCCGGGCGCAACAGCGGGTACAGCTGATCCAGGAAAATAATCGCGGTGCTGGTGTCTTTGCGACGGCGGCGCTCGGCGCGCAGCTCGTGGCCGAGCTTGCCGCTGACGATGAGGATGCGCTTGGCGTCTTGCACTTCACGGTCGGGAACGACGGGAAGGAAGCGCGGTTGCGCGAAGTCGCCGATGCTGGAGGAGGCGTCGGGATGGCGCAGCATGCTTTTGGGAGTGAAGACGATGAGCGGCTTGCGCCACGGGCGGCGGACCTGCCGGCGCAGCAGGTGAAAATATTGCGCGGCAGTGGAGGGCTGGCAAATCTGCATGTTTTCTTCGCCGGCGAGCTGCATAAAACGCTCGATGCGCGCGCTCGAATGCTCGGGTCCCTGGCCTTCGTAACCATGGGGCAGAAGCAAGACCAGCCCGGAAGGAAGATCCCATTTGTCTTCGCCGGCGCTGATGAACTGATCGATGATGACCTGCGCGCCGTTGACGAAATCGCCGAACTGCGCTTCCCATAAAACCAAAGCTTCCGGGTAGTCGCGGCTGAAGCCGTATTCGAATCCGACACAGCCGGCTTCGGAGAGCGAAGAGTTGTGAATTTCGCAAAAGGGCTGATTGGGGGCGAGATGCGCGAGGGAGCAATATTCCTCTTCGCTTTCAGTGTCGACGAGCATGGCGTGGCGCTGGTTGAAAGTGCCGCGCTCGGTATCCTGGCCGGTCAGGCGAACGGGATTGCCTTCGAGCAATACTGAACCCATGGCGAGCGCTTCCGCGAAGCCGTAATCGACGGGGCGTTTGCCGTGGCCCATTTCGGCGCGCTGCTCTAGGAGCTTGACGATTTTCGGGTGCACGTGAAAGCCCTGGGGCACTCGAACGAGCGCGTCCGTGATTTCGGCGAGTTTGGTGGTGTCAAGGCCAGTGTCCGCTTCGTACTCGGATTTGAAACGGCCGCGGTGATAGGCCGACCAATAGTCCGGCAGTTGGCGCAAGTGCGGAATTTTCTTAATTTCGCGAGCTTTGCTTTGTTCTTCTTCGTATTCCTTGCGAATGCCCTCGACGATTTGCATGGGCTGTACGCCGATGCGCTCGGAATAAATGCGCCAGAGCGGTTGATGATTCTTGATGCGTTCGTAGAGGCGCGGCTGCGTGATGGTGGGGTCGTCGACTTCGCTGTGACCGTGGCGGCGATAGCCGATGAGGTCGACGACGACATCGCTGCCAAATTGCGCGCGATACTCGGCGGCGAGCTTTCCAACCCGCACGACGGCGTCGGGATCTTCGCCATTGACGTGAAAGACGGGAACGGACTGGCGCTTGGCGATGTCGGAGGCGAAGCGGGAGGAATGCTCCTGCTCCGGGAGGGTGGTGAAGCCAATCAAATTGTTGACGACGATGTGAATGGAGCCGCCGACGGTGTAGGCCTTGAGATCGGCGAGATTCAGCGTTTCCGCCCAGATGCCCTGGCCGGCAAAGGCGGCGTCGCCGTGCATGACGATGGGAACGACGTTCTTGGCGCTCCCTGCGCCGTAGCGGGTTTGCTTGGCGCGGGCGCG
>WNFN01128875.1_pt1 | contig 12126 bp, 10 predicted proteins | sample 5400161 | NCBI WGS metagenome assembly WNFN01 (sample SAMN13153353, study PRJNA577476) | soil metagenome | isolation source: 80 cm saprolite on Douglas fir-dominated hillslope | place: USA:California | collected 2013-09-17
TGGTAGCCCATGCCGATGCCCAGGCTTCCGGAAACCCACCACAACAAAACTGCCAGAGCAAACGCTTTCCAAGTGAACATGAACAACGCAACCACGGCCCCCACGTGAAATGCACTCATGAAGAAAGTGGTCAGCCAATTGACTGGCTCTTGAAACGTCCTGTCATTTTTTAGAATGCTCACTGGCGGTTGCTCCTGAATTTCGAGTCTTGAAGGTTGCTCTTGCAATCAATCTCTCAATCTCTAAGCTAGCAGGAGTAGCAAAGCTGGTTTGTAATACTTGTGTAATTTCAAGAGATTGAATTCCTGCGCGCGCGAAGCAGCAGGCCATGCACCTTGGTGCACGTGGGCAGGTTGTAGAGTACAAAAGTATCCAGACAATCTTTAAGGTGCTTTACGAAGTTTTTATCAGATAGGAAAAAAATCCAGCGGCTCTGCTTGTCCACGCATGGATGGTCCTTACAAGCCGCGGTAGAATCCGCCATCAGCCAGGACGGTTTGGCCGGTCACGTAAGCGGCCCGCTCGGAGGCCAGCCAGAGGATAACGTCCGCAATTTCCTTAGGATCGCCCAGGCGCCGGACCGGAGTTTCCGCCGCCCAGCTCTCATAAATCTTCTCCGGCGCAGTTCCGGCGGCCAGGGCGCGGACGCCGGCCAACTCTTTGAGACGTTCGGTTGCGGTATAGCCCGGCGCGACATTGTTTACCAGGACGCCGTCTTTGCCGAACTCGTTGGCCAAGCTCTTGACCAGCCCCACCACCGCCGCGCGGACCGCGTTGGACATCACCAGATCGGTGATGGGTTGTTTCACGGAAACCGAAGTGATGGTGATGATCCGGCCCCAGCGGTGGCGCTGCATGTAGGGGAGCACGGCTTTGGCCAGGTGGATCACGCTCATAAAGTTCATGTCCACGGCCTTGCGCCACTCCTCGGTTGAGATCGAGAGAAAATTTTTGGCTGCAGGTCCGCCGGCGTTGGCGACGCAGACGTCGATCCGGCCGAACCGCTTGGCCACCTGTTCGACAAAGCGCTGTACGGCAGCGCCGTCGGTCACATCCAGAGGTTCGGCATAGACTTCTGCTCCGGTCTCATTGCGGATTTTGCCGGCGGCTTCGTGCAGGGTTTTTTCCGTGCGCGCACACATGGCCACCTGGGCGCCTTCGCGGGCAAAGGCTTCCGCCGTGGCCAAGCCGATCCCCTGGCTGGAGGCGGCCACAATCACGCCCCGGCCTTTGAGTCCAAGGTCCATCGTTCCTCCTGGAGAGACTACTTTACTGGGCTTGGCATGCGCCCCAAGAAACACCGTACCGGAGCACCTGCCTTGATTCACCGGCGCAACTCTCGCGCCACGCAGGCCCTGCCCGGTCGGATTATAGCTGAGGCCGGGAGTGTTTATAATCGGTGCAGAGATTCATCGGAAGAGGTTTGCGTGGCAATAAAAACTATTTTTGTTAGCGGTATTTTTCTGGCTCTGCTTGGGCTGCCGTTTCGCGCAACTCCCGCGGCGCGGGCCGCGCCGCCGCAGCTTGGATCGCGCGCGGATTCGCAGGTAGAGAAAGAGATGCAGGAGCGGGCGGTCCGTGAGGCCAACAAGAAACGGCAGCAGGAAATCCGCGACAGCACGGAAAAGCTGCTGCAGCTTGCCGGCGAGTTAAAGGACGCCGTGGACAAAAGCAATGAACACATGCTTTCACTTGACGTCGTGCGCAAAGCCGACGAAGTGGAAAAACTGGCCAAGAAAGTTAAGGAAAAGATGAAAGAAGCGGTTGGGCTACCGCCGCCACCAGGCCGGGTGGAGCCTCCCCCGCGGACGAATTTACCGTAGCCGGCGCAATTAAAAAGCCCGCCTCGTGGCGGGCTCCGTCTGGATATTTGACTTACGCAGCTTTCACACAAAGAACACAGACACCAGGAAGAACAGTACTGCCAGAATCGTCGTCGGCCCGCCTTCTTTGCTTAGCTTTACCGCCAGGGATACCGCAAGAAGCCCGAACAGCGTCGTGAACTTGATGACCGGGTTCAGGGCCACGGAAGACGTGTCCTTGAACGGATCGCCCACGGTGTCGCCGACCACGGTGGCGTCGTGCAGGGGCGTTCCTTTCTTCTTCAAGACCACTTCTACCACTTTCTTGGCGTTGTCCCAGGCCCCGCCGGCGTTGGCCATGAAGATGGCCTGGTATAAGCCGAAGATGGCAATCGAGATCAGGTATCCGATGAAAAAGTAGGGTTCGGCAAAAGCGAAGGCCAGCGTGGCGAAGAAGACCGTCAGAAAGATGTTGAACATGCCTTTCTGCGCGTACTGGGTGCAAATCTCCACCACCTTCTTGCTGTCTTCCACGGAGGCTTTCTCCACGCCTTCCAGCTTGATGTTGCGTTTGATGAACTCCACGGCGCGGTAAGCGCCGGTGGTCACCGCCTGGATGGAAGCGCCGGTAAACCAGTAGATGATGGCGCCGCCGGTAATCAAGCCGAGAACAAACGGAGCGTGCAGTAGCGAGAGGTTTTCGGTGTGTTTGGTCAAGCCATCGGTCAGTGACATCATGATGGAGAAAATCATCGTGGTGGCGCCCACCACGGCGGTGCCGATGAGTACCGGCTTGGCGGTGGCCTTGAAGGTGTTGCCCGCGCCGTCATTTTCTTCCAAAAGATCTTTGGCGCGATCAAACCGCACGTCAAAGCCAAAGTCCTTCTTGATTTCCGCCGCGATGTTGGGTACTTGCTCAATCAGCGAGAGTTCGTAGACGGATTGCGCGTTGTCGGTGACCGGGCCGTAAGAATCCACGGCGATGGTCACCGGGCCCATGCCTAGAAATCCGAAGGCCACCAGGCCGAAAGAGAAGACGGCAGGCGCCAGCATGGCGGCTCCCAGGCCCATGGTGCTGAAATAGAAGGCCACAGCCATCAGGATCACCATGCTGATGCCCAGCCAGTACGCGGAGAAGTTGCCGGCTACCAAGCCGGAAAGGATGTTGAGTGATGCGCCGCCTTCCTCGGAAGATGTCACTACTTCCTTCACGTGGGCGGAGCTCATCAAGGTGAAAACTTTAACCAACTCGGGGATGATGGCCCCAGCCAGCGTGCCGCAGGAGATGATTGACGCCAGTTTCCACCACAGCGTGGCATCGCCGCTCAGCGTGGGAATCATCAACTTGGATACGATGAAGGTCAGGATGATGGATACGACGGATGTGAGCCAGACCAGAGACGTCAGCGGCGTCTCAAAGTTCATGTGGTCGGAGTTGGAGAATCGGGCTTTGGCAATGGCTTCATTAATGAAATACGAGCCCGCGCTGGAGACCAGCATCATGATACGAATCACAAAGATCCACACCAGCAGTTGCACCTGCACAACCGGATCGTGGACGGCTGCCAGGATGAAGGCAATCAGGGCCACGCCGGTTACGCCGTAGGTCTCAAAGCCGTCAGCGCTGGGACCCACGGAGTCGCCCGCGTTGTCGCCGGTGCAGTCCGCAATCACGCCGGGGTTGCGCGCATCGTCTTCCTTGATCTTGAAGACGATCTTCATCAGGTCGGAGCCGAGTAGCTGCCCGGAATGAACAGCAGGATGCACAGCATGATCAGCAGTTCCACGCTAATCAGCAGCATGCCAATGCTCATGCCTGCTTTGAGCGGAATCGCGTAGATCGGATACGGTTTGCCGCGCAGGCCGGCAAATGCCGTCCGCGAGTTGGCAAACGTGTTCACGCGGATGCCGAACCAGGCCACGCCGTAGCTGCCGGCGATGCCCACCAGGCTGAACGCCAGGATGATCATTACCTTGGCCGCGCCATACTCGTGGTGCAGGATGCCGAAGTACAGCACAATCACCACCGCGATGAATGCTTCCAGGATCAGGATGAACTTGCCTTGCGTGATCAGGTAGGTTTTGCAAGTCTCATAGATCAGCTCGGAAATTTCCCGCATGGAGCGATGCACCGGCAGGTTCTTAAGCTGCACGTAGATCATCAATCCGAACAGCAGGCCGAGCGCGCAAAACACCAGTCCGATGGCCAGCAGCTTGGAGCCGTTAATACCGTTGAGGAAAGACACGCTGCTCAGGTCCGGCAGCTTCAAGTTGGCCTCGCCTCCAGCTTCCTGAGCGGGGGCGCTGCTGGGAGAGTTGGCTGCTTGCCCCTGGATCATGGTTCCAGGCTGCGATGTTGGCGTTTGCCCGTGCTGGGCGTGGGCTAGGGGCAGGGCGAAGGCCAGTGCGGCGAACATGGTCACCAGGGCCAGGGCCCAGCGCGCGGAAACTACACGCTGCATCAGGCCCGTTGCGAGCCAACTGTGCATAAGAAGTTCCTCCAAGAATCTAAAAAGTGTGGATTTTTGAAATTAACTAGCGCTTCACTGCAATTTCGGAAACGCGCTTCCACATCAAGAACCGTGGTTTGAGGTTTGGCCGCGTCGGAACCACTGGCTGCGGTTCCCGGAGAGACACGCCTCCGGGACACAACTAACCCAGTAAGACGTTTTTTTATAACATGATGGAGAAAGAAGGTCAATTGTGACCAAGTGCTCAACGCCAAAGGCTAAGGACTCTTGTACTCTTCGCAGCGCGCGGCGTTAGGCCGATGCTTAAGTTATCGGGGGATGGAAATTGCCCCGTTGTAAGGGGAACAAAGAATATGAAAGCGCCGGCAAGCAGCAAGCTAAGGGCCCTGCGGAGAACCAGCCTCAGGATGGCAGTCGCCGCGGTCCTGCTAACGTTGACCGCATGCGCGGTCCAAAAACCATTCCGTTTTGCGCCGAAAAGTGTCAGCCAGATCTCGTATGATCCGCACAATTGCATACAAATGCCGGATGGAAAAAAATGCGGAGGCCCGAGTTGTGCCCAGACCCCCGCTAGCCAATGGAGAGACTTACTCGATCTCAATATCGCCGGAGCCGGTGTGCAGGTCCAGCAGCACTCCACCACTACCCACCTTGCCGACGATATGGTTGTGGGACATGGAGCCCTGTGTGGTCACCGGGTGGTTGACTTTCAGTGTCCCGGAAGAAGTCCTGGCGTCCAGGTTAAATGAAGCCTGTGCCGGGATCCGCAAGGTGATGTTGCCAGACCCCGCACCCAGGCGCCAGTCATGCGTAGCTTCGCCTTCAGCATGGATGTCGCCGCTGCCGGTCTCGGCCCGCAATCCGCCCTTCACGCCAAATAAACGAACGTTGCCTGACCCGGTTTCAACTTTGACGTCCCCGGCCGCAACCTGATGCATTTCCACATCGCCGCTCCCGGTACTGGCGACAATCTCACCCGCCACGCCCTGGGCACGAATGTTGCCGCTGCCCGCCTGCGCGTTGAGTACGCCTTTGACTGAGTTGATCTTCAGGTCGCCCGAGCCGGAGCTGATGCGCGCGTCTGAGCCAATGTTTTCTATCGTAACGTTTCCTGAACCGGTCTTGGCCGTCAGCGGCAGTTGCAGCCCGCTGATGGTTTGGTCGCCCGACCCGGTATGAGAGACGAGCCTGGTCTGCGCCGGCACTGTCACGTCGTAGTCGATGGAGATGTTCCGCTGCAGCTCGCGGTCTTCAATCTTACCGATGCGAATGGTGTTGCCTTGCTGCTCCACCGGTGGGTTCTTCTCGATGCGGCGGATTCTTTCTTCAGCGTCACCGCCGAACAGCCACGAATTTGATGCGTGGATCTTCGCGGAAACGGAAACGCTGCCGCTGCCGCCGGTATGGATGGTCACGTTGCCGGAGCCAGAGGTGATCTCCAAGTCCACTGTGCCGGAGACCTGCAGCGTGCGTTCAAAGTGGCCGGTTGGGGAGGCGCTCAGAGGTAAAGCGCTGATTCCCAGAGTCAAGAGTAGAAGGCCTAGGTTTTTCACTGCTTTCATGTTGCCTCCGATTCGGTGTATTTCAGTTATTGCAGAATCACCTGCTGTCCTTCCTTCAGGCCGGAGAGCAGTTCTGTCTTGGAGCCGTTGGAGATGCCCACGGTCACGTTGATCTTTTTCTTGCCGTCTTTCGCGCTGGGTTCCGGCGTTTCTACTGAGGCTTTGCGGTCCTTGTCGTAGATCAGGGAGCCTTCAGGAATTATCAGAACGCCCTTGTGCTCTTCCAGGACGATCTCGGCGTTGGCGGTCATCTGCGACTTCAGCTCGCCCTTGGCGTTGTCAATGGAGACGCGCACTTCAAAAGTGGTTACGTTGTCTTTCTCCACGCCCATGGGAGAAATCTTGGTGACCTTGCCCGAAAAAGTGCGGTCCTTATAAGATTCCACTTTGATTCGGGCCGGCTGGTTGAGGTAAACCTTGCCGATATCGGTCTCGTCCACCTTGCCTTTTACATAAACCTCGCGGGTATCACCCAGGGTCATCACCAGTGTGGCCGACGAGCCCAGCACCAGGATGGAGCTGACCGCGTCGCCGATCTCGACATCGCGGGAGAGGACTACGCCATCGATGGGAGAAACAATAGTGGAGTTGCGGTATTCCTCGTCTTTCTCTTCCAGTTGCGCTTTGGCTTGCGAAACCTGCGCCTGGGCCTGCCTTAGCTTGGCCGCGGCAGAGACCGCATTGGCCTTGCCTAACTGCTGTTTGTTGACCGCCAGATCGTAATTCTTCTGCGCGTCATCCAGCGCGGAGGCTGAAACCACGCCATCCTTGGCCATCTGCTGTGCGCGTTCGTAGGCGCGCTTGAGCATGGGGATGTCCGGACCTTGGGCATCGAACTTGGCCCGTTCCAGGTCGGCTTCTGCGGCACGCGACGCGGCTTCCGCGGCTTCGCGCGAGGCCCGCTGCTGGTTAACCTGGGCCAGGATCTGCTGTTTGTCCAACTCGGCCAGCACTTGGCCTTTTTTGACAACATCGCCGTAGTCCACCAGCAGCTTTAGCACAATGCCGCTAGCCTTGGATTTGATTTGCACGTTGGTCACGGGCTGAATCTTGCCGGTGGCCACCACGCTCTTGGCCAGGTCGCCCTTCTCCACCTTTGCCAGCTTGGAAGGATCGATCTTGCCGCTGCCACGCGTGGCTGCAACCAGGACCAAAGTGATCAGTATGATGGCGACAATTGCTGACAGAATATAAATAAGCCGTCTGCTCTTCTTCTTTTTGCCATTGCCGTTTGCCACACAAACCCCCTTTGTGGTCTCCAGCTATAAATACGCCGGTGGGCCGAAATAAGTTCCAGAAAGGCGCCCCAAATCTTTATCGGGAACACCCGATTAGACCTTAGTCTAGGGGAAAGGAAAGCAAAAAAGCTCCCAAGAAAGTGGACTTCTGCGCTTGTCAGGTCTAAGGCCCGCTCAGTGTATTATTGGACACCATGGTCACCCTGGTGCTTCTCAGGATCATCCTTGTGGTCCTGCTGGTGGCGGCCAACGCCTTTTTTGTGGCTGCCGAGTTTGCCATGGTCAGCGTCCGCGACACGCGGATTCTGCAGTTGATTGAGCAGCACCGCATCGGCGCTCGCACCGTGCAAAAAATCCAGCAGCGGCTGGACGAGTTCTTGCCCGCCGTCCAGTTTGGCATTACCTTGGCCAGCCTGGGCCTGGGCTGGGCCGGCGAAGGTACCCTGGCCGCGATTCTTCTGCCCTGGATGAACAGCGTCCCCTATGCCCGTGTGTACGCCCATGGGATCGCGGCCGCGCTGGCCTTTGTCGTCATCACTTACCTGCTGGTCATCCTGGGTGAGCTGGTCCCGAAATCGCTGGCCCTGGAGAGGGCGGAACGCGTGGCCCTGACCGTCGCCGGCCCTATGGATGTTTTTATGACGTTGTCATATCCGTTCCTGGGATTGATGAACAAGTCAGCCAGCCTGGTGTTGCGTGGGTTTGGCTCGCGCCTAAGACGCGGCGGCGGCGCCCACTCCGCGGATGAAATCAAGCTGATGGTTACCGCCAGCCGCCGTCTAGGCCTGCTGCCGGAAGCGGAAGAAGAGATGATCCATCACGCCTTGGAGCTGGGAAACCTCACCGCGCGCGAGATCATGGTGCCCCGCCACAACATCTTTTCCCTCTCCGCCGACCTGCCTCTGGAAGAGGCCATGGCCAAGGTGGTGGAAGAGCAACATTCCCGCGTTCCCGTGTACGACCCGGAAAAAGGAAAAGAGAATATTATTGGCCTGCTCTATTCCAAGGACCTCTCCCGGATGATGCACATGCGCCTGGCCGCGGGCATCCACTTTGCCCAGACTTCATCCGGCCTCAAGGTCCGGCATCTCATGCGCGAGGTGCTGTTTGTCCCGGAGACCAAACTCGTGGCTGATCTCCTGGTGGAATTCCAGAAACGCAAGCGGCACCTGGCGGTGGTAGTGGACGAGTTCGGTTCCACCAGCGGCTTGGTCACGGTGGAGGACGCACTGGAGCAACTGGTGGGCGAGCTGGAAGATGAGTTTGATGTTGTTCAACGGCCGGTGGTTTCGCTGGCCTCCGGAGCGGTGGTCCTGGACGGGGCCTCCAGTGTCCGCGACCTGGAGGTGCAATATGACATCGTGTTGCCGCGCGACCAGGGATTTGAAACCCTGGCCGGCTTCGTCATGGCGCGGTTGGGCATGATCCCCAGAGGCGGTGAAGCATTCGAATACGATGGACGCCGTTACACAGTGCTGCAATTGGAAGGACACCGCATCACCCGCGTGAAAATTGAGTCCACGGGACAGCCGGCTTCGCTGGAGCCGGCCATCTGATGCTGCGTTATATCGCAACCCGCCTGCTCTACATGGTCCCTGTCCTGTGGCTTGTTGTTTCGGTCGTCTTTCTTCTCATCCATCTCGTGCCCGGCGATCCCATCCAGCAGATGCTGGGTGAAGGCGCATCCTCAACCGATATTCAGGCGGCTCGCCATGCTTATGGCCTCGATGTCCCGGTGGGACGGCAATACGTGAACTACTGGAAAGGCGTTCTGCACGGCGATCTAGGGCACTCTCTGCGCTTTGACCAGCCGGTGGGACGCATCATCGCCCAGCGCTATCCCAGGACCTTGCAGTTGACCATGGCCTCCATGATCGTGGCCTTGCTGATTTCCATTCCCGCCGGCGTTCGCTCCGCACGGCGCCGCAATCGCTGGGACGACCGCTGGCTCAGCTTCGTCAGCCTGCTGGGTCTGTCTTTTCCCAATTTCGCTCTGGGGCCGATCCTGATTTTGTTTTTCGCGATCTACCTCGGCCTGTTGCCTGTTTCCGGTTCGGGAACGCTGGCCCACCTGGTGCTGCCGGCCATCACTATGGGGGGCGCTCTGGCCGCCATCCTCACCCGCATGGTGCGCACAGCCATGCTCGAAGAGCTGGGCCAGGACTACATCCGCACCGCCCGCGCCAAGGGCCTGTCTGAGAATGCTGTGGTTTACAAACATGCTCTGCGCAACGCCCTGGTCCCCGTGCTGACCGTAGTCGGACTGCAATTCGGCGCGCTGCTCGCTGGAGCCATCGTTACCGAGACAATTTTTTCCTGGCCAGGGATCGGCCGGCTGACCGTCCAGGCCATCGGCAACCGTGACTATTACCTAGTGCAGGGTTGCATTTTGATGATCGGGCTGACTTACGTGGTGGTGAACTTCATGACTGATTTCTTCTACTCGCTGGCTAACCCGCGGATACGACAGTGAGACCACCGAGCAAAAACATGCTTACCACAGAGGACACAGAGGAACACGGAGCGAAGAACGAGAATCGCCCTTAGATTAATTCTTTCAGCGGTTCTTTACTCTGTGTGCCTCCGTGGCCTCTGTGGTAAATGGTCCAAAATCACAGCCCCGCTTCAATCCGTGATCTTGGGTCCATGTAGCCGCGCAGGGCGTCGCCGATGAAGTTGAACGAAAGCACGGCCAGCATGACGGCCAGGGCAGGGAAGAGCACCAGATGCGGCGCGTCGAAGAGATGGGCGCGGCCGTCATTCAGCATCGATCCCCAGCTTGCCGTGGGCGGGGGCACGCCCAGCCCAAGAAAACTCATGGTTGCCTCCGCCAGAACCGCACCAGCCATGCCGATGGCCGCCTGCACGATCACCGGCTGGATAATGTTGGGCAGGATGTGGCGGGTGACAATGCGCCAGTCGCTGGCGCCTAGTGCGCGCGCCGCCTCCACAAATTCCTTTTCCTTCACCGCCAGCACCTGGGCGCGCACCAGCCGGGCGTAGCCCACCCAGCCTCCAATGCACAGCGCCAGAATCAGGTTGAAAATGCCGGGACTGAGAAATGCCACAAAAGCGATGGCCAGCAGAATGCCGGGGAATGACAGAAAAGCATTCATCACGATCACGCTGAAAAATTTGTCGATGAAGCCGCCGTAATAGCCGGCAATGGAGCCGAAAATCAGCCCCAGCAGCAGCGAGCCGGCTACCACGCTCGCGCCCACCAGCATGGAGATGCGTGCCCCATAAATCACGCGGGAGAAGATGTCGCGGCCTAGCTCGTCGGTGCCAAACCAGTGCCCCGGGCTGGAAGGCTGGAGCCGCGAAGGAAGATCAATGTTGCTTGGGTCCTGCGGCGCGATCCAGGGAGCAAAGAGCGCAAAGACCACGAAGACCACCACCAGCACCATGCCCGTGGCGGCAAGCACGTTGTGCCGGCCGAGAGTTGCTGCTGAGGTCCAGGTGGTGGATAGAGCCATGGCCTAAGATGATACCCGACCCAAAACCTTTGAAACACGGAGGGAAGGGGGAATTGGAGGATAGTAGGCAGACCGAGCAAATTCTCCGCTTCCTCGTTCCGCTGTGTCTCAAAGGTGTTGAGCTTGCGCAGTAGGGAGGCGGGTTACGGAGTCACTGGCTGCCTTACAACCTTCTTCAACGCCTGCACGAACCGCTCATTCTGCTCCGGCGTGCCGATGCTCACCCGTATGCCGTTGGCGATGCCCCACGGCACCAGCGAGCGCACGATCACTCCTTCAGTCTGCATGCGCCGGGCGAAGGCGTTGGCGTCTTCGTCCACTTCGAAATAAATAAAGTTGGCGCTGGTGGGAACGGCGCGTATGCCAAGTTCAGCGAAGCGCTCCATCAGCCAGGCGGCGCCGGCAGCATTGTTCTCCACTGTCTTGCGGATGTGGGCTTCATCTTTTGTAGCGGCCAGGGCAGCGGCTTCCGCAACCACGGAAACGGAAAATGAATTCCGCACCCGGGCAAAGCACTGGAGCAATTCCGAGTGTCCGCAAGCGTAGCCAATGCGCAGCCCGGCCAGACCGTGGGCTTTTGAAAAAGTGCGAAGCACAAGCAGGTTAGGACGCCCGGCGCGCACGTGTTCAAGCGAACGCGTATAGGTAATGCCGCGCTGGGCAGCAAAATGAGTGGCGAAGTCGTAATACGCTTCGTCTAGCACCACCAGCACGTGCTCGGGTACGCGGCTCAGGAAGGCTTCCGTCGCATCGGCATCAAACATGGTTCCGGTGGGATTGTTGGGATTGGCCAGCAGAATCATGCGCGTGTTGTCATTGACGGCTGTGGCAATCGCTTCCAGGTTATAGGTGTTCTGCCGCATGGGCACGGTAACGTACTCAGCGCCCGCAGCTCGGGTAACAATGGGGTAGCTGATGAAAGACCGCTCGCTGCTGATGCAGTTCAGGCCGGGCCCAAGCAAAGTGTGGGCCAGTATGTCAAGAATCCCCAGTGAGCCATCCGCGATAAAGATATTTTCTTGAGGAAGATCATGGCGCGTGGCCAACGCGCGGCGCAATTCCGTGGCGTCATTGTCCGGATAAAGGTTCACTTCCCCAGCGGCCGCGCGGACTGCCTGCAGCGCCAGCGGGGAAGGGCCAAACGGGTTTTCGTTGGAGGCCATCTTAATCATGGCCACGCCCGATTCGCGTTGCGCCTGTTTGATTAGCTTTCCGGGCACGTAGCCAGCCAGACGGCGAATATGCTCGGGAATCAGGTCAAGAATGGTTTTCTTCATCGCCAAAGATTTTGTACCATGAAAGAAAGACTATTAACGAGGCGGGCGCTTCCGTTCTCTTCTGTGTTTCTTCCGTTCCGGTTGAACCGGCAACCGTCCCGGCCCGGAACGCCGCAGCAAAGCTACTTCTTTCGGTGTCAGCGCGCGGAATTGCCCCGGCTCCACATCCAGCGTAAGCGGGCCATAGCGCACGCGCTTGATTTTCTCCACATGATGGCCAATCTCCTCAAACATGCGCCGGATCTGCCGGTTTTTTCCCTCAATCAGCGTGACTTCATACCAGGGATTCTCTGCTTCTTT
>WNFN01027975.1_pt1 | contig 12122 bp, 9 predicted proteins | sample 5400161 | NCBI WGS metagenome assembly WNFN01 (sample SAMN13153353, study PRJNA577476) | soil metagenome | isolation source: 80 cm saprolite on Douglas fir-dominated hillslope | place: USA:California | collected 2013-09-17
TGGCGACCGGTGGCCTGCCGCTATGGGATGGCGTAACCGACATCGAGGTCCGCCTAGCGCGCCCCGACGAGGAGGTAAAATGGCGGGCATCACGCGCCACGGCTCGGTTATGCGGTGAGACGCAGATAGAGCATTGGAAGCTTTTCCGGCATCCGCTCCAGGCGATCGATCTGTACGACGTTGGGGCGCCCAAAGATGCGCGTCAGATAGCTGTCGCCGCCCGAATCGAGTCCGACGCAAAACACGTCGATCCCCCCATGTCTCAGCGACATGACGGCCTTTCGCGCATCCTCGATGAGGTAGCGCCGATCGCCCACGTCGATGTCCCACGGCTCGCCATCGGTCACCACCAGCAGCAAACGGCGATGGGTGAGCTGCCGGCCAAGCTCGTGGCCGGCATGGCGAAGCGCCGCGCCGATGCGGGTGGAGAGACTCCCGTTGAGCCCCGCCAGGCGCCGGATGACGAGCGCGTCAAACGGGTCGGCGAAGTCCTTGACCCGATAGTATCGCACGTTCTCGCGGCCATTCGAGCAGAACGCGCGGATCGCAAACGGATCGCGAAGCCCCGCCATGGCCCGCGCGAGCAGCGCCGTGGCATCGCGCTCAAGCGCCAGCACGGTCCGTTCGCTGCCGCGCACGACATCGTTGGTCGACGCGGAGACATCCAGCAGGACCAGCACCGACAGATCGCGGTGCCGGCGCTGCAGCACCGTGTAGACGCGCGGATCGGGCGTGTCTCCGGCGCGCTTGGCTACTGCGGCGACGATGCAGGCATCGAGATCGAGACGGTCTCCCTCCGGCTGACGGTGCAGGCGAACCGGCCGACTAACCTTGGCGGAACGGATCAAGGCGGCGAGGCGGTCGACGATCTCGCGATAGCGTTCTTGCAATTGTTCGATCGAAGCTGAGGAGCCGGTCGGACACATGAATTCGACGAGCGTAGTCCAATCGGTGCGGTCGGCGGAAATCAGGTAACCCCACTCCGGGTACCGCGCCACCGGGATGCCGGCTTCCCCGTCCGCGACGCCCGCCGCAGCGGCCCGATTGGGCCGGTCAGGCGCCTCGGATTTGGTCTCGCCCTCGCGATCGGGAGGTGTCGCATCGTCTATTTGCTCGAACCGAACCGATTCGTAGAGCGTTCCGCTGTCGAGGCCTTGAGCATGCTCCGGCAGCTCCCACACACCGGCATTGTCGTCGCGGTATGCAGGCTCCACCACGTAGGTTCGCATGTTGAACTGCACCCGCATCTGGCCGAGATCGTTCCCAAGCATTCCGCCGATGGCTCGGCTCATTGCCGGATCGTCCCAGTTGGCCTGCGAGCCGAAGAAGAGTCGAGAACCCTTTCGCACCCATTCGTTGTCATCACGAAAATCTTGATCGAGCAGCGCACGCGCCAGCCGAGCGAACAGGCCCGATGCGACGACCGGGCCCGACGGCTCCGCCGTGTGGAAGGGAAGCCATAACCGCCGCAGACCGGGAAATGGGCGGATCGCCAGCTGCTCGACCCGGGCATCCTCGATCAAGGAGACCAGCGCCACTTGCACGGGCTTGAGCGTGCCTATTTCGAGCTTGCCGCGGCCGTAACGTAGGTGCGCCGCGATGTGCGCGAGCGCCGCCCGGTAAAGCTGCGTCGCGGCGTCGGCGGAAACGCCGCGAAATGCGTCGGGCACACGAATGAACCCGCTCTCGAAGCTCGCGCGGACTGGCGGGTCTCCGCTGCCGGCAACGGCCGCCCGGATCGGCACCCGCAACCCCCACATCGCCACCACGTACGCCTTCATCCGCCGCTCGACGTCGGCGAAGGCGACGGCGCTGGCGCCGCGCGCGAGCGAACGCCGCGCAAGCGGATCGGCAAGCGCGAAATATTTCAGCCGCCGCTCCGGGTCGTCTGCCGTCGAGTGCACACCGCCGAGAACCCACGCCTCGAAGGCTCGCACTTCGACCGTGTTGAGGATGCCTTCGATCCGATCGAGCAGGACCGGGACGGATTCGGGAGCGAACTCCGCAAGCTGCCGCATGACGCGCTGCCACTCCCCAAGGGCGACAGCGTCGGCGAGGATGCGCGCCGCCTTCGGCGCCGCAACGAACAAGGCGAGCGCCGCGCGCGCGCCGGCTCTCCTCCCGATGTCGATGCCGGTGCGCCCGAGCTCGAACGTTGCGTCCGCGCCGACGAGCGCCGCGCAGGCCGGCCCGTTGCGCAGAAAGGCCAGCGTGCATGCTGTGCCGAGGCCCGAATCGGCCACTTGACGGCAGATCGCCAGCCAATCGGTCAACGCCTGATCGCGAAACGTGCGTTCCGCTTGCCGCCAGACCAGCTCGAGGGTGCCGGTAAGCTCAGGCCGGTCAGGCAGGACCGAAGCCAGCGCCTGATTGGGTTGTGCGGCGGGACGTTTCATTCGTCGTCAAACACATGCCGCGATGGCCGCGGTGAGCGCGTCCCGGATGTCGGGATCGTCGGTGATGGGAAGGACGAGCGCGACACGGCAGGCGGGCTCGACCGAAATCCCGCGTGCGATCAGCCGTCCCGCGTAAATCAGCATCCGCGTCGAGGCGCCCTCGTCCAGGCCGTGACCCTTGAGGTTGCGCGACCGCTCGGCGATCGCGACCAGCCGCGCTGCGGTGGGGCCATCGATCCCGGACTCATGCACGATGATCTCGGCTTCGATCTCCGAGTCGGGATAGCCGAAATCGATGGCGCCAAAGCGCTGCTTGCTCGACTCCTTCAGATCCTTGAGCACGCTCTGGTAGCCCGGATTGTAGGAGATCACGAGCTGGAAATCCGGATGGGCCCTGACCAGCTCACCTTTCTTCTCCAGCGGCAGGATCCGCCGGTCGTCGGTCAGCGGATGGATGATGACGTTGGTGTCCTGACGCGCTTCCACGATCTCATCGAGGTAGCAGATGCCGCCATGGCGCACCGCCATGGTGAGCGGGCCGTCGTGCCAGACCGTCCCGTCCGCGTCGAGCAGAAACCGCCCGACGAGATCGGATGCCGTCATGTCTTCGTGGCAGGCAACCGTGACTAAAGGCCTGCCGAGGCGCCACGCCATGTACTCGACAAAGCGCGTCTTCCCACAGCCGGTCGGTCCCTTGAGCATCATCGGCATGCGCGCCGAATAGGCCGCTTCAAACAGCGCAATCTCGTCGGCGATCGAACGGTAGTATGGCTCGCGATCGATCAGGTACGCGCAAAGGTCCATCAGTCTCGCGATTCCGTGGCAATGCTTCGTGCCGCCCCCGGGGACGCACGGCTGAGTCGACATTATAGGCAGCCCGGGGCGGGCACAATCTCCGCCCGGGCCTCAACGATCAGCGATGAGCGGCGACTTTCTGGTTGGGTATCCCCTCCAACGGGCACTCGTCGGTGCCGACCGTTGAACGCGTGAGCGCCTCGACCATCGAGCGGGTGGCTTCGGGATCGGTGACCCACCGCTTGTAAAAGTCGTAGGGGCAAATGGCCTCACCCCGCACGTCCTCGCGCGAATTGATCTTTCCCGTATAGCCGCGATGCAAGAGCTTGAAGAGGTGGTTCTCGGATTGCATGTTGCGGCGCGCGTCGCGGATCAGCGACTTGGACAGCTGCGCGTACTGAATGCCCATGTCCTCCTCCCCGCACTCTCCCAGCGTCCGGCCGTCGAAGCCGATGATCGCCGAGTGGCCGAAGTCCTGCTGGTCCTTCGCCGGGTACATGTAGCCCTGGCAGCGGACGATGAGCTCGGCGCCCTTCATGGCGCAGTCGCGCCAGATTTCCGGATAATTGCCGTCATCGCAGATGATGAGGCTCATCTTAAGGCCCTTCGGCCCTTCCGACACGTACGTACAATTGCCCGGATACCATCCCTCAATAGGAACCCACGGCATGATCTTGCGATACTTCTGCACGATCTCGCCGCGATCGTTCATCAGGATGAGGGTGTTGTAGGGCGCCTTCTTCGGATGCTCCTCGTGCTGCTCGCCGGTGAGCGAGAAGACGCCCCAGACCTTGGCCTTGCGGCACGCCTCGGCAAAGATCCCCGTCTCTTCGCCAGGCACCTTCGCGGCGGTGTCGTACATTTCCTTGGAATCGTACATGATGCCGTGGGTGCTGTATTCCGGGAAGATGACGAGGTCCATTCCCGGGAGGCCGACCTTCATGCCAGCGAGCATGTCGGCGATGTTGCGCGCATTCTCCAACACCTGTTGCTTGGTGTGCAGCCGCGGCATCTTGTAATTGACGACGGCGACGCCGATGGTGTCGTTGCTGCTCGATATATCACCGTGAATCATCCTGCTCCTCCTTTGCAAATCCTTGCGGTTTGCTTGCGAACTTGTTTCTGCTGGCGCACACCTCAATTCGCGCGCGCAAAGCCCGCGGAAAATGCAGCGCAGAAAACAAAAGCCCCCGCGTCGACCAACAGTGCGGTCGTCGCAGGGGGCCTTATTGCCCGCCAAATTTTCCGCGGCAGCGCTGCCGTGCACTCAGAAGCTAGGAAAAATCGTAGCCAAGCACATCGTCCGAGTCAACGATTGCGGTCGCGATCGTCCCGATCGGTACCCGCTTGCTCATCGCCTGTCGCCGCATAAAGTGATAGGCTTCCTCCTCCTCCAGCCGGCGCGTTCGCATCAGGATCGTCTTGGCGCGTTCGACATTGCGGATCGAGCGCAGTGTATCGTCGAGCTTCTCGATGCGCAGGCGAAGCCGCTGGCCATAGAGAAAGCTCGATCGCGCCACCATCAGCGTCGCCACGACTGAGTTGGCGGTAAAGGGGCGGGGCAGAACGGCGTCGGGCGCGCACTTTTGCAGCGTCGGCACATCGGCCGGTTCGGCCGCCGGAATCACCACGACCAGCGCCGCCCGCGGTTGCCCAGGCAGCCACGGCACCCGGTCCACCAGCTGAGGAACGAGCTCGCAAAAGATCGCGTCGGCATTTTCGGGCAGGCGCTCCGGCATCGGCCAGACGCAGCGGACAACGGCGCGAGTGCGCTGCAAGCTGCGCACCAGCAGCTCGCGATGATCGTCGGGGCGGACTGCCGCCACGATCTCCAGACCATGGCCGAAGCCGACCATATAGGGATCAGCCCAGATCGGCGCTTGCGACTGGAGAATGACGTCGAACTGGCCGCGCCGGTTCGCGCGACCTATGCGAGTCCACAAGTTCGTGTGGCTGGTCATGGGGCTGATCGCCACCACGCCCTGCGGCGCCTCGAAGTCGGAGCCGAGTACCATACCGCGAATGATGTCAGTCTCCATCGAGTTAGTCTTGCCGAGCGCGGCGGAGAAAATATGCACCTGGAAATACGCCGCTTCAGCGCACATGTTGGTCGGCTCGTCATCGCCATGGCGCTGCTTGTAACGGGCGACGAACGCCGCATTGCGGTCGCCGCCCACCGATTGAAAGTAGGAGGCGGCGGTGATGTGCCCTTCGGCGGCATCGTGACCCATCGCTCGGACCTCGGCCTCGGTCGTCGTGAGGCTGGCAACCGGCATCGTCCTGGGACTAAGCCCGCATTCCGCATAGGTCTGATACAGATAGACCGTTCCATAGCCGACGACCGTCGAGAAAATCACGTCGGGCATGAGATTTCGGATGTCGCGCATCACCGGACCGAAGTCGCCGCGCTTGGCGCGCAGATTGAGATACGTCTCGCCCACGACCTCGCCGCCAGCGCTGCGCAGCAACTCGCGCATCAGGCGGTTGGACCCGCGCGGATAAATATAGTCGGAGCCGACGAAATAGAACCTGCGGCCATAGTTCTTGATCAGGTAGGAGCACAACGCGACGCTGTTCTGGTTCGGTGCGGCGCCGGTATAGATCACGTTCGGCGAATACTCGAACCCCTCGTACAGAGTCGGGTACCACAGCAGCCCATTGAGTCGCTCGACCACCGGCACGACCACCTTGCGGCTGCTCGACGTATAGCAGCCGAAGATCATGGTCACTTCGTCGTCGACCATCAGATGCTTGGCGTAGGTCGCATAGGCTGCGGCATCGGAGCCTGGATCGTAAATGATGGGAACGATCTCGCGGCCGTTCACGCCGCCGGCCTGGTTGATCTCGTCGATGGCAAGCAACGTACCGCGCAGCTGCGTCTCCTCGATGACCGACGTGACACCGGTTCTCGAGAACAGAACCCCGACTTTCCAAGGCTCGTGTGTCGTGGACCAAGAGCGCTTCACGTGTACCCCTCCCAAACAGGCAGGGTTTGCGCGTACCCAATGGCTCTAGAAAAGCAAAATTCATGCTACCTCGCCGCTCAGGTGATTGAAACCGATAGCAGTGGAGGAAGCGATAGCAGTGGAGGAGAGGAGAGGCGGGAAGATTTGCCGCGGCTCCTTCCCGGAACCCGCAGATGCGCGGCGCGGTGATGCAAAGATGAGCGCCGTCCGCCAAAATCGTGTGCAGGCATCTGCCGCGATCGGCAAGTCTTTGCAGGGGCTAGTGGCTGGCGCGTTTTGTCACAATGTTGACAACGCGAATTGCCCTTGCTAGCAAATTGTCAAGCTCGATAGAGGCAACGATTGAAGGCCCCGGGAGCCTCTTTCGGAGCAGCGAGATCTGGTGCGCGTCCTGATGAGCGCCGGAACTGATACGCAAAGACCGCTGCCCACCAATCCTCTAATCCGTGCGAACCGGCAATAGAAGCGGCAACGTCGCCGCGTGACACTGGGCATTAGGGCCCCGCGTGATCTCTCCAATGAGAGCACGGGGGGCTTTTGTCTTTTTGGTCCTTGCAACCGAGAGGTAAACCAATGGGCATTCGTCGACGCACGCTCCTGAAGAACGCGGCCGCAGGAATCGGCGGGGGGCTGGCTAGCGGCATCGCGCCCTACCATTTCGTCCGCAACATCGTGAAGGCGGCCGAAGGCGACACCATCAAAGTCGGCATCCTTCACTCGCTCAGCGGAACCATCGCGATCATCGAGAAGTCTCTCCATGATGCGGAGCTGCTGGCGATTGAGGAAATCAACGCCAAGGGCGGGGTCCTCGGCAAGAAGCTGGAGCCGGTCGTCGAGGATCCGCAGTCGCTGGTGCAGGTATTCGCCGAGAAGGCCAAAAAGCTCCTCCTGCAGGACAAGGTCGTGGCCGTGCTCGGTTGCTACACGTCAGCCAGCCGGCAATCGGTGCTGCCGGTGTTCGAGGAAAACAACGGCGTGCTGCTGTACCCGACGCTCTATGAAGCGCAGGAGTGCAGCAAGAACTGCTTCTACACCGGCTCGGTGCCCAGCCAGCAACTCGACGATTTCGTGCCTTGGATCATCAAAACCCTCGGGCGCAAGAAATTCTATCTGATCGGCGCCAACTACATCTATCCGAAGGAAACCAATCGCGAGGTGAAGGCGCTGTTGGCCAAGCACGGCGGAACGGTGGTGGCGGAGGAGTATTCGCCGCTCGGAGCGACCGAGTTCGCCACCAATATCAACAAGATCGCGGCCAGCAAGCCGGATGTCGTCTTCTCGGATCTCGTCGGCGACCAGATTGTCGCCTTCTACAAGCAGTTCAAGGATTTCGGCATCACGGCCGACGACATCCCGATCTGCACCCCGATCACCACCGAACAGGAAATCCAGGCCATGGGCCCGGAGAACGCGGTCGGCCATTACACCTCGTTCAACTATTTCCAATCGGTCGATACCCCGGAGAACAAGAGGTTCGTTGAACGCTTCAAGGCCAAGTACGGCAAGAATGCCGTCACCAATGCCGTCATGGAGGCCGCCTATTTCCAGACCTACTTCCTCGCGCAGGCGATCGAGAAGGTGAAGTCGACCGATCCGGATGCTCTGATCTTCGAAGGCCTGCCCGGGCAGGAGTTCCTGGCCCCGCAGGGCAAGGTCAAGATCGATGAAAAGAACCACCACACCTGGCTGTGGGCGCGCATTGGCAAAGCCAATGCGCAGGGCCAATTCGACGTGGTGTGGAAGTCCGACAACTGGATTCAGCCTGACCCGTGGGTCAAGCTGCTCTATCCCAACAAGAGCTGCGACTTCACCGACAAGCGGGTGCTTGACCGCCTGAAGGCCGACAAGAGGAACCGGTCGGGCACGATCGATCTGTGATGATCGGCTGGTAATTGGAGAGCCGGGGACGGGGAAGCGCGGCCGTCCTCGTTCGTTACCAGCTCGACCGCGCCAAGGGAGAAAATGCCCCGCGGAGTTCGCCGCGATCGCTTTGTTGCGGAGTGGAAGGTCGCCTGTTCGAGCAAGCGAGGATTGGGGCTAGCCATCATTTTCGGCGTCGCCGGCGTCATCAACATGGCGCACGGCGAGTTCATCATGGTGGGAGCCTACGTGGCTGCCGTCGTGGGCCAGCTTGGCGGCAACACGTTTCTCGCGATCCCGGCGGCCTTCGCGGTCGTCGGCTTGCTCGGGCTCGCCGTCGAGCGCGGCATCATCCGCTGGATCTACGATCGCCCGCTGGAGACCCTGCTGGCGACATGGGGCGTCGGCCTGGCGCTTCAGGTCATCGTCAAGCTCATATTCGGTCCCGAACTGTACTACGTGGGCAGCCCGAAGATCCTGAGCGGGGCCTTTCGCATCGTCGGTCTGCTGCCGTTTCCCTGGTACAGGCTGTTCTTGATCGTGCTCGCCGTCTTGCTGCTGGTGCTCACCTTCGTCGTGCTGTTCAGGACGGATTTCGGCCTCAAGGTGCGGGCGGTCCGCCGCAATCGATCCATCGCGAGCTGCCTCGGCATCGACACCGCCAAGGTGGACATGCTGATCTTTATGTTCGGATCGGGGCTCGCCGGGATTGCGGGAGCCGTGCTGGCTCCGATCAAGTCAGTGTCGCCGCCGATGGGTTTTCCCTATTCGGTCGACTCCTACATGGTCCTGGTGCTTGGCGGCGTCGGCAACCTGTGGGGCGTTGCCGCTGGCTCCGCGGTCATCGGCGAGGCCGAGACCGTGCTCTCGTTCATATTCAACAACGTTATCGGCAAGTTGCTCGTATTCCTGTTCATCGTGATCGTCATTCGCATCGTGCCAAGAGGCATCTTTGGCTACTACGAGCGCCGGTAAGGCCCACAGCATGACAAAAGTCGAAGAGTGTTGAGCACATGGCGGTTACGATACTCAGGGGATGGGGGACGATTGCGCCGGGACGGCGCTCCCGCCTGATACCAGCCCTCATCCCGTATTGGGCGCTTCTCGGCGGCGTCGCGGTGGTGCTGGCCATCGGCGCCTACCCGTATTACGGGTCCAATGTCTACGTCATGTCGCTGCTGGGGCGGTTTCTCTGCTTTGCCATCTTCGCGCTCAGCATCGATCTGATCTGGGGCTTCACCCGGATCTTGAGCCTGGGTCAAGCCGTCTACTTCGGCATCGGCGCCTACTTTGTCGCGCTGTCGCTCAAGATCAACTATACACTCGATCATCCGACACGGTATGGCGGAAAGATTCCCGACTTCATGGAATGGAACCGCCTAACCGAGCTGCCTCGCTTTATGGAGCCGCTCATGAGTGTTCCGTTCGCGATCGCCTGCGCGCTGATCGTGCCGACGCTGCTTGCGCTCCTGTTCGGCGTCATCACCTTCAAGCGGCATATCTACGGCGTCTATTGCGCGGTGATCACGCTCGCCGAGTCGCTCATTCTTCAGGAGTTCATAATCGAGTATCAAGCCTATACCGGTGGCTTCAACGGCATAACGGACTATTCGAACTACGCGAACCCGACCTTTCTCTGGTTCATCCTGGCGGTGACGGTCATCTGTGTGCTGGCGGCCCGCACTCTGACGCACTCCCGGGTCGGCACCGTCATCAAGTCGATCCGCGACAACGATCTGCGTGCCGAGTTCATGGGATACAACGTCGCCAACTATCGCATCTTCGTATTCTGCGTGTCGGCCTTCATGGCGGCGGCGGCGGGCGCGCTTTACGCCGCTTGGGTCGGCCTGGTGTCGTTCCTCGATACTGGCCCGGTGTTCTCCATCGAGGCCGTCATCTGGACCGCGGTCGGCGTGCGCGGCACCATCATCGGGCCGGTTATCGGCACTTTCCTGGTGAAGGGCACCGAATTCTTTCTCAGCGGCGTACTCGCCTTCTGGTGGCAGCTCCTGATGGGCGGCCTCTTCGTCTTCGTCGTGCTCGTCATGCGCGACGGCATCGTGGGCACGCTCGGCTATTGGCTCCGGCGCCGCGCCAGGCACGCCTCGCTTGAGCAGGTGCTGCAGGAGTCGGACCAGCGCGCCCGCGACCGTCAGACCGAGTGGCGGCCGGACGGCGATCCGCCGGTTGCGCGCGAGGTCTAGGCTTAGCGGTTACCGTGACCCGGAGAACCTGAGGCGCCGGAGGCAAAAAGAGTCAAATGAGTGGCTTTCTGGACATCAAGGGTCTCACCACCCGGGTTGCCGGTTACACCATATTGGACAATCTCGATTTCAGCATGGAGCGCAACGAGCTGCGCGTCCTGCTCGGCCCGAACGGTGCCGGAAAGACGACATTGATCGCCATGATCACCGGTCAATACAAGCCGACCGCCGGTGAGATCCGTTTCGAGGGCCGGCCGATCACTGGATTGGCGCCCGACACGATATTCCAGGCGGGGATCAGCCGGAAATTCCAGGTTCCCAACATGTACGAAACCCTCTCGGTCTTCGACAACGTGATGGTCGCGCTGCAAGGCAGCCGAAAGGTGTTCGACGTCCTGTTTTGCCAGCTCACCGCCGAGGACGAGGACCGGGTGTGGGACATACTGGAGTTCATCGGCCTGGCTAATCGGGCGAGCGATCCGGCCAACACACTCTCGCACGGCGAGCGGCAGTGGCTCGAGCTCGGCATGCTGATCAGCTCGAATCCCAAGCTGCTTCTTCTTGATGAGCCGACGACCGGGATGACGGAGGAGGGAAAGGACCGCACCGCCGAGTTGATCGAGAAGATCGCCAAGAGCCACAGTGTCATGCTGGTCGAGCACGATATGCATATCGTCCGCAAGATCGCCCGCAAGGTCACTGTGCTCCACCAGGGGCAACGGCTGGCCGAGGGCACGCTGGCCGAGGTGGTCGCCAACGAAACCGTTCGCCAGGTCTATCTGGGCAAGGGGAAGTTCACCTGATGCTCAGCGTCTCGCAGATCGGCAGCTACTACGGCACGAGCCACATTCTGCACGGCATCTCGCTGGACATCGACGCCGGCGAGATGTTGGCGGTGTTGGGTCGCAACGGTGCCGGCAAGACCACGCTGTTGCGCAGCATCATCGGGCTCAACCCGCCGCGGGTCGGTGAGATTCGCTTCAACGGCGCGGATATCACCCGGCTCAGGCCATTCGAACGAGCGCGCATCGGCATCGGCTACGTGCCGCAGGGACGCGAGATCATTCCGGATCTCACGGTGGTCGAAAACCTGGAGCTCGCCATGGTGGCGCGCAATCGCCGCCCCAAGGCGGTGCCGGCCTATGTGTGGGCGTATTTCCCAGCCTTGTATCCGCTCCGGGCGCGCAAAGGCGGCGTGCTCAGCGGCGGACAGCAGCAACAGCTAGCGATTGCGCGCGCGATCATCCAGGAACCCAAGTTGCTTCTGCTGGACGAGCCTACAGAGGGCCTGCAGCCTTCGATCGTGGAGGAGATAGACGCGATCATCAAGCGCATCCACCGCGAACGCAGCTGCGCCATCCTGCTGGTCGAGCAGAACCTGCAGTTCGTGCGCGACATCACCGAGCGGTTTATCATCCTGGATACAGGTCGCATCGTGCTCGACGGCGGCATCGCCGAGTTGACCGACGAGGTCGTGCGCCGGCATCTGTCGGTGTAGGTCTCAAGCCGCGCTACCTCAAACCTCAATCGCCGCGATATCGTACTGTACCGGCGTAAGGCGACGGTCGGGGATCAAAAGCGCAGCGTCGCGGTGCCAGGGGGCAGACCTCGCCACGTCGTCGGCTTTCTCCAGCGATCATCTGTGCCCATCGATCTGCAAAGGAGAAGCCGGACGTCCCGATCTCGAAACCGCGGAGGTTCATGACGATTCGAGACTCGAGACATCCGGCTCCATGGCGAAAGCTCAGAACGTGAAGCCCAAGCCCGCATAGCCGACCCACACCTCGCGGTGCGCGGTTGGGAAGGAGCTTGCGGTGCCGGTAAAGGTCTGAGCGAGCAGCAGGCTGTCGTTGATGATGTGGTAGTACTGGAAGCCGCCCTTGCCGTACCAGGTGCCCCAC
>WNFN01212623.1_pt1 | contig 12118 bp, 14 predicted proteins | sample 5400161 | NCBI WGS metagenome assembly WNFN01 (sample SAMN13153353, study PRJNA577476) | soil metagenome | isolation source: 80 cm saprolite on Douglas fir-dominated hillslope | place: USA:California | collected 2013-09-17
AAGCGAAGCGATAAACACCATGTGCCCTGAGCCCTTCTCCAGCATCGCCGGCTCAAGTGCGCGGGCGAGCAGGATTGGCGCCTCCAAGTTGACGCGAAGAGTCCCGGTCAGCTGCTCAGCGCTGTAGTCGGGCAGCCGCCCGGTGCCGGGCAGGCCGGCGTTGGCAACGAGGATGTCGACGTCGCCGGCCGCGCTCGCTAGCTTCTCGGCCGCTCCCGTCTCCTCCAGATCGGTGGGGACGGTGCTGTGCCCGTCGCCGGGCAGCTCCGCGGCCAGAGCCTCGAGCGCCTCGGCCTTGCGGCCGCTCAGGACCAGCTCCGTCCCGCGCGCGGCGAGCGCCAGGGCGATCGCGCGGCCAAGGCCGCCGGTGGCGCCGGTGAGAAGAGCTGATCGGCCGGCAAGTTCCATCCCAGACCGCAAGCTACCAGCCACCCAGCCGAAAGGAATTAGGGATGAAAGCGCGAAGGGCGACAAAATGTTGGTTTCTTGTAAGCATCCGGCCGGGCAATCGTCTACACTGCCCGCCGTTCCGAACAACCGAAACGCCGAGTCCCGCCAGCCACAAGGCGACGCGGGAGCGGGGGAACCACGTTTTCGGGGCTAACCCGCCCGACATAGAGCGGGGGCGCAGGCTCCTATCAGCGCCAGCCCGACAGCTAACCCCGTAGGCCGACGAAGGAGAATCGGTTTGCGTCACAACTTCAGGTTGGCTGGGCTTGCGTTCGTCATCGCCCTCGTTGCAACCGCTCTGTTCGTGCCCGGCTCCGCCTCGGCGCGCTGCACCAGCGGTGGCGCCTCGCCCTCCGAAGTTGACATGTGCACGCCGACCGCGAAGGCAAAGCTGCTCCCCAACGGGATGACCAAACCCTACATCTGGGGTGGGGGCCACGGCCGCTGGTGGGATCGCGGCTACGACTGCTCGGGCTCGGTCAGCTACGCCCTCCACGGCGGCGAATTCCTCGAAAGCCCGCTTCCCTCCGGCCCGATGGAGCACTGGGGGCTGGAAGGCGAAGGACGGTGGATCACCGTATACGCCAACGCCGGCCACGCCTACGCGGAGATCGCCGGCTACCGCTGGGACACCTCTGGCGACGCCAGTGGCACCGGCCCGCGTTGGCACGAAGACCTGCGCGACAACGTCGGCTACGTCGCCCGGCACCCCGCAGGGTTCTAGAAAAGTTTCGGGGCAGGGGTGTCCCGTACGCCACCCCGGCCAACTGGCCGGGGTGGTTTTGTCCTTGACCTCCTGAACTGCTCGGATAACTTCTTTATGTAGCTACTCCTCCTGACATCCGCCTGAAGAGCCTCACCAAGCACTACGGCGAGGTGCAGGCGGTTGCGGGCATCGACCTCGAGATAGACGCCGGCGAGTTCGGCACGATCGAGTTGGCCGGAGAGGACATGGCCGGGGTGCCCCCGTACGACCGCGCGGTCAACACGGTCTTCCAAGACTACGCGCTGTTTCCCCACATGACGGTCGGCGAGAACGTCGCCTACGGGCTGCGGGTCGCTGGCGTCGCCAAGGCCGAGCGAGCGCGGCGCCGCGACGAGGCGCTGGAGATGGTTCGCCTTCCCGACTACGGCGAGCGCAAGCCCGGCGAGCTCTCCGGCGGGCAGCGTCAGCGCGTCGCCCTGGCGCGGGCGATCGTCAACCGGCCCCGGGTGCTGTTGCTCGACGAGCCACTCGGCGCGCTCGACCTGAAGCTGCGCGAGCAGATGCAGACTGAGCTGAAGGCGATCCAGGGCGAGGTCGGGATCACCTTCGTCTACGTCACCCACGACCAGGACGAGGCGCTTACGATGAGCAACCGGATAGCCGTTTTCAACGAAGGCCTGATCGAGCAGGTCAGCTCCCCGGTCGAGCTCTACGAGCGCCCGGGGACCGAGTTCGTCGCCGGCTTCGTCGGCATCTCCAACCTGCTGGAGAGGGATGGCTCACGCTTCACGATCCGCCCCGAGAAGATCCAGCTGCTCGACCCATCCGCCGCGCCGAACGGGCTGTGGACCGAGCACGGCCGGATCGCCGAGATCTCCTACGCGGGGATGGTCACCCGGTACACGGTCGCCCTTGAAGGCGGCGGAGAGCTTCAGCTCGTACGTCAGAACGCGGAGGGCGCATCTGCCGACGCGGCCTCCGAGCAGGGGAGGGAGGTGCTGGTGGGCTGGCGCCCGGAGCACACGGTCGCAGTCCGTAGTAAATCGTCTACAGAGGAGGAATCGCCGTGAAGACTCAGGACGCACACCCCGCACGAGCGGCATGGCTCGTCGTTACCGGCCTGCTCGCCTTCATGCTGCTGCTGGCCGGCTGCGCGCTCAGCCTGATCTCCTGGGCCGGCTACGTCGAACCGGAATGGACCAAGCCGTTCGAACAGAAGACCGGCTGCAAGGTCAGCGACAAGGTGGCCGGCACCTCCGACGAAATGGTCCAGCTGATGCGAACCGGGCAGTACGACGGGGTCTCGGCCTCCGGCAACGCCTCGGCGCGGCTTGTGGACGGCGGCGATGTCGACCCGGTCAACGTCAGCCTCGTCCCCAACTACAAGACGATCTTCAGCGAACTGAAAGACCAGCCCTACAACACCTTCAATGGCGTTCACTACGGCATCCCGCACGGGCGCGGGGCGAACCTGCTGATGTGGAACACCAACGATGTCAAGCCGCCGCCCACCTCCTGGAGCGTGATCCTCGAACCGAAGGAAGCGGCCAAATACAAGGGCAAGATCAGCGCCTACGACGACCCAATCTACATCGCCGACGCGGCCGTCTACCTGAAGGCGCACCAGCCCAACCTGGGGATCGAAAACCCCTACGAGCTGAACGAAGAACAGTTCGAAGCGGCGGTCAATCTGCTCAAAGAACAGCGCGCCAACGTCGGCGAATACTGGTCGGAAGCCGCCAAGCAGATCTCGGCATTCGCCAACGGCGACGTCCAGGTCGGCACCACCTGGCAGTACCAGTACTTCGAACTCCTCGGTGCAGGGAAACCGGTCGCCGCCAGCCCGGCGAGCCAGGGCTTCCTGCCTTCCGAGGGGGCGACTGGCTGGTCGGACACCTGGATGATCAGCTCTCAGGCCAAACATCCCAACTGCATGTACATGTGGATGAACTGGATCGTCTCGCCGAAAGTCAACGCCGAGGTGGCGCAGTTCTTTGGTGAGGCGCCGGCGCAGAGCCTGGCCTGCGAACACACCGAAGAGAAGAATTTCTGCGCCAAATACCATGCCGAAAACCCAGCTTTCTGGAAGCGCGTCTACTTCTGGGAAACCCCGGTCTCCGACTGCGGCAACGGGTCCAGCGACTGCAAGAACTACAACGACTGGCTGAACGCCTGGACCGCGATCAAAGGCTGAGCGGCGAAGTCGTAGCCAATGGCGACTGAAGCGGCCGTGAAGAGGAGGTCGGTGGGCCACAGGCTCGCCGACCTCCTCCACGGCCGTCCCCGCCTCCAGGTCGGGGCGCTGCTGGCCGGGCCGGTCGGCTGGCTGGTGATCGGCTATCTCGGCTCGCTTGCTGTCCTCCTGATCGCCGCCTTCTGGACCGTCAGCCCGCTCAGCGGCGAGCTGACCCGGAGCCTCAGCCTCGAAAACTTCGAAACCCTCTTCAACGAACCCGTCTACCGCGACATCGCCTGGCGGACGGTTCGGATCGCAGCGCTGGTGACCGTCACCGACGCGATCCTCGCCTTCCCGATCGCCTTCTACATGGCCAAGCTCGCGAGCCGTCGCGGCAGGGCGATCCTGATCGTCGCCGTCCTCTTGCCGCTCTGGTCGAGCTACCTGGTCAAGGTCTACTCGTGGCGGACGATGCTGTCCAGCGGCGGCATCGTCAACTGGGCGCTGGAGCCGTTCGGCCTGCACGGTCCCGGCTTCGGCATCACCGCCGTCTGGCTGGTGATGAGCTACCTCTGGCTGCCGTACATGATCCTGCCGATCTACGCCGGTCTGGAGCGCATTCCCGACTCGCTGATCAGCGCCTCCGAGGACCTCGGTGCCTCGCCGTTCACGACCTTCCGACGGGTGATCCTGCCGCTCGTCTTCCCGGCCGTCGTCGCCGGCTCGATCTTCACCTTCTCACTGACTCTGCCGCTGGCCTCCGCCTTCGCTCTGGTCCCGATCGTGGTGATGATCGCCTACCTCCTGGTCGCCCGCAAGCTGGGCGCCTTCGAGCACATCTAGATGGGCGAGCGATGACACAGATGGCGGTGACCCAGTGAGGCTCTCGAGACGATCGGCCCTGCTTCTCCGGCTCGCGGTGGGAGTCGGCCTCGCCTTCATCTACATCCCCCTGATCGTGATCGCGATCTACGCCTTCAACTCGAGCAACATCCTCGAGTGGCCACCGCCGGGACTGACCCTCGACTGGTTCCCAAAGGCGGTCGAAAACGAATTCGCCCGCGAAGCCTTCGTCACCACGCTGAAGGCGGGTGCCGCGGCAACCGCGATCGCGCTCCTGCTCGGCACCCTCGCTTCGCTCGCCGTCGCCCGTCACCGCTTCTTCGGCCGCGAGACGATCTCCTTCCTGGTGATCCTGCCGATCGCGCTGCCGGGCATCGTCACCGGCGTCGCCCTCAACAACACCTTCACCCAGGTGCTTGGCGTCGAACTCTCCCTCTTCACGGTGATCGTCGCCCACGCCACCTTCTGCATCGTCGTCGTCTACAACAACGTCGTCGCCCGCCTGCGCCGCGCCTCGGCCTCGTTCGAGGAGGCCTCCGCCGACCTCGGCGCGCACACCTGGCAAACCTTCTGGCTCGTAACGCTTCCCAACCTCAGGACCGCGCTCGCCGCCGGCGCCCTGCTCGCCTTCGCCCTCTCTTTCGACGAGATCATCGTCACCACGTTCACCCTTGGCGCCGCCGAAGAAACCCTGCCGATCTGGATCTTCCGCAACCTCTTCCGGCCCAACCAGCTGCCGATCGTTAACGCAGTCGCGGTGATCGTCGTGCTGATCTCGATCATCCCGGTCTACCTCGCCCACCGGCTCACGCGAGAGGAAGGCGGCGCGGCGGCGACCCGCGGCGGGGCCGCAGTCGAGGCCGAGGCGACGGCGGTTCCGTAGCGTGCTGGCCGCGGGCTACTGACGAGCCAGGCGCTCGGCCTGCTCGGCGCCGACGTAGGGACCCAGGGCCAGCTCGACCAGGTCGGGCAGCAGCGACTCGAGCTGCTCGGTGCGCCCGGCGCTGATCTCGCGCACGACCAGCGAGACGATGCCGCCGACCAGGGTCTCCTCGGTCGCCTCGGGGAGCGGGTGCTCGCCGCCGTGCTCGGGGCGTCCCGCCTTGAGGATCTCGACCAGGCCCTGCATCGAGGCGCGGTGACGGGCGGCGATCTCGCCTCCCGCGGCGATCGGCTCGATCATCGAGAGGCGGGCCAGCTCGGGCTCGCCGGCGAGAAAGCGCAGCATGGTCGCCAGCGCGGCGCGGACCTTCTGCGGCCAGTCTTCGAAGGATTCGGCCGCGGCCCGCATCGAGGCGGCGATGTGCTCGGCGACCATCTCGTAGGCGGCGAGGAAGCAGTCTTCCTTGTCGGCGAAGTGCTCGTAGAAGGTGCGGCGCGAGACCGACGCGGCCTTGGTGATGTTGGCGACGGTGGTCGCGTTGTAGCCGCGCTCGGCGACCGTGTCGACGAGCGCGGTGACGATCCGCTCGCGCTGGTTTTGCACGATGAACTCGCGCGGCAATCCGTGGCGGCCGGCAGGCAGGCGTGGCGAGGCGCCAGCCTCTGCGCCCGAGTCGTCCGCCTTCGCCTTTCCCTTTGCCACGGACCGACGATACCCCAGAGGTAGGCGGTCCCAGCCTGCCTAGCGCAGGGGTTGGACCAGCAGCTCGTCCTCGGCGGCGCGGGCGCCCAGGTAAGGCATCGTCGCCAGATAGATCAGCTCGGGGAGGAACTCCTCGCCGCGTTCGATCGAGCCGGATTCGAGCTTAGCCAGGATCGTGCCGTAGACCGCGCCAGCGGTGATTTCGGCCGTGCAGCGCGACATCGACCGTTCACCCTGGACCTCGCCCCGGCCGCCGTCGAGGACATCGGCGATCCGCTGGACGATCCGGTCGCGACGCGACTGGGCGCCACTGCCGGCGCCGTTGACGGCGACTACGAGGAAGTGGGCCCGAGCGCAATCCTCCTGCAGGTAACGCATCGCGGCCATGCCCGCCGCCCAGATCCGATCGTGCCAAGCCTCGCGGCCCTGACAGGCGGCGTCGACCCGAGCACAGAGCTCCTCCATGACTTCATCGTGGAGGCCGAGAAAGCAGTCCTCCAGGTCGGCGAAACAGCGATCGAAGTGCGCCCGGCCAACCTCAGCCCGCTCGCAGACGGCGACTACGTCGACCGCCCCGAAGCCATGGCCGGCGACCATCTCGACCATCGCGGCTGCGATTCTCTCCCGCGCGGGATCGCGGCCTCTGCGCGGACCGCTCACATCGTCCTAGCCCAACTCCCTGCGCTTGGCTTGCTTCGAGCGCCGGCCATTACGCCGCCGCCCGGGCCTGAGCCGCCTCCGCGGCGCGCGCCGCCTCGACCTCCCCGACGTAAGGCGTCAAGGTCACCTGCAGCATCTCGGGCAGCAGCCCCTTGAGATCGTCGGCCCGGCCGGTGATCAGGCGCTGGTGCACCAGCCACATCAGCCCCCCCGCGATCGCGACCTCGAGCCCCTCCGGCAGCCGGCTCGTCCGCGGGTTGAGCTCGCGCCCCTCCCGCAGCTTCGGCGCGACGCTCTCCAGCATCGACTGGTAGCGGGCCAGGGCCGCCCCACCGGCCGCCTGGCTCTCGACGATGCAAAGCTTGGCCCGCGCTTCCTCGGCCACCACCATCTCGAGGAATACCTCGAGGCCGGTGGAGATCTGATCGACCCAGGGCTGCTCGGCGTCGACCAGCTCGGCGAAGACTTCGCCGGCCGCCGCGATGCTCTCGTCGAAGGCAGCGAGGAAACACTCCTCCTTGTTGGCGAAATGCTCGTAGAAGGTGACGAGCGCCACCTTCGCCGTCTTCGCGATCAGCTCGATCGTCGTCTTCTGGTAGCCGCGCTCGGCGACCAGCTCGGCGGTGGCCAGCAGCATCCGCTCGCGCTGGTTCTGGGAGACGAAGTCGCGCGGGACCAGATGTCGCCCCGGGGGCAGTTTCGAGAGACGCTCCGACAGCGATCGCGAGTCGGCCATGCCAAGACGGTACCAAAACATATATCCGATGTCTACTTGCCTTTTCTACAGAAAACATGGCGTTCTAGGCATCCAAGTTTCTAAAAGCTGCTATACCTAGACAAAAGGAGTATGTTTTCGGATAGCAACAGCGGCACCGTCCTCACCTTCCCCGGCTCCCACGGCCGCCGCCCGCCCCACGAGCGGATCCTCGAGGCGATGCTCCTCACAAGCGGCGAGCTGGGCTACGAGCAGGTAGCCGTCCGGCACGTGATCGAGCGGGCGCAGACGAGCCGCGCGACCTTCTACAAGCACTTCGTGGATCGTGAGGACTGCTTCGCGCAGGCCTACGGCGATGCCGGCGAGTGGCTCTACCAGCGCCTGATCGGCGCCGGTAGACGCCAACCCTCCTGGCGCGAGGGCCTGCGCGCGGCGCTGGCCGAGCTGCTCGAGTTCTGCGCCAACCAGCCGGCGATCGCGAAAGCGATCTTCGTCGAGGTCCATGCGGCGGGCGAGCGGTCGCTCGCCCAGCGGCGCGATTTGATGGAGCGCCTCTCCCGCGCACTTGACAGCGCGCGCCGCGAGATTCCCACTCGCCAAGCTCCACCCCCTATTACGTCGGACTTCATCGTCGGGGCGATCGACACGCTCCTGGCGGCCAAATTGCTCGACGGTGACGCCGAGCGCGCCCCCGAGATGCTGCCCGGCCTGCTCCACTTCGTCGTCATGCAGTACCTCGGCGAGAGTGCCGCCTGGGAGGAGATGGCCGCGGCGCCGCTGGCTACGTGGCAGGCGCGGCGGGCCGCTGCGGCGGAGATGCCCCGCGAGCGTTAAGCGGGATCCAGCAGAATCGCGCCCCGTTCCTCGGCTTCGTCCGAGGGGACAAGGGCATTCGTAGTTCCATCTGCGTTCCGCAAGACCCGCGGTGGGGGTACCCTGCCGACTCATCGCCCTCAGCGCGCCGAGCTCAGCACCTCTTCGACGAAGAAACGAGCGGCAGGGTCGAGCCTGTCGCCGAAAGTCTCCTCAGCCACGGCGAGAACCTGATCGGCCCGCTCGAGGCCGAGCTGCGCGGCGAGAAGGCGCACGTCCTCCTCATCCTCTCCCACCCGGTGAGCCAGAACCTTAAGCGCGAGCAAGGTACGGGGGGCGGCGACCAGGCAACGCAGGCCCGGCAGGTCGAGAACGGGCGTTGCGCCTGGGTCATCTCCCACCAGAAAGCCCTTGACTGCATCGTTGAGCCATCCCGCCGGCAGATCGCGCTGCTCACCCACAACCGCGGCCGCTTCGTAGACGACATTCTTCGGCTCGAACACGGCGTCGATATCGTGCGTCGCCCTCCGCTCGTCGAAGGCGAGAGCGATCGCTGCGCCGCCGACGACGTACATGTCGGCACTGACCCCCCGTCGCTGTAACTCGGCGGCCAGGTCGGTGAGCGCCGCGATGATCTCGCCGCGGTCCATCGCTCAGACGCGGTGCAGAGAACGCTCGGGCACGAACACCCCGCGGCGCCGGAAGGCTGCCGGGGCCTGGGCTATCGATACCGCGCGAAAGCCCGGTAAGTCGCTGACGAACCAGAAGCGGCTCAGGAAGCGCTCGGGCTCGACCGACCAGGCGGGACGGCTCAAATGGTGAGCAACCGCGAGGTGCTCCGCCAACGCCCCGAGATAGGCGTCGTGGCGGGGATCGTCCATCGTCTCGGGGCGCTCCTCGATAGCTTTGGCTCGCTCGCGGTCGTCGCCTCGAAGCGCAAACTCGTCGAGAAACTCGCGGATCGCGTAGCGGAAGTCCTCGCCCTCGCGAGTTCGTGTCGCCACCTCGGCCAGAGTATGGGTCAGTTTCCCGGCGGCAGGGGGGTTCGAGGCGAGCCAGTCCGAGATGGCGGTGAAGGGTGTCGCCATGATGGGAGATGGTAGGCGCTGGCACGGCCACACCCCCTGGATCCTGTCCCTACAGCGGAATGTTGCCGTGCTTGCGCTTCGGCTGCTCGACCCGCTTGGACTGGAGCATGCGCAGAGCCTTGACCAGCTTGGGGCGGGTTTCCCGCGGCTCGATCACGTCGTCGATGTAGCCGCGCTCCGCTGCCGAGTAGGGGTTGGCGAAGTGGGCTTTGTAGTCGTCGATCAGCTTCTGGCGGCGCTCGTCGGGGGTCGGCGAGGAGGCGATGTCCTTGCGGTAGATGATGTTGACCGCGCCCTCGGGCCCCATCACCGCGATCTCGGCGGTCGGCCAGGCGACGTTGAAGTCGGCCAGCATGTGCTTCGAGCTCATCACGTCGTAGGCGCCGCCGTAGGCCTTGCGGGTGACGACGGTGAGCTTCGGCACGGTCGCCTCGGTGAAGGCGTAGAGCAGCTTGGCGCCGTGGCGGATGATCCCGTTCCACTCCTGGTCGGTGCCGGGGAGGAAGCCGGGGACGTCGGTGAAGGTGACGATCGGGACGTTGTAGGCGTCGCAGGTGCGGACGAAGCGAGCCGCCTTCTCCGACGCCTCGATGTCGAGCACGCCGGCGAGGAAGGCCGGCTGGTTGCCGACGATGCCGACGGGATAGCCGTCGAGCCGCGAGAAGCCGCAGACGATGTTCTTGGCGAAGTGCTCGTGGACCTCGAAGAACTCCCCGTCGTCGACGACGAGGGCGATCACCTCGCGCATGTCGTAGGGCTTGGAGGGATCGTCGGGGACGAGCGTGTCGAGATCCTCGGCGGCGAAGTGGGCGACGCCCGACTTGCTGTTGTGGCTCATCGCCCCGCCAAGCTCCTCGAACTCGACCTCCTCGCCGGTCACCGTCTTGATCACTTCGGGGCCGGTGATGAACATGTGCGAGGTCTCTTTGACCATGAAGATGAAGTCGGTCATCGCTGGCGAGTAGACGGCGCCGCCGGCGCAGGGGCCCATGATCAGGCTGATCTGCGGGATCACGCCGGAGCACTGGACGTTGCGGACGAAGACGTCGCCGTAGGCGCCGAGCGAGACGACCCCCTCCTGGATCCGGGCGCCGCCGGAGTCGTTGATGCCGATCACCGGCGCGCCGACCTGGGCGGCGAGGTCCATCACCTTGCACATCTTCTCCGCCATCACCTCGCCGAGGCTGCCGCCGAAGACGGTGAAGTCCTGGGAGAAGACGAAGACGGTGCGGGGGTCGAGCAGCTTCTCGATCCGCTCGCGGGCAGTCAGCTTGCCCTTCGCGTGCTGCTTCTCGACCGCCTCTTCGGAGGCCGAGTGGATCGCCTGCTCACGCAGCTCGCGCAGGTAGGCGAGCTTCTCGTCATGGGTGACGGGGTTTCTCTCGCGCATTAGAAAATTTCGCGCTTCGCTCGCTGCGCGAGGAACCAGATATGGACGCTTGCTCGCTCCGCGCTCATCGGCGCGATTCTATGGAGCCGGCTCAGGCGTTGCCGAACGGCTGCCTGCTTGGAGTCGCGAGATCGTCCAGGAAGCGCTCCAGGTCGGCCTCGCTGAGGCCCGAACCCTCCGCCGCACGAATCTCGACGCGGGTCCCGAAGCCCTTCTCGGCCATCGTCACCTCGAGCCCCTCGACGGTCGCGACAAGCTCCGCCAGCTCCGGCTCCGACTTCATCAGCGTCCGCGAAACCTCGATCATGGGAGCCGCTTCAACCACGGCCCGGCCGTTCCTGCCCCGGTTCGAACGTTGGACGAGACCGTTCAGGCGCTAGAAGAACGCTCCGCCGCGGTATTCGCCGAAGACGTCGCGCATTGCGCCGCAGACCTCGCCGATCGAGGCGTTGGCGGCGAGGGCGGCGCGGATCGGGTGCAGGAGGTTGCCCTCGCCGCGGGCGACGTCGCGCAGGGCGTCCAGCCTGGCCGTGACGTCGGCCTGGTCGCGGGCCTCCTTGAAGGCCTTGAGCCGGGCCAGCTGGCGCTGCTCGGACTCGGGGTCGACCTTGAGGATGTCGACGTCGTCGACCTCGTCGGTGACGAATTTGTTCACGCCCACGATCACGTCCTGGCCGCTCTTGTAGCGCTCGTGGTAGCTGAGCGCGGACTCCTCGATCTCGCGCTGCATGAACTCCAGCGCCTCGACCGAGCCGCCCAGCTCGCCGACCTTGTCCATCAGCTCCCAGGAGCGCAGCTCGATCTCGTCGGTCAGCGACTCGACGAAGTAGGAGCCGGCGAAGGGGTCGACCGTGTCGGCGACTCCGGACTCGTAGGCGAGCACCTGCTGGGTGCGCAATGCGATCCGCGCCGAGCGCTCGGTCGGCAGCGCCAGCGCCTCGTCGAAGCCGTTGGTGTGCAGCGACTGGGTGCCGCCGCTGACCGCGGCGAAGCCCTGCAGGGCGACGCGGATGATGTTGACCTCCGGCTGCTGGGCCTGCAGGGTGACGCCGCCGGTCTGGGTGTGGAAGCGGATCTTCATCGAGTTGGGGTCCTTGGCGCCGAACCGCTCCTCGACGATCTTGGCCCACATCCGCCGCACCGCGCGGAACTTGGCGATCTCCTGGAAGACGTTGTTGTGGCAGTTGAAGAAGAAGGCGAGGCGGGGGGCGAAATCGTCGATCTTCAGGCCCCGGGCCAGCGCCGCCTCGACGTAGGCGATCGCGTTGGAGAGGGTGAACGCCACCTCCTGCACCGCCGAGCAGCCCTTCTCGCGGATGTGGTAGCCGGAGATCGAGATCGTGTTCCATTTCGGCACGTGCTCCTGGCAGTACTCGAAGATGTCGGTGGTCAGCCGCATCGTCGGCGCCGGCGGGTAGATGTAGTTGCCCCGCGCCATGTACTCCTTCAGCACGTCGTTCTGGACGGTGCCGCGAAGCTTCTCCGAAGGGACGCCCTGCTCCTCGCCGACCAGCTCGTAGAGCAACAGCAGGATCGCCGCCGGGGCGTTGATCGTCATCGAGGTGGAGACGCTGTCGAGCGGGATCTCCTCGAAGCAGATCCGCATGTCCTCGATCGTGTCGATCGGCACCCCGGTGCGGCCGACCTCGCCCTGGCAGAGCGGGTCGTCGGAGTCGCGACCGAGCTGGGTCG
>WNFN01180704.1_pt1 | contig 12112 bp, 10 predicted proteins | sample 5400161 | NCBI WGS metagenome assembly WNFN01 (sample SAMN13153353, study PRJNA577476) | soil metagenome | isolation source: 80 cm saprolite on Douglas fir-dominated hillslope | place: USA:California | collected 2013-09-17
GTTGAGGGAATGCCGACGTCGAGCGGGTTTTTCGGCGCGATCCCCTCCTGCATCATGGGGAGCAGCGCCGCCTTGGTCTCGTCGGTGAAGTCGGGCATGACCGCGCCTTCGGCCGCGGCATAGTCGTAAAGGAGGTCGACCGTTGCTCCCGAGGTGGTGACGAAGGCGATGCGCGGCCCCTTCGGCAACCGTCCGCCTTCGAAAGCAAGCGCGGTTTCGACCAGATCGTCGAGCGAGCGGTGATTGACGATGCCATAGCGCTCACACATGGCGAGATAGGCGGCATAGTCGCCGGCGATGGCGCCGGTGTGGGATTGCGAGGCGGCGCGCGACTGTGAGGTGACGCCGGTCTTGATGGCGAGGATGGGCTTGCCCATGGCGAGCGCGCGACCGGCGGCATGCATGAAGGCCTGCGGCCGGCGGATGCCTTCGACGAACAACACGACTTGGCGCGTGTGCGGATCGTCGATGACGAAGTTGAGGTAGTCGGCAAGGCCGAGATCGGGCTCGTTGCCCGACGTGATGCAATAGGAGTAGCGCAGCCCCCGGTCGGCCGCGGCCTTCATCCAGAACTGGATCAGGCCGCCGGACTGGAAGATGCAGGCGACCGGACCGGGCGCAAGCCGGCACAAATCGGCGTTGGGGTAGCCGAAGAGGCGCTCGCGATAGGAATAGGCGCCCATGCAGTTCGGTCCTGCCACGCGCAAGCGGCTCGTTGCGGTGAAATCCGTGAGCCACGCGCCGCGCGCCTTCGATTCAGGCTCGTCGCCGTCGCCCAACATCGAGGCGTAGACGGTGGCGGATCCGACGCCGGTTTCCTCGGCTGCGGTAAGTACGCCGGCGACCGCGGCCGCCGGCACGATGACGAGCGCATGCTCGACCGGCTCGGGCAGATCGCGTAGCGAAGGAAAGCAGCGTTGGCCGTAGACTTCCTTCTGTCGCGGATTGACGAGCACGATGCGTCCGGGATAGCCGAACTCGCGCAGGTTCTTGAAAATCTCGCTCGGCCAGCGGGCGCGCTCGGACGCGCCTATGATGGCAAGCGATTTCGCCGTAAGCGTGCTGACGGCCGAACGGAATAAGCTCTCAGTGGCGGTTGCTGTCTCCGTAACCGGCACATTCCGTTCCTGCCCCTGCATGCGCCTTTCTTAGGACCTCGCCGCCATCGGGTCAAAGGCCCGCGCCGTGGCTCTGCTTATGCGATCCGTTACACCGACGGGATCGCCTTCAGCGCCGGGAACCATTGGCCCATCAGGGTGGGCGGCCAGGGCACGGCCATGAAGTAGTCGAAGGCGAACCAAATGAAGAATACGAGCACGGCGGCATAGGGGATGACCAGCGGCCAGCGCTCGCGCGCCTCGTAGCGCATGAAAAAGACGACAAACAGGCCAACCGTCGGAATGAGTCCGACGACGGCCATCACGCCCATGAAGCCGATGAGGTAGCCGAAGAACAAGGCCGCACGCGCCACGATTTCGCGCACGGGCAGATGCCCGGTATCCGAGGTCAGATCCATGTGGATCTTTTCCCCGACCTCATGCTGGGCATGCTCGGCCAGGCCTTCGGCCGCGGCGGCTGCGGGCTTGCGGCACATCTCGTTGAACAGACTGAGCGCCGCCACGCACAAGGCGACGGTGCCCACGACCAGCGGCACGATCTTGGCGCTGAAATCCCACCGCAACGCCGCGACCACCGCCGCGCCGATGAGCGCGATCATGAACATCGTGAACAGCTGCGGGAGATGAAATGTCGGCCGCTGGAAGCTCGTCAGCATCTTCCGCACGCCGCCTTGGCTGCGGATGTCCTGCAGGAACGGCCGCACCAGCCCGAGGATGGCGAGCGCGAACAGCAAGACCACGATCGGACGAAGCATCCAACTCAGCCCGTAGCGCTCGATCGATATGAACAGATAACGCTCGATGGTGTCGCCCAGCACGACGCCGAGGATGAGCGGCGGCCGCGGCCATTTGAACTGCTTCATGAGCCAGCCGACGAGCCCAAAAAACAGCAAGGTGAAGAGATCGCCCCATTGGCGGGTGGCTTCGAACGCGCCGATGTAAATGATGCCGAGGACGGCCGGCAGGATGAGCGTGTAGCGCAGCGTCGCGAGCTTGGCGAATTGCGGGCTGAAGGCGTAGCACAGACCCGCGCCCAAAATGTTGGCCAACGCCACCGACCACACCATCGCATAGGTGATGCTGAGATTCTTGGTCAGCATGTCGGGGCCCGGCACCAGGCCGTGGATCAGGAACGCGCCGAGCAGAATCGCCATGGTGGCGCTGCCGGGGACGCCGAAGGCGACGGTCGGAACCAGCGCGCCGCCCTCCTTGGCGTTGTTGGAGCTCTCTGAGGCGATCACGCCCCGCACGTCGCCCTTGCCGAATGTCGCGCTGGCGCCCTTCTCGGTCTTGAGCGCATGGCCGTAGGCGAGCCAGTCGACGACGGACGCACTGATGCCGGGGATGGAGCCGATGCCGCCTCCGATCCACGAGCATCGCATGATGAGCCACCAATGCTTGAAGCAGTCCTTCACGCCCTGCCACTGGCCCTTGTAGATGTTGGCGGTTCCGGTGTCGGCTGAGATCGCGACCCGGGCGATCAAGAGGTCGCACAGCTCCGGCAGCGCAAAGACGCCGAGCAGCAGTGGCGTGAGCGGCAAGCCATCCCAGAGGTAAAGGCTGTCGAAGGTCCAGCGCAGCGTGCCCGTTTGCGGATCCGTTCCGATCATCGCGATCATGACGCCGAGGCAGCCGGCCGTGATTCCGCGCAGCGGCGCATTGCCGGACAGCACCGCGACCATGGAAATGCCGAGCACGGAAAAGGCCAAGAGCTCCGGTGAACCGATGAACAGCATCACCGGGCGCAAAATCGGAATGCTGATAGCCATCAGCAGCGCACCGAAGACGCCGCCCATGAGCGAGGACATGTAGGCGGCGCTGAGCGCGCGTCCCGCCTCGCCCTTCTTTGCCATCGGGAAGCCGTCGAGCACCGTTGCCGCAGAGGCGGCACCTCCGGGCACGCCGAACAGGATTGCTGGGATGGGGTCGCCGGTCGCGGTCGTCGCGCCCAGGCCGAGCAGCAGCGCGAACGCCGCATAAGGATCCATGTTGAACGTGAACGGCAGCAGCATCGCCGTTCCGGTGAGGCCGCCGATACCGGGAATAATCCCGAGCACGAGCCCCATGATGCAGCCGAGCCCCAGAAACATCAGCCGGTGGGGCTCCATCAGCGTCAGGAAGGCCTTGCCCGCGGAGGCGGCCATGAAGCCGAGCTCCCCCCCGATCATGTCCATCGCTTGCGCCCTCCGCGAGATTCGTCACGCGCGCGCCCGCGACGCATCCGTCGCGCACCGGCGCGCTCGACCCCGCATTCGGCCTTGCAGGGCCGGATCAAGACATCGGAATGAAAGCGTGCATCCCGCCAGGTCGAATTCGCATATGACCGCGGCCCCTCCGAGTTCGTTTGCGACGGCCGGCCTCCAATCCCGCATGGCCGTCCGGCTATTTTGTTGCCATGTAAGCAGAAGATGCGGTGATGGGAAAGCCGTTTACACTTTCCCGAATGCGACGCTTTGGCCCGGGCAGCGCCGTTGCGGCGCAGATGCTCCGCCGTTGGGGCGCCCCCATATCGGCCTCAACCGCGGTGCGGCTATCGCGCGGGCTCTGCGTGATTTACTTTCATGTCGATCTGCCCTCGAGTGAGGAGATCGAAATGACCGACGCAGCGCCTTGGCCGACGCAGTTGCGGTTGCACAAGGACCGCAAGACGCTGACCATCGCCTTCGACAACGGCGAGAGTTTCGACCTGAGCGCCGAATATCTGCGCGTCAAGAGCCCGAGCGCCGAGGTGCAGGGCCATTCCCCCGACGAGCGCAAGACCGTCGCGGGCAAGAAGGATGTCGCCATTCTCGAGGTGAATCCGATCGGCAATTACGCCGTGCGGCTCGTGTTCGACGACATGCATTCGACCGGCATCTACAGCTGGGACTATTTTCTCGCGCTCGGTCGAAACCGGCAGGCCTATTGGCAGGACTACCTCGACGATCTCGCGGGTAAAGGCTTGACGCGCTGACGCGCGCCGCGGACGCAGGATGCGTCTGCGCCGCCGGTCGTCTGATGTCCCGTCCTGCGTCGTCGGCTACTGCACGATCACCGGCGTGCCGATCCGGACCCGGCTGTAGAGATCGATCACGTCCTCGTTGGTCAGGCGGATGCAGCCCGACGACGTCGCTTGGCCGATGCTGTCCGGCTCGTTCGAGCCGTGAATGCGATAGAGGCTCGAGCCGAGATACATCGCGCGAGCGCCGAGGGGGTTGTCGATGCCGCCGGCCATATGGCGCGGCAGGTCCGGCCGGCGATGCAGCATCTGCGCGGGCGGCGTCCAGTCCGGCCATTCCCGCTTGGCGCTGATCTGGCTGACGCCGCTCCAGGAGAAGCCGTCGCGACCCACGCCGATGGCATAGCTCAGCGCTTGGCCGTTGCCGAGCACGAGATAGAGCCGGCGCTGCGCCGTGCTGATGATGATGGTGCCGGGTTTCTGACTGCCGGAGTAACTTACTACCGTGCGTGCCGTCGAGGGACCGAACAGAGTGGCGAAAAACGAGCGGCCGCTGCCGCGAACCTGCTGGTCGTAGGGATTGGCGGCCGCCGGCGCCACGAAGACGGCGGCGAGCATGCCGACGGCGCACGCGCCGCCAGCGAGGAAGCGTGCAAGCATGGCAAAGCCTCGCAAGATCGAGTGTTTGAAGCCCGAACCCTTTTACAGCAACTTGAAGTTCTACAAGCCGCGCGGCCGCTGTCGATGCTTTAAGCTTAAGTGCGTACAAGTTGCCGCGCAGTGTTGCAGAAAAGCCGCACCGGCGCGGCAGTGCCGTTTGCAACGCGGAGTCGGGGCGGCATTCATCGTCTGACGCCGGCGCATCAGTGGCATCGACGTCGCTCCGAGGTGGGTGAGGGCGACGAGCCGCGGCGGCATGCGAGCGATGCTCGTGTCGAATGGCACGGCCTTCTCCGAGCGGTCCTATGTCGCCTGTGGCGAACTACCAGACGAAAACGTGCATACCCTTAATGTATGTTGCCGTGTATGCCACTTTGGCGTGCTTGCCTTTCGTTTCGATTGAATAGTTCTATCACGCTCTACGGTGCACGAATGGGAGACCCTTATGGCCGCAATTAATCTTAAAGGTATGGACGTTGACGCGTTGCTTGCACTGCGCGCCGACATTGACAAAAGGCTTAGTCAAAAGCGCAGCGAACTGGAAAAGCAACTCTCTCGCCTAGGCGCTGAAAGCGGCGGCGCTGCAAGGAATTCTCGGACCGGAGTCGGCCGCCGCTCTGCGCTGAAAGGGCGCAAAGTTCCGCCTAAGTATCGCGGACCTGGCGGCGAGACGTGGGCAGGCCGTGGCGCTCGACCGCGGTGGCTCTCGGCCCTCATCAGACAGGGCCGCAAGCTCGACGAGTTCGCGATCGATAAGGCGCTGGGCGCCCGGAAGGGACGCAAAGCCCGCCGGAAGAAAAAGTAAACAGGCCGCCGTCCCGGTGCGGATGCATAATTTCCGTGTGTGGGCAAAGAACATTCGATACTGTGGCAGCAAATGGATCTATTTCATCGCTGCCGCGCCGTCGTCGCCCCGCGCGCGACGACGGCGATGCCAACTGTTTTAACGGATGAGCAGAGAAAACTTGCCGGCCGGAGCTGCAAAGCATCAAAGGCTAAGGGGGGCTGCCACGACTTATGATCAGCGAACACGACCGTCAGATTCTGAGTCAATTGCCGGCCTGGAATCCCACCGGCGACATTGTTGCGCAACGCCGCGCTTGGGAAGAGCTGGCCACCGTTTACAACCATGATCTTCCCGCAATTGGCGGCCTCGAACAAAACGTCGAGCTGCGCTCGGGCCTTCGTGCCGACGTCGCGGTGCCCAAGGGTGCCGGTCGACATCCGGTGGTCATCTACCTGCACGGCGGTGGATGGGCATTCGGCAGCCCAACCTCGTTTCGCAAGCTGGGGATGCAGTTTGCCGAAGCGGGTTATCTGACCATCATTCTCGACTATCGCCTGGCCCCCGAGCATCCATTCCCGGCAGCGCTGGAAGACTCGATGTTCGCCATTGGATGGGCGGCGGACAACGCGCGCCGATGGAATGGCGATGGCCGGCGGATCGCGATCGGCGGCGATTCCGCGGGCGCCAACCTGGCTGTCAGCGCCATTACCTCGAGCGCTGCTGACCTGCGCTCGCTGGTGCGGGGGGCAGCGCTCTTCTACGGCGCATACGATCTCAAGGCCACCGCCGAGCGCAACAGATCGTTGCCCGGACTTCAAGAGCAATTGAGCACGTACGTTTCGGGCAACAAGGATTTGTGGGATGACCCGCGTGTAAGCCCGCTCAAGGCGGTGGCGCCGGGAATACTTCCGCCGTGCTTCATCCTCGGAGCAGGCGACGATTCCTGGTGTCTCGCCGACTCGCTGGCGCTTGCCCAAGCCCTATCAGCCGTCGCGAGCCCTTACGAGCTGCACGTGATGGAAGGAATACCGCACGGGTTCATGCAGATGAGCACGCTCGAAAGCTTTCGCGCGGCCATGCGCTTGATGTGGGAGTTCCTGGCGCGCAACGTCTAAACGCGTCCGCCCGCTGCTCACAGCGCCGGTCTCACACGGCCTCTCTCCGCAGTAGCTCAAGGCCGCGTGTAAGAGGCTGTGCGCGTTCGCCGCGGCGCGCGGCTTTCTAGGACGTATGGTGGGCGCTGTAGGGATTGAACCTACGACCTCTCCCGTGTGAAGGGAACGCTCTCCCGCTGAGCTAAGCGCCCGCACCAAAGCCAGGATTTAAGGAAGGTAAGCCTGCTGTCAAGCGACGCAGCCGGTTGTCGATCGCGGGGGCCGAGCCCAGATTCCGGCGCTTTTCCGCATTCGCGGTTTATCGCCGCGTGAGACGCGTGGCGCACTGCTGCGCGCAGTCGGTCCCCGCTGACCGACGCGGGAACGGGGCTTGCACCGTTCACTTGTCCGCGCGTGCTCCGCGCGGCACAGCGCTCCGCTTCGCGCCGCGTTGAGCCGGGGCGCCGCGCGATGCACGCGCCTGCAAGGTACGGATGCGGTCCGCGAGCGTGCCTTTGGATTCGCCGGCTCGAGCGGGGACGGCTGGGAGCGGTCCATTCCCGGCGGGCGCTGCCGGTCGTCCGGCATCGAGGATCGTCTCGATCGGCGAGTCCGGTCCTTCGAGCGTGGCGGTCAGCTGAGCGACCTCCGCGGCCACCTCATCGATACGCTCGCGCAGCACGGCATTTTCCATGCGCTCGTACGCTCCGGCGTTTTCGGCGTCGCGTTTCACTGCCGCCATCTCGCGCTGCAACTTGTCACGCTCGTCTTGCGACCGTTTGAGCTCGGTTTCGATCAGCGACTTCTCCGTCTTGATGGTCGCCAACGCCAGGCGGTGGCGGTCTTCCAGTTCAGCCAACTGGGCGCGAATTTCCGCTTCGATTTTCTGGGCGTTCGGCGCCGCGTTGCGGAAGTCTTCGGAGGCGCCTTCGCGATCCGATATCGGTTGCCCCTGCTCGTTGAGTTGCGCGGCGAGCTCCTGAACGCGGCCGCCGAGGACCTCCGATTCCGCCGTTTGCGCGGTGAGCTGGTGGTCGAGCTCGCCGATGCGATTGGCCAGATTGTCGGCGCGCCCGCGCTCCTCGGCAAGCTGCTGTTTCGCCGCCTCGAGCTCGGCGGTCTTGCTGTTGAGGTGATCCCACAGCGCCTTAGTCTCTTTCTCGTAGCTGTCGATCTGGCCCTTCAGCGCCTCGGTCTGCGCGCGCAGCGCCACCAGCTCCACGCGCTGGCCGCCCGCCGCGACGGAGGCGTCGTTGAAGTTGGCAGTGACCTGGACGAGCTCGGTCCGCGCGCTCGCGAGCGCGCGCTCCGATTCCTCGAGCGCGACCGTCTTGGCGGCGAGTTCGGTTTGCGTGGTCTGCAGGTCGTCGGAGAGCTGCTTTTCCTTGGCTTCGAGCGCAAACAGCGCGGCGGTCTTCTCGCCGAGCTCGAGTTTGAGGCGGCCGATCGCTTCGCTTTTCCTGCTGAGTTCTGCGAGCTGGTTCGTCGTTTTCGCCTTCATCTGCTCGACGCTCATCTCGAGGCGGCTCATGGTCATGGCGAATTCGGCGCGCAATTGATCCTTGTCGGCCTGAATTTCCGCGATCGACAACGGGGTGAGAGCTTCGAGGCGGCGCATGGTGAGGCGTACCGCGCGCGCGTGCACCAATGGAATAACGCCGATAACGAGCAAGCCCGCGATCAAAAACCCGATCCCGATATACATGATCTGTTCGACCATGACGCCTCCTGAACCCGATCAATCCCCAATTCTCACCAGAATGCCACGCTGGACCACCCGCTACCAGCGCGGGTGGCAGTTAAACTAAACCAGAGCAAGCATTTCGTGAATGACGCTCAGTCGTGTGGTTTCGCCCCCGCACCCGCTCCCCATCGTCGGCCCTGCGGCCGCCCCTGCGAAAGGTATCGCTCGAATTATCCGTCCGGTTCAGAACGGGTTCCAGGTCGCCGTCGGCGTGAATTTGAGATAGCCGACATTGGCGCCGAGACGAACTCCGACCCCGGTGCGGATCGGGACTACGACGATATTGTTCATCGTCAACGCCGTCATTCCCAAGCCGCCGACGAAGTAGGCCGAGCCGTCGATGCCTGCAAAACGCTGGTAGATCGCATCGGTGGCCGGCAGGTTGTAGACCAGCATCATCGTGCGCGCGCCTTCGCCGCCGAAGTCGAAGCCGAGCGAAGGCCCTTGCCAAAAGACCCGCAGATCGCCGGCGTTCTTGGTGTAGAGGATGCCTTCGCCGTAACGCAGCCCGGCGACCATCGCCCCGCCGGCTTCCTGTCCCAGCACGTAGCCGTTGGGGAGTCCGAATTGGCTTCCCGCCTTCTCCACGATCTGCGCGAGCCCCCGCGAGATGGTGCCGAAGAAACGGTGACCGGCATCGACGACTTCGTTCGAGGAATATTGCGGGCCTTGCGGAGCGGCACTGCCCGGCGGCGGCGGTGGAGGAGGACTGGCTTGGGCCGGCGGCGGCGGAGGATTGGCCTGGGCCGGCGGTGGATTGGTTTGGGCCGCCAGCGGCGCGCTTCCCAAGCCGAGCATGACCAGAACGAGAGCGATGGTTCGCGTCGCGGCGCGCATCGAGTGCTCCATGGACAGCAAGAGGTCAACTCCGCTTACACCCGTCAAGACACACATACCTCGACTTTGCGGCCAAACCGCAACCGAATCGCCCCATGACCGGCAAGACTATGACGGCACGGCGGCGACAACGGAAGGTTTGGCTTGAATTTGCGGTCCGGTAGGGCCGCCGCGGTGGGAGCGGCTCGCCGCGCCAATGCTAGCTTGATCTGCACGTAAAGAGCGGGCGCCCTCGTCTTTAGCGGACTGGGCTTTGAGCAGGCGCGGGCCCGTCGAACCTGCTGACTGCCGAGGGGTCGCCCCATGCAACAAAGGCCGGAACGCGGAAGCTCTCGAACACCCGCCCATAGATCAACGGCGCGCCCTCCGGCGTGACGACGGCGCCGCCGGCGGCCGCAACCACCGCATGGCCGGCCGCCACGTCCCATTCGCAAGTGGCGGAGAGGCGCGGATAGACGTCGGCGGATCCTTCGGCGATCTGACCGAATTTGACCGCCGATCCGCACGCGCGCCGGTCCGCGATCGGCAGTCGTGCCAGGAGCGCCTGGGTCTGCGGTTCGAGGTGCGAGCGGCTGACCACCGCAACGAGGCCCGAGGGCGGCGAAGGCCTACTTCGAATGACGCTGCGCTCGTGCGCAGTACCCGCTGGCGCTCCGGGCGCGAGACGCAGCCGCTCGGCGCCGCGCCCCACAATCCCCCGCCACAGGACTCCCCACGCCGGGGCGGCGATAATCCCAAGGCGCGGAGATCCGCCGCTCACGAGCGCAAGATTGATCGTGAACTCATCCCGCCCGGCGAGCAGCTCGCGGGTGCCGTCGAGGGGGTCGACCAGGACGAAGGTGCCGGGAATGCGGTCGGGGGGCGCGCACCCTGCCGCCTCCTCCGACACCACGCACATGCCGGGAAGCAGGCGGGCAAGCCCCTCGAGGATCAGCGCCTCGGCCGCGTGATCGGCGGCGGTGACCGGAGAAAGATCGGCCTTGGCCCGGACCTCGAGCGAACCCGCGCGGGCCGCAAGGATGGCGGCCGCCGCCGCCGAGACGATGGTGGTGAGCTCGTCGAGCAGCCGGCCGTCTACAGCCGCGATGTCATCGTGCGGTCGCAAGCTCCCGCTCCTGCAGTGGCGGATTTGAATTCCTAGCATTGAAGTCGTAAGCGGGCATAGAAGCTCAAATCCAAAACCACACTTAGAGTCAAAAGTTTGCTAGTGTCCCTTTGATTCCGAAGTTCGCACGAGAATGCGCCGCAAGGACTTGCGAACTTCGGAATCGGGACACTAGTATCGCTCGGATTTCGAAGTTCGCATCGCAGGTTTCCGACCTTCGGACTCGGGACACCGGTGGTGCTGCCGGTTCTAGTCTTGGCAGCTCGCGCTGCCGCGGTGTATCAGCGGTGCCATGGCTTTGATTCGCGCCGAGCACTCGCGGCTGCGCCGATCCGAGGCCCGCCTACCGGAGACGTTCTCATGTCCGTAGCCGTTGATCTTGATGCTCTCGATCTCGCCGCCCTTTTGTGTTCGCGCGTTTGCCACGACCTCATCAGCCCGACCGGCGCCATCGTCAACGGACTCGAAGTGCTGGAGGAGAAGGACAGCGACGAGGAGACCAAGACTTTCGCGCTCGACCTCATCAAGCGGAGCGCGAGGACGGCGTCGGCGCGGCTGCAATTCTGCCGCCTCGCCTTCGGCGCCGCCGGCTCTGCCAGCGCGCAGGTCGATCTCGGCGACGCCCGCGCCATGGCGCAAGCGTTCATCGAGGATGACAAGACCAAGCTCGTCTGGAACCTGCCGCGCGTGCTGTTGCCGAAAAACCGGGTCAAGTTGCTTCTGAACTTGTTGATCATCGCGGGCCAGGCGATCCCGCGCGGCGGCACGCTCGCGGTGGATCCGGTCGGGGCAGGGGAGAACATGGGCTTCCGCATCACCGCCTCCGGGGTCAGTGCCCGTATCCCGCAAGCCGTGCCGGCCCTGCTGCAGGGCGTCTCCGAGAGCGGATCCGTCGACGCACACGCGATCCAGCCGTTCTATGCCGGCCTGCTCGCCCGCGCCTGCGGGCTCGAGGTCGACCTCAAGGCCGAAGGCGACGCGATCGTCATCGCCACCCGCTGATGCCGCTGCGCGCGTCGTTCGCTACGCGCGCAGGAGCTTGTATCGTAGAGCGCCTGCGCATCGCTGAGCGGAATCTGCTCGTCGTCCTCGCCGTGTACCACCAGGAACGGGCAGCGCATCTTCTGCACGACGCCGTCGAGCTTGAACGGCTCGAGCCGCTTCAATGCGTCCTCGAGTGTCGCGGCGCCCAGGATCCACATGATGTGGTGGCCGGGCACCGACAGCGATGCCTTGAACTGCGCTTCGATGCGCCGCTTCCACACAGCGTGATAGTCCCAGATCGCGCCCCAGGCGATGCAGGCGGCAAAGCGCGGTTCGAGCGCGGCACAGCGCGGCGCGTAGTAGCCGCCGAGGCTGATGGCGACAACGCCGATCTTCTTGCCGTCGACGTCATCGCGCTGTTCCAGGAAATCGATGCAAGCGCTGCCGGCTTTTTCATAATCGTGGCGCAAGACGAGCCCGCGGAAACGGATCGCTTCGCCGGTGCCGGGCCCGTCCATGACCAGGACCGAGATGCCGCGCTTGATCAGGTCCGGCACGCCGGCGAGGTACTGGATTTCCTTGGTGACGTCGAGGCCATCGAAGAATACGACGCAGGGGGCGCGCGCTGATCGCCTGTTCCGGGCGTGGACGAAATACCCCGGCAGGCTTTTGTCTTCGAACGGCACCTCGACGATCTCGATCTTGACGTCGGCAAGGGCGGCGAATCGGTGGAAGCAATCGACCGCGGTGCGATAGGCATCGAGCGCGGTCTTGTCCTTCGGAGTACGAAAGCGTTCGCCCATCTGATAATAGTGACACGCGCGCAGATAAAAGGCCGCGGCGGA
>WNFN01144977.1_pt1 | contig 12110 bp, 11 predicted proteins | sample 5400161 | NCBI WGS metagenome assembly WNFN01 (sample SAMN13153353, study PRJNA577476) | soil metagenome | isolation source: 80 cm saprolite on Douglas fir-dominated hillslope | place: USA:California | collected 2013-09-17
TGTTTTAGGTGAATGTTTGGTTTTTGCGGAAATTTTGGGGGATGATATCAACCATGTTCGATTTACGCTAACTGGAAGTAGGTTATATCTTATATCCCCGTTTGTTTTAGAGGGCGGAGCCGTTATGCGGCAAAATAACTCAAGCCTCAGCCGCTTCAGCTTGCTGGCGAGGTTTCCACCAGTTATCGCCCTCTTCCCATCCATACTCCAACTGAGCGGAAGTTGCGCCTTCTGTAACTCCATCAGATGGGGTCTGGCGCTCGATTTGCCTGGCACCTTCGATCAGCCTCGTCATCTCAGGCCGGAAGTGCTGTTTCCTTGGTCGTTTTGGACCTGCCGCCGGCATGGGCACCGCAGCCTGAGTTTGAGCCAACTCCTCCTGACTGGTCAACGCCAGCGCCCTTTGCCATAGCTGCGCGGCATTTTCCGCCAGACTCGCCGCCCTCTTCATCTGCGCCGCCGCCTGCTGAGCCAGCTCCACCGCCTGTTGCAAAGCATTCTCTGAAACCTGTTCCATATGTCCTCCTTCTCAACCACATTTTTTCATCCACTTGGACAATGAACCCACGATTCACTATACCACAAGCATTATGAAAGAATCAGGAACTATATCATATATTTTTTTCAGTGATTCTCTGTAAGCGATTCGCTTCCTTATGGCATGGGATACACAATGTTCGACCATTGCTTACCTCATAACGCAGATCTGGATACTTTGACCAGGATTTAATATGATGTGCCTGGATTTGTCCCCCAACTTGTCCGCAGCCCTGACAGGTATATGCATCTCGTTGGAAAACAGCCGTTCTCCAATCTCTATATTTGTAATGGCCATTATGTTTTGGTCTCCGATCAGCTTTCTTAGAAAGAGCTTCTGCGCGTTTCCGCTGGCTGTCGGTACGTTTTTTTCTTTCTTGTTCGGCTGATTCTCCATAGATCTCGGCGTAGCTTTTCCCACGGCGATTTTCTGCAATTTCTTGCTGTGACTTGAGGAGATGCTCAGGGCATTTTCCTGCTTTTGCTTCCTTATTCGCTTGAACTCTTGCTTGTCGTTGTTCAGTAGCTCGTGCTTCGCCATAGATTTCCTCGTAAGTTTTGCCTTTACGTGAGCGAGCGTAGTCGACCATCCTTTGGTTTTGTGGTCTTCCATTCATCCATTTACCATAGCCAAGCACCTTTGCTCGCTGTGATCTTCGCTCGCGCTCTTCTGGATTATTTCCTATCTCTTGCTGGGCTGCTCGCATTTTTTCAATGGCACTTTCCGAAAGCTTTTTCCCGCTCATCCATTTGCCGTAGCCACGCTCTAAAGCGATTTTTCGCATCTTTTCTCGATAAGCAGCGAGTTTTTCAGGATCTTTTGGATTTGGCATCTTATTCCCTACAACTTTATTTTATGTGTAATTGTATTGTGTTTAGGAGTTTGGCTGAAACCTGAAGAATTTAAATTTACACCTCTAAATCACTCAGGTTGGGAGTGAGGATGTATTCTGTTGGGTCTTCAATTCCAGCCAATTTGAATGAAATGCGTCTTTCATTGCAAGTTCCGCAAGTTCCGCAGTGTTTTTCCCCGCCCTTATAACAACTCCATGTATCCTTATAGGGAACCTGCAATGCGGTGCCCAATTTTACAATCTGATGTTTTCCAACGTGCAGAAACGGCGTAATCAACTTCAGTTTAGGATTACCAAAGCCTTCTACGGCGTGACGCTGCATGGCATCAAAGGCGGTAATAAAGTCTGGGCGGCAGTCGGGATAGATAAAATGGTCGCCGCCATGTACCCCCATTGCGACTACCTCGGCATTTTCCGCTACCGCAATGCCGTAGGCCAGAGAAAGCATGATGGCATTGCGATTGGGCACCACCGTAATAGCCATGTTGGGCGCGGCATAATGGCCGTCGGGCACCTCAATATCATCGGTCAGCGCCGAGCCTTTGAGATACTTGCCGATATGGCTCAGATCAATCACATCAAATTCCACATTCAGCCGTTGCGCGCATAATTCTGCAAACGCCAGTTCCTTCTTATGCCGCTGCCCATAATCAAAAGCCAACAAATGCAGCATATAGCCCTCGGCATGCAGCAGATACGCCAGGGTAACGCTATCTAATCCGCCACTAACAATTGCAATCGCTTTCGCTTCCATATCAAACCTCTTCTGTAATCATCGATCTGAATAATCTCTGTTTTGCGGCCAAATGTACCAGAAATTTGCGCTGTGCGCAAGGGGAGAAGGATTGGGCAACCAATTTCAGGTTTTTACACTAATTTAGGCGTATATATTCTCCCTTTCTCCCATCCAGGCTTTCTCTCTGAGAAAGCGCTTTTTTTGATCTTTCACCAGGAATATCGCATGAGCAAGAGAAAATGTTGCATCAAAGTAGCACCTTTCTTTGTCTGACGCCATCTTTGATGGTCACCCGCCACTGACCACCCTATTCGCTCTCAAATATTGTGACCGATCACTTTCCTTTCTGCATCTTTTTCCTGGAAAAAACAGAATTACCAGGGCTTAATTCCTGTAAATATTCGTATTACTATCCCTTATCATCATTGACAGGTGGCCGGTGAGCAGTTTATAATGTGAACGGTCACATAAATAAATGTCTGCTCCACATACTTTGCCAGAAAGAATCAGGGAGGATTCACACATGAAGCGTGTCTTCAAAAAACATGCATTGATCTCTGCTGGAAGCATATTTTGTGTTTTTTTCCTTTTGAGCACGAGCTTTGTTTTCAGCAATGGCATTGTTCAGGCTGCGACACCGGGTGAAAATGCACAGCATGTCAATGGCACAGGCGGCGCTTTTCCGGGTGGACTGAATCACGGTCAGGACCCTGGTCGCCAGGTTCTGCCGGCGAATGATGGCTGGGCATCAGCCGAGGGTGGCACCACGGGCGGGTCTGCCGCGACCAGTGCGCAGGTGTATACTGTTACCAATCGTGAACAGCTTGTCCAGGCGCTGGGAGGCGATAATACCGGAGCCGATGCCACTCCTAAGATTATTTACATCAAGGGTGTGATCAATGGCAACGAGGATGATGCCGGCAACCCCCTGGCCTGCGCGGATTATATTACTGGCGGCTACTCTCTCGCCGCCTACCTCCAGACGTATGACCCGGCAGTGTGGGGACGCACCAGCGTGCCGAGTGGACCGCTGGAGACTGCTCGCCACGCGTCCGAAGCGAATCAGGGAAAGCGCGTGATGATTTATATCCCATCGAACACCACCATCATTGGCGCTGAGCCTGGTGCGCGCGTAGTTGGTGCTAACTTCATGGTCAGTAAAGTCAACAATGTGATTGTCCGCAACATCCAGTTCGAGAACGCCTTCGATTGTTTCCCGCAGTGGGACCCGACCGATGGCTCTACAGGCAATTGGAATTCCGCCTTCGACAACCTCTCTATCCTCAATAACTCGACGCATGTCTGGATTGACCATGATTCATTTACCGATGGCAATCTACTCGACAGCCAGGAGCCGCAGTACTTCGGTCGCGAGTACGAGCAGCACGACGGTGAATCTGATATAACCAAAGGCGCTGATCTTGTCACTGTTTCGTGGAACCGTCTTGCCAATCACGATAAAACTATGCTAATCGGCTCAACTGACAGCCCGACCTATGACGTAGGCAAGCTGCGCATAACGATTCATCATAATGCCTTCGTGAATACAATCCAGCGGCTCCCGCGTGTGCGCTACGGCCAGGTTCACGTGTACGACAACTACTACGATGAGGCGAACAACCCCGCTTTCCTCTATGCCCTTGGCGTCGGAGTGTCGTCGCAGATCTTCGCGCAGAACAACTATTATCGCCTGCCTGCTGGCTTTTCTGTAGGCAACCTCATCGGCTACTACAAGGGCACCGCGATTCATACAGAAGGCGATCTCGTCAACGGTGAGCCGGTTGATCTGCTGGCAGCCCACAACGCAGCCAATACCCCGACGCTTGGCAGCGATGTTGGTTGGACGCCACAGTTCTATCTCAAGATTGACCCCACCCGTCTTGTGCCAGACCTTGTACGGCAGGATGCAGGAGCTCGCTCGACCATTACGGTGTCGCAGAATGGCAAGGGTGATTTCTCCTCAGTGCAAGCAGCGATCAATGCTGTCCCGGTCAATAACGCCATGGCGACAACTGTTCTCATCAATGCTGGAGTCTACCACGAAGTTGTGAATGTGCCCGCCAACAAGCCCTATCTTACTCTGCTTGGCTCAACCAGGCGAGCGCGAGATACCGTGATTGCCTATGACAACTGGTCCGGGACTCCAAATCCCGCAGGTGGCACGCTGGGAACGTCGGGCAGCGCTACCGCAACATTCAACGCCAGTGACTTCACGGCGCGCTTTCTGACCTTTGCGAATACCTTCGATCCCGCCTCGCACCCGGAGACCAATCAGCACCAGGCCGTGGCAATGAAAACGGCGGGCGATCGCATGGTTTTTGATCAGGACCGCTTTCTTGGCGACCAGGACACGCTGTACGCAAAATCGCCCAGCACGACGACGATAGCTCGCCAGTTATTCACCAATTCTTACATTGAAGGCACTGTGGACTTCATTTTTGGGCGCGGGACTGCGGTTTTTGACAGGGATACGATCTTCATCAAAAGCATACCCACGACCGTGACAGGCCAGACGCTGACTGCGGCCGCTACCCCGGTTGCTCAGCAATATGGCTATCTGATCACTCGCAGCATGATTGAGTCAAACGCGCCCGTCGGAGGATCATTTCTTGGGCGACCCTGGCCTGCCACACCGGATGCCAATGCGCAGGTCACGGTGCGCGATACCTGGCTGCCGGCTGCCCTTTCCAGCGCTCCCTGGAAAGATTGGAGCAGTCCTCCACTGGCCTGGCAGAGTGTGCGCTTTGCCGAGTACAACAATCGCGGCCCCGGCGCGGGCATCAACGCCAACCGTCCTCAACTCACCCCGGCGCAGGCAGCCCAGCAAACGCCCGTCACCTACCTCCTTGGGCAGGACAACTGGACCCTGGATGCTTAGGTTTTTTCAATAAATGGGGCAAAAAAGCATAAAGTGAGAAATGGCGGGCGCAAGCCCGCCATTTCTCACTTTATGCTTTTTGCCCCATTTATTATATTTGGAAGCTCATGGGAAGCTCTTTGACCCCGAAAATGAGCTCTGTGCGGTGGGAGAGGGGCTTGAAAAGAGTGGTCTTCATCAATTATGATAGCGCTATAGCTATAGGGAAGAGATGGATGGACATGAGGCGTTCTGGCGAGAGACCGCAAATCTGTGTTTGCGCTATCTTGCCTGTTAACTGGAGGAAAATATGCCAGATCTCAAACAATCCGCTGCCTGGTGGTGTTTTGTCGGTGAAGGGATGACGCCACGGGCTTTTCTACAGGCAGTTGCTGATATTGGTTATCAGGCTGTTGAATTAGTGGGCCAGGACTACTGGCCTCTGGTCAAAGAATATGGCTTGACCATCGCTTCGATCATGGAGTACGTATCTGTTGAGAAAGGGCTGAATCGGCGTGAGCATCACGAAGAGCTTGAGCGCAAGATACACGCGGCAATTGCCCTCGCGCAGAAGTGGGCTATTCCCAATGTGATTGTCTTTAGCGGTAATCGCGAGGGCCTGAACGATCAAAGAGGGGCTGAGATCACAGCGGAAGGATTACGCCGGGTGGCTCATGTAGCCGAGGATGCCGGGGTGACCCTGGTGATGGAGCTACTGAATAGCAAGATTGATCATCACGATTACCAGTGTGATCGAACTGCCTGGGGGGTCGAGGTCTGCCAGATGGTGAATTCTCCGCGCGTAAAATTGCTCTACGATATCTACCATATGCAGATTATGGAAGGTGATATCATCCGCACGATTCGCGACTATTACCCGTACTTTGGGCATTATCATACCGCTGGCAATCCAGGTCGTCACGAACTTGATGAGACGCAGGAGCTAAACTATACCGCTATTGTACGCGCGCTTTTAGCAACTGGCTATGATGGATACCTGGGACAGGAGTTTATCCCATCAGGCGATCCAGTGCAAGGGCTGAAACAGGCATTCGATCTTTGCAACCTGGTAAATTAAGGGGTTTTCCGCGAGTAAGTCGATGGGATTGCTATCTTGTTCTCGCTTGTAAGGACATTTATCCCATTCAGTTATTTCCGTAAGAGCCCTGAGAGCACAAAGAAGACTATAGCCAGTAACCCCAAGATGAAGTAATATATTGGCAGCTATAAATAAAGACCTGATGTGCTGGTGGTGGATGGCAGCGGACCAAATGATGCTGAAGTCATGCGGTTTAGAATTTAGTTTACTTACCAAGGAAGGGTTTCTATCTTATGAGAAGAAAAACCGGGGGGGTGTTTTCTATTGTGCTTGGAGTCGCGCTCCTGATCGGGGGCCTGGTCTGGGGCCTGGTGGGATCGCACCAGGTGAGCTATTCTCATAGCTCGACGACTGGCACGTATAACATCCAGAAGGGCTCATCGACCGGGAATGTCTATGTTCAGGCTCAAGGTTCTGATGAGTACTTTGTCGCGCTCAGCGGGGATTTTAGTCCTGCGATTTCTCAGAGCGATATCGACAACTCGACGAGTATCAGCTTTGTTGCTCGCACCGACACATTTGATCCCAACATTGAGGTGAATGGCACGACGATTGACAGCGCCCATAAAATCGAAAAGCTGGCCTTCTATGACAAAAATGGCGGCGTCATGTCTACGTATACCACATCGGAGTACACCTCGAACCCGAATGGCGTCTATGCCAACGCGTGGTCTGAGTCCATTTGGGTACTTGTGGTCGGTGTAATACTGGCTCTTGCGGGGATTGTCCAGGCTACGCGCAAGAGAAACACGAGCTTTAGCATTGGCGGCGCAGGCGCTCAGCCAGGCGTAGCCTACTCAAACGTTCCGCCGGCTTATCCAGGCGCTCAGCCAGGCGCAGCCTACCCGAACGTTCCGCCGGCTTATCCAGGCGCTCAGCCAGGCGCAGCCTACCCGAACGTTCCGCCAGCGCCGTATCCACCTGCGAATCCCTATGGCCAGCCTGCGCAACAGTATCCGCAGAATCCCTATGGCCGGCCTGCGGAACAGTACCCGCAGAATCCGAATCCCTACAACAATCCCTACCAGAGGCCGCCTCAGAGCTAAGGTCAGAATCATCATGAAAAGGGAGACAGGCTCGCGATATTTGCATGAAATGGCAAATATCGCGAGCCTGTCTCCCTTTTCATGATGACTTAATGCTTCTTCACTCCCCACGGAGCCACGGCCGTTGTTATCAAAACCCCGGCGGCAAATCGAGCGCTGGCGGCAGATGTGCCGGTCCTGGCAAACACGGCCCCAGCGCGTCCAGTGACAGACCTGAGTGGTCCGGCACTCACGCTCAGACGAACAGCGGAAGGTCGGGCGCGGGCGGAAGCAGTCATTCTCCCCACGGCAGCCATCAAACCTGTCGCAATCGTTATCTCTGCGGCAGCCGTCAAACCTGTCGCAGTTATTCTCCCCACGGCAACCATCAAACCTGTTGCAGTCGTTATCTCTGCGGCAGCCGTCAAACCTGTCGCAGTCGTTATCTCTGCGGCAGTTATCAAAGCCATTGCATCCATTTCCCCACCCCCAGTTTCCGCAATCATCTTGCGCGCCGCTCGGACGTTGGATCGTTCTTCCCAGCATGCCTCTGACGGTCGCTTGCGCAACGCTGTTTACCACGGCTGCATGTGCGGATACGCTTATATTGCCGTGGTCAATGCTCTGGTTTGCGCCCTGAGCAAAGACCCCCGTGGTAAATATCGCCAGACTTAACACCAGGTATAGCACCGTCACGGTGCCGAATTTACCCAATCTCATCATCGCGTTTTTCCCTTCTTAGAACTAGAAGCAGTTCAATCAGGAGTAACAGCAATTCTCTTTCTCTCTCCGTAGGAAAGGGTAGCATGCAAAATAAATAGAAATGCTTTATTTCGTCTGGTGATAAAATTGCATGTTCCAATATGTAAATAAAGCGAACACCTTCTGAGAGGATTACAAAACTCCGAGCTTGAAAGCCCCTGTGCTTTGAGCCAGGGGATGAAAAGCCGTTCCTTGTTTGGGGAAAGGAGAGGTCTGACGTTTTTCTCCTGCCCCGTTCCCCAAATCACCAAAAGTGGCATGAAAAAGACTTGTCAATGATCGATCCATCTGCTATACTCGCTTGCAGAAAACATGTTCTACCCGGTGTGACCAGGATGTCGTTCCCTGGAAAGGTGTGGAGGCGCGCCTGTGGCAGCACACCAGGGGCCTCAACGTGCTAATGCGGGACCATCTGGACCCAAAGCATGAGCGTTCCTCGTGCCAGAGCGCGTCTGCCCAAAAAGCTGAGCGATGCTCCACTAGAGCTGCTGTTCCTCTCGAAGGAGCTGGCAGAAGCGTGGTTTCACCTCTCAAAACCCCCCAAGCTTGAGCCGGGGGAGCTTTCAGTACAGGATTTGTTGAGGTGGGAGAAGAAAAAAATTTCCAATTTTTTTCTTCTCCCACCTCAACAAATCCTGGGAAAAAACACCACAGTCCTCGTTGCAACCGGCAACGAGGACTGTGGTGTTGCTTGTTCAGACTCTCACCGGGGCGAGAGCTGACTGGTTAGATCGCCGGGAAGGCGTTCGTCACCAGGGTATTGAAGCCTGCCTGGAACCAGGCGCCGGAGACCGGCGAGTTGGGCATAGCCCCTGTTGGCAGGTTGTTGTTCAGCGGGTCGCCGCCGAACGTCGGGTCGCACATGCGGTCGAAGCCTTTACCGCCGGGATTTTGAGGGCCAGTCGGGATGAGCGAACTGGAGCCATCGGATTCGCCGGGAGGCTTGATCCACACGAACGCCGCGTAGGTCGAGTTCGGGTTCGCCACCGGGCGCGCACCAATGCCACCGGGCTGGTTGCACCAGTTGCCCACACCGATACGCCGGTCAATCCTGGACGCGTTGACGAACGTGTTGAGGTCCGTCGACGTGCTCGCGGCAGTCGGGCGACCGGCGCCACCCCAGCCGTTGCGTGAGGTATCGATCAACATGCCAATGGTGTTGGGGAGGCCGGCATTAATGAACGCCGCCTTCAGGTCAGTATCAAAGGATTGCTCATCAATATACGTGTTCCACTGATAGTACGTCGAGGAGCGCACAGGTTGACCGCTGATCGACTCATTGGCAGTCATAAACAGCTCGGTTGTCGCCGAGTAGTTCGCGGTATCGCTGATGAAGCCATCCACGCTGTTCGCACCAGCGCTTGCGCCTTTGATCGTGTTGGAGATCAGCGTCACAGCCGGCGGGAAGTTGCTGGGGGTCCAGCCAAGCCAGCCGAAGTGGCCGACATCAACGTAGTTGTACACGTTCGCGATCGCGTGCAGCTTGTTCAGCGCGTACTGAACGCCCTGTACATACACGCCGCTGGAGTTGGCATCCGAGCAGTTCTTGATGCTCAGATTCGTGACCAGGTTGGGCAGCGAATCCGGCTCAATAATCGCGGAGATTCTCAGATTGCTGTACTTCGCCTGACTGAAGGCAGCTGCAATCGGGTCAATGTACTGGGTTTCATAAGTCGCCAGACCGTTGTTGGCGATTTGCAACTCACCATTGGACGCGAGGGCAGCGCAGTCGCGGTCAGGCAAGTCGTAAATCACGAACTCGATCACGATTGGCTGGCTGCTGCTGGCGGCCTGCGTCTCCGCAGCATCCAGGTAGCCAGTAAGGGTGGTGGGATAGCCGTTCGTGCCGTTGATTGCAGCCATGCTATCGAGCCAGACGGCTGTCGAGTAATTCGCGGCTCTGGCCTCTGATGCGGCCAGCGTGCCGGTCTGGGTTGCCGCGCCTGCCCTGACCTCAGCAGCCCAGAAGGGGTTGATGAAGCCTGTTGCCCCGGCATACGGATTCACCACGTGACCGGTGCGTGAAGGTGTACCTGTAGCAGTTGGGGTGGCGGTAGGCGTGGTACCCCTGGTCGGAGTAGCCGTCGGCGTCGAGCCGCTTGTGGCAGTGGCGGTAGGCGTGGTGCCTGGCGTGGTGCCCGCGGTAGGCGTGGTAGTCGTTGTGCCATTACAGGCATTCCCGTTGATAGTGAAACTGGTTGGAACGGGATTGCTGGTGGTCCAGACGCCATTGAAGCCTGGGGCGGAACTCACAGAGGCCCCGGCGGCAACGCTGCCATTATAGCTCATGCTTGCCACCGACACATTCGAGCCTGACTGAGAAAAGACGCCATTCCATCCCGACGAAATGCCCTGGCCGGCAGCCGGCCAGGTCCAGGCCAGTGTCCAGCTTGACCACGCAGTTGTGCCGGTATTGGTAATGGCAATATTAGCTCCGAAGCCGCCTTGCCACTGGTTACTCACCGTATATGTGACCTGGCAGAATGGAGAAGCCGCGTGCGTCGCCGAAATTCCCAAAAAACCGCTGGCAGTTAAGATCAACGCACTGACAAGTAAGATCAAGCTGCGCAGTTTATTCCTGAGAAAAAATCTGCTCAGCTTGCTCTCTGAGTTAGGGTGCATTCTACCCCTCCTTCGGGTGTACTCAGGTAGAAAAAGCCATTGCTTCTACCGTTGGCCCAAGTATAGAAGGTGGGTGGAGAGGAAACCAGAACAGACAGAAGTCACTTAGCAGTCAGAGATTCGTCATGTTGCGCGAACGCAAAAAAGTGCGCGCGTTCGCGCGGGCTTGACCCGCACGAACGCGCGCATGTTCCTTTCTGTTCTCAAGAGAGAACTGCGCCCCACCGCGCAATCTTAGACGACGCTACAGGCCTTGCCGTTCAGCGTGAAGGCTGTCGGCGCGGAATTGGTGCCGCTCCAGGTGCCATTAAAGCCCGGCTCTGAGCTGAGAGAAGCTCCGGGAGCGAGCGAGCCGTTATACGAGAGATTGGTAATCGTCACCACACTGCCACTTTGCGAGAATGTGCCGTTCCAGCCTGATGACACCGTTTGCCCATTGGCAAAGGAGAAGACCAGGCTCCAGCCATTAATCGTCGTTGTTCCCGTATTGGTGATGACGAAGGTCGCTCCAAAGCCGGTAGACCACTGACTGGAGATGGCGTAATGCACTGAGCAGGCCAATCCTGTCGTAGAAGTTGGCGTGGCTGTTGGCGTCGTGCCTACCGTCGGCGTGGCTGTTGGTGTACGCGCGGGAGTCGGCGTAGGAGTCGGTGTTGTGCCCGTGGTCGACGTGGGAGTCGGCGTCGTGCCAGTCGTTGTAGGCGTTGGCGTGGCTGTGATCGAGCCGGCGATATCGCCGTAGACAATGCCAAAGCCGTTCGTGCCCGCGTAGACGCGTCCGTAGATGCGCGGATCACCCGTGACGCAGCAGGTTATGGCATATTGATGCGCGGCGTTGTTGATCAGAATCCAGGTATTGCCGCCATCGTCCGAACGGAAGATGCCCTGCGTGCCGCTCACTGTTCCGGTGATAAACACAGCCGGATAGCTCGAGCCGGGAGCCATTGTTTGTGGAGTGCCAGAGACCCGTGGTGCCTGTCAGCCAGATGTCACCCTCGTGTCCCGCCACAGCCTTGATCTGGACCGTGGAGCCGGCAGCCGGTAAGCCGGTCGCGGCGGTTGCGGTGAACGTCGCGCCACTATTGGTGCTCAGCCAGAATTGGCCCTGGCCAAAACCATAGAACTTCGCAGGATTCACGCGGTCCGCAGCCACCACCGAGTTTTGCGGGATACCCGTCGAGGCGGTCCAGGAATTGCCGTTATCGGTCGAGTACGAAACCGCCGCGTTGGCTGGCGCCCAGAGTACCCGGCTGGCATTCGCTGCCGCTGCAACCGTTCCTCCGCCAGTTGCGCCGGAGATGTCGGTATTTCCAGAGAACCAGCTTGCGCCTCCGTCAAAGCTGAAGGCCGTCCCGTGCGCCACTGGAGAGGCACTGGCATTGGGGGTGCCAACGCGTACCATGAAAGTCGGAGAAAGCTCGGCATAATCTATCGCGGAATTCACGTTGGAGAAAGGCATCATCGCGGAAGGCGAAGCCGTCAGGCTATCATGGCGGAAGCCAGTGACATCACCCACGACGCTGTACAGGTGCGCTTCGGAACTGGCTGGCGGGCTAATCAAGCCCATGACAGCTTCTTCCTCAAGACCCATCGCCGTGCTCTTGATGGCCACTTTCCC
>WNFN01248582.1_pt1 | contig 12101 bp, 7 predicted proteins | sample 5400161 | NCBI WGS metagenome assembly WNFN01 (sample SAMN13153353, study PRJNA577476) | soil metagenome | isolation source: 80 cm saprolite on Douglas fir-dominated hillslope | place: USA:California | collected 2013-09-17
GTTCCGCTGGCCTCGGAAATAGTGAACCGGCTTATGGGCTTGGCAGTTATACCACCAAGATTCTTGATTGTGGGCCTCGGCCGAATCAAAAGCGCAGGTCGGAGGGTCCACCTGATGACCAATCCGGGCGACAGACCAACGATCCGATCCAAGCGCGGTCCCTCGACGAAGTCTCTCCTTCCTGGGCTGTGGTTGACATTGCACTTTCCGGGCTAGGGTTGTGCCCTTTTCGATAGCCGCGCGCGGCTTCTATACCAAGAAAACGCGAAGCAATTGCGCGATCCCACACCTGCGCCGCACCTCCGGATAGTCTGCAACTTCATTCACCTCAAGGGCCGAATCCCGGCAGCAGGAGCACGTCGGGGATGGGCACGAAGGATGCCTAAGGTGCGTGGGTCCCTATCCTTAGTTTTTATATAAACAATTTGTTGTCAATCACTTACAGCAAATGCTCTCCAGTCCGCCTGACCTCCCAAAAACTCGCACCACTCCCGAAGGCAAAAAATGTTCACTTTTCTCGCAGCGTGCCACCCCCACAAGCCACACAACCAACTTGAGTCTCCTGATATCACCCGGCTGCCCTTTTACCCTGAGTACAGGTCGCTGCTGCCAAGCACAGCTGTACTTTTTCTATCCCTCGGGGCAGATGTTTTCCACTGTTGCCTTGTCCATGATGACCGCGAACCGATAAACGGTTCCGCTAGAGGAGCTTGGACGTCTATGGGGGTCGCAACCAAGGGGTTTTCTTACGTACCGGATACGGCGGATTTGCTGCATCTCCGGCATCAAGCGCCAAGCGCCGCGCGAATCACTGGGCTTTTCGGAGCAATTCTCCTAATCGCTTTAGTTACGGCCATCATGTGGATCACAGGCTGCGCCGGCCTGACATCAGGTACAGCTAAGTCGCAAACCCCCACTCCTACCTCGCTAGCGATCACGACTTCAAGTTTGCCTGCGGGCCAAACGGGGGCCGCTTACCAGGCAACACTCGCAGCTTCGGGAGGAACTACGCCCTACAGTTGGAGCCTGGCTTCTGGCTCGCTTCCAGGCGGGCTTGCCTTGAACGCTGGCTCGGGCGCGATCTCGGGAACGGCGTCGGCTTCCGGCACTTCTGCATTCTCGGCGAAGGTAACTGATGCTGCCGGCAAATCAGCCCAACAATCGCTGAGCCTCGTGGTGTCCAATGGCGCTCTAATGGTCGCAAGTGCTGAGCTACCCGAAGCACAAGTAGGTCAACCCTATGCAGCTACATTGCGAGCAGTTGGCGGTTTGGCAAGCTATGCGTGGAGCATTGCATCCGGTCAACTTCCGACGGGTCTCTCTCTCGGCGCCGCGAGCGGACTGATATCCGGAACACCGACTACGACAGGACAGTTCAGTTTCTCTGTCAAGGTAGCAGACTCGAGCGTTCCAGCACAGACAAGCTCCAAGGCACTAAGCATAGTGGTACAGGCTGCTGCACAGCTCGATCCATACGGCGGTTTAGCGGCAGCAGCGTGCGCCGGCGGACCGAAAAACCTCTTCTACACGGAAAAAATAAACAGCCGGTGGTGGTTCTGCACTCCTAGCGGGCACCGATTTTGGATGGAAGGAATCTACGATATCGTCACCGACAACGTCAACGACTGGCTGGGCACGAACAGTGATGCAATCGTTCTCGCCAAATATGGAAACCGGACCACTTGGGCAACGCAAACCCTTAAGCGCATGCAAAACTGGGATTTCAATACTGTCGGAGAGCAAGGCACGTTCGATGGCCTGCATCCCACAAGCGGTGCTTCTATCCTGATGCCCTTTACGGGCTTTGCTTGGGTTTCACACTACTCGGCTTTCAATCGGAACAACTATGCTCCTGGTCCGGCAAAGGCCTTTCCCGCAGGCGTTAAGGCCTCGGTCGCCGGAATTAGCGGAGCCCTGAATTCCGGTATCCAAGGAATCGACCCTTTTGATCCAAACTTTACAGCATTCACGACCAGTTGGTTCCAAAACGAACCTGCGACGAAGAACTGGTATTCCGGTCCCAACAATTCATACATGGTCGGGTGGATCGTCGACGACGCGGATTCGGTCGGATACGCCAAGGCTGGCATGGATTTCCCCACCGTGCGGGACAGCGTGGCAGAAACCGGTCACGGCTCCTCCGCTCCGCACTTTGGCTTCTTGACGCTGGTGAGCGCTCCTAAGCACTCGGTCGACACGCCTTCCCGCAACCAGGATCTCTCTGGCGATGCCCTGTACTCCGATCCACAGTTCTACGCGAAATCAGAACTGGTCGCCTGGCTGCAAGGAACCGCGGACAATGGCCCAGGCTATGCGACAATCAGCGCGTTAAATAGCGCCTGGGGATCCAACTATACGACGTTTACTTCTACCGGATCCAGCGTCGTAGACACCATCGGCACGGGTAACGGGTCACAGACAACGTTCAGCGCCACGCTAAGTCGTACACCCGTCACTCCTTGCGGCATCCTCCTCCTGGTCGGTGGGACCGTAACCGCTGGCGATGATTGCGCAGGTCCGGTTAGTTCTACGCCTACAAACACCGGCAATTTCCACGGAAACGTGAATGCTGGCACTAGCACGATCAACTACTCGACTGGCTCGGTCACCATCGTGTTCAGCACCGCCCCTGCCAGCGGCGCGGCGATTTCCATTCAATACACAACCGGCGGCTGGGGGGCAGGCACTGGAATTCTGGACGAAGATGGTACATGTCCTGCAAAAGGCTCTGGAATTTGCTGGCTGTCTACGGACGCCTGGACTCTAGCGGGATCGAATGTCACCGCGGCCTTCAAGACTGATATGGACAACTTCTTGTTTCATCTGGCCAAGAAGTATTTCTCAACCATCAAGGCAGCAATCAGTGCGGTCGATCCCGGAAGGCTTTATATGTGCACAACCGGAATGGGCGGCTGGGGCTCCCCAGCGAGAAGGCAAGTCTACCAAGCCGCCGCCCTGTCATGCGACGTGCTGAGCGAGAACACGATACCTACTTCGGTTTCCTCGGATGACCAAGGACGTGTGGATTTTGTGACTCAGTGGGGAGGCGATAAGGCGTGGATTGAATGGGTTGGGGTAGAAGCGAGAGCAGACTCCTATGAGGGGACCGCGGGCAATCCTAATGGCCCGACCGGCACAATTATCGCGCACCAGCTCACACAGGCGGCACGCGGAACAGCCTTCACCAACATGATCCAGAAATTCCAAACTCTGGCAGACTCCAGTTCGGCCACCTTTCATGTTGCAGGGTACCGCTTCTGGCAGTTTTACGACTCGCGAGGTGAAGGCGACAATTGGGGGCTTGTCAGCCTTCGTGACAACGCCTACGACGGCGCGGAACCCTGCAACGTCTTAGGTCAGGTCGATGCCTGGGGATTCCCTCTTTCACCCGAAACGCAACTTCCGGCGGGCGCTTGCTACGGAGATTTCGTCTCCGCGGTCAGATCTGCAAATCAACTTTGGATTGCGATTCCGTAATCTAGCGCACTCCGGGTCGTTCCGGCGCGAAAGCTCCTCTTACTTTTCGTCGGAAGGATTCTGCGTTTGTTGGGGCCGAAGCTTGGTGCTAGTTAATCGGTGAATTCGTAACCCTTCAGGGATCTCAAAAATCAATTGGCCCGGAGACCGCCGGAATCCAGATGAGTGTGAAGGCAAGTTCTCACGCGCTCGGTCACTCCTGATAGAATTAATTGTCCTAAACCTGGCAGATTGCCTTAGTGCGAAGTATGTCGGTTGCGGAGAAAATTCCACCTAAAGCGGGGGAAAGCATGAAGGAGGCAGTGCGGTCGGCGATCACGATTCTCTTGGGAGTCGGGCTCGTGATAACAGCCTACTCAGGGACCCTGCCTCGTTGCCTGGTTGCCAAAAAGGCGGACAGCGCTCAAGCCCCCCTCCCGCAATCAGACGCATCAACCCGCATGCAGACCGAGTCGCGTACATCGTCAGGGCCCGCGCAGGATCAGTACGGAGGCCTAATTGCTTTGTCTTCGCCGAATGGAGGGAATGGATACTTTCGTGTTGAGAGATTTGGCAAGCGCTGGATGTTTGTGACGCCCGTCGGACATGCTTTTTGGATGCTTTCTGCACAAAACATCGGCGACTACTTCTTTCCAGGAACAGCGAAGTATCCCGGTGGCAAGCCTCAGTGGGCCACCCAGGTGCGCCGCAGATTGAAGAGCTGGGGATTTAATACGCTTGGCGAGTATGGGGCGGGTGAGGTGTGGTTCGGGAAATCCGAAGAGATGCCGTTTGTGTTTCTTTTTCGTCCCACGAGCAACGCCATCCGGAACAACGGTGGCTACGCGCACGAGGCCGTGAAAGAGATCTACGGCAATATCTCCAACTCCGTCTATGACGGATACCGCGGAGTCCTGATCGATGCCTTTGATCCGAAGTTCATGGCGTATGCCAAGGCATTTTTCGAAAGTGAGTACAACTTACGGTACATTCCCGGCGGCGCGAAAAATCCGTGGCTCATCGGATATGCAACTGAGGATGGAGACGAGTGGTTTGGCTTGACAGTCGGGTCTGGGCCAGACAAGAACGTCATTAAACCTCATCCTGGATGGGCGGTCCTGGTTTCGGCGGATCCCATGAGGAGATTTGCAAGTCCTGGTAGCTACCCAACGCAAGAGTACAGTGACCTTACGAACTATTCAAAATCCGCTCTCCGGGATTTTCTTAAAATCCGGTATAAAAACAGCCTCGACCAGCTAAATGCGAGTTGGAGGAGTTCCTACACTTCTTGGGATCACGACGGCGGATATGGCGTGGGAACCGGCCTTCTAGACGAAGCGGGGCAACACACGTGGGTGGCGTCCCGCCGCCCGGCGCCCGCCGGAGATTGGAATACTTTGGATGCGATGACGCCAACAGCCAAGAAGGATCTGGACGATTATCTTGAGGAGTTCACAGAGAAGCTTGCGTCTGTCGCGGTCCATGCAATTCGTGCTGCGGACTCCCATCATCTAATTTTCGGCCCTGACACAATGAACCAGTGGGGATACGTAGGCCGCGCGCCGGTGCTGCGAGCGGCCGCGAAATGGTTCGACGTGCTCAGTGTCGGCTATCAAGAAGGGCCAGCATTTGCGCAGGAGCGGTTAGCCGCGCCTCGCGAAACATTCAATCTTACGGACAAGCCAATGGTCTACTGGGTAGGATTCACCGCCAACAGAGACTCATCAATGGCGAACCATGAAGATCCCTTCGGTGTCGATCACGCCCCAACTCAAGGCACGCGTGGTCGGAAGTATGCAACTTACTTGGACAACCTGCTTGAGGTTCACGGAACTAACGGAGACTTCCCATCCTTGGGCATCGATTTCTGGGGCTGGGCAGATCAAGCAAACGAGAATTCGAATTGGGGTCTTGTTTCTGGGAAGGACAATGCCTACGACGGACTAGAGGCGCGCATCGCATCAGGGAAGGATCCCTGGGGCTTTCCTGTGGGCGGAGAGAACAGCAACTATGGTGATTTTCTTAGCGCCGTGCGAGCAGTTAATTTGGATATTTACGAAAGGCTAGCAGCAGCCACCCATTGAAGAAGGCCGCGAGGACCAGAGCCCCGAAATGCAACTCGGGGCTCCGTGCGGAACTCAGCCTCTGGAGTCAATAGCGGACTACCGTTCGATCAGATGCCGCTCCAGGGACTTTGCCGCCTGGTCTGGGTTTCGTGAACCCACGTACCAATCCATTGTTCGCTTCAAGCCAGTCGCGAACTTCACTTTAGGCTCCCAGTTGAGCAACTTCTTGCCCAACGCATTGTCCGCGACGCGATTGAGAGGACCGGTTGGCATTTCTGGATGCAACTCGATCTTCGGCTGGTATCCGAAAGCGCGCACAATTTCATGCACCGCATCGATAACCCGAATGCGTTCCGTCGTGCCGAGATTGATTCCAGAACCGTCGTCCACGCTTTCCGCGGCAAGGATGGTTCCGTCTACGATGTCATCGATATAGGTCCAATTCCTGATTTGCTGGCCCGTGCCCCACACAACGAACGGATCCTGCTTGACATAGGCTCGGGCAATCATGGCGATGACAGCATGATTCTCGACTCCCCGAGGTCCGTAGGCTGTGAAGTAACGACAGCACGCCGATTTCATTCCCCAGTCTTGATGATAGGAGCGGAGCGTCATTTCCGCCATCAACTTTGCCCACCCATACATGTTGTCTGCGTCGTAGGGAGGACCTACCATCTCCTCGGTAAGATAAAAGATCTTGTCTGGATCCGTCTGCAGGTTATTGGGATACACACAACCCGATGAAGCAAAGACAACTTTTTCAACTCCTGCTTTATGGGCAGCCCGGAAGACCACTCCGTCCAGAAAGAGGTTTGTCGCGCAGGCAGCCTGGTGCAGTTCGACATACCCCCGCCCACCGTGATCCGCAGCCAGGTGGAACACAACACTCATGCCCTGAACCACTCGCTCCGCAACCCCTGTGTCTCTTAGGTCGGCCTCTTGAAATTCGATCCGGCCGGCTTGCACATGCTGCTGAATATTTTCCAGCTTTCCACTACTGAGATCGTCTACCACCCGGACTTTCGCTCCGCGCGCAACCAAAGCGTCCACCATGTGAGAGCCGATGAATGAAGCTCCCCCAGTCACAAGCACCCTTCGATTTTTCCAGTCCACTTGAGTTTTCTCCTGTGTTTGATTCCCTCAGGTTTGTAAACTGTTTTAAAGTTTATAAATTTAAGTCCAACTGCGACTACCGGCAGAAACCGGTCAAGAACTGACCATCCGGCTGCGCCGCTCGTCTATTACTTGCTGATACAGTTCTTCGTACATTTGTGCCCTGGATTCCCAACTGTACTTTCCGCACACCAGGCGCCGGGCAGCCTTGCCTAATTGCTCCGCTTTCGTCGGATTGCGCAGCAGCTCCAGCACATGCGCCGCGAACTCCTGCGGGGTAGTTGCCGCCATGAGGTGCTCTCCGTGCACACAGTCGATTCCGACAGTTGAACCTGGACGGTACCCGACTATGGGCATCTGCATTGCCATGGCTTCCAGCATCTTGCTCTTCAGCCCCGTGCCGTATCGGATGGCGCAGACGTATACCCCCGCAGAACACACGGCAGCCCGCAAGTCGGGAAGGTTGGCAGAAATCTTGATTCCTGGCTGGGATGCGAGCTCCTGAATTCTAGGGCCGGGATTCGCGCCCACGAGATGGAAGGTTGCGTTTGGCAATTCTTGGCGAATCAGCGGAAAAATCTCGTTGGCGAATTCAAGTGCAGCTTCGATGTTTGGCGGGTACCCGAGATGACTGTGAAAAACCAGTGTATTTAACTGTTTTGGTATATCCAGGGGGTGGAAATATTCGGTATCGGTGCCGTAGGGAATCAACGCAACGTTGGCGCTTGGCACTGTCCTTCGCACCTCTTGAAGGTCCGGTTCAGCCACAACCGTGCACCTCTCGAAGCGTGGATAGACAAGCCGCTCGTAGCGCGGCTCGTGATATTTAAGAAACGTGTAATAAAGTTTTTCCCGCCAATTTTGTGTGCATTTCAGCATTTCTGCGGCGCGAAGCGTCCACGAATCGTGCACCGAAAGCACTTTAGCAATCGAGAATTGTGCGGGGATCAGGCCAGCCGCGTACGCGCCTTCGACATGTAGGACATCCCATTTAGCCGTGGCGATTCCCTCATGGACGAGAGACCGTAGCTTTTTCCTGGCAACCAGTGGCACTCCCCAGATATGCGCCGACGCCACATTGGCTAACCGCCGCGGCAAACTGGCATTGTTTCCAGAAAGCGTCGAGACCGAAGCACAGTATTGCCCCGGCCAACTAAGATGCTGAGCATCGTCTTCGCGAAGGAATGCAACCAGGTCAATCGTGTGGCGCTTTGATAACTGGCGTATTAAGTTGCCGCCATAGAGACGAAAGCCTCCCCGCGAGGGCAGGTAGGGTAGGGCTTCGGAAATGAATCCAATCTTCATAGGTCTCCGCGGTCGCAGGCGATCAAACTGCTTTGTTGCCCAGTGCCCGACTCGATAGTTCTCTTCATCGCAGTTCCGTTCGGGAAAAACGCATGACCATCCCGCTTAGATGCCGGCTTCGTTGCAGTGCAATTTGACGTTCGGGTCGCGTTAGCACGATGCTGTAAAATAACAATCCGAGGACTGCCCCTTGCCAGACCAGCCCAACCAGAAACCTGGCAGTGTTGACTGGCGCCTGCCAGTCGAGCGCAACCCAGCAAATCGCGAAAAACACTGCGCATGCAATTAGCGGCCGTAGCAAAGCTTCGCGGGCATATTCCCGGAGGGACATGCGAATCAACCTCAATGCGTACCACGGTTGGATCAAGAGCCCGACGACCAACATGGGTAGAGTGGTGCCAACGGCCACTCCCATCAAGCCGTATCTACGCGCCCAGTAAATGCTAAGCAAAAGATTGGCAGCGCTCTCTGCCAACGTCCACCATCCAAAGGGCCGGTGTCGCCCTTTTGCGTACAATAAATTACGTGACGGGTATTGAGATAATGCCGCCACGTAGCCCAACGTTAGTACGATTAAGAGGGGATAGATCTGCACGTAATCTTTCCCCAACCAGAGCCGCAGCAAGTTCTCCCCATTCACAACCAGGAGGCCGGCGATGATGAGACTGAAAGCGGACGTCACCTTTGTGCCTTGCAAGAAAAGTTGCCTTAACTCCGAGTGCTTGCCCTGCCCGTCAAGTTCGCTCATTCGCGGCATCTGCGGACCGCAAAGGCCGAGCACTACCTCTTTGAAATAGGACATCAGCCGGCCCGCGACGCTGAACGGCGTGACCAAGGCTATCGAAAGCATTCGGCCAATCACTGCTGAGTCCGTATAAAAGCGCAGGTAATCGCCCATTGTGTTGAGAAATGCGTAAAAGCTAAAACTTGCCAGCTCCCTAATGCACTGCCAGTTCGTCCTTCGCGGATCCAGGGAGACGGTTGTGTCAGCAAAGCGCAACAGCCGCCAGTTTAGTAGCAGGGTCAGTACGGCAATCGCCAAAGTTACTATGCCGACTGCCACTATTCCGAATCCCAGGCGCAAGACAGCGATGATCGAGACAGCCCTAGCGATTGCGGTGGAGATGACGCCAAAGTTGTAAAGATCGAACCGCTGTAATCCGCAAAGATAAGCGCCCAACACGCGGGCTGGAAACAGAACGGCGAGGCTTAGCCCTAGCAACAACACCAAGCGCTGAAGAAGGGTGCGAGCCGCTCCGTGAACGACAAAGAACTTAGGAAGAAGAAATATCATCGGCACGGTTAGGACGACGACCAGCAATCCCACCCCGCACGTGATGGCCAAAGTGGTGCCAACCGTCTCGTCCAACGCCTCTTGATCATTTCTCCCTTTCAGTCGTCCGACATAGCGATGCAGCGTTGTACGGATCCCGAGGTCTAGCAAACCGTAGTAATCTAAAACCGACATCACCAGGACCCACATCCCGTAATAGAAATCGCCAAGGCCGTGAATCAAGATCGGGGTGAGCACAAAAGAGATCACGCCCGTGACGATCAATCCCATCCAATTTGACAAAATGCTCCGAAGCATCATTCTTCTTTTCTATAATCTGCCATCAAATGCAAGTCTCAATATATTTGTCAGCAGTGCACTCAGGGGCTGATCGGCTCCGGACCTAAGTACACCACTCTTGATTTCTATTCCCTCGACAGGAAGACCGCATCTCTTCCTTCCCTTCGCACTGATTTGCCACTTCCGTCCGTGGTAACCTTCTCAGTGTTGAATTGCTCGTTTTTGGCAGCGAAGCAAGCTTGGCCTGTTCCCGCGGGCACGACTCCCGACGCGTTCGCCCGCGGCAAACGAGTCAATGGAGGCAGACACGCCGAAATGAATATCGCAAACCAGAACATCTTCTGGTACTCGCCAGAAACAAAGAAGAGCGCCACAGCAGCGCCCAGGATGCCAGCCTGCAAACCAAGAGCTACTCTGCGAAGAAATTCGTCACCGGACTTCTCTGTAACCCGGCGCACGCGCTCCAGGCTCCGAAGGCTGCTGACCAAGATACCCACAAATATCAACAGTGCAGGCATTCCCATTTCCGGGCCCACGCCAAAAAACGGGTGCTCTTCAATCATCTTCAGCCCTCCGGACCACAACGCAAGCCGAGTCTGCTGGGCGGCGTCGTCTGAATGCGTGGGGTGCAGCAAGCGTTGCACCGGTGATATCTTCATCGGGAGACTCAGGGCAGCGAGCGTCGCGCAGACCAGGAGCAAATTGCGTACGCGCTGGCGTGATTTCAAAAGGAACCACAAACAGCTAGCAACCAACCCAAGGAATCCGCCACGCGAGGCTGAAAACAGCACGGCAGCTACTGTCATACCCAAGCAGCCGAAACAAAACCATCTTTGCCAACCAGGTTGCTTCTGTTGAAGGAGAAGCAGCGCCACCGGGAGGAATAGCAGAGCGTCCACGGTAAAATAGTTTGGGTCGCCCACAATCCAACCGGGCCGATAATCGGCGTACATGTTGTGATAAACCTGCCAGTCGCGAACTACGTAGGCCGAAGCCAAAGCAATCGAGCCTATGCCTGATAAGACCACCCAGCGCAATCGCGACCGCGAATCCACTAGAACTAGAGTGATGAAGAAAAAAACCAGGAAGGATGTGTAGCTGAGAAAGTGACTGTAACTAAGTATCGTACGATGCGTAATTACATAGGACAGCGTAGCCAGAAGGTAGAGTGCCAAGAAAAAGCGGGCCTGCCAACTACTGAAAAATGAGGGCGCGCCTCGTCGTTGGCCTAGGTGGAAAAGTGCGTACGGCAAGCAGACCAAACCAATATACTTTATACCTGTCAAATCCCCGGCCATTGCGCCCCAGAGGCGATGCCTGGACAACGGCATGATGAAAATGAAAAAGTAGAAAAGAATCATGCCTGCTCTCTATCCTCCGTCGCCACAGATGCATCCTCCCGTAGAGCGAGGCCGAACCCACCAGCTATTTTCTCTAGACTCACTCTGAGAGCAGCGACCAAAGCCGGGCGGCCATAGTGCTTCTCCGTATTGCGACGAGACGCTTCACCCAGCGACCGGCAACGTTGTGGATCGCTCAAGAGGTCAGCGACCACATGCGCAAACTCAACAGGCTCGTCCTCAATTAGTATGTCCTTCCCTTGCGTAAACTCCAGACCCTCGGCACCTACAGAAGTGGATACAACAGGCTTCCCCATAGCCGCGGCCTCGAGAATCTTCAACCGCGTACCACTACCAACGCGCAAAGGAACTACGCACACAGTAGCTCGCGCAATCTCGATGCGCATGTCGAGTACTGGTCCACGAAACTCGACATCAGGAATCTTCGCCAGCCATTGATGAAAACTGTCAGGGCCCGGGCGACCCGCTACCACAAGTTTCACTCGAGAATTCAAGCGGCGAAGTTCCGGAAAAATGGCGGTCACAAAAAATTCCACTGCATCCCGGTTAGGAAACCAATCCATGCCCCCTGTATACAGAAGGGTAGCGCTATCGTTCTCGACTGTCGGACCGTAGCGCTCGACATCGATTGTGTTGGGCACCACGGTGACTGAAGCTCGGGGACAGAGCTTTTCCATCGCGGATCGATCGTGCTCTGAACAAACAAGGAGCGAACTGGCATCGGAGCAAACCTGTTTTTCCCATTGTTCGAGCTTACGGCATTCAACCCACGCATAGGCTCGGCGAAGCTGGCGGCGCTCGCTCCTCACGTATCGGCGCAGGATCAAATGTTCGACGTTATGGCAGTTGACAATCACTGGCATCGATACTTCTGCGGGCATATTAACCAGCGGGTATGGAGTATCAGACAGGATGACATCGATGCGATCAGAACGAATCCATCGCGCTATTCGCAATCGCATGTCCTCGGATTGAAACCTGGCAACCGCGAACGGCAGCGATGCTGGTAGCGACCGCAGCCTACCCAGATAGTCAGGGTCATTGGTCAGGCTCCGCCGAGAATGGCGCACCAATTCTACGGTTCTGCAAACTTGGTGAACCTCATTTCCCAAACTGCTCATTTCTTCGGATTGGCTAAAGCTCAGGAGATTAGTCTCACAACCCAATGATGCCAGCGCGCTTAAGACCTCCCACGTTCTCATCTGGAAACCGTTCGTGGGGGGGTAA
>WNFN01252131.1_pt1 | contig 12100 bp, 6 predicted proteins | sample 5400161 | NCBI WGS metagenome assembly WNFN01 (sample SAMN13153353, study PRJNA577476) | soil metagenome | isolation source: 80 cm saprolite on Douglas fir-dominated hillslope | place: USA:California | collected 2013-09-17
CTCTGCAATGTAATTCCGCCCTCCCAATAAATTTGCAAGTAGTGCGGCAGAAACAACCTTCCTGCCGCCGACGGAACCGGCGTCGAGATCGGAACTTTGCCACGCCACCTCATTCGTGGTGGGGTCTTTTACAGTAACCCGATAGCGGGGAAAGTCCGCCGATTCAAGCGTCAGAAGCAAGACCACCAGATCAGTCTGCGGGCGAACGGTAACAGTCTGAAGCGACGACAGCCCTCTGGTGGGCGGCGGCAACAAAAGAGACACCGTTTTCAACTGGCCGATATCCGCCGCGGGTCGATCTGGAGGTTCAAGGCTTTTTTGTGCCTCAGTATTGGCCGTGCGCTGCTGCTTTAGTTCGTTCTCAAGATCGCGCGCATGCTGATTAGTAGATTCGTATTGCGCGCGAGCATCCGTCACTTCGCGACGCAGGTGCGTGTTCTGCACCAGCAGGTATCCTGCTAGCAGCATCACGAGCGCAGCAAGGGAAATGCCGAGTTGTGGCGCTATCCGTGACGGAAAGATACCCCAGAAAGGAGCCCTCGATTTAGATTTGTCCGCTGTCTCGCGTGCGCTTGCGTTTGTGGCCTGAAGTTGTCGCAGCCCTTCGGCAAATTGTCACCGTTGAGCTCCGAACGCACGTATGAGTCCACAAGGTCGTTTTCAATTTCGCGCAAGCGCCACGCGAAATCATCATGGGCAATGCTCAATTGGTCCAGGCGGTCAGCTTCCTCCGCCGGTAGTGCGCCCACCAGATAGCGGACCAGATATTGGTCTTCAAAAACGTTTTGGTCAAAGGATGGCATATTCCTACATCTTGTTAAGACAAAAAACCGAGAAATACTTCAGCCGCTCTTGCAACAGTCTTTGACACACTGCTCAACTTTGGTACGAATCCGGCATGCACGAATACTCAATGCATTTGCCGAAAGGCCTAAACGCACTCCGAGTTCGCGCCGCCGCTGAATTTTTTCATGCTTTTCTCCCTGATAGTACTCAAGAATCAATTCACTATCGGCGGCAGAAAGTTTGTTAAGACAGCGATCCAGGCATGAAAGCAATTTTTCCTGGTCGTCACCTCTATCGTCAGGCGAAGTAGCGACGATCGGAGCGGAGCATGGCTGCCCGGAGACAGAAAATTCCTCCAATCCAGCGCGGCCATGCTTCGCATGGCGGACATACTCAAGAAAAACAAATTTCGCCGTGACGTAACAATAGTGTGCGGGGGAAAGTTCGGTAATCTCGCCTTTGTCCTGGAGCTTTTGCGCCACACGAGCCAGGGTTTCATCAGCCAGTTCATCGGCTGTGAGGCAGTTTTTGCGATCAAAGTAGGCGGCCAGCCTGCGGTGCATTTCCAGATATTTCTCACCGCTGGAGTCGACACCTTCGTCGAGCCAATGGAGAAAATCCTGAAACGAACCCTGAGTGGGCGCCCAATCCTTTTTCACGTCTGGCCTTCGGAAACGACGGCGACATTTTACATCGGAGCGCCAGTCGCTCACGCATCAAAAGTGCCGGACCTAAGGTCCCCCACGTCAGAACGAGAACATCACTTGCAGATCGATGCGCCGGTTGGCTGACTGCGTATTGAAGACGCCTCCGGCCAGAGCGGTTGACTTGCCGAAAAGCCCGGAACTGAGGTTCCCAATGGGCGGAGCTGGATTGACGTTATTGAAGATGTTCCGAGCGTTGGCGCTGAAGGTAAGGCTATAGCGCTGATTGGATTTTTCCGAACCGCCGAAGGGCCCGCCACCGCCTCGCGGCCCGCCACCCATGCCGCCGGGGCCCCCGCCGCCTCTTCCTTCGCCGCGACCAGGGCCTCCTTGCGGGACGCCCGGCCCTTGCTGCTGCGGGTTGGTATTAGCAGCCTCGATTTTGGGACCAAGGCCGATCGTCTTGCTTAAGCGCATGTTCAACGTAAATTGCGCGGAGCTGGAACCAAAATTGGACGGAATGATTGTCTGCCCGGGTGTGGGAGAAGTATTAAACGTCCCAAAGCTGGTGTCGACGATGCTGGAGCCTGAGGCGCCACTGGCAAACGCCGGGCGATCATTGAAGATCGAATCGCCGTTCAGGTCTGTGCCTGTGATGATGTTGAAAGGAGCGCCTGAGTTCGCAACCATGAACGGGCTTACACGGAATCCGTGCGGCAGAGATACCGTTCCGCCAAGAAAAAGGCGATGACGGACATCGAATGCGGCACGCCCGTAATCGGCGGAAATCCCTTTGGTGGGATCAGAAGCGAAACTGGTGGCCCCGGCAGTGTTGCTGTTCGCATGACTGAACATATAAAAGCTGAAAATCGTCAGTTTGGTTCCGGCCCGCACGTTAAAGCTGGTAATGAGCTGGTTCTGATTGAACACGCCGCCGGACTCAAACTGGTATTGTGGCACTGGGACCGTGGTAAGCACGCTGGAGAAGAGCTGATGGACGCCATGCGAGTGGATATAGGTACCCGAAAGCGTAGCAGTCTTCGTGATTTGGCGTTCAACGGAGCCGGCGAACTGGACCGTATAGGGTGTGCGCAATGCGGGATCAATGGCGTACGTGGTGGTTTGCGTTGCGGGCAAAGACGGGATGTTGGGATATGACGCGAACAGCGAGGCCAGCAACGCCTGGTTGGCAACGTTTGCTGCGCTGGCGTTGTTGGGATCGACGGTGATCGTGATCTGCTTCTGATTGACGCCGTTGAGCCGTTCCGCCTGCATGATCAGGTTTTGAGAGAAGCGATCATAAAAGAGACCGAAGCCGGTGCGGATGACGGTTTTGGGAGCGGCGTTTTTCTTTCCGCCCAGGCCCCAGGCAAATCCCACGCGCGGCGCCCAATTGCCGTGGTCCTTGATGCCATTCTGCGTTTCAAAACGGAGGCCGTAGCTCGCCGTCATGTTAGGACGGACCTTCCAGTCATCTTCAGCGTAAAGCCCGGCATCCGCAAAGGTGTTTTCGATCAGCGGATTGCCGGTAAGAATGGTTAATTGGGTGGGTGTGCCATTTTTGAAATTCGTCAATGGACTGATTGTCTGTTGCGTGACCGGGTCTTTCGTGGCGCCGAACGTAAAAGTTCCATTGAAATTCTGCGTTGAGGTGCTAGAGTTCGCGGTGGTGCGCAGCCTGCCTCCCAGCCGTAAAAAGTGGTTGCCTTTGTTGATCGACGTATAGTTCTGCAACTCGTAATGATTGGTGATCACGGAGCTGATGCCGAGTGGATTACCGCCTTCACTGAATTGCCCCAGCACGTTGATGGCAGGAGTAAGGAACAGCGAATTCTGGTCTGTGGCGCCGCGCTCCCACTCAAAGCGCGTCTCATTAATGGCGTGGGGACTCAGTATCTGCGTGTCACTGATCTGAATTTCGTTTTCGTTTCCGCTCTGGTTGAAGCCCTGTGACGGCAGCGACAACTGGCTGATACCGTTGTTCTCTTCGTGATTATGGGTGAACTGATAACGGGCCATGAGGGTATTGGAAGCCGACACCTGGTAGTCAAAGCGGGTGCTCAGGTTGGTGCGAACGCGAGGGTTGAGCACGCCGACCACCGGCACATTGGCCGCGGCAAAAGCTGCCGGCAGCACCACCGTGGCTTCATTGATGTTCCGCCGCTCAGCATTGATCTGATAGGACGCCTTCTTGCCCAGCGGCCCACCCACGTTACCGCTGACCATCTGCGTGCTGAAATCCGGCTCACTGGCGGCGAAGGGATTCAGACCGTCCAGGAACGAATGATTGTCATTGAAAAAGAACTGGCCGTGGATCTTGTCCGTGCCGGGCTTGGTGAGAATTTCAATTCGGCCAAAACCCATGCGGTCATACTGCGCGGAAAATGGGTTCTGGTTGATACGTATTTCGCGGATAGAAGACTTTGGCGGAAGCTGCCCACCGGTAAAACCGTCAATGTAAATCTGTCCCCCATTTGGGCCGGCGGAAGGCCCGGCGAGCGCTTGAAGTTCAGACTGTAATTCATCGGGATCGTCTGAAAGTGCGTCCAGGTCTTTGCCGCTGAGCACGACGCTGCTGGCGTTGTTATCAGGGCTGGTGCTCACCTTGGCGGCATCGCTCTGCACGTCAATGTCTTCTTCTTTCACCACAATTGCCAGCGGTATATCTACATCCTTTAACTGACCGGCTGCGATTTCTACTTCCTTGGTTGTGGGAGCAAAGCCCTTGGCCGTGACACTTACGGTGTACTTGCCGGGCGCCAGATTCTTGACGTCATAAGCGCCGACGCCATCTGACGTGGCCGACACAACCAGCCCGCTGGAATTTTTGACTGTGATGCTGGCCCCGGGAATGACTGCTCCAGTGGCATCAACTATTTGTCCACGCAGCCGGCCAGTCTGGGTTTGTGCAAACAGCGAACCGGAAAAAGCTACAAGAATGAAAACAACAAAAGCGGAGATCCGTACCCGGTTCCCCGACAGCCAGAATTTCATCAATCTCTCCTCAATCATCACAGTCATTTATCAGTTAGTTTCTTGGCTGGTTTACTGCGGACCAGCCTCGCCACCCGGCGCGCCCAGGTTCCATCCGGAAAAAAGCGCAGCCGCGCCCATACCATTCGGCGATGCGGTGAGAATCGGCTCTACGCCGCCCAATAGAGTAATAGCCGTAACTTCGCTGTTGGTAGTTCCCTGCGCCGCCACAACCATGACCGCATCTTCTTTCTGCAAGTCAGCCAGCGTGACGCTGGGAATGCGGCTCAGCATTTGCTGGAAGTCAGGTCCGCCCGCGGGACGTGGGCCTTGCGGGCTGCCGCCCGGCGTAGATCCGGCGGCGGGCGTTCCGCTTGCCGAGCTTTGTCCACCCGCGGGAGCCCCGCCCTGCGCGCCTTGCGCTCCACCTTTCAGGAAAAAGGCCAAACGCTGGGCCATCTGCGGCGCAAGCTTGCGCAGCTGCGAATCAGAATTGAATTTGATGACAACGGATTTTCTCGCCAGAAGGTCCTTCACGGTGATGGTGTTATTAGCCGCGTCAATGGAGCTGATGGTCCCGGCAATATTGCGGAAGGTTCCGGAGATGACTTCTTCCGCCGCCAGTTCCTTTCCGTCGGCGCTGCGGCTGCCCCGCGCGCGCAACTGATCGCCGGTTTTGATCTGGTCGATCGTTCCTTTTTGCGCGTCGGCGAACTTCACCGAGTCGGGTGAATAGCGCAGGAAGCTGGTGTCTTTGGAAGTCTTCACAACCACGCTGAGAGTGGGCGTGACCGAGACGGTGAAAGTCCCGGTCGCAGCGTCAATGGCGCTGACGATTCCGCCCGTGCCGCGCTTCTGCCAATCTTCGCGATCATGCTGCTGTTTCTGGGCTACGTCGGCCTGCTTCATCACGACGAGGGTCGTGGCCTCGATTGCGCCATTTGCACCTGAGCGCCCGCGCAATAGCATCCGGTCGCCGACCTGTACCTCGGCAAGAGTAATAGAAGGTGCATTCTTGAGATCACTCTGTCCGGCAGCCATGCGAACGATGCGTGTGCCGTCCAGAACGGAGATCGTGATTTCAGGACCGGCGTCGGTTTTGAGCACCAGGCTTTTTCCGCTGATTGACTTTACTGCACCGACATTCCTGACGACAGTGCCCTCTGCAGTCTGCGAGCCTTCAGCAGAGGGTCGGTCCTGCGACTTAAGGGTGGCGCCGAAGATCAGACCCACAGCCACGGCCAAGCTTGCCAATGATAGTCGCCCGTACACCACAAACTTCCCTTCACTCGTTATCAATCAGGCCTCTCCCGGTTTCTCGAGGATTTTGCACGATCTTGTCAGGACTTCCATCGAGACCCGCCAAGGGAAGGCAGCGCTCCTTGCTCGTGTCCCGATGTGTTCACGGCCGTATCTATGCCGTATCTATTATGAAAGATAGGTGCGGATAATCATCTCAAAAAGACATCCGTTTTGTGTAAAAAGATAGCAAAAAGTTTTGTTAAGGTGAGTCGTGTTGCGGGCGTGAACGCCACGAGAGCCCCGCAGGCTAAATCCCGAACTTGGCGAGGAATCTGTCTCGATTTGCCGGCAGCGCTCGCTTTCGTCAAAGATAAGTTGACACATGCCGACAGCAGGCCGGCTTGCGTAGACTTTTCCGGCATCATCCACTTCTTTTCCTTCCTTCTCTCCCACGCGTCCAGATTGTCCTCGCGGACATGGCAAGCCAGTAACCGATCCTGTTGAAGGACATGTACCGCGAACTTGTTCTGCCTGCTCGCGCATGCGTGTCTTACCAGAGTTAGCAACATTCCGGCGGGTTCGAACATTTGAGGCCCCCGGGCGTCGAACAACATAGCTGTACAAACCAAGGTACGCGCGGCTGAATCATTCCAACCCGGGCCAAATGATCATCCTCCGTCCCCATAAAAAACTATCGGAGATACCTCATGAAGATTCGTGTTGTCATATTACTGTGCGCTATTGCCTTGATTTTTGGCGCGGTTAGTTCCGCATTTGCCGCTGTCGCGGTGCCCAATCCTCTATCACCTGCATCCGGGGCAGGCTTGACGTCACCGCTGACGATCTCGTGGTCCGCAGTCACCGACCCTAGCGGAATCCTGGGTTACAACTGGCAGGTCAGCACGTCTTCAACCTTCCCCACCATTGCCCTGCAAAATTCGACGAACGACGGAATCACGCAAGACACGGTAAGCGGCCTCCCAAATGGCACGTATTTCTGGCGAGTGCAGTCGGTCAGCGGAGCGTTCGTGAAGAGCGCGTGGTCCGCGACACGCAGCTTCAACATTACGGGCACCGGCGCAGGACAGCCGGGCGCGCCAACAATGTCACCGACGAAGGCATATTCAACCTTCCATCCGCTCGAAGTGATGACATTTAACTGGTCTCCGGTGGCAGGAGCCGCGAGCTACGTTCTACAGTTCTCGAAAGACCCAAGTTTCCCCGTAACAACCACTGGCTCATTCAACAACATTCCGGACACCACCTATTCTTTCTCCACGCCCGATGAAGGCTCATACTCAGCGCGTGTCTATGCAGTAAACGCAAATGGCGTGGCCGGTGTGCCCTCGAACATCATCAGCTACTCGGTCTTCTACAACAATCCCATTGGAGCGCCTCCGGCGCCGCTCTCGCCCGCGAATGGCTCGTCGCTGACGTTGCCCGTACAACTGGCGTGGACAGACGTAGCCAATCCGCAGCCCAGCGGATACGAATTGCAGATCGCCAAGGACTCCGGCTTCCAGCAGATTGAAGACGATTCACCACAGCTCAATAATCCCAACCGCACGGTGCTTTCCCTGACCGCAGGCCAGAAGTTCTGGCGCGTGCGCTCCACCCAGGGTGACTCATCTCCCACGACGGCAGCCGTAACCGCATGGTCGGCCGCAGGATCGTTCACGATCAGCGCGGCTCCGCCGGCGCCCGCGACCCTGGCTCTTACCACGAATGCGTTTTACAGCGGCAACACCACATGGGTGCAGATCCAGCTCAGCGGAGCAGCCTCGGCCGCAGGCGCAGTAATCAACCTCACCAGTTCCAATCCAGCTGCTGCACCTGTGCCTGCAAGCGTCAACATGCCAGCCAACACCGCATGGATGCAGTTCCAGATCCAGGCCGGACAAGTCACTTCAACCACGCCGGTAACTCTGACGGCCACGCTCAACTCGGGACAGGCAACACTGCAGTTCAACGTTCTGCCTCCCTCGCTTAAATCCATCACGATGAATGCCTCAACCATCAGCGGTGGAGCGCAGGTCGGAGCAATCGCAATGCTCAACGGTCAAGCGCCGGCAGGCGGAGCAGTTGTGGACTTCTCCAGCGACTCGCCTTCCGCCATGCCGCCAGCTCTGGCAACCATCCCAGCCGGCAACGCGTCAGTCTCAATCTCGATTCCGACGAATCAGGTGCCGGCAAACACAGTGGCCAACATCAGCGCCAGCTGGAACGGCACAACCGTTCAGTCACCGCTAACAATTACCCCGCAAGGCCAACCCGCTTCCATCGCGTTGAGCCCGGCTTCGGTGACCGGACAAGCTGGTTCATTCGCAACCGTGACCATGGCTACTGCCGCGACTACTGACCAGATATTCCAGGTCAGCAGCAGCAATCCCGCGGTCGCCGGAGTCTCAAACTCAGTCCTGATACGGGCGGGCAGCAAGACCGGCGGGATCAGCATTAACACTGCGTCCGTAAGCTCGCAAACGCTGGTAACGATCTCGGTTTCAGGCGGCGGAGTAACTCGCTCGGCCACTTTGACGGTGAATCCAGCAGTTGCGTCAACCACCATGTCACTCAGCGTGACTGCCGGTGGCCGCAGCGGCGAGAGAGTGGTGTCGAACCCGGCTGGTCTGAATGTCGCGACCGGCGCCACCGCGACTGCGCAGTTCGCGCCCGGAACATCTGTCACTCTGAGCGTGGCCAGCGGACGCGATGCTATCTGGGGTGGCGCTTGCTCCAGCGGCGGCGCCAAGACCAGGACCTGTACGCTGACGTTGAACGCAAATTCGTCAGTGACAGCAAACGTGCAGTAGACCGCACGAAAAAAGAAAGCGCTCCAGCCCCCGGCGAACCCGGGGGCTTTTTATTGGCGGAAGCTATGCGAGACTTTTTTTAACTGGCAGCAGCAATCGGTAAGGGCGACTGGAGGTTGACTTCGGCATCGAAGCGTCCTAGCGCCTGGCATGGATGTCCGGCATGATAGCGCATGGAGAGATCGCCACCGGTGAAGGCAGCTTCTGTATAGCTGACCGTCGCCGCATCAGGACGGTGCACGCAGATGCTGAACGAGCCACGCACGGGAGAGTGCGAGGCGTGGATCCCGCGCAACCATTCGGCGGAACCTGCATCGCGCCTGCGCCAGGCCTCATAACAAGTGCTGCCCCGTACCTTTCGCGCCATCTCGTCGGAAACGCCGGAAGAAAACCAGTGGTGAACGTCCCAGCCAGCGCGCAGAAAATGCAATTCGTTCCCGTCCCACTGGCACTGGCTGATGATTTGCTCCGCGGGAAAGATACCGACCAGCACAAAAGGCAACATGCCCCGCAGGTCTAATTGCTGAAAGCGCCGCATCGCTTGCGGAAAGCGTGACGATGCGAGAAGCGCGGGAATAATTTCTCCGCGGCTGCGCTCCTTCACTTTGGACTGCGGACCTTGGTTCTGGTTGAGCAGCGCAAAAGTTATCCCGGTGACATTGGATCCAATCCACGTGCCTCCACTGCTCTCACGCGGATAGACGGCGGGCAATGTGGAAGTTGTGATGGGTACAGGCACAAGCGCAACTTCACGGGTAAGCCGCTCGTCACGGTTCATGCCGAGCAGGTATCCCTGGGGCTTCGGGATGAAGGTCAGCGTGCACATCTTGGGTCCGCCGCTCTAATGGGCTTATAGTACTGCGCAACGTATGCCGATTTCCATTGATTTTTTCGATGCTCTCGATCAGCTACCCTGCCGGTTGAATTAGTTCCTTCTCACGGAAATCAGCGTCCTTGCGCCACCTTCAGTTTGATTCCCTCGGCGGCTTTTTGTTTCAGGGAAAGTTCACAAATCATCTTGGTGACCAGGGCCGTCCAGCCCGTTTGATGGCTCGCGCCCACTCCAGCGCCACTGTCGCCATGGAAATACTCATAAAACGGCACGTAGTCACGCCAGTGCGGGTCGGACTGGAACTTTTCATTTGCTCCGAAAACCGGCCGGCGTCCCTGGCCGTCGCGCTGAAAGGTTGATACCAAGCGGCGGCTGAGCTCGTCCGCAACCTCGTCCAGATTCATCATGCGTCCGGAGCCGCTTGGACATTCCACTCGAAATGACTCGTGATAGTACTCATGGAAGCGACGCAGGGCCTGTATCAATAAGAAATTCACAGGAAACCATATGGGCCCGCGCCAGTTGGAATTGCCGCCGAAAAGCCCCGTTGTCGATTCGCCGGGTTCATAGTCAACCTGATGATTTACTCCGGCAACATCCAGCATGTAAGGATGTTCTTTGTGATAGCGCGAGAGCGCACGAATGCCGTGCGGTGAAAGAAACTCCTTTTCGTCGAGCATGACTTGAAGGATGCGCCCAAGTTGTTCGCGATCGGTAATGGAAAACAGCCTGCGTTGCTTGTGGCCCACCGTCTCCATGCAGGCCATATGGTCCGTCAGGTCTTTGCGGTTTTCAATGAACCATTCCAGGCGCATCTTGAAGCCCGGCATGGAATCAAGCAGTTCCGGTTCCATGATCTGCACCGCATAAAGAGGAATCAGGCCCACCATGGATCGGACTTTCAAAGGCATCCTACATCCGTCGGGCAGGTGCAACACGTCGTAAAAGAAGCCATCTTTCTCATTCCACAGACAGAGGCCGTCATCGCCCAGATGGTTCATGGCCCGCGCAATGTAAATGAAGTGTTCCCAGAATTTGCTCGCTACGTCCTGATAGGTAGCGTCGCACGCAGCCAGTTCCCATCCGGTCGGCAAGACAGAGCTGCGATCAAACACGCCAATGTTGTCCATCCCCAGGAAGCCCCCCTGAAAAACGTTCATACCTTCCGGGTCCTTGCGGTTGACCCACCAGGTAAAGTTCAACAGCAGCTTGTGGAAGACGCGCTCTAGAAATTGCGTGTCGCCCACACCGCCATTCTTGGCTTTGTCGATCAGATAGACCTGATACGTCGCCCAGGCATGGACCGGAGGATTCACGTCGCCAAACGCCCATTCATAGGCCGGGATCTGGCCGTTGGGATGCATGTACCATTCGCGCAGCATGAGAACGAGCTGGTTCTTGGCGTAACTGGGATCGATCAACGCCAGCGAGACGCAGTGAAATGCCAAGTCCCAGGCAGCATACCATGGGTACTCCCATTTATCGGGCATGGAAATAATGTCAGAGTTGTAGATGTGTCCCCAGGCGTGGTTGCGACCGTTCTTACGCTCTTGTGGCGGCACAGGCTCTGCCGGGTCGCCGATCAGCCACTCGCGAACAACATAGTGGTAATACTGCTTGGTCCACAACAGTCCGGCAAAGGCCTGACGCATTACGTTGCGCGTGTCATCGTCTGCAGTGGAAGGAATCACACTCGCATAAAACTCATCAGCTTCGGCTTTGCGGCCTGCAAACGTGCTTTCAAATTCCTTGCCCAGAGTGCTGGCTGAAACAATCCCCGGCTGCTCTTTCTTGAGCCGCAGTTTGATGGAAACTTCTTCGCCAGGCGGCACTGTGAATTTGTACTGCACCGCGGCTTTGGTGCCATTGAGCGCCGGATTTACCGCCGTACTCTCGCCTTCGATCACATAACGATGGAACGCATCTTTGACGTAAGGCGAAGTATTCTTCGCGCCGAACAGCCGTTCAAAATTGGTCTCGTTTTCCGTAAAGAGCGGCGTGCCGTCTTCTTCAAAGTACAGACGGTAGTCCCCGATCTCACTGTCCTGCGCCAGTATTGTGTCCGTGACGGTGTTTTTGTCTAATGCCAAAGCAGGTTTGGGCTTCGCCGCCCAGGACCAGATGTTGCGAAACCAGAGCGTCGGCAACAGTTGAATATCAGCGGCCTGCGGGCCCCGATTGGCCGCGGTGATGCGAATGCACAGATCGTCCCAGTCAGCCTTGGCATATTCCACGAACACATCGAAATAACGATCTTCATCGAACGCGCCAGTATCGATCAGTTCAAATTCGGGATCACCTTTAGAGCGCCGCTTATTTTCCGCGACTAACTTTTCATACGGATACTCGGCCTGGGGATACTTGTACAGATACTTCATGTACGAATGCGTGGGAGTAGAGTCAAGATAGAAGTAATACTCTTTTACGTCCTCGCCGTGATTGCCTTCGCCGCCGTTCAGGCCAAAGAGCCGTTCCTTGAGAATGGGATCGCGGCCATTCCATAGTGCCAGCGCAAAACACAAACTCTGGTGGCGGTCACAGATTCCCGCCAGCCCGTCTTCGCTCCAGCGATAGGCGCGCGAGCGGGCATGCTCATGCGGAAAATAATCCCAAGCCTCGCCCGTGGCGCTATAGTCCTCGCGCACGGTCCCCCACGCGCGTTCGCTCACATACGGGCCCCAGGCTCTCCACGGAGCGGTGTGGTCCTGCGATTCTTTGAGTCGGCTTTCTTCTGCAGTCATGCTTGGCACTTTGAATTCCTGGGTGAATCGTTAGCTGTCGCCGCAAATGGGCGATCGCCAGCCGATTTCATT
>WNFN01162616.1_pt1 | contig 12088 bp, 13 predicted proteins | sample 5400161 | NCBI WGS metagenome assembly WNFN01 (sample SAMN13153353, study PRJNA577476) | soil metagenome | isolation source: 80 cm saprolite on Douglas fir-dominated hillslope | place: USA:California | collected 2013-09-17
CTTCCGTCGCGCCCTCGCGGGCGGCGCCGGTCTGATCGTCGAGATGGACGCCGATTTCTCCCACGAGCCGGCCTACCTGCCGCGGCTGCTCGAGGCCGCCGAGCGGGCCGACCTGGCGATCGGCTCTCGCTATGTGCCGGGCGGCGGCGTCGGCGATTGGGGAGCGCTGCGGCGGGTGATCAGCCGCGGTGGCAGCGCCTACGCGCGGCTCGTGCTCGGAGTTGGCGTGCGCGATTTGACCGGCGGCTTCAAGTGCTTCCGTCGCGAGGTGCTGGAGGCGATCGACCTGGACGCTGTGCGCGCGCGGGGATACGCCTTCCAGGTCGAGCTGACCTACCGGGCCATCCAACATGGCTTCACAGTCGCGGAGGTGCCGATCGTCTTTCGCGACCGCCGGGTCGGCAGCTCGAAGATGGACCGCTCAATCGTCCTCGAGGCCATCTGGCGGGTCCCTCTTCTACGCTTTGGCAAAGGGGACGGCGGGCGCCACTCGGCGGCCACCTAGAACCTCGCTATACTTTATGAAGTATTGAGCGCTGAACCGCGACTCCCGGGAGACCGATACCAGTGACTGGCAAGCTCACCGACGTCACCGACGCCACCTTCAAAGCCGACGTGCTCGAGGCCGATGGCCCCGTGCTTGTCGGCTTCTGGGCCCCCTGGTGCGGCCCCTGCCGCGTCGTCCACCCGGTGCTCGAGGAGATCGACGACGAGCGCGACGACCTCAAGATCGTCAGCCTCAACGTCGACGAGAACCAGCAGACCGCTGCCGAGTACGAAGTGCTCTCGATCCCGACCCTGCTCCTCTTCAAGGACGGGGCGATCGCCAAGAAAGTCGTCGGGGCGATGCCGAAGCGGCGCCTCGAGGCCGAGCTGGAGCCGGCGCTCGCCTAGAGCGCCGGTCCGAGACAAACCACAGGCGACGGATGCCTTTCGTCCACATCCACTGGTTCGAGGGACGGACCGACGAGCAGAAGGCCGAGATCGCGAAGCGGATCGAAGCGGCGCTGGTCGAGATCGCCGGCGCCGCCCCCGAGCACTGCTGGGTGAAGTTCTCCGACTCGCCGAAGACCGACTTCATCATCGGCAAGCCCAAGCCGGACTAGACGTGCCGGGACTTAGGCGTCCATATGGGTGCCTAAGTCCCGGCACGTCCCGATGCGATCGAGATACGTAGCTCGCGGCCGTCGAGCTTGGCGGTGACGCCGTCCGTGGCGTCGTAGACGACCTCGGTGGCTAGGACCTCGCCGACTAGGTACGGCTCGTGCGCCTGTGCAGCGGCGATCAGCTCCCCGTCACCCGCCAGGCCCAACCGGATCCGGTCGGTGATCTCCAGGCCCGCCTCTTTGCGGGCGGTCTGGACCGCGTGGACGATCTCGCGTGCCCGGCTTCCGCCTCGACCTCATAGCCCTCCAATGGCTGCAGGGCAAGGGTCACGTCCTCCGGCACGAGCGCGTGCTCGTGGCCATCGATGTTGATGCCGACCTGGCCGCCATCGGCCATCACCTTGGCGACGTGGACTGGATCGAGCGCCTCGACCGCGGCGGCGACCTGTGGCATCCGCTTGCCGAAGCGCGGGCCGAGCGAGCGGTAGTTGGGTTTGACCGCGTAGCTGACCAGCTCCGCCTCCTCGCTGACGAAGTCGAGCTCCTTCACGTTCAGCTCGGCCTTGACCAGGTCGGCGCTGGCGGAGATCGCCTCGCGCTCGGCGTCGTTGGCGACGATCACCGCGCGGCGCAGCGGCTGGCGCATCTTCGCCTTCGCCTGGGCGCGAGCGGCGCGGCCGAGTTCGACCGTGAGGCGCACCGCCCCCATCGCGGCCTCCAGCCCTGAGTCGGCGAGCGCCGGATCGGACTCGGGGAAGTCGCGCAAATGAACAGAATCGGGAAGCTCGCCCAAGGCCTCGGCCTCCCCCCCAGCCAGATTGAGGTGGATCTCGTCAGCCAGGAAGGGGATAAATGGGGCGAGCAGCGCCGCCGTCTCCAGCAGGCAGTGACGCAGGGTGCCGAAGGCGGCCCGGTCGCCCTCCCAGAAGCGGCGGCGGGAGAGGCGCACGTACCAATTCGAGAGCTCCTCGACGAAGGATGCGATCTCGCGCCCGGCGGCGGTGCAGTCGAAGCCGTCCATGTGCTCGCCGACGCTGGCCACCGTGGCCTGGAGTCGCGACAAGGCCCAGCGATCGAGGTCGTCGGAGGGCTCTGGGCCGCCTCGGAAGTCATCGGGACCAAGATTCTCCGCGTTCGCGTAGAGCACCCAGAACGAGTACGTGTTCCAGAGGGTCAGCAGGAACTGGCGTACCGATTCGCCCACCGTCTTGACCGAGAAGCGGTAGCCGGACCAGGGCTGCTGCGCGGTCAGGTAGTACCAGCGGAAGGCGTCGGCGCCGTGCGCGGCGATCACGTCCCAAGGCTCGACCACGTTGCCCTTGCTCTTCGACATCTTCTGCCCCTCGGGGTCGAGGATAAGCCCGAGGCAGACGCAGTTGCGGTAGCTGGAGGTGCCGAAGAGCAGGGTCGACTCGGCGAGCAGGGTGTAGAACCAGCCGCGCGTCTGGTCGATCGCCTCGCAGATGAAGTCGGCGGGGAAGCGCTCCTCGAACAGCTCCTCGTTCTCGAACGGGTAGTGGAACTGGGCGAAGGGCATCGCGCCGCTGTCGTACCAGGTGTCGATCACCGAGTCGACCCGGCGCATCTCGCCACCGCATTTCTCGCACTCGACCGTCACCTCGTCGATGTAGGGGCGGTGCAGGTCTTCGGGCGCCTCGCCGCCGGCGCGCCCGCGCAGCTCGGCGACCGAGCCGGCGCAGAAGCGGCCGTCACAGGTCTCCGTCCAGCACTCCCAGATCGGCAGCGGCGTCCCCCAGTAGCGGTCGCGCGAGAGCGCCCAGTCGACGTTGTTCTCGAGCCATTTGCCGAAGCGACCGTGCTTGATGTGCTCGGGGCGCCAGCCGATCTTCTCGTTGTTGGCGAGGAGCTGATCGCGAGCCTGAGAGGTTGCGACGTACCAGCTCGACTTGGCGTAGTAGAGCAGTGGGGTGCCGCAACGCCAGCAGTGTGGGTAGGCGTGCTCGTATACCTGCTCGCGGAAGAGCAGACCGCGCCCGCGCAGGTCGTCGATCAGCGCCCGGGTGACCTCGGGGTCCTTGACGAAGCGGCCCTCGAAGCCGGCCACTCGCCGGTCGAACTTGCCGTCGAGCCCGACCGGGTTGTAGAGGGTGCCGTGCTCGGTCGGGTCGAAGATCCCGTTCTCCGCCGCAGCTGCGTAATCGTCCTCGCCGAAGGCGGGGGCGATGTGGACCAGGCCGGTGCCGTCCTCGGTGGTGACGAAGTCGCCGGCGATCACCGGGAAGCCACCCGGCTCGCGATCGCTGAGGGCGAAGACCGGGCCCTTGTAGCGGCGGCCGACAAGCTCCGAGCCCGGCAGCCGGTCGACGATCTCGGCTCCCTCGCCCAGCACCCTCTCGACCAGCGGCTCAGCGAGAATCAGCGTCTCTCCGCTCGCTCCCGTCGCCGGCAAACAATGGAAAGCGCACATATATCGACGGGTCCTCGACGTCCTGGTAGCCAAGCGCGACCTCGTGCGAGGAGAGCGCCGTGCCGCAGCGGGGGCAGTAGGGGACGACCTTGTGGCCCTCGTAGAGGCGCTCGTCGTCCCAGAGCTTTCGCAGTGACCACCAGACCGACTCGATGTAGGTGTTCTCGAGCGTGACATAGGGATCGTCGAGGTCGATCCAGAAGCCGATCCGCTCGGTCAGCCGGTTCCACTCCTCGACGTACTCGAAGACCGATTCCCGGCAGCGTTGGTTGAACTCACCGATCCCGTACTCCTCGATCTCCTGCTTGGAGCCGATGCCCAGCTCCTTTTCGACCTCCAGCTCGACCGGTAGCCCGTGGCAGTCCCAGCCGGCCTTGCGCGGCACCCGGTAGCCGCGCATCGTTCTGTAGCGGGGGTAGATGTCCTTGAAGACACGGGAGAGGACGTGGTGGGAGCCGGGCTTTCCGTTCGCGGTGGGCGGGCCCTCGTAAAAGCTCCAGACCTCGGCGCCCTCGCGGTTGGCCAGCGAGCGGTGAAAGACATCGCGCTCGCGCCAGCGCGCCAGCACCCGCTCCTCGAGCTCCGGGAAGGACTGCTTCGGGTCGACTGGCTTGAAGCCGGGCATGGGCGAGTGATTCTAGGAGTGAGTACCCTGACCGCCGTATGCCCGCCTACGATCTGAATGGAAAGGTGGCGCTGGTGACTGGCGCCGCACGGGGAATCGGCTACGAGACCGCCCGCCAGATTCACATGCGCGGCGCCTCGGTCGCGGTGGTTGACCTCGACCTCGACCAGGCCCGCGAGGCAGCCGAGCGGGTCGGCGGACGGGCGATCGGGATCGGCGCCGATGTCACCGACCACGCCGCGATCATGCAGGCGGTCAGCGAGACGGTCGAGCGCTTCGGCGGCCTCGACGTCGTCGTCGCCAATGCCGGCATCGTCCAGCCGAAAACGGCCACGGTACGGGGGATCGGCAGCGAGGAATGGGAGCGGGTCTTCGAGGTCGACATGCTCGGGGTATGGCGCACCGTGCGGGCGGCGCTGCCGCAGATCGTCGAGCGCCGCGGTCACGTCGTCGTCACCTCATCCGTCTACGCATTCATCAACGGGGTCGTCAACAGCCCCTACGCGGCCGCCAAGTCCGGCGTCGAGTCGCTGGGCCGATCGCTGCGCACCGAGCTGACGCCGCTGGGCGCAAGCGCGAGCGTCGCCTACTTCGGCCTGGTCGACACGAGTTTGCTGCAGGACGCGCTCGATCGTCCTCACTCGAGCGGCCTCGACGAAAAACTGCTGTCGGGTCGGTTGACCAAGCGAATTTCACCGGGCGAGGCTGGGGCAGCAGTGGTGCGCGGCATCGAAGCGCGGGCGCCGCGGATCTTCGCGCCGAGATGGTGGCGCTACGCCTCTGCCTTTCGCGGCCTCATCAACCCCCTGCTCGACCGCTACCTCGAGCGCAACCCGGCGATAGTCGAGATGGTGCGCGAGCTCGAGGCCGACGCCGACGAACAGGGCGCCGCCGCAGTCTCAGCCTCCTCGCGTTAGCTGCTCGAGCAGGAAGAGGAAGGACTCGTAAGGCTCGCCAGCAGCCCGGCCGAGGCCGATCTCGCAGGTGCGGTTGCTGGAGAGGTGGGCGTCGAAATGGCGACCGGAGAGCTCGGCCACTTGGTCCGCCGTCGCCGCCGCGGTCAGCTCGGGGTGCGAGAAGCCGCGATCGCCGGCGAAGCCACAGCAGGTCGCGGAGGGGGCGACGTAGACGTCCTCGGCGAGAGCATTGGCGAGGGCGCGGAGCCGCGGGGCGAGGCCCAGCTGCCGCGTCGCGCAGGTTGGGTGAACGGTGGCGGAGCCGACCTTGCGGGCGATCTCGAGCCGCGGCAGCAGGCGGTCGTGCGCCCAGGCGACAGAGTCGAGGATCTGCAGCTCGGCGAGTCGCCCGGCGTTCTCCTCACCGAGCACCCCCTCGCCGGGCTCGGCGATGGCGTGGGTGCAGGAGGCGGCGTCGATCACAACCGGCAGCGCGCCCTCGTCGCTCCAGCGCCAGAGGTGCTCGACCATGTCGTTCGCCTTTTGGCGATTGGCATCGCCGAATCCTTTCGAGCCCCACGGCAGCCCGCAGCAGCTGCCGCCGACCTCGGCCGGGATCCAAACCGGCAGCCGGGCGCGGGCGGACACCGCGACCATCGCCTCGGCAAGGCTGATAAGCCGCCGACGGGCCTGAAACGCGTCTATATCTGACGTTCTAGGCCCGTCGGCGGCACGACCGAAGATGCGGTTGGTGCAGGAAGGGACGTAGACGGCTGCGGCGCCCTGGCGCGCGGTCTGCGGCAATCGCGCCAGAGCCGGTCCCGGCAGCCCCGCGCCGCGCTCGGTGCGGCGCGCCAGAGGGGCGCCGATCCGCAGTGCCGCGCGCGAGGCCTTCTCCACCCCGGCCCAGCGCTTCGCGGTGCGCAGGGCCAGCGCTTCGGCGCGAGGCGTGTGCCGCTCGGCGCGCAGTTCCTTGACCAGCTTGCCGGTGTCGATCCCGAGTGGACAGGCGAGGCGGCAGGAGCCGTCGGCGGCGCAGGTGTCGAGGCCGTCGTACTCGTACTCCTCTTCCAGCGCCTTCAGCAGCGGCGAACCCGGCTGCTGTCGCGCCATCTCGCGCCGCAGCACGATCCGCTGCCGCGGGGTCGTGGTCAAATTGCGGCTGGGGCAGACCGGCTCGCAGAAGCCGCACTCGACGCAGGTCGTCGCCGACTCCTCGATCTCCGGCGTCGTTTTCAGATTGCGCAGATGGGCGCCCGAGTCGCGGTTGAGGACGACGCCGGGGGCGAGCACCCCGTCGGGGTCGGCGAGCCGCTTCACCCACCACATCAGCTCGGTCGCCTTCTCGCCCCACTCGCGCTCGACGTAGGGCGCCATGTTGATCCCGGTGCCGTGCTCTGCCTTGAGCGAGCCGTCGTACTTGCCGACGACCCCCGGCGGAGGCGTGACCCGCGACGCCCGCCAGGAAGCCGTGCTCGCCGAGCAGCGCCTGCAGGTCGCGGGCGCCTTCGGCAATCCGCTCAGGCGGCACACAGACGTCCTCGACGATCAGCGCCGTGCCCGGCGGCCGCACCCGCCCGACCAGCCCGTGCAACCCCTCGCGCACCCGCCAGGCGAGCTCGATCTCCTCGGCCTCGCGGGTGAACTCGAGCGGGCGGATCGTCTCGTGGGAGGCAAGGATCTCGTTCGCCTTGCCGACGTAGGCGTCCAGCTCGGCATCCGAGGCCGCGCCGAACTCGACCAGCAGCACAGCCGACTCGGGCGGCAGCTCCTTCCACTCCTCGGGCGCGCCGACCATGTTGTAGGCGGCGACGATCAACGCCGGGGCGACCATCAGCTCGACCGCAGTTGCGCCGCTCTCGACCAGCTCGCGGACCGGCGCGATCGCGGCGTCGATGCCGGGGAAGTGGATCCAGGCAGTGGTGGTACTGGCCGGCAGCGGCACGGTCTCGAAGACAGCCTCGGCGACGAAGGCCAGCGTGCCCTCCGAGCCGACCACGAGGCGGCGGAAGATCTCCAGCGGCTCATCGGCGTCGAGGAAGGCGCAGAGCCGGTAGCCGGTCGTGTTCTTGATCGAGAACTTGCGCCGGATGCGCTCGCTCAGCTCGGCGTCGGCACGGATCTCCTCGCGGATCGCGGCCAGGCCTGCGGTCAGCTCAGGCTCAGCCGCGGCGAAGCGCTCAGCGGCGCCGGGGGCAGCCGTGTCGATCGCCGTCCCGGAGGGCAACACGAAGGTCATCGAGCGCACGGTCGAGTAGGAGTCGTAGACGGTGCCACAGCGCATCCCACCCGAGTTGTTGGCGATCACGCCGCCGACCGTGGCGATGTCGGTGCTGGCCGGGTCGGGGCCGAGCTTGCGCCCGTGCGGGGCGAGGACGCGATTGGCGTGGCCGAGCACCGTGCCGGGCTTGACCCGGGCCAGCGCCCCGTCCTTCTCCACGGCGACGCCGCCGAAGTGGCGCCGCACGTCGACCAGGATGCCGTCGCTCTGCCCCTGGCCGTTGAGGCTGGTGCCGCCGGCACGAAAGACGACGGGGACGCCGTTGGCGCGGCCGTAGGCGATGGTCTTGGAGACGTCGTCCACGTCGCGCGCCATCACCACCGCCTGCGGTAGCAGCCGGTAGGGGCTGGCGTCGGAGGCGTAGCGGACGATGTCGCTGGCCCGCCCCAGCACCCGGTCTTGCCCGAGCAAGGCCTCGAGCTCTCCGCGCAGCGGCTGCACCGCGCCGCCGGCCAGCTCGTCGGGAGCTCGGTCGGGGGCGGCGACGGTCATCCCCGGAATCTTCCTAGAAGAGGGACATTCCCGGTTGCACCGGGACTTCGACCAGCTCCGGCCGCGAGGAGGCGAGCGCTTTGACGAGCGCGTCGCGAACCTCGTCCCGCCCGCTCGCCCGCTGGGTCGAGACGCCGTAGCCGGCCGCCACGGCGGCGACGTCGAGCTCGGGCAGGTCGAGGCCGGGCGCGCCCTGCACCGACTCGACCTCGGCGAACCACTTGAGGATCGCGTACTCGGAGTTGCGCATGACGAGGAAGGTGACCGGCACCTCGTGGGCGACGGCACTCCAGAAGGCGCTGACCGCGTACTGGACCGAGCCCTCGCCGATCACGCATACGACCGGGCGATCTGGCTGGGCGAGCTGCACGCCGATCGAGGCCGGCAAGCCGAAGCCGAGGCCGCCGCCGGCGCTGAAGTAGTAGCTGCCCGGGCGCGAGAGGCGCAGCTGGTTGCGCAGCGCCAAGGTGCTGGCCGGCGACTCGAGCACGACGATGCCGTCCTCGGGGAAGACCTCGGCGAGGGCGGAGTGCACGGTGGAGGAGTTGAGCGGGTCCTCGGCGGGGATTTCCTGCGGGCCTGGGTTCGGCTCGGGCGCCGGGCGCGAGGACTCCGGCAGCGCCTCCAGCAGCGCCTCCAGGGTCAGCTTGACGTCGGCGACGATCGCGTCGCCCATCGGCGCCCGGGCGGCCTCGTCGGGATCGCTGGTGATCGCGACCAGCTTCGCCCCCTCTGGGAGCAGCGGGCCCGGGATGTGGGGGTAGTAGGGGAAGACCGAGCTGCCGGCGACGAGGATCAGGTCGTGCCCCTCCAGCGTCTGCCCGATCGGGCCGATCGCCGGGGGCAGGACGCCGCGGAAGTGGGGATGCCCCTCGGGGAAGCCGAGTTTGCCTCCGCCGGTCGCCGGCGTCGACCAAACCGGCAGGCGCTGGCGCTCGGCCAGCGCCACCGCGATGTCCCAGCCGCCGCTGGCATCGATGTCGGGGCCGGCGACGAAGACGGGGTTGGTGGCCGCGTCGAGCCGCTCGGCGAGCGCGCGCACCGCCTCGGGGTCGGCGACGGCGCGGCCAGTAACCCGGCGGGCGATCGCTTCGCGGGCATCGGCCTCTTCCACCTCGGCGTCCCAATCGTCCATCGGCAACGAGACGAAGACGGGGCCCTGCGGCGGCAGCGAGGCGAGGTGGGCCCCGTGGGCGAGGGCGAGTGGCACGTCCTCGGCCCGCGGCGGCTCGTAAGCCCACTTGACCAGCGGGTGGGGCATGCGGATCGCGTCGCGGTTGGTCAGGTTCGCCTGCAGGGTCATCTGCGCCCGTGCCTGCTGACCGGCGGTGACCAGCAGCGGCGAGTGGTTGGCCTGTGCGTTGAAGATCGCCCCCATCGCGTTGCCGACCCCGGGCGCGGTGTGGAGGTTGGTCACTCGGGAAGTCGGCGAGCATCGGCAGCTCGGTCGAGCCGGGATTGCCGAAGATAGTCGTCATTCCCTGGGCACGGAAGAGGTCGAAGCTGGCGTCGCGCACGGTCGGCATGCGGGGACCCTAACCTGCGGGGCTCAAGCGGGGCGGGTGCGCCTGTCGATAACGGCGGAGACGTGCCCGTGACGATCGACAAGCTTCCCCGGCAAGAGTCGCGTGCAGGCCGCCGCTCGCTTGCGGCGCTCGCCGCCGCCGCGCTGCTTGCCTGCTCGACGGCAGCGCCCACGAGTGCCGCGCCTCTCCCCACGCGCCTCGTCCACGCGACGGGGGAAATCGTCCCGATTCCCGCCTCGATTCCGCACGAAGAAGGCGACATGGTCGATCGTCGGATCGTCCCGGACCTGCGCTGGATCGCCGCCCACTTCCCGATCTACGTCACCGACGGCTACTCGGGCCCGCTTCCCGACGGCGAACACGTGGGCTGCGACAACTGCCATGTCAAGGGCTCCGACCATTACAACGGGCTCGCCGTCGACGTCGTGCCGCTGAACGGCAGCGGCAAATGCGACAGCAGCTGGGCCGGCATCACCCGCCTCGCCCACTGGGCCGAGCCGGTCCAGAACCGCCCCCGGCCGCCCTTCCGTTGGGTCGGCTACGAAGGCGACGCCGGCCACGGCTGCGGCAACCACCTGCACCTCTCCTGGGAACACGCCCTCGCGCCGATGTTCCAGCTCGCCGAATGGGTCGAAGTCTTCCCGACCAGCGGCGGCAATCAGGTTGCGCCGCAGCCGCGACCGAAGGCCGCGACCGGCCCACCGGGGGGCTACTCGACCGCCCCCACCGGCGGCATCCCCAGCGGCGACTGACCGCGGGGGACGTGCCGTCGTTAAGTACCCCCGTATGGGCCGCTGAGCGACGGCACGTCCGTAGGATGCGCCGATGTGCCGCGCACGCCTGATCGCCCTCCTCACGCCGCTGGCGCTGCTTGCCTCGGGTTGCGGCGCGCCTGGCGATTCGACGCCGGTCGCCTGCCTCGACGGGGCGGGCGCCTATCTGGGCGCTCTCGGCGATGCGCCGGGCGAAGTCCGGCTGAGCGGCGAGGCGTCGATCTCCGACTGCCTCGCCGAGAACCAGAAGACCGGCGACCTGGCCACGGTCGGGGCCGCGATGCTGACCGCTACGACCAAACTCAACGGGGAGGCGCGCTCCAAACCCGGAGGCGCCGCAAACGTCCAGCTCGGATACCTGCTCGGCGCCGCCCAGCGCGGCGCCGAGGGCACCGAAGGAATCCACACCGAGCTGATCCGCCGCCTCTCCGCCGCCGCCCGCTACAGCCCCGACAACCAGTCCTTGTCGCCGCAGTTCCTGCGCACCTACCGCAAGAGTTACGCCGCTGGCCACGCCCACGGGTAAGCGCCGCCAAATCAGGTGACGGCTGCCAGGACCGCTAGGGCAGCCAGCTCGACCAGCTCGACCGTCGCCCCCAGCACGTCGCCGGTGACCCCGCCAAATCGGCGGTTGGCGAAAGCAGCAAGGAAGGTGGCGACAACGGCTGCGGTGGCCAGAACGAAGAGGCCCGACTCTTCGACCAGAGCCAGGGTCAGCGCGATCGCGATGGTGACGCCGAGCAGGCAGCGACCGCGGATTCCGGACAGTGCCGCGCCGAGGCCGGCCTCGGCGCGGGCGTAGGGGAGCAGGGCGGCAACCGGCAGCACCGCAGCACGGGAGACGGCTCCTGCGGCGGCGAGCGCCGCGATCGTGCCGGGTCGCGCGAGCAGGGCAGCCAGCAGCGCTGAGCGTAGGATCAGGTCCAACGACAACGCCGCCGCCCCATAGGAGCCCACCGTGTGGTCGCGCATGATCGCCAGCGCCTGCTGGGGCGAATGTCCCCCCAGCCCATCAGCGCTATCGGCTAATCCATCGAGGTGAAGGGCGCCGGTCAGCAGCACGCCGACGCAGACCGCGAGGGCGGCAGCTGCAAACGGCGTGAGGACCTGCGCGCCGACCACTGCCAGGGCGCCGACAGCGACGCCCAACCCAGCCCCGACGAGCGGGAAGGCCCAGGCGCCACGCGCCACGTCGGCGCCGGCGGGCTCCTGTCGGGCGAGCAGCGGAAGACGCGAGAGAAGGGCAACCGCCGCGACCGCGCCCCGCAGCTCCAAGCCGGGGCTAGCGGCCCGCATCTGCGACCCCAGCCTCGCTGAACGTCGCCATTTCCTCGAGGATCGCCAGGGCGGCTTGGATCAGCGGCAATGCGACGGCTGAGCCGCTTCCCTCGCCCAACCGCAGGCCGAGACTGAGCAGCGGCTCCAGCTCAAGGTCGGCGAGGATCAGACGATGTCCCGGCTCGGGCGAGAGGTGCGCGGCGACAAGGTAGTCGCGGGCGGCAGGGGCGAGGCGAACGGCGAGCAGCGCGGCGGCGGCGCTGATGAACCCATCGACGACTGCGACGAGCCGGCGCCCGGCGGCGCCGAGAGCGAGGCCGGCCAGCAGCGCGATCTCGAAGCCACCCACCGACGCCAGGGCGCCGAGCGGGTCGCCAAGGCCCGCCCGGTTGACGTTGAGGGCCTGCCGCACCACGGCCGTCTTGCGGGCGACGCCGTCGTGGTCGAGCCCGGTGCCGGGTCCGGTCACAGCCGCCGCGTCACTCGGCAGCAGGGCAGCAGCGAGGGCGCTGGCTGCAGTCGTGTTCCCGATCCCCATCTCGCCGAGCCCAACGATCCCGATGCCCGTCCGGGCCAGCTCGTCCGCCAGCTCCGTCCCTGCGAGCAGGGCGCGCAGCGCCTGCTCCTTGCTCATCGCCGGTCCTTGGGTGGAATTGGCGGTGCCCGACCCGAAGCCGAGCCGG
>WNFN01167625.1_pt1 | contig 12077 bp, 12 predicted proteins | sample 5400161 | NCBI WGS metagenome assembly WNFN01 (sample SAMN13153353, study PRJNA577476) | soil metagenome | isolation source: 80 cm saprolite on Douglas fir-dominated hillslope | place: USA:California | collected 2013-09-17
CCAGTTGGTCGCGACCATGCAGGCTGCGAGATGTGCGCCGGCGGAATGGCCGCAGATGAAAATGCGCTGGCGGCGTTTGCGCCAAAGATAAAGACAAGCGGCGCGCATTTGCTCGATGATGTCGGCGATCGCGCAGTTCGGGCAAAGATCGTAGCCAACGACCGCGACCGTGATACCGCGTGCATTCGGGCCCGCGGCCAATTGGGAAAACATGGTGGGCTCGAGCGAACGCCACCAGCCGCCATGAATGAACATGGCAAGCGGCGCCTTGTCGTCGTCTTTGGCGGGAAACAGATCGAGGGTCCGGCGCATCGAAGGCCCGTAACCGAGCCCGAGTTTGGCGTTATGCACGGCTGCCCGGTACGCGGCGCCGTCGCGCTGCCAACGCGCGAATATCTCCGGATGTTCGGGCACGCGGGCGCGATTGTCATATTCGACTTCGTAATCAATGGGCATAGCTGTTCTCGGATTGCGGCACGAAACCGATCCGGCTTTGCGCCGGGCTAAAACAACGTTATCTCTTAGCCATGAAAATCGACGGCAAGCAAATGCGGACCATCTGGGTCGAGAGTGACGGCACAGGCGCCGGCATTATCGACCAGACCCATCTGCCGCATCGTTTTGCGACCGTGCGCCTTGCGACCCTTGAGGATGCGGCGCGGGCAATCAAGACCATGCAGGTGCGAGGCGCGCCGCTGATCGGCGCCGCCGCGGCCTATGGCGTATGGCTCGCTTTGCGTGCGGATCAATCCGATGAGGCGCTTGAGCGGTCCTACTCCACGCTCATTGCCACACGGCCAACGGCGATCAATCTGAAGTGGGCGCTTGATGAGATGCTTGCCGCAGTGCGCAATCGTCCGCGCGCCGAGCGCGCGGAGGCGGCTCTGCGTCGCGCCAACGAAATTGCCGAAGAAGACGTGGTTATCAATCAGGCCATCGGCCGGCACGGGCTCGAGTTGATCGAAGAGGTTGCGGCAAAGAAAAGAGGCGAGCGCGTGAACGTGCTCACCCATTGCAATGCCGGTTGGCTTGCGACCGTCGACTGGGGCACGGCGACCGCGCCGATCTATCTGGCGCACGACAAAGGCCTGCCGATTCATGTCTTTGCCGATGAGACAAGGCCGCGAAATCAGGGTGCTTCACTCACCGCCTGGGAGCTTGGTCATCATGGCGTGCCGCATACGGTGATTCCGGACAATACCGGCGGTCATCTGATGCAACACGGCCTGGTCGACATGGTGATCGTGGGCACCGATCGCGTCACGGCGCAGGGCGACGTCTGCAACAAGATCGGCACTTATCTCAAGGCGCTCGCCGCCCACGACAACGGCGTGCCGTTTTACGTCGCGCTACCGTCACCGACCATCGATTTTAGCGTCAGCGACGGGCTTACCGAAATCCCCATCGAGCAGCGTGCGGCCGATGAAGTCGCGACCATGACCGGAAAGACCGCGGACGGCCGCATCGAGACCGTGCAAATTGTGCCGGATGGCTCGCCAGTTGCGAATTACGCGTTCGATGTGACGCCGGCGCGGCTTGTCACCGGCCTGATCACCGAACGCGGCGTGCTTGCCGCAAACCGCGCCGCGCTTGCTCAAGCTTTTCCAGAGCGTGCCGAAGTCCGGCCAAAATCTGCACGCAAGGTGAGCTGATGGCTTTCCTGTCAACTTCGCTCGCATTGCCTGTCGACGGCCGCCAGTCGGAAACCGCGTTAGCAATCGCGCGCGGCACCGCCCGGCTGTTGCATGCGCATGGACGTTGCGTGGTGAGCGAATTGCCGTTGCCGTCCGGCCGCCGCGCCGATCTGGTTGCTCTCCATCCGACCGGTGAGATCTGGATCGTCGAAATCAAGTCTTCCATTGCCGATTTCCGGGCCGATCAGAAATGGCAGGACTACCGCGCTCATTGCGACCGGCTTTTCTTCGCCTCCACTGTCGAAGTGCCTTGCGATATTTTCCCGCCGGATACCGGATTGATCGTAGCCGACGCGTTCGGGGCGGAGTTCAAATGCGAAGCGCCCGAGCACAAGCTGCCGGCGGCGACGCGCAAATCGATGATGTTGCTGTTCGCCCGCGCCGCAGCGATGCGCCTGCAATCGCTGGCGGATCCGACGGGCCCATATGCGGATGCGGAGTGAGGTCAGCGCGGCGCGCGCTTGGCCAGAATTCGCTGCAAGGTGCGGCGATGCATGTTGAGGCGGCGCGCAGTCTCCGAGACGTTCCGGCCGCACAATTCATAAATGCGCTGGATGTGCTCCCAACGCACGCGGTCGGCCGACATCGGATTTTCCGGAGGGTCGATCTTCGTATTGTCTTGCGCAAGCAGGGCCGCAACAACGTCATCGGCGTCGACGGGCTTGGCGAGGTAATCGACCGCGCCGAGCTTCACGGCATTCACCGCAGTGGCGATATTGCCGTAGCCCGTGAGGATAATGCCGCGAGCATCGGGCCGACGGCGCTTGAGCGCGGAAATCACGTCGAGGCCGTTGCCGTCGGCAAGGCGCATGTCGACCACCGCGTAAGCGGGCGCCGATTTTTCGACTTGCAGCAAACCATCCGCGACGGACTCGGCAGTTGTCACGGTGAAGCCACGTTGCTCCAGCGCTTTCGCGAGCCGCTGCAGGAAGGAATGGTCATCCTCGACGATCAACAAAGACCGTTCGCCGGAGATTTTCTCTTTCGCCGCCGGGTTGGCGGGTTCACTCGTTGCAGCGTCCACGTTAATCACCCGCGCGCTGAGCCCTGCGCTTATTGTAACTCGTACAATCTAACAACCTCACCGCAATAAATAGTGATTTCGCGCGTTTACCTCAAGCGGCTGTGGATGTTAACGATTGTTCGAAATCGGTCCGGCTCCAGCGAAGCCTCACGATTGCGCCGCGTTCAGCCGTTGGCCGATTTTCGAAGGATAGTGTCGCGCCCGAGCGCTCGAGCAGGGTCTTGGCGATGAAGAATCCGAGCCCCAAACCGGCCGGTTCGTCTGCGGTATCATTGGGTTGGCGGTGCCGGCTGGTGACATAAGGCTCGCCGATGCGGGCCAGTATTTCCGGTGCAAAGCCCGGCCCATCGTCGCTGATGGTTACCTGAACAAAGTCCTCACTCCACAGCGCATCGACCGAAACCCGGTCGTGCGCGAAATCGACCGCGTTTTCCAGCAAATTCCCGAGCCCGTACAGGATGGCCGGATTGCGTGCGCCGACCGGCTCACTGCCGCGTTCTTTCGGTGTCGTCACGTCGATGGTTACCCCGAAATTTCGATGCGGCGCCACGACCTCTTCGATGAGCGCCGTCAGCGGTGTGCGGTCGAACGGCTCTCCGCTCGACGATAGTTCCGTGAGCTTGGCGAGTATATCGCGACAGCGCGTCGCCTGTTCGCGCAGCAGGCGCACGTCGTCGCCGTGCGGCGCATTCGGCGCAATAGCGCGCTCCAGTTCCTTCGCGATGACTGAAATGGTCGAGAGCGGTGTGCCGAGCTCATGCGCGGCGGCGGCGGCAAGCCCATCGAGCTGGGACAGATGTTGCTCGTGTGCCAGCACCAGTTCAGTTGCGGCAAGCGCATCCGACAGTTGCCGCGACTCCTCGGTGATTTGCCAGGCGTAGACGCCGATGAACCCGATCGCGAGCAAAATGCAAAGCCAGACGCCCATCATATAGATCGGCGGCAATTGCAGCGGGTCCTCGTTATCCCAAGGAAGCGGATAATGCACGAACACCAATACGGTCGCGCACACGACCGCGAATGCGCCGAGCATGAGCGTGAGGCGAGGCGGTAATGCGGTTGCCGACCACAGCACCGGTCCCAAAAACATAAAGGCGAACGGATTTTGCAGACCGCCTGTCAGGAACAGAAGGACGGCCAATTCCGCAATGTCGAAAGCGAGCAACCAGGCGGCTCGGTCCGGCTCGAGCCGTTGCGTCAAGTGGAAACGCAGCCGCAACGCGACGTTGAGCCAGGCCGCCAAGGCGATCGCCGAAAGGCAGGCATAGATCGGCAGTTCAAAATCGAGGCCGAAAAAGACCACCAGGACGGCGGTCGTTTGCCCGATGATTGCAAGCCACCGCAGCCGCACGAGTGTGTCGAGCCGCACATTGCGGCGCGGGTGGTGCTGGGCAAAGTTGAACGCTGGCATAAGCTCAGTCTAGCGCCAAGCAGCGCGCGCACAAATTGCCGTCAAATCGCGGGGCTTGCGCTTCCTGCGGCGGGGCGTCACATCTTGCGCCGTATGGACAAACAAAGCACTCCTGCCATCGCGGTCGACCGGCTTGTCAAGCAATACAAGGGCGTGGCGGCGGTCGACGGCATTTCGTTTCGTCTGGTACCGGGGTCGATTACCGGCCTTCTCGGCGGCAATGGGGCCGGCAAAACCACGACGATTGCGATGATTATGGGGCTCGTCACGCCAACGTCCGGCACCGTCACGGTTTTAGGCGCCGACATGCCGAGAGAACGCTATCGCGTCCTGCACCGGATGAATTTCGAAAGTCCTTATGTCGATATGCCGATGCGCCTGACGGTGCGGCAGAACTTATCCGTGTTCGCTCAGCTCTACGCGGTGCCGGATATAGACGAACGCATCGCCAGCCTTGCCGCAGATCTCGACCTGACCGAATTCCTGGATCGTCCGACCGGCAAGCTTTCGGCCGGGCAGAAGACACGGGCCTCGCTAGCCAAGGCGCTCCTCAATAAACCCGAAGTCTTGCTGCTCGACGAACCGACTGCATCACTCGATCCAGACACTGCCGATTGGGTGCGCTCGCGGCTCGAGCGTTACCGCGCGGAGCATGGCACGACCGTGCTGCTTGCCTCCCACAACATGGGCGAAGTCGAACGCTTGTGCGAGCGCGTCGTCATCATGAAAAAGGGCCGCGTTGAGGACGACGATACGCCCGGGCGTCTGCTCGCGCGTTACGGCCGGGAGACGCTGGAAGAAGTATTCCTCGATGTGGTACGTGGCCGCCGGCAAAGCGAGGCTGCACAATGATCGGTGCCGATACCGGCATGAATTTCTCGCTCAATCGCGTCGCCGCCATGGTGCGGCGCTATTGGTATCTGTTGCGCTCGTCGTGGCCGCGCATTCTCGATTTGATTTATTGGCCGACCGTGCAGATGCTGATGTGGGGCTTCTTGCAGCTTTACATTTCACAGAACGCCGGATTTTTTGCGCGCGCCGGAGGAGTGTTCATCGGCTCTGTGTTGCTGTGGGATATTCTTTTCCGCGGCCAGCTCGGTTTTTCCATTTCTTTCCTGGAAGAAATGTACGCGCGCAACCTCGGCAACATCATGATGTCGCCGTTGCGCCCAGCCGAATTTTTGCTCGCGCTGATGATCATGAGCATCGTGCGCTTGTCGATCGGCATGATTCCGGTGTCGTTTCTTGCCATCGCCTTCTTCGGCTTCAATCTCTGGGCGCTTGGGCTGGCGCTCGTCGCTTTTTTCGCCAATCTCATTCTGACGAGTTGGTCAGTCGGCATTTTCGTCGCCGGTCTGTTGCTGCGAAATGGCCTGGGCGCCGAAAGCATGGCCTGGACCATCATGTTTCTGTTTCTGCCGCTGACCTGCGTCTATTACCCGGTCGCGGTCCTGCCGGAATGGTTGCAGTATTTCGCCTGGATGCTGCCCCCAACCTATGTCTTTGAAGGCATGCGCGCGCTGGTGATCGACCATGTGTTTCGCGCCGATCTGATGGCAGAAGCATTTGCGTTGAATATCGTGTTCTTCGCGGCTGCATCATTTGCTTTCCTCAAGCTTTTGCAGAGCGCGCGGGTCCAAGGTTCGCTCCTGCAGACCGGCGAATAGCGGGAAAAAACCTCGTATTTACTTGGATTTAGAGACTTCGGGCGCGTTGTAAACCTGACACGAACAACTTATCTCTATGTTGACGCTATGACTGAAAAACGACAGTCTCCCGCACCGCAGCGAGGCCCGGGGTCAGATTCCATGGCAATAGGCGAGTTCGGCGGAGCCGCGACGCTCTCCGACGACGGTGGGTCATTGTTGGCCACGCCGATGTACTGGTTTTACGAACTCGGTCATGCGGCGCTTAATCCTTCGCGCGCCTTCGCCGACGCCACGCGTCTGTTCTTTAAAAATCCGGCCAACACGTTCGCTCATACGGCTTACGGCAAATCCGTTGCAGCGACGATGGAGTTGTTTGAGCGCTCAACGCGCCGCTATCGCCGTCCGGAGTGGGGAATCGAAACGACTACCGTCGGGGCCGAAAAGATTCCGGTCACCATAAAGACCGTGTGGCAACGTCCGTTCTGCCGACTGCTGCATTTTGAACGCAGCTTCGCCCGTCCGCCGCGCCGGCCTCAGCCGAAGCTGCTGATCGTCGCGCCGATGTCGGGTCACTATCCGACGCTGTTGCGCGGGACGGTAGAGACCTTCCTGCCCAATCACGATGTCTACATCACCGAATGGATTGATGCGCGCATGGTGCCTCTGGCGGAGGGCCGCTTCGATCTCGATGACTACATCGACTACATCATTTCGATCCTGCACGTGCTCGACGGCGACACGCATGTCATTGCTGTTTGCCAACCATCGGTACCAGTGCTTGCCGCTGTGGCCTTGATGGAGGCCGATAAAGACCCCACTGTTCCGCGTTCCATGGTGCTCATGGGCGGCCCGATCGATACGCGAATCAATCCGAATGACGTCAACAAGCTGGCCGAGCGGCGCGGACTCCACTGGTTTCAAAACCACGTCATAACCAAAGTGCCGTTTCCGCATCCCGGCGTGATGCGCGACGTCTATTGGTGAAGGCCGATGGTGATTCCGCGCAGAAGCACCGCGAATTCTACGACGAGTATCTTGCGGTGATGGACCTTGCGGCCGAATTTTATCTTCAAACCGTCGAAACCGTATTCATTCGCCATGCGCTGCCCAAAGGGCAAATGACTCATCGTGGCCGGCCGATTGATACGAGCGCGATTGAACGTGTCGCATTGATGACGGTGGAGGGCGAGAACGACGACATCTCCAGCGTCGGCCAGACCGAGGCCGCGCACGCCCTGTGCATGAATATTCCGGACGAGCACAAGGTGCACTATGTGCAACCGGTCGTCGGCCATTATGGTGTGTTCAACGGTTCCCGGTTCCGCGCCGAGATTGCGCCGCGCATCTCGGATTTCGTTCTGTCACGCAATGGCAGCCGCGCCGTGCGTCCTGCGCCGCTGAAGGTTGTCGCCCGGCGCTGATCTCGCATTCGCGAGCCTGGTTGTGGCACACTGGCGGCCCGTCCTGATTCTGGGTCGACGATGTCCATACCGCTGCGCGCCTTGCTTTTCCGCCGCACCAGCGAGCCCTCGTCGATCACCGTCGACTATGGCGGCGACATCTATCTGGTGCGCGTGCGCCGTCACCGTCAGGCCCGCCGTTACACGTTGCGCATCCATGCCGCCAACCGCGAAGTGGTCCTCACGATGCCGCCGCGCGGCAGCGTGAGGCAGGCAAGGGAATTCGCGCAAAAGCACGGTGCCTGGATCGAGGCTCGGCTCAAGCGGCTGCCGGATGCCGCGCCTTTTGCGCATGGAACCGTGCTGCCGTTGCGCGGTCGCGCGCACTGCATTGATCACCGGCGCAGCGCACGCGGGACGGTCTGGGTCGAAACGCATGTGGACGGATATCTGCTCTGTGTCGCCGGCGAAAAGCCGCATCTGCCGCGGCGCGTGCGCGACTATCTCAAGCGGGAAGCCAAGCGGGATCTCGAAATCGCCAGCCGTTCAGCCGCGCAAGCGTTGGGTGTCGAGATCAGGCGTGTGTCCGTGCGTGACCAGTCGAGCCGGTGGGGTTCGTGCTCGTCGACCGGAGTGCTGTCTTATTCCTGGCGATTGATTCTTGCGCCACCCTTCGTTCTTGAGTATCTCGCCGCGCACGAGGTCGCGCACCTGATCGAGATGAATCATTCGCGCCGGTTCTGGCGGTTGGTTGAGCGCATTTGCCCAGACATGGACCGCGCCAAGGCCTGGCTCGACGCCCACGGTGCTGACCTGCATCGCTACGGTGTCGATATGCACTCGCCTTAACGCAATACATGTTGTAGTGAAACGTCATGCCCGGCCTTGTGCCGGGCATCCACGTTTCACGGCCTGGCAAGTCGTAAAGACGTGGATGGCCGGGACATAGGCGTGCGAAAGCACGCCGTCCTATGGACGATATGCCCGGCCATGACAAGGAAGAGCCTCTGATGCTGCGTCCCGGCACATTCGCGCTGACGGCCTTGCTTGCGGCGCTAACCGCGATAGGTCCGCTCACGACCGATATGTACCTGCCGTCGCTGCCGGACATCGCTCGTCAATTGGATGCGTCCACACCGCAGGTGCAGTTCACCATTTCCGCCTATCTGATCGGCTTTGCGGTCGGGCAAATTTTCTATGGCCCGGTGTCGGATCGTCACGGCCGCAAACCGGTGTTGCTGGGGGCAATCGTGCTCTATTGCGTAGCGAGTCTGGCTTGCGCGTTCTCGACATCGATCGAAATGCTGATTGTTGCACGCGCCTTCCAGGCGCTTGGCGGCTCAGGCGGAATCGTCCTGACCCGCGCTATCGTTCGCGATATTTACTCGGGTGCTCGCGCGGGCCGTGAATTGTCATTAATCGGCTCGGTGATGGCGCTCGCGCCAGTATTGGCGCCGATTGCCGGCGGCCTGTTGCAGACAGGCTTCGGATGGCGCGTGGTGTTTTTCGCGTTGGTCGCGGCCGGGCTGGCCGGCGCGGGAATCGTCTGGCTTTTGTTGCCAGAAACACTGACGACGCGGGCTGCCGAACCGGTGTCGATATCGTCGATGGGCCGCTCGTATCGTCTGGTCGCACGTCATCCGGCGTATCTCGCGTATCTCGGGATCACTTCGGCGAGCTACGCCGGGTTGTTTGCCTGGATTTCAGGTGCGGCCTTCGTGCTGCAAGGTCTTTACGGCCTCACGCCGTTCAATTTCGGCGTTGCCTTTGCGCTTGGCTCAATCGGCTACATGGCCGGCGCGACTTTGGCGGCGCGCATCGTCGTCAAACAGGGGCTTGATCGTGTGCTCGGTATTGGCGCCTGCGCTTGCACACTGGGCGGGCTCGGCTTGGTGGCCGCGGTCGCGCTTGGCCTGACATCATCCGTGTCTCTCGTATTGCCGATGGCGGTCTATCTCGCCGGCCTCGGCATGGTGCTGCCGCAAGGTATCGCCGGCGCGATGACGCCATTTCCAGAACGCGCCGGCGCCGCGTCGTCGCTGTTCGGGTTTATTCAGCAAAGCGCGGCGGCCGTGTGCGGCGCAGCCGTTGGTTGGTTCTTGGGCCAGAGCGCCTGGCCGCTCGCCTTAGGCGTGGCGACGATGGGCTTCGTCACGCTCGGCCTGTGGCTGGCAACGCACGGAATACGCCGCGCCGCTCTGAAACATTAATTTCAGCGCCGCCCGAACAGATTGTTGAGCAGCCAACCGTCGAGGCCACCGGTTCCTGTCGTTGCTGAGGTCCTTGCCGCGGCTGCTGGCACGGGAGCGGGAGGCGTTGGCGCCGAACTGCTGCCAAACAAGCCGGAAAACAGGCCGCCGCCGCTCGAAGCGCCCGGTAAGCTTGCAACCGGCACGCCTTGATGAGCGCCACGCATGAAGCGGCTCCAGATCTCAACAGGGAGGCTGCCGCCCGTGACGTGTTTGGATGGCGTGCCATCGTCATTGCCAAGCCAGACGCCGGTGACAAGGTGTGCAGTGTAGCCGATAAACCAGGCATCGCGGAAATCCTGCGATGTGCCGGTTTTTCCGGCCGCCGGCCAACCGGGCAATGTTGCCTTGTGCGCAGTGCCGATGGTCAACGTTTCGGCCATCATGCCGTTCATCATTGTCACGTAACGTGCATCGATAATGCGCCCGAGTTGCTGGGCACCGCGCGCATAAAGCACCTTGCCGTTGGTGGCGGTGATCTTCTCGACGACGTGAGGCACGAGGGCGTAACCACCATTGGCGAAGGGTGCATATGCGCCGACCAGCTCCAGCATCGAAACTTCCGACGTGCCGAGCGCGATCGAGGCGTTGGGTTCAAGCTTTGAGGCAATGCCGAGCCGATACGCGGTGCGGATAACCGCCATCGGTGTCACTTCCAGCGTGAGACGCACCGACACCGTGTTGAGCGACATTGCGAGCGCCTTGGTCAGCGTTACCGGGCCGAAATATTCGTGACCGTAGTTTTCCGGCTGCCAGCCTTTGATGTTGATCGGCTTGTCTTCGCGCACGGTATCGGGGGTGAGGCCGTGCTCGAGCGCGGCGAGGTAGACAAACGGCTTGAAGGCCGAGCCAGGCTGACGTTTTGCGGCGACCGCGCGGTTGAACTGGCTGTCGGCGTAGTTGCGGCCGCCGACCAAAGCGCGGACCGAACCATCCGGGGTCATCGCAACCATCGCGCCCTGCGCTACGCCATTCTTGTCGCCTTTCTGCGCAAGCTCGTCCCAAGCTTGTCGTTAAGCGCATCCATGACCCAGTCGGCGACATAGTTGATGGAGCCGTTATCGGCCAGGGCCACAATCCGCGGTGGATGCGCCAGCGCAACGCGTTCGGTCGCGACGCTGATGAACTTGACGTCAGCCATCGCGGCGAGCACGGCCTGCGCGCGCTGCTCGGCACCATTGAAGTTGCGCGTTGGGGCCAGTCGCGACGGCGACTTCACCAGGCCCGCGAGAAGCGCAGCTTCGGCCAGAGTGATTTGTCGCGCCGATTTTCCAAAATAGCGTTGTGAAGCCTGCTCGATGCCGTAGGCGCCGGCGCCGAAGTAGACGCGATTGAGGTACATCTCGAGAATCTGGGTTTTCGAGAATTTGCGCTCGAGCCACATCGCCAGCAACACTTCCTGCAGCTTGCGGGTGATCGTACGTTCTTGAGTTAAAAAGAGATTCTTGGCCAGCTGCTGCGTGATGGTCGAGCCACCCTGAGCCACGCCGCGATGCAAAATGTTGGCAAAGGCGGCACGCCCAATGCCGAAAGGATCGACACCGTAATGCTCGTAGAAGCGCCGATCCTCGATGGCGACGAAGGCCTTCGGCACGTAGCTCGGCATCTCTTTCAGCGGCAACGGCGCACCGGCAAGATCGCCGCGGCGGGCGAGCGCGCGGCCCTGCAAATCGACGATCTGGATTGACGGCGGCCTTTTCGGAATCTCCAGGGACTGGATCGGCGGCAGATGCGCGCCGACCCAAGCAACGACACCAACGCCGCCGATTGCGACCCACAGCCCGACAACCAGGCCCCAGTAAGCGAGCCTGCCGATGAGCGAACGCGTGGTGCGCTTCGCGCGCTTCGTGCGCGTACGCCGCGCAGGACGCTTGCGCCGCTTCGGCGCGCGCTTGTCGCCTGCGTCCGGCTTGTCGGCGCCAGGTGCAGGACGATCGTCGGCGGAAATGCGCAGGCCCGAATCGCTGTCGAACACCGGCTCCCGGCGCGCGCCCGTTTGTCCCCGTTTCGACCCCATTACGCGACCCGTTTCGCTCCGGCCGTACCAAAACGCCGGTCCCCGAGGTCACGCTAAGCGGGCCGATTTAAGGGGCCGTTAAGCGGCGATTGTCGCGCAAAACCGGGCGCTTGCAGTGTTTCAATTGGCCGCGGTTTTTGCCCGCTTTTCTTCTTCGCCCGCCGCAAAAAGCGCGATCAAGGCGCGCTTGATCGCCGCCTGCCTGGTCGGTGAGTTAATTTGCGCGCCCATCAGATCGGTGACGTAGAACACGTCAACCACGCGCTCGCCGAACGTCGCGACGTGGGCCGAGGCGATATTGAGATTGAGCTTCGAGAGTGTCGTGGTCAGATCGAACAGGAGGCCGGTGCGGTCGAGGCCAGTGACTTCGATCATCGTATAGCGGTGAGACCACTGGTTGTTGATCGTGACGGTCGGCTCCACCGCGAAAGCGCGGATGCGGCCCTTGGGCGGCGCGCGTTTTGCCACCACGTCGGGCAGCCGCAACTCACCGCGCAGCGCCTTTTCAATGGAATCCGCAATACGATTGGCGCGCCGCTCTTCATCGTCGTCGCGGTCGAATTCGCGCGACAGCGAGATCGTGTCGAGCGCGCGGCCGTCGGTCGTTGTGTAGATCTGCGCGTCGACGATATT
>WNFN01205913.1_pt1 | contig 12073 bp, 8 predicted proteins | sample 5400161 | NCBI WGS metagenome assembly WNFN01 (sample SAMN13153353, study PRJNA577476) | soil metagenome | isolation source: 80 cm saprolite on Douglas fir-dominated hillslope | place: USA:California | collected 2013-09-17
GCGTGGTCTTGCTAAATGGCGTGCCATTGATCATGATCTGCGCGCCCTTCGGCTGCGTCCTGATCTCCAGACGGCCCATGCTGGAAGAACCGCCGGCACCGAACATCTTGGAGAGGCCGCCCACGGTTTTGATATTGTCCGTACGGCCAGCGACGCGGAGACTCGGAGCAAAACTGACGATCTGTCCGGCAACAAGCTTGATGCTGCTCTCGGAGTCGAGGTATCCCTCTCTGCGAAGCACAATCTGATGGACACCGGGATCAAGCGTGAAATCAGCGGGCGTAAGCCTGCCCGAGTCGCGGCCGTCAATCAGGATTTTCGCCCCGGCGGGATTTCCGCCTACACTCAGCGTACCCCGGGTCGGCGTGAGCCTCACATCGGCAACTCCGCGTGTTCCTCCCACAAGAGAAACGTTCCGAGTCTCAGCCGCGTAACCCGCCATGCTGAAGGTAAGTCTGTAGCTGCCCGCAGCAAGATTGCTAACGGTGACGGGTGTCCGCAATGGCTGTCCCGAGCGGCCCTCAATCTCTACCAGTGCTCCGGCCGGGCTGGACGTGATGGTCAGTTCCGCCATAGCCGGCGCAATGGGTAGCGGCGTAGCAGCTTCTGCGGCTTTGCCGGATTTTCCCTGCGGTTTACCCGGCTTGGGTGCAAGTTCTCGAACTTCCAGGGCCGGAGTGACTTCAGGGCCTGGAGCAGATACAGAACCTGACTGGTCCACGGGAACGCTCTGCGCCGTTGGTGTGTCTTTTCTTGGCGCTGCGGGTGAGCGACGCATCAGCGCCACCGCAGCTACGCCAATCAACAGCAAGCCGCCAATGCCGGCAGCGACAAGCTTCCACGAAACAACTGGCTTGGCCGCAACCGATTGCGCCTTGGCAGCGGTACCGGCGACCTTCGTCTGCGTGGTTGTCGGCTGGACCTTGGCCGCGACCGGCGTTCTTGTACTCGTCGTTACCGACGCTGGCGGAGAAATCTTGATCGTCCGCTCACCCACATCAACTGCGGGCGCGCTCTGCGAAGATGTCGCCTTTGCCGCCATTGCGGCTGTCGCAGCACGCATGGGTACGCCTTGCATCGCGTCTTCCAAAGCCTTGGCCAACTCTTCGCCACTCTGGAAACGTTCTGCTGGATTTTTAGACAGTCCTTTTAGCACCACCCGCGAAATCGCTTCCGGCACACGGGGATGCGCCAGGTTCAGCGGGTACGGCGTCACATCCGTGATGTTGCGGTCCACTTCGCCCAGATGCTTTCCCGCAAAAGGATTCCTGGTGGTCAGCAACTCGTACAGGATCGTGGCCGCAGTAAAGAGGTTTGCGCTATGGTCAATCGGCTGCTTTCTCAGCTCCTCGGGCGAAAGATAAGGCTCGTTTTCCAGCTTCTTCATGGCAGTCTGTGAAAGAAGGTGACGGTGCTTGAACAGACCGAAGTCGAGGATCTTGAGAGTTCCGTTGGGCAGCAGCTTCAGGTTGGTGGGCGTGAGGCAATGATGCACCACGCCTTTGGAGTGCGCATAATCGAGTGCGGAGCCGAGCTGCTTGGCAACGGACACCACTTCAGGAATGCTCAGGCAGCGTGCGCTGCTCATGAACTCGCGCGCGCTCGGACCATCGATAAACTCCGAAGTCATGAAGACAGTGAAGTCTTTGTAGCCGCAGGTCAGAAGCGGAACGATATTTGGATGTTGGAGCGTGTTGGCGGCCTGGGCTTCAGCCATGATGCGCCGTAGCAGATCGTCAACGTCGTCCATCCATTGCGGCGCCTCGAACTGGCGCAGCGCGACCACGCGCTCTGACTGAGTGCTGCGGGCCTTGTGAACAGTCCCCATGCTGCCACGGGGCAATTCCTGCATCATCTCAAGCCGGTCTACCCGCGGAGCGGTGGTGGTTGTGACGGAGGGCACACTTGTGGTTTCTGGCATATCACACCGATTCTTTTGTGTGTACCTGGGGAGGAGGAAACCAACCCAATAATAGCCCAACCTGCGTTTCTGTGAAGTATCAAATGGGGAGCGCCAAAGTTACTAAGGTCATCAGCTATTCCCTCGTTTTTTCTTTATCCCGAAGCGCAGCGAGGGATCCATACCCCCTCGAGGATTTTCTTTCTAACTATCCTACTCACGCGCACACACGTCGCCCAGTGTTCGTCGTTGTGATATGGATCCCTCGCTGCGCTTCGGGATAAAAAAAATGCAGAGCTACGGCTTCGCCAGCTTCCGATCGAAGAAATCCCCCGTGGCCTTATATCCTCGCACCCACGTACGCCAGAGCAGGAAGTCGTGGATCTCGTCGGGAAAGATGATCTCTTCAAACGATACATTTCTTTCCCGTAAACGCTGAGCAAGGTCTGTCGTCTGTTGGAAAGCAACATTGCGGTCGTCGTCTCCGTGGATCAGCAATACCGGAGACTTCCACTGCGCAACCGACGCTACAGGTGAAGAATCATAAGCCAGCTTCAGCGCTTCACGATAATCGGGTGCGTTCTCCGAGCCGCGCCGTAGGAATACAGACCAGTCGTGCACGCCATGAAAATCCACGCCGGCGGCGAATACGTCAGAGTTGCGCGAAAGCGCCAGCGCTGTCAGCAGTCCGCCGTAAGAGCCGCCCCAAATGCCGATGCGCTTGGGATCAACATAACTCAGCCCTTGCAGATACTTCGCCCCTGCCTGGACATCTCTGTACTCCGCGGAGCCGCGCCAACTGCTATTGGGCGCTTCACGAAAGGCACGCCCATACATAATGCCCAACCTGTAATTGACGGACAGCACCACGTACCCAAGGTTGGCTAGATACTGATTCTCGGCATAAGAGTTGTGGTAGTAGTACATGTAGTGGAACCCAAGCAGCATCTGCCGTGGAGGGCCGCCGTGGACGAAGATAAGCGCAGGGCCAGGCTTTGTATGGCCCTTGGGGACAAAAAGCTGGCCGTGTATTTCCAGGCCATCGTCACTCTTGAATATGACTTGCTGTGGCTCAACTAACTGGTCGGATGGGAAATCTGCGGGCAAAGCGTTGCGCGCGATCATTTCGCGGCCATTGATGGCCCCCTGACCAGCTTTTATGTCCGTCATTGTTGGGCGCCATCCACCTTTCACGTAGTACGGCATTGCCGGAGATGTGGCGCTCGATCCCAGGCAAACCACCGTCTTTCCGTCCGCCAGCATCACCGGACGCCACTCAATGGTGGCTCCATCGGTGAGCGCCTGGGCGTGTCCTAAATACAGGTTCTTCCCTGACTCAAATCCGAAGAGCGAAATGCCCCAGATGTGCCGCCGATCCACGTCTCCATTGTTCGAGGTGTAGAGGATCCCCATTTTGTTCGGTGTGAGTTCGACATCTTCCACGTCGTAGTCCCCCGGCGTGAGCAGGACCGGCTCGCCCCAAACAGGCAAGAGCATGTACAGATGATTTCTTCCATCTTTCTCCGAGCAAAAAACAATTCTCCCGCCCGCATTGGTGAACTTGAGCGACTGCGCCGCGAACGGCGGCAGCGAATCGTTCATCGCATTGCCGCTGCGCCAGATTTCTTTTGCGGTCGCAGTCTCAGTGTCAGCCAACCAGATGGCCCACGGACTCGGACGCTGCGGAATAATCGGCATATGCTCTTGCGCGCCCGCGGTGCGGATGAAGACAAGCTGCTTCCCGTCGGGCGACCATCGCGGCGCCAAGTCGCGGTCAGCGCTGGGCGAAACATAGCGAACGCGCTCGGGCGAAAAATCATAAATCACGATGAAGCTGTGGTCGCGGCGATCGGAACGAAATGCAATGTGTTTACCATCCGGCGACCACTGCGGGTTTGATTCGTCACCCCGGAGCTGCGTCAATTGCCGTGCCGGCTGCTCACCCGAGACTGGCGCGATCCACAGATGATGTTTTGTTACCCACACAGCGCTCTTGCTGTCCGGAGAAACTTGTATGTCCTCGCAGCCTTCCTGGTCGCATCCAAGATCCCCCAGCAGGCGCGACTTCCCTGTCTCAAAGTCCACTGCCCAGACCTGCTGCTTCGGTTCTTTCAGCTCACTCGCAGGATTGGCCACGTTGCTGCTGCTGTTCAGTTCTGACCCGCGGACGTAGAGCGCGGTCTTGCCATCAGGCGTGAGCGCCAGCGCGGCAATGTCCTGGCCCTCATCACCCTGATAGTGTGTAACCTGGCGGGCCTCAAAGTTCGGCGCGTCGGCCACCCAGACGTTGCGCTCGCCTTTGCTGTTGAATACCCAGCCAATTCGGTTCGCCTGGGCGGCAGCCGTGAGTCCGGTGGGAAAGGGCGAACTCAAGACCTGCTCCACGGTAAAACCGCGGTTCTGTGCAGGGGCAAGGACGGAAACGAGGAGAACAAAGACGAGAGTGCGCGTTTTCATAGGCGCACAATATTAGCAGCTTGGGAGTTTACAGACGTCCAGATTGAGAGGGTTTTCTAGCGGTCTCGCGTTACCGGATGCCACTGCCCGTCGCTCGAGCGATACCAGTTTCGCCACGCGGAGGCCTCATGCGGCAGAGACACTCCTGTGATGTCCCGCAGCGCCTGGAAGACCCACTCTCTGGTTTGTGAATCCAGCGCTGGGTCCTCAGCGTAATCCAGCAGCTTGGGCACGGCGGTGCGGCGCTGTCTTTCGCTCAACATTCCGGATTGCGCTAGCCCGCACGCTGCGCGCTCGCGGATCATGGGCGAAGAATCGTCATGGAGGACTTCGAGCAGCGGCGCAATGACCTCATCAGTCCCAAGATAGGCCAAGCCTTCGACCGCCCAGTAGCGAACGTTGACGTTGGAATCGTGGATAGAGCTACGCAATATCCTCGCGGCGCGCTCCTGCTCAATGCCGCGATTGCCAAGTAATCCAATGTCCCAAAGAGCGTTGGCCCGCGGTCCTTGCTCTCCAGACCCGGCGTCCGGTTCCAGACGATCTATCGTAGCGGAGGTCTTTTCCAAGTCTCTGGCGGCGATATCAACTTCAATGGCGGCGGCGCGTACGCGCAGGTCATCAGAATTCAGGGCAGTCATAAAGAGGTTGCGCAGCCTGTCGTCGAGCTTGATTGCTCCACGCCATCCGCCGACGCGGCCAGCGATCTGCTCATTCGCCCCGCGAAAGTGATTGATCGAGCGCTCCAGCAGCAACTCAGCCTGGCTTTGCGGCGGCATCTTGTCCAGACCTTCGATCTCGTGCTCCGACAATACGTTGGCGGAAGAAGGCTCCGGTTTTCCTGTCAGGCTCAGTATTCTCGAGAGCTGCTCCCAGGCCGCATGCGCCGAACCGGTATCAAAGAACGCGATCCCCAGCGTCAGAAAGACGGCGGTCAATAACGGCACACGCCATTTTCTTGTCGAAGACGGCGGAGTTCCCGCAACTGCCACCTTAGGATGTGTGGAGCTATCGTCCTGCATGTCGCGGATTATAGGATGACCCGGTAGAACGTCTTAGATTACGAAAGTGTGCCGGAACAAGGTAGCGTCGACACTCATGCTGGCGGTTTCATCGTTCCCCTGGCAAGGGTGTATCCTAGTTCCAGGAAGTTACCTAGATGTCTGACTTCTTCAAGATCGCGAATTCTCCTGAGCACCGGCTGGCTTGGCTTGTGGCCGTTGTCGCGGATGCCGTCCAGATTTTCCTTTTCCCGCTCTTTGTGGCCGGTGGGGCTTCCCCGGTTGATCTTGTGCTTGATATCGCGGTGGCTGCCGTTCTGTGGCGTCTGCTCGGATGGCACTGGGCGTTCCTGCCCACCTTTGCCGCGGAGCTGATTCCCGGTATCGACCTGTTCCCCACCTGGACTGCCGCGGTCTTCTTTGTAACCAGACAGCGCGTCCGCTCTCACGAACCGGAGATTCTGCCCCCCGGACCCGCTCCAGCACGTCGCGCCTAATAACGTTTGCTGCGGAGAATGCATCTGTAGAAGTGGTGGGCATTGCGTGCTTAAGACAACCCCTCAGATTTGGCGCGATCTTACTGCAACCGGTCTGGATTTCCTCCACACTGAGCTAAGGACCGCCTCCACCTTTGCCCGGATTGCGGCAAGCTCGGACCCACACTCTGCCAGGAAAACCCGAAACCAGGCCAGTGCCCGGACCGCTTACAACAAAGTCAAGGACCTCAGCGACCGGCTTCACCTCAGCGATTCGGAATTACGGGACATCAATACAGGGCTGGATCTCTTAAAATACGCGCTGGAAAACCTGGGCGAAAAGTTCTAGCTGGAGCTGGTTAACCATCTTGATACGCGGTCCGCTTCACGGACAGCTGACTTAAGCAACTATTATTCTTGATGCTTCATCTCACAACTCGAAAATAGGCCCTTAGGGCCCCACGATTATGGCAAATGTTATGTATAAGCCGGGCGAAGTTGTGCCTACCGCCGGCATTTATCGGATCGAACACAATAAGCATCGCCTTATGCATGAAGCAACCCTCGACAAGGGTATGCTCTTCCCGCAATGCCGCACGTGCGGTAACTCAGTCACGTTTACTCTGGTTCGTGCCGCCATGGGCGAAGTCCTGCCTTTCCGGCCAAACGCCATCCTGGTGGACTATTCTCAGGCAGAACTCACCTATCAGGCTACCGGCTAAAAACGGCCCAAACTGCGCGCTGTCAACAATTCTGCCCCGCTTCGTGGCTTAAATCGGCGCTTGCATATCCAAAGGCAAACGGTTGCAATAGTGCGACATGTCGTGCGTAAAGAAGTTTCAGATACTGATTCTTTGGGCAAAAGAATGTTTTGTCAGTAGCGGGTTTATCGCGTACTATGTGTGCTCTGTTCCCAGAAAATTTCAATGGCAACGCTCGGAAAATCCGAGAGCAGGCCGTGCCCTAATTGTCGAGGTACAGGGCGCAAGAATGGAGTACGCTGTACAACCTGCGATGGAGATGGTGACCTCTCGAAGCAGAAGCGCAAAGACGGCCCGCCAGATCCGCGGAAATTGAAACAACCAGTGAAATCCGTGAGTAAACGGAAATCCAGAAGCAGCCGTTAAATCCTGCAAGACGGTGGATTTAGACGTTCCGAAAAGCTAGCTGCTATACGGTTCCGTTTTTACGGGTGCGACATACGCGCTGCCCTTAGCGCTGGTGGCGTTTTTCTTTTTCGGCTCTGGTTTTTTCAATCCCAGAGCTACATCCGCCAATTCAAGCAAGCGTGAACTGCTGGGGTGTCCTAACCGGCCATCAAAAGCGGGGTTTTCCCCGCGTCCCCTTCAGGCTTGACTTGGGATTGATCCAAACTTCCTTGTGCAGAAACCACGCCGGATTTTGCCTTTTTAGGCATACGGGTGGTCACGGATTTTACCTAATTTTTGATTGGAAAAGCCAAATGTTCGAGAAAGCCAGTGACAACAGAATGATTCGGCCAATTGAAACATCACTTCTAGTTGCTATACCCTGAACACGAGTGGACTTATGAAGAAATACGGTCTTACTTTGCTCTGTTTGCTTTTTTGCTTGCTCAGCGTCCAGGCCCAGGACATCGGCTCCTTTGAAAAGCGAGTCACGGTCAAGAAGTTGGCGAACGGGCTGACGATCATCGTCATGGAGCGGCCCGAGGCGCCGGTGTTTTCTTTCTACACCTACGTGAACGCAGGTTCCGCGCAGGAAGTGAACGGCATTACCGGCCTGGCCCACATGTTTGAACACATGGCATTCAAGGGCACTGACAAGATCGGTACTACCAACTACCGCTCGGAGAAACTGGCGCTGGAAAAAGTTGAGAAGACTTACACGGCCTATTTGCGGGAGCGGCTGAGGGAAACCGGACGCGATCCAAAAAAAATAGCGCAACTTGAAAAAGACTGGCAGGAAGCCGTCAAAGAAGCGGACCAGTACGTTGTCCCCGAAGAATACAGCGAGATCATTGAGAAGGAAGGCGGAGTCGGGCTGAATGCCTCTACAAGCTGGGACAACACCGACTACTTCTGCTCATTTCCGGAAAACCGGCTGGAGCTGTGGGCTTACCTGGAGTCGGAACGCTTTCTGCATCCGGTGATGCGGGAGTTTTACAAAGAACGTGACGTGGTTTACGAAGAGAGACGGATGCGCACCGACAGTTCTCCGCAAGGCCGGCTGATCGAACAGTTCCTGGCCACCGCGTTCACTGCGCACTCGTATGAACATCCGGTACTGGGCTGGCCTTCCGATCTCAAGGCCTTCTCCGCGACAGATGCCATCAACTTCTACCATAAGTATTACGTGCCTTCGAACATAGTGATAACGGTAGTCGGCGACCTGAAGGCTTCTCAAGCTGTGCCTCTCATCGAAAAATATTTCAGCCGCTTGCCCCCTTCCCCAGAACCGGAGCCGCTGCGCACACAGGAGCCGCCGCAAACCAATCTCCGCGAAGTGCTGGCCCGCGAGAGCAGCCAGCCCATCTACATTGAGGGCTACCACCGGCCGAGCTTCCACGATCCCGACGATGCTGTCTATGACGTGCTGGCCGATCTGGTCTCCAAAGGCCGCACTTCCCGGCTCTACAAGTCGCTGGTGCGCGATAAGCAGATTGCCCTGGCCGCGCAAGGCGGCAGCTTTCCCGGAGGAAAGTATCCGAATCTCTTCTACTTCTTTGTCATTCCCACCAGCGGACACACAGCCAGAGACATGGCAGACCCAATCCACGATGAGATCGAAAAGCTCAAAACCCAGGACGTGACCGACGACGAGTTGCAATCGGTGAAGACGCGCGCCAAAGCTGACCTGATCCGCGGACTGGGCGATAATCAGGGTCTCGCCATCCAGCTCGGGCAGTCGCAAGCGCTTTTTGGCGACTGGCGCGAGCTCTTCCATCAGATCGACCGTATCGAAAAGGTCACAAAAGCCGACATTCGGCGCGTGGCGAACAAAACTTTTTCTCCGGAAAACCGTACTGTCGCGATGGTGGAAACCAGCAAACCTGAATCCCAGCCGGCAACCGCCCCGGGAGCGAAACAACAATGAAGACCGCAAGACACCTCGTTCTCCTCTTGTTGTGTGCGCTCACCTTCCTTCCTGCCGGCGCGCAAGCGGGCAAGCCCGCGGCCAAACCGGCTCCGACGGTTCCGCCTACGTGGAAGCAGGTTCCAATACCTGCGCTGAAGCCGTTTCATCCGCAAGAGCCGCGTCGCGTCGAGCTGCAAAACGGCATGGTCATCTTTCTTGAGCCGGACCACGAATTGCCGATGATTGACGGCACCGTCCGCATTCGTGGCGGACGCCGCGATGAACCTGCCCCCAAGACCGGACTGAGCGCCGTCTACTCCGAAGCCTGGCGCACCGGAGGCACCAAGAGCAAAACCGGCGACGAGCTTGACGATTTTCTCGAGACACGTGCCGCGCTGGTCGAGACTTCCTCCGGCGCGGACTCCACTTTTCTCTCCTGGTCTTCTCCGAAAGAGGTCTTCGATCCGGTATTTGCCGTGGTGATGGACCTGTTGCAGAATCCCGAGTTTCGGCAGGAGAAGATCAATCTTGCCAAGAAACAGATCAAGAGCGCGATTGCCCGCCGCAATGACGACATCAATGCCATCGCGGCGCGCGAATCCACCAAGCTGGCTTACGGCGCCGATAGTCCTTACGCCCGCACCGCCGAGTACGCAACCATCGCCGCAGTCACGCGCGACGATCTGGTGCAATGGCATAAACGTACCGTCGCGCCTAACAACATCATTCTTGGCATGGCGGGCGATTTTGATCCCGCGGAGATGGAGCGCAAACTCCGTGCCGCGTTTGCAGGTCTGCCGCAAGGAACGCGCCTGCAAACCCCGGAGATTGCATTCCACCCCGCGCATGGCCTGTTCTTGATCGAGAAAAACGACGTTAATCAGAGCGACATCAGCATGGTGGACCTGGGCATCGAGCGGCGCAATCCCGATTACTATGCGGTTGAAGTATTCAACCAGCTTTTCGGCGGAAGCTTTACATCACGTCTGGTCGCAAACATTCGCACCAAGCTTGGTCTGGCATACAGCGTCGGCGGTGGGATTGGCGCAGCTTACGACCATCCTGGCATCTTCCGTATAGCGATGGGCACCAAGAGTGACAGCACCGCCGCCGCTTTGGACGCTTTGAACCACCAACTCGTCGAAATCAGCAAAGGCGGGATCAAGGAGTCCGAGCTGCGCACGGCCAAGGACGCAATCCTGAACTCTTTTGTTTTCGCCTTCGACTCCAAAGAGAAGGTCCTGGCTGAGCGCATGGCCTATGAGTTTTACGGATACCCTGCAGACTTCCTGGAGCGATATCGCGCTGGCATTGAAAAGGTCACTGTGGCCGACGTTAATGAAGTTGCTAAAAAGTACGTTCATCCTGAACGGATGGCTGTACTTGTGGCGGGGAACGCTAAGGAATTCGACCGCGACCTCTCCACCTTTGGCAAGGTCACGAAGATAGACATCACAATTCCTACAGCGGGTGAGCAGGAATAGCAATGCGCTTTCTGTAAAGTATTGTTTTCAACTGTGACTGTAAATTATTGATTTTCAATAAATTATCTTATTTGCGATTTGATCTTAATCTCGCCGTTCGACGCCCGGCGTGGAAATTGAAAAAATCTGGAATTTGTTCTTTAATATGATCGAAATTCCACAACCAACGCGTGCGCGCGAATCCAACCATGCCAGCAATTGAGATTCTTGGAATAACGAAGAGTTATCCGGTCGGGTTCTTTCGCCACAAGCGGAGAACGGCGCTTCAGCCGCTGAATCTGACTGTGGAAGAGGGCGAGACCTTTGGCTTTCTTGGTCCCAACGGCGCGGGCAAGACTACGACACTCAAAATCCTCATGGGAATTGTCTTCCCTAATTCGGGTGAAGCGCGAATCCTCGGCCATCACTTCCACGATCCTGAGATCAAGAAACAAATCGGCTTTCTGCCCGAGCAGCCGTATTTTTATGATTATCTGAGCGCGCCGGAGCTGCTCGACTATTACGCGCAGCTCTCGGGTGTGGCGAAAGAACAACGGCGGAAGCGAATTCCAGAGTTGCTGGCGCGCGTCGGTCTTCCCGACGTCGGCAAGATGCAATTGCGAAAGCTTTCCAAAGGAATGTTGCAGCGCGTGGGCATTGCCCAGGCCATCATCCACGATCCTAAGATCGTCTTTCTCGACGAGCCAATGTCCGGCCTTGATCCCATTGGCCGCCGGGAGATTCGCGAACTCATCCTAAGCTTGAAGCAGGAAGGAAGAACAGTTTTTTTCTCGACGCATATTCTCTCTGACGCCGAAGCGCTGTGCGACCGCGTGGGCGTAATTCACAAGGGAGTGCTGCGCGGGATTGGCGTAGTAGAAGACCTGAAGTCGCAGCATGCTGACAAGAGCGAGGTTGTGTGGCAGGGCGCGCAAGCGCTCAATACAGTAAAAGGCATGGTGGATCAAAGTCACGTCACCGGAGAAACCGTGCGCGCGGTGGTGCAAACCACAAATCTTGATGCGTTGCTGGAAAAACTGAGGCGCGAGCGAGCACGCCTGGTTTCTGTAGCGCCGTTGCACGGGACGCTGGAAGACTACTTTGTGGCTAATACGTCCGAAAAGGAGACGATACGACGATGATCTCCCGTCTTTCAGCCATAACCTTCAATACGTTCCGCGAAGCTGTGCGCGATCGCGTTCTGTACAACCTGATTCTGTTTGTTCTGCTGCTGGTTGCGACCGCGCCTCTCTTCGGACAGATCTCAATTGGCCTCGACCGCCTCATCCTCATCAATGTGGGCCTGAGCGCGATGTCGCTTTTTGGCATTGTCATCGCGATTCTGGTGGGTATTGGACTGGTCTCAAAAGAGATCGACAAGAAAACGCTCTACACCATCCTCTCGCGTCCGGTGCGGCGGTGGGAATTCATTGCCGGAAAATACTTTGGCCTGGTGATGACGTTGGTGGCGAACGCCTGCCTTATGGCAGCAGGTTTCTACCTTGCGTTGCTTGTGACCGCGCACGGCTTTCAGCGGGCAGATGCCAGATTGCTTGTGGCCATCTACTTTATCATTCTGCAGTTCTGCATTATGACGGCGATCACGCTGCTGTTTTCTTCGTTCTCCACTCCGATTTTTTCCGCCGTATTTGCCTTCGCATTATTCGTGATCGGAACGTTCGCGGAAGACCTGCGCAACTTTGCCGCGTTGTCCCACGG
>WNFN01229612.1_pt1 | contig 12057 bp, 9 predicted proteins | sample 5400161 | NCBI WGS metagenome assembly WNFN01 (sample SAMN13153353, study PRJNA577476) | soil metagenome | isolation source: 80 cm saprolite on Douglas fir-dominated hillslope | place: USA:California | collected 2013-09-17
GAGCGGGTAGGAATAGTGAAACGTCCCGAACGACGGCGCGTAGCGGGGCGAGATGCAGAGGATCCGGCGGCGGCTCCGGGGCTGGTAGGGCGTGCGCATGGGGCGGGCGGGTCGAGGCCGGGAGGCGACGGGAGAGGGCCGGTCAGACCCCGGTGGTCACGGCCGCCGGCTGCTCCACGTCGAGGGTGGTCACGCGCCGCAGCTCGCGCCGATAGCGCGCGTCGTCGAACGCGCGCGCCCGGTGCATGGTGGCCCGGTTGTCCCAGATCACGAGGTCGCCGACGCGCCACTGGTGCCGGTACACGAAGCGCGGCTGGGTCGCGTGCTCGATCAGCTCGCGGAGGAGCAGCCGCCCCTCCGGGACCGGCCAGTCGATGATCCGCGAGGCGTGCGAGGCCAGGTAGAGCGAGCGCCGGTTCGAGCGGGGGATCGTGCGCACCAGGGGATGGATCGCGCCCTTCAGCGCGTCCTGCTCGTTCTCCGAGAACTCGAAGCCGAGGGTCTGCCGCGAGTAGGCGATGGAGTGGTGCACGCGCAGGCCCTCGAGCCGCGCCTTCTCCTCGTCGGACAGGGCGTCGTAGGCCGCGCGCATGTCGGCGAACTCGGTGTCCGCGTCGACCGGCGGCACCACCTTGGCGGAGAGCATCGAGTAGCGACCGGGCGGGTCCTGGAACGAGGCGTCGGTGTGCCAGAGGCGGTTGCCGAGGCCGTACATGCGCTTGCGGTGCACGACGTGCGCCGGGCCGCGGCGGCCCCGCACCTGGCCGCGGGGGCGGTCTGGAAGGACAGCCCGCGGGCCCTCGCGGCGGACGTCGACGTGGTCTTCACCTCGCTCCCCGGGCCTCCCGAGGTCGAGCAGGTGGCTCTCGGGGCGGACGGGCTCATCCACGGCATGCGCGCGGGCACCGTGCTCTTCGATCTCACCACCAACGCCCCGGCCCTGGTGCGGCGCCTGCACGGGCTCTTCGCGGCGCGCGGGGTCCATGTGCTCGACGCGCCGGTGAGCGGCGGCCCGGTCGGGGCCAAGACGCGGAGGCTCGCGATCTGGGTAGGCGGCGATCGCGCGGTGTTCGACCGCCTGCGGCCGGTGCTCGAGGCGATGGGCGACCAGCCCTACTACGTGGGCCCGATCGGGGCGGGCGCGGTCGCCAAGCTCGTGCACAACTGCGCGAGCTTCACGATCCGCACGGTGCTGGCCGAGGTGTTCAGCATGGGGGTGAAGGCGGGGGTGGCGCCCGAGCTGCTGTGGCAGGCGGTGCGGCAGGGCGCGACCGGCCGCCGCCGCACGTTCGACGTGCTGGTCGACAAGTTCCTGCCCGGCGAGTTCGAGCCGCCGTCCTTTGCCTCGCGAATCTCGCGCTGGAGGAGATCACCGAGGCGCTCAACCGCGGCTGGGGCGACCGCGACTCGAGCAGCTTCATGCTGCTCGAGGAGGAGCGGGCGGGGGTCCAGATCGCGGTGCCGCGCGAGCGGCTGCAGCAGATCCTGGAGCAGGACGGGCGGTGAGGCGTGGCCGCCGCTCGCGGGTCAGCCCTTGAGGCCGCTGAGGCGGACGCCCTCGACGATGCGGCGGTTGGCGACGATGAAGACGACCAGGAGGGGCAGCGCGCTCAGGGCGGCGCCGGCCATGATCGGCCCGTAGGACTCGGAGCTGTAGGCGCTGCGCAAGAGGGCCAGGGCCACCGGCAGCGGGAACATCTCCGGCTTGTTCACCGCGATCAGCGGCCACAGGAAGTCGTTCCACGCCGAGCGGAAGGCGAAGATGGCGAGCGCGGCCAGCACCGGCTGCGAGAGCGGCAAGATTATCCGAGAGAAGACTTGCCATGGACCCGCGCCATCGATCAAGGCCGCATCCTCCAGCTCGCGCGGCATGGTGAGGAAGAACTGGCGCAGCAGGAAGACCCCGAACGCGAAGAGCATCGCCGCTTCCGGCACGATCAGGCCCTGGTAGGTGCTGAGCCAGCCGAGCCGCTGGGTGAGCACGTACTGGGGGACCAGCAGCACCGCGTTCGGGATCATCAGGCTGCCCACCAGCACCACGAAGACCAGGTCGCGCCCGGGGAAGCGCATGCGGGCGAGCGGGTAGGCGGCCATCGCGCTGGTGGCGAGGACCACCAGCACGCTGCCGGTGGCCACCACCAGGCTGTTGGCGAAGGCCCGGCCGATGCGGGCGGTGCGGGAGGAGCCAAGCAGCACCTCGTGGTAGTGGGTCAAGGTGGCCGGCCACGGGATCCACTCGGGGGGCAGCCGGATGATGTCGGCGCTCGGCTTGAGCGAGGTCGCCACCACCCACGCGATCGGCGAGAGCCAGAGCACGGCCAGGGCGAGCAGGGCCGCGGTGAGGGCCCAGCGCTCCCGGTCCAGCGGGCGGCCCGCGCGCGCCATCGCTCAGTACTCGGTGTGGCCGCGCAGCAGGCGGAACTGCAGCAGGGAGAAAGCCAGGATGACCGCGAAGAGGACCCACGCCATCGCGGACGCGGAGCCGAACTGGAAGAAGTTCTGGAACGCGGTCTCGTAGAGGTGCTGGACCACGGTGCGGGTGGCGTCGCCGGGGCCGCCCCCGGTGAGGACGAAGACCTGGCCGAAGAGCTGGAACGAGCCGATCACGTGGGTCACCACCACGAAGAGGAGCACCGGGCGCAGCAGCGGCAGCGTGATCGCCCGGAACGCGCGGACGCCGGAGGCCCCGTCGAGCGCGGCCGCCTCGTACAGCTCGCGCGGGATGTCCTGGAGCCCGGCGAGGTACACCACCAGGTAGTAGCCGGTCACCCACCACACGGTGGTCAGGATGATCGCCCACATCGCGGTGTGCGGATCGGCGAGCCAGGAGCGGGCGGGGGCGCCGAGCGCGCGCAGGTAGTAGTTGAAGGGGCCCACCACCGGGTCGAGCAGCCAGAGCCAGGCGAGGCCGACCGTGACCACCGAGAGCGTGAAGGGGAAGAAGAAGACGCTGCGCAGCAGGGTCTTCAGCCGCCCGCGGTTCAGCGCCAGGGCCAGCACGAGCGGTACCGCGAGGATCGGCAGCGTGCTGGCCACCGTGTAGAACGCGGTGTTCCAGAGGCTCACCTGGAAGCGGGTGTCCTCGAGCAGCCGCGCGTAGTTGGCGAGCCCGACCCACTGCTGGGTCGGGCGGCCGAGCCGCGCGTTGGTGAAGGAGAGGCGCAGACCCTCGAGGAGCGGGTAGAGGCGGTAGGTCGCGAAGAGCAGGAGGCCCGGCGCCAGGAAGGCGTAGGCGACGCGGGTCTGGCGCGACACGCTAGTCGGGCAGCGCGTTGATCTGGCGGGCCAGATCCTCCATCGCCGCCTTCGCGGGCTTCTGCCCGGTGTAGACCGCCTCGATCACCGGGCGGGTCAGGTTCTCGGCCGCCACCCACTTGGGAGTGGGCTGGCCGACCTGCCAGCTCGGGGCCTGGGAGAGCAGCGCGCGCAGCACCGGGTCGGCGGTGACGCGCGGGTCCGAGTGCGCCTTGCGGCTCGCCGAGACCTGGCCGGCCTTGAGCGTCCACTCCGCCACGTGATCGGTCATCCAGCGCACGTGGGCCCACGCCGCGTCGCGCTTGGCGCGATCGGCCGCCTTCGGCTTGGGGAAGGTGTACTGGTGGGGCATCGCCCACACCACTGCCTGCTTGAACAGGCGCGGCACCGGCACCGCCACGAACTCCACCTTGGCCTCGCGGAGGCCGGTGAAGTTCCAGGAGCCCGCGATCCACATGCCGAGCTTGCCCGCGATGAAGGCGTCGCGGCAGTTGGCGTTGGCGGGCGGGGCGATCTTGTGCTGGCCCTCGAGCGCGGCCCAGAACTCGGCCACCTCGAGGGCGGCCGGATCGGTGACGCCGGCCTTCTTGAGATCCGGCGTGTAGACGTTGGCCCCGTTCTGCCAGAGCAGGTTGTGGAAGCCCCAGGTGTAGCGCCCGGGGCTCACGGTGCCGATCGCGAAGCCGAAGGTGTCGGCCTTGGCCGCGATGCGCTTGGCCATGGTCACCAGCTCGTCGCGGCCGGCCGGCACCCGCGGCCGCCCGTCCGAGCCCGTGAGGCCCGCGTCCTTCATCACCTTCACGTTGATGTAGAGGATGTGCTGGGGCACGTCGAGGGGCAGCGAGTAGCGCTTGCCCTGGAAGGTGCCGCCCTGCCACATGGCGGGCAGGTAGTCCTCGCCGCGGAAGCCCTTGCCGGTGGCGGTGGCATCGTCGATGACCTCGAGCACGCCGTCGCTCGCGAAGTGGGGAACCTCGACGGTGTGGATGAGGGCCAGATCGGGGCCCTCGCCGGCCGGGACCGCGACCTGCAGCTTGGCGTAGAGGTCGGCCCAGGGCAGGCGCTGCTGCTCGATGCGGACGCCGCTGTCGCGGGTGAACTGGTCGATCAGCTCGTCCATCACCTTGCCGTCGGCCCCGGTGAGACCGTTCCAGTAGGTGATGGTGGCCTTGGGCTGCGCGGCGGACCGACGGGCCCACGCGGCCACGGAGGCCGCGCCGGCTCCGGCCACGAACGCGCGGCGGCTGACGCCCGGGCGCCGCGCTCCGCTCCGTACGCCGGCTCCGCCATTCCGATCGCCGCCCGCGACTCCGTTGTCGTGCCCGCTCATCGGCGTATCCTCCGGGCGAGACTGTACGGCCCCGCGCCGCACACTGTCAAATTGACAGGCCCGGAGCCCGCTCCTAGACTCTGGCGCCATGACCACGCGCATCGCCATCGACCTGCGGCGGCGGCTCGGCACGGTGGACCCGCGCATCTTCGGCCAGTTCATCGAGCACCTAGGCCGCTGCATCTACGGCGGCATCTACGACGAGGGCTCCCCGCGCAGCGACGCGCGCGGTTTTCGTCTCGATGTGCTGGAGGCGGCGCGGCCGCTGCGGTTCCCGGTGCTCCGCTGGCCGGGCGGCAACTTCGTGAGCGGCTACCACTGGCTCGACGGGGTGGGCCCGAAGGACGCACGGCCCCGGCGGAGCGAGCTCGCGTGGTACGCGGAGGAGTCGAACCGCTTCGGGACCAACGAGTTCATCGAGTACTGCCGCGAGCTGGGGACCGAGCCGATCATCTGCGTCAACATGGGCTCCGGCACCATGGACGAGGCGCAGGCCTGGGTCGAGTACTGCAACGGCACCGGGGACACCTCGTGGGCCAACCTGCGCCGGAGCCACGGCTACCCGGAGCCGCACCGGGTGCGCTACTGGGGGCTCGGCAACGAGATGTACGGGGGCTGGCAGATCGGCAGCCTCGAGGCGCACGACTACGTCAAGAAGGCGCGCGCGTTCGGCATGGTGATGCAGCGCACCGACCCGTCCATCCAGCTGGTGGGCTGCGGCCAGAACGGCTGGAGCCAGTGGGACGAGGTGGTGCTGGACGGCCTCGCGGAGATGGTCGACTTCCACTCCATCCACCTCTACACCGGCGGCGTCGACCACTACACCACGGTCATGCAGTCGCACCAGGCGGAGCGGGCGGTGCGCATCTGCGCCGCGCTCATCGAGCGGGTGCGGCACACGCGGCAGATCGCGCACCCGATCCACATCGCCTTCGACGAGTGGAACGTGTGGTGGCGGACGCGGAGTCACGCGGACCGGGTGGGCGGGGTCGAGGAGCGCTACACCCTGACCGACGCGCTCGCGGTGGCGACCTATCTGCACGGCTTCATCCGTCACTGCCCGGTGGTGCGCATGGCCAACTTCGCCCAGCTCGTCAACGCGATCGCCCCGATCTTCACCAGCCGCCAGGGCCTCTTTCTACAGACGATCTACCATCCGCTCCGGCTCTACGCCGAGCACACGCGGCCGGTGGCGCTCGACGTGCACGTGGACGGGCCGCAGTACGCGCTGCCGCCCGAGCGCGAGACGGACGAGGGCGGCGGGCGGGTGCACCACGTCTCGGATCTCGGGCCGTTCGCGCTGATCGACGCGGTCGCGAGCTGCGACGAGGCGGGCCGCGAGATCACGGTGGCCCTGGTCAACCGCGACCGCGATCGGGACCTGTCCGCGACCATCGAGGTGGCGGGCGCCGACGTGGCGGGAGCGGTGAGCGGCTTCGAGGTGAACGGGCGGGAGGTGGGTGCCACCAACTCGTTCGAGCACCCGACCCGGGTGGACGTGCGGGAGCGGCAGGCCACCGCGCGGAGGGGCGGGCTCGACTACGTCTGCCCGGCCCACTCCATCACCCTGCTCCGCCTTCGCGCCCGCTGATCCCCCGCCCCTCACCCTGCCCTCGCCCCTGGGGGGAGAGGGTTAGGGTGAGGGGTCAGGCCTCCGCCGCGACCTGCCGGAACGCCCGCTCGCTCGCCTCGAGCGTCCGCGCCACGTCCTCCTCGGTGTGGGCGGCCGAGACGAACCAGTTGTGGGCCGGGTGCGCGTAGGCCCCGGCCTGGGTGACGAGCGAGCACCAGCGGCGGATGCGCCGCCGCTCCGGATCCTCCGCGAACCGGATCACCGGCATCGCGGGCTGGCCGGGCGGCAGGAGGGGGACTCCATGGCGCCGCGCCTGCTCGGCGAGCCCCTGCAGGAGCAGTCCCCGGATCCGCTGGATCTGCGCGATGGCGTCGGTGCGCTCGAGGACGGCGAGGGTGGCCAGCGCGGCCGCGAAGGCGCCGCTCGCGAAGAAGAAGGAGCCGGTGAAGTAGATGCGCTCGGCGGCGCCCCGGAGCGCCTCGCGCGCGAGCGCGGCGGACAGGGCGCGGCCGTTGGCGATGGCCTTGGAGTAGCAGATGAGGTCCGGGGCGGCGCCCCAGTGCTCGCACGAGCCGCCCAGGTGAAAGCGGAAGCCGGCGCGCACGTCTTCCATCGCGAAGAGCGCCCCGTGCTCGTCGCAGAGGGCGCGGAGGCCGGCGAAGAAGCCGGGGGCGGGCGCGGCCCCGGTCTGATGGTCGAACGGCGTCGTCATCACCACCGCGATCTCGCCGGGATGCGCGGCGAAGCACGCCCGCAGCTCGTCGAGGTCGTTCCACGCGAACTCGAGCAGATCGTCGCGGTGGTGGGCGGGCACGCCGGGCAGGTGGGGGAGGGCCCAGGGGCGCGCCGCGTGATAGGCGCCGCGCGCGCGGACGATGCGCGGCCGGCCGGTGTGGGCGCGGGCCACGTCCACCGCCCAGCTCGTCGCGTCGGCGCCGTTCTTGCCGAAGACCACCAGGTCGGCGCGCGGGGTGAGCGCGACCAGGCGCTCGGCCAGCTCGACCATGCGCGGGCCGGGCAGCGGCAGGCAGTCCCCCGCCGCGACCTGCTCGGCGACCGCCGACTCCACCGCGGGATGGCCGTAGCCCAGGATCATCGGGCCGTAGGCGCACATCCAGTCGACGTACTCGTTGCCGTCGACGTCCCACACCCGCGCGCGCTCGGCGCGGGCGAGGAAGCGCGGGTGGCCCTCGCCGAGGGCCGCGCCGTTCTGGTGGCCGTAGACGCCCCCCGGCATCACGCGGCGGGCGCGCTCCCACAGGGCATGGCTCGCGGCCTGACGTGGAGGCGGGGTTTTCCATGGCCGGGCATGATAGCACCCGGCCCGCCCCCCGCGGCGTCGGGCCGAAGCTACTGCTCGAGGCCCAGCGCGGTGAGGGTCGTCTGATCGGGGCGGCCGGTGACCGGCAGCCCCTGGCGGCGCTGGAAGGACCGCAGCGCCTCCGCGGTCGGCGGACCCATGGCGGCGCCGGCCGGGCCCGCGTCGTAGCCGCGCTGCCGCAGCGCCACCCGCACCGCGTGCAGGCGGTCCTCGTAGCGGCTCACCATCACCGTGGGCTGATGGCTGCGGTAGTACTCCATGCGCGCCATCAGGCTGCGGTCCCAGCCATCGGCGAGCACGAGCCCGGTCTGGATGACGCCGTAGACCGAGAGCACGGCCACGCCGGCGAGGAGCGGGACGAAGACCACCGGGCGCAGGATCCGATCTCGCAGCGAGTCGAGCCGCAGGTTGCTCATGGCCGGCGATAAATGCAACGGATGTGCCGCGAGCGCGCCGAGCTGATCTGGCGGAAAAACAGGATGCACCGGCTGCGAGCGAGGCCGGCGCGCGAAGAAGCTACCGGGTCGGAAGTTCCGGCCCGCTCATCGGCGGCTCAGAGATGCGGCAGCACCGCGGCGGCGAAGAGCCAGGTGCCTTCCGGGCGTGGCACGTCGGCGAAGTTGACGGTGAGGCGGTCCGCGCCCTGCGCCACGATGCCCTGCAGCGCCTCGGTCACCTGGGCCGGCGTGCCCACGAGCTGGATGTCGCTGAGCGAGCGGGTCCCCGGGGCCGCCTTGAGGCGCTCGACCTCGCGCTCGCTCTCCGCGATCAGGATGCCGACGCGGACCACCTGCTGGATCAGGTCGTAGTCGCGGCCGGCCTCGCGGCAGTGGGCCTTGAGCACCTCCTGCTTGTGCGCGTAGGCCTCCGGGCCCTTCCACACGTAGTTCCACCAGTCGGCGTGCCGGGCGACGACCCGCAGCAGGAACTTCTCCCCGGACCCGCCCACCATCACCGGCGGGATCGGGGTCGGGCGCGGCTCGCAGTGGGCGCCCGCGACGGTGTAGTGCTCGCCCCGGTGATCGACCGGCCCGCCCGCCCACATGCGGCGGATCAGCTCGATGGCCTCCGCGAGCTGGGCGATGCGCACCTTCGCGGTCAGGTACGGCCAGCCGTAGGCCCGGTACTCCTCCTCGTTCCACCCGGCGCCGATGCCCAGGATCAGGCGGCCGCCCGAAAGGGCCTGGGCGGTGGCCGCCATCTTGGCCAGGTGCGCCGGGTTGCGGAAGCTGTTGCAGAGCACCTCGTGCCCGCAGAGCTTGTCCGGGTAGCGCGCCAGGGCCCACGTGAGCAGCGTCCAGCCCTCCGCCACCTTGTTGGCCCCGTACTGCACGTGATCGGGCAGCCAGAGCGAGTCGAAGGGGGCGACGGTCTGGTCGTAGTAGGGGAACGTGTCCTCCACGAGCCGCGACCAGATGTTGAGGCCGACCGGGATGCGATTGGGGGCGGGCATGGCCCGGCGATCCTACCGCGCGGGGCGCCCGTCGTCCAGGCGCTGGGCTATACTCGACGCCTCTCGCGAAAGGAGATCCGTCCCCATGCCGCCATGCCCGGTCGCCCGCCTCGCCCTGATCGCGCTCCTCGCCCTCGTCGCCTGGGTCGCCCCGGGCGGGCCGGCGCCGGCGGCGGCCCAGCCGCTCAAGAACGTGGGTGACGAGCGCGTCATCGGCAAGAACCGGACCGGCGAGGAGTGCCGCCTGCGCCTGCTCGATCGACGCACCGACCCGATCCCGTTCGAGCGTTACGGCCTCTTCTGCGAGGGATGGAACCAGCCGAGCGGTGAGGTGCGTCGCTTCGGCGTCGCGCGAGAGGCGACCCCGCAGACCGAGCTCGGCGAAGGCTGGTACCTCAAGTCGTACGAGACGCGGGTCGGGGACTGCAAGCCGGTCGAGGCGACCACCGTCTCCGCGGGCGGCGCCGCCGCGCTGCGGGAGTGCCGGCGGCTCGACGGGAGCTGGCGAGCGCGGTGCTCGGGCGGCGGGGCTATGGGCTCGAGACCTTCCCGACCAATCTCCCGCTGCTCGAGGTGGCGGTCGAGGTGCTCGAGGGCAAGCGCAGCATCGATCAGCCCGGCGCCCCGCCGCTCTCGGCCGCGATCCGGCACGCCGAGACCATGGTCGGCGCCACCGGCAAGCTCATCGGCGTGCAGGATATCGGCGCGCGCGCGAGCCTCTACCGCCTGGGCCAGCGCCAGAACTGGTCGGCGCACTATCCCGAGTCGGAGGCGACCTTCCGGCGCCTGCTCGAGCTGGAGGAGCGCCTGCTCGGCAAGGACGACCCGGGGTCCGCCAACACGTTCAGCTGGCTCGCGCTGAACGTGGGCGACCAGCGACGCTTCGCGGAGGCGGACCAGATCTTCGCCCAGGCCGAGGCGCTGGTGAAGCGCTCCTCGTCCCAGGACGACAACATCCGCTACCTCGACCACCGCTCGCTCGTCGAGCGGCTGCGGCCCGACTACCCGAGGGCGATCGCGCTGGCCGAGGACGCGGTCCGCCTCAGCCAGGGCAACAATCCCGATTCCACCCGGATGGCCTGGAGCCTCCTGACGCTGTCGCTCGCCCAGCGTCCGGCCGGGCGGATCGACGAGGCGAAGCAGAGCGCGGAGCGGGCGCTGTCGATCCTGAACAAGCCGGGCCCCAATCCGGAGTTCCGCCTCTGGTGGGCGGGGGAGGCCTACGCGCAGCTCGGCACCATTCACCGGGAGCAGAAGGATTTCGCGGCGGCGCGCGCGTCGTACGAGAAGGGCCTCGAGCGTCGCCGGCTGCTCCTGGGCGACTCGGTGCGCGTCGCCGATTCCTATCTCCTGCTGGGGCGGCTCGGGCAGGTCGAGGGCAACCTCCCGGTCGCTCTCGCGGACTACCGGCGCGCGGCCGCGATCCAGGTCTCGGATCGCCCGACGCGGGAGCGCACCCGCCCCGACGGGGTGACCGGCTACCTCGACACCCTCATCGACCTGGCCGCCGCCTCGCAGGCGGAGCGGCCGGCGTTGCTCGCGGAGGCCTTCGCGGCGGCGCAGATCCCGCGCGGCGGCGAGACCGCGCGCGCCATCACCAACATGGCCGCGCGCCTGGACGTCGCCGACCCCGCGGTGCGGGCCGCGGCCCGCGAGTACCAGGAGGCGACCCGCGCGCGCGACCGCATCCGGCAGACGCTCGCGGTCGAGACGTTCAAGGAGCAGGAGAGCCGCAACCTGGCGCAGGAGGAGACGACGAAGGGCGAGCTGCGCGCGGCCGAGGAGAAGATCGCGAGCCTCGAGGGCCGGCTGCAGGCCGAGCTGCCCCGCTACGCGCAGATCACCGCCGCGCGACCGGTCCCGGTCTCGGAGCTGGCCCCGCTGCTGCGGCCCGGGGAGGCGGTGGTACAGCTCCTGCCGACCAGCGACGGCACGTACGTGCTCCTGGTGCGCGACGGGCAGGCCCACGCCCATCGCGCCGCGATCACCGCCGGCGAGCTGACCCGGCTCGTGCGCGCGATCCGATCGAGCCTCGAGGTCGCCGACGGCAAGCTCAAGCCGTTCGACACCGCGGCCGCCGCGCGCCTCTACGATCTCTTGCTGGCCCCGCTGGCCGAGCCGCTGCGCGGTGCCACGCATCTCGTCGCGGTGCCGAGCGGCGCGCTGCTGAGCCTGCCCCTGGGGCTGCTCGTGACCAGGCGGCCGGCCGCTGCGGCGGACTACGCCCAGACCGGCTGGCTGGCGCGCGACGTGGCGATCAGCGTGATCCCGTCCGTCTCCTCGCTCAAGTCGCTGCGCCAGGTCGCGGGGCGCTCCGCCGCGTCGCGCCCGTTCATCGGGTTCGGCGATCCCGACTTCGCGGGGGCGCCGGGCGCGACGCGTGGCCTCGACGCGCTCGGCGAGCTCTGCCGCCAGGGCGAGCCGGTGGACACCGCGCTGGTGCGCGAGCTGCCGCGACTGCGCGAGACCGCGCGCGAGCTGGAGCAGATCGCGACCGCGCTCGGCGCGGACCGGGCGAGCGTGATCACCGGGGCGGGCGCGACCGAGCCGGCGGTGCGGACCGCCAAGCTGTCCGACTACCGCGTGCTCGCCTTCGCCACCCATGGGCTGCTCCCGGGCGAGCTCAAGTGCAAGTCGGAGCCGGCCCTGGCCCTGACTCCGCCGGCCACCGCGACCGCGGCCGACGATGGGCTGCTGGACGCGAGCGAGGTGGCCCAGCTCAAGCTGGACGCGGACTGGGTGCTGCTGTCGGCGTGCAACACCGCGAGCCCGGACGGCAAGCTGGGCGGCGAGAGCCTGTCGGGGCTCGCGCGGGCCTTCTTCTACGCGGGCGCACGCTCGGTGCTGGCCTCGCACTGGGCGGTGGCCTCGCGCGCGACGGTGGCGCTCACCACCGGCGCGTTCGACGCGCTGGCCCGGGACCCGGCGCTCGGTCGCGCGGAGGCGCTGCGGCGCTCGGCGCTCAAGCTGGCCGGCGAGAAGGACACCGGGCACCCGTTCTTCTGGGCCCCGTTCGTGCTGGTGGGCGACGGAGGCGCGCCGCCCCGCCCCTGAGCGCGCGAGCGCGAGTTGACGCCCCGGCCGTCGGGGCGCACACTTTGGCCATCTTCGGCGGGTGGAGGGAG
>WNFN01061707.1_pt1 | contig 12051 bp, 4 predicted proteins | sample 5400161 | NCBI WGS metagenome assembly WNFN01 (sample SAMN13153353, study PRJNA577476) | soil metagenome | isolation source: 80 cm saprolite on Douglas fir-dominated hillslope | place: USA:California | collected 2013-09-17
CCCAGCAGCGTCCAGGCGAAGAGGGACATCGGGCCTTCTCCCGGTGACGCGAACCGATTGGCACGGCGCAAACCGGCCACAAACAGCGGGAGCGCAAGGCTCAGGGCAAGCGCCACAATGAGATGAGCCTGCCAGACAAACAGAGCCAGCATGATCAGAGTAGCCGAGAAAAACGTATGGTACGGGCGGCGTTGATAAAGCGCCACCACATAGACCAGGCCAGCAAAGCCGAGCAACAAGCCGCTGATGATGTACCACGGTCGGCTCAGGCTCAAGAGCAGCGTAAAGCCTATCTCCAGCAGAACCAGCAATTCCAGAGGATCAGACCAGGCGCGACTGGTCAGGTGGCGCGTCAGAACCGCACAGGCCAGCAGGCCCAGGCTAAAGGCCAGCCAGGCCCACAACGGATCAATATTCCAGAGCAGCACCCCCAGTCCATAGAGCGCCGCCAGGAGGAAGCCGCTGAGTAGGAGCAGCCAGCACCAGCCCAGCGCGGCCCTGGCAGGTTTGCGCACCAAGCCAGCGCGGGCCAGGGCCAGGTCGAAGGTGACCAGCAGGCCGAGGACCAGAGCCAGGAGATCAGGCGTCGTAGTCGGGTCAGCCGTATAGAGATAGTGGACAGACGTTGTTGGATAATAGAGCAATTGAAACGGAATAAGCGGCGATGTTTGCAGTAATAGCAGCGCCACCAGCCCGCTCGCCAGCCCGTCCAGGGTGCGCCCAGGAAAGCCATACGCGCCCAGCCTACCACGCTCCGCACGCGCAAACACGTGATAGAGCAAGGCCACACCCGCCTCCAGCAGCACATAACCGCTCAGGCTGAGATTCAGCGCGTACCCCAGCAGCCCGAACATAACCAGGCAGAGATAGGCCGGCAATTGCGCCCATTTTGTCTGACGTGTACGCCAGAGCCAGAGCGCAAACCAGAGCACATACAAGACAGAGCACACAAACAGTGCCACGTGCAATTCTGGCAGGGCCGGCGGATGCTGAGTCAGACCATCCAGAGCCACGCTCTCAAGCAGGGCTATAAACAGAAACAGCGCGACGCCACCAATCACTGCATACATCAGCACCAGCAGAGGTGTGCGTAAAATCGCGCGTTGTTCGGCGAACAGCTTCGAGCCAGAGGTCCGGGGAAGCGCAACCAGTGCTACTAACGCCAGCAGCATAGCACCCACCGGCCACCACCAGTACGCCAGATTGAGCGCCTGGGCCAGTGCGAGATCGCCGGCCAGCAGGGCCGCGCCGCTCAGATACGCGAACTGCGCGAAGCGCTGTACCACTGCCAGCACGGTGTAAATGACCGCCGCGTAGAGCGAAGAAAGCGCCAGCAGATACGGCACGGACAGCGCCACCAGATTATTTTCCACCAGGCGATAGGCTGAAAACGCCACCAGCGGCACCAGAAGTGCGAAAATAAGCGTATACAGCGGCGAAACCGCACGCAACAGCGCCAAACGCCGCGTAACCAGGCTTGCACCACCAAAGGCCGCGTGAACGCCCAGTACCACCAGAAACGCCAGCCAGATGTTGGTTGTCACGAAGACCGTTCCCAGCACCCCGGCCAGCACCAGAAAGCCTCCTACAGCCGCCAGCACATTTACCATCGCATCCCCGGACAGCGAGAAACCACGCATACTCGCCGCAGGCCGCGCCGGTATAGCAGGCTGCACTGGCCCGCCCGGCGCGCCGGGCAGCGCAGCCTGGATGCTGGCTGCAACGGGCATCTCCGGCGCAAGCGGCGTAGTGATTGAGCGTGTAGCCTGCGCCGATACTGGAGCGGGCGTCTTTGGCGCAAGCGGTGCGGTGATTGAGCGCGTGGCATCCGCTGGCACCACAGATGGCGCGGCGAGCGTCTCCTGCGAAGTACCTGTCATCTGTTCCACAGGAGAAAGAAAGACATGTAAAAATTGCAAGCGCCCCTCGTAGCGGCGGATCAGGTCCAGCACCCCGAGAGAGGAGCCTCCATAGCGCGCCACACGCTGGAGATTGCGGATTGAACTTTCTAAAAAAAGCTGTTCTTTGTTAGGATCTATCGGATACTGACAGGTCGGGCAGAACTCGAACTGCGCGAGATCCACCACCTGCCCACAGCAATCGCAACGCGATTCTCTCGTCTGCGCCATCGAAAAACTCCTCATCGTAGATGGTTATGCCTATTCAGCGCGATACACGGACAGAAATCAGGCCATTGCCAGCCTTTCCTGTTCTCTAACAGAGAGTATACCTGACCTGACACGCTCACATATGAGGCAAATGACCTATTTATGCGCCAGACTTTTTTCTTTCTGCCGGAGTGTAGCCATCGCGGGGGTATAATCTTTTTCTATGAGACTTTTTCAATTTGATTCTCATAAAAAATCAATGCAGAGCAGTTACACTGAGCAAGTGTCATGAACCCCCGCATTGAAAGCGGGGGCTTGTAGAAAGGCGAAAGTTGATCTACAAGCCCTGAACATGAGCAGACTCAGCCCGGCAACGGGCTCCCTTCCCGGCGAAATAGGTACCAGGGGGTACGTGGCCAGCCCCCTGCTCTACGGTGCAGCATTAAACAGGCGTAGTGGGTTAGGCCAGTGTGCTTGCACGTCAAACCGCTGGAGAAGCTTGTCGAGGCCAACATTACCCCCGCAAGGGGAGGCTTTTAGGAGCAAAACCGTGTCAAACGTTTTTGTCGTCGATACGAAGAAACAGCCACTCAACCCGGTGCATCCAGGGTATGCGCGACTGTTGTTGAGGCAGGGAAGGGCGGCGGTGTATAAACGCTACCCGTTTACGCTGATCCTCAAGGCAGTCGTGGAATGCCCCAAGGTGCAACCACTGCGACTCAAGATTGATCCAGGGAGTAGGACAACCGGGATCGTCCTGGTCAATGATGCAAGTGGGGAGGTGGTCTTTGCCGCCCATCTCGAGCATCGGGGCGCACAGATCAAGCAGGATCTGGACCAGCGCCGGAGGGTGCGGCGAGGGAGAAGACAGCGCAAAACGCGCTACAGACAGCCACGGTTCCTCAACCGGCGACGACGACAGGGCTGGCTTCCGCCATCGCTGGAGAGCCGAAGCAGCAACATAGTGACCTGGGTTGAGCGTCTGCGCCGTCTTGCGCCAATCATCGCGATCAGCCAGGAGCTGGTGCGCTTCGATCTGCAAGCGTTGGAACACCCGGAAATCAGCGGTGTCGAGTATCAGCAAGGCACGCGGGAAGGCTACGAGGTCAGAGAGTACTTGCTTGAGAAATGGGGGCGCAAATGTGCCTACTGTGACACAACTGGCGTTCCCCTACAGGTCGAACATATCCGGCCCAGAGCCAAACAGGGCGGAAATCGCCTCGGCAACCTCTGTCTGGCCTGTGAACCTTGCAATCAGGCCAAAGGCACGCTGGATATTGAGGTCTTCCTGACAGAAAAACCGGAGTTGCTCAAGAAGATTCTCGATCAGGCCCAGAGACCTCTCAAGGACGCTGCTGCCGTCAATTCAACGAGATGGTCTGTGTGTGAGCGTCTCAAGGCGCTGGACTTGCCGGTGGAGTGTGGTTCTGGCGGTCTGACGAAGTACAACCGAACCACGCAGGGCTTGCCCAAGGAGCATTGGATAGACGCCGCATGTGTGGGGCAGACGACGCCAGAGCATCTCTGCCTGACGGGGATCGTTCCCCTGGAGATTACCGCTAAAGGGCATGGATGCCGGCAGAAGTGCAATGTCAATGCCATCGGTTTCCCTCGCTCAAAGCCCAAGGGGGCGAAGAAGGTCAAGGGCTTTCAAACCGGCGATCTACTGCGGGCGGTAGTCCCCGCTGGGAGCAAACAGGGAAGCTATGTCGGGCGGGTGTCAGTGCGTGCCAGCGGTTCCTTCGACATCCGCACGAAGCAAGGGCGTATCCAGGGGATCAATGCCCGTTTCTGTACGCCGATCCATCGCAGCGACGGCTACACGTACCATGCAGGCGCAAGGGGCGCAAGGGAAGCCAACCCCACCCGATCCGCCGAAAAAGGAGGGTCCATTCCTCCCCCGCATGAATGACGGGGGCATCCTGGGCCGCTTTGGTGAACTACCGCTGAGCTGAAGACTCAGCGGCTTCTCCCGAAGTCGCCGCGCCTGAATAAAAACGAGAGATACAGTGCGCCGTCTCTTTGACGCGCAAATCCTTGATGGAGGAATTCGATGGTAGTAAAAATAGCACATCTCACGCTCGCGAAGCGCGCTCTCATTGGCGGTGGGCTGGCGCTGTGCCTGGGGCTAGCTATCGCGCTGCGCGTGTCGCTGTACCATGTCGAGACCAGCGATTATACGGTTTTCGTCAGCCAATGGTATGCATATATCCAAATTCACGGAGGTTTCGCGGCTCTCAAAGACAACTTTTCCAACTATAACACTCCCTATCTCACCCTTCTCGCGCTGACAACCTATCTGCCTATTCCCGAATTGATCGCCATCAAGACGCTCTCAGTGGTCTTCGACGGAGTGCTCGCGCTTTTTGTGTACCTGTTGCTGCGGCTGAAATATGGGCGTGGGCTGGCCACGTTTGCCGGTGCGCTGGCGCTGTTATTCGCGCCGACGATTTTTATCAATAGCGCTGCCTGGGGACAATGCGACGCCATCTATGCATCTTTCTGCCTGGGCAGCCTCTATTTTCTGCTCAAACGACGCCCCGCCTGGGCTTGCGTGTTTTTTGGTCTGGCTCTGGCCTTTAAGCTCCAGGCTATCTTCTTCGCGCCTGTCTTGCTGATGCTCTTGCTGAAAAGAGCGCTGCCCCTGCGCTTCCTCATCCTGATTCCGCTGATCTTTCTGCTGCTCATTTCGCCAGCGCTCATCGCGGGTCGCAGCCTGGGGAGTTTGTTGAGCATCTACGCCCAACAGATCTCCGGCAACGATTCTGGCGGCAATACCTTTCACAATGGCGGAGCAAACATCTTTCGCAGCGCTTCCAACTCGTCGCTCTCACTGGTCATCAGCAGTAGTCATCATCTCCATTTGAATAAATCAGACTCATTTACCATCGGTGGTCCCGGCGACTCTGGTCCATCCAACGGGCAGGGCGGATCAGGCTCGCCCAATGGCGGTCCCGGTCAGGGCGGGCGCGGCGGTCAGGGCGGCTTCAGCCGGGGAGCCGGCTCTTCATCGTCGTCGCTCACTTTGAATGCGCCTAATTTCTACCAGTGGTTGTCCTCAGACGCGCCCGCGAGCTACTGGAAATGGGTGGGTATCGTGCTAAGCGGGCTGTTCATTCTGGCGCTCGGCATCCTGCTTCTGTTCAGCAAACAAGAGCTTACGCCGGCCATCCTGATCAAAATCACGCTGGCTTTTGCGCTGGCCCTGCCCTTTTTATTGCCAGAAATGCACGAACGCTATTTTTACCTGGCCGATGCCGTCTCGATTGTTTACGCCTTCTACTTCCCGCGCGCCTTCTACATTGCTATCATCACGCAGCTTTGCTCTCTGCTCAGCTACGCGCCCTATTTTCAGCAAACACAGATTGTACCCCTCTCGTATCTCGCGGTTGCCGAGCTTATAGGGATCATCCTGGTGATCATCGATCTTGTGCGCGCGCTTTATCCTAGAGCACGGTTCAGAAGTCTTGACCCATCTGCTAGACTGAGATAGGTGCTGGCTGATCTGAACTTCCGGCTTTTTCTACCCTTCTCGTGAGGGATCATCCGTTGAGGATACTGCATGCAATAGGTCGAAACCTGCGCGGCCAGCACAGGGCGAGCCTGCTGCTCCTCCTGTAGCGGTTGCCTTCAGTTAGGAGTTTGCAAAACGAGCATGACAGGCAGGTAATCGGTACAATCGATTACCTGCCTGTCATGCTCGTTTTGCAAACTCCTAACTAACAGTGGCCGTGCTACGCCGGTAGGCGCTGGCAGTGATACCTTCGACGGTTTTGAAGACCTCCGAAAAGTAATTGGGACTCTGGTAGCCGACAGCATAGCTGATCTCGGCCAGGGAAAGCGTGGTGGTCCGCAGCAGGTGGCGGGCCTCGTCCAGGCGCACACGGGTCAGGTATTCAACAAACGTACAGCCCATGACTTGTTTGAAAATTCGGCTAAAGTAGGTTGGAGAGAGCGCGACATGTTCTGCAACCTGCTCAAGTGAGAGGCTCTCGGTATAGTGCGCGATGATAAACTCTTGCGCACGCCGAAGGACGTGCGCGTGCGGACCTTGCGGCTGCGCTGGCTGAGATCTGTAGGTGGATAATGCCGGGCGAGCTTCCTGGGTTCTCTCGGCATCGAGGCCCGCGCAGAGCTTTTGCAGCAGCGCCTCCAGTTGTTCGGGACGAATAGGCTTGAGAAGGTAATCGACGGCACCCGCACGCAGGGCCTGCTGCGCGTAGTTGAATTCCTCACAGGCTGAGACAATAGCTACTCTGGTTGCGGGAAAGCGCTCATGGACAACCCTGGTCGCTTCCAGGACGTTCATACCCGGCAAAACCACATCCATCAGGATGATATCCGGGCGCACGGACTCCAGCGCCTCCACGACTTGCCGGCCCGTGCAAGCTTCCGAGACAACCTCGACCGGGCTGGAGCTCCTTTCGCAGATCAAGCGCAAAGCTCGCCGCGCGATTACTTCATCTTCAGCGACTAAAATACGATACACAGGTCTGTTCATGACTCCAGCTCCTCTTTGAGCAAAAACACCTTGCGCGATCACGCAACCTCAAGGGTAAGATCGCCATGTGCGCAAGCTATGCCAGCGTATCCAGATCAGAAGTTCACTGGTGATCGTGGCTGTGCCTACCAGCCTGATGTTGGGCAAACGCTGCTCAACCAGCCGCTGCACCGCCCGCCGTTCCAGATCTTCGTCTTCGCCTGACATTAAATTGTAGATTGGCTCTGTTACCATTACAGCATAACATAGGATCTACAGATAGAAGTGTACCAATTATTATACCTGATCACTGCGCTGTTGCGAAATGGTATCCACCGGTAGTACCAATCGCACACTTGTAGCGCTGCCGGAAAACAGGAAGAAAAATATTCTCCTGGCAAATTTCCCTTTTAACAGACTCTATTATAGACTATAGACAGTGGTCTCCGGTTGTCGAATTTCGGTTGACAAGGGATGCTGCTGGCGGATATAGTGTTGGCGTCTCCATTCGCTATTGCACCAAGGTATTCTAACAGCAGGGAAGGTCATGACACGTACAACGCCACGAGTTGAACAGGGAATGCTGATTTTGCCGGCCGCGCAGCAGACGCCGCTGGCCGTTGGCTCGCCGCAATGGTTTGCCTGGCTGGCTGACGAAGGAAATGGCTCTTTTTTCTTTGCCAATGAGGATGGATCGTTTACTGCGCGCAAAGAGCGCAGGAAGCGCGGGGGATGGTACTGGATTGCCTATCGCAGCCAGGGGGGAAAGCTAGCCAAAGCCTATATTGGACGCAGCGAGGCTCTCACGTCTGAACGCCTGAGCGAGATCACAGCACTATTCAGAGAGCAGAGGGCGAGTAAGCAGAATCAGGAGGACGCCATGTCGTCTCCGCTGTTCGCCTTATCCACCAGATTCGCTCCTCCGCCGCTCCCAGAGCACACCTCCGGTTTGCTCGAACGTGCAGAACTGCTCAAGCGGCTGGATGACGGTCTGCATCTCAAGCTGACGCTGGTCACGGCTCCAGCAGGCTATGGGAAGACGACCTTGCTTACTCAGTGGTACGAAACACGCAGGCGACGACCGGGCGGTGAGCCGTCTCTCGCCTGGATCGCCCTTGACGAGAGAGATAATGATCCAATCCGCTTCTGGAGCCGTATCTGGAGCGCGCTGCGGCAAGGGCAAGAGGGCGTGATCGGCGACCTCTCCGCGCCCCTGCGCTCGACGCCGCAGATGTCCATTGAGATGACCCTGGCCGCGTTATTGAGCACCAACACTGGCGGTATCCTTGTGCTGGACGATTATCATGCTCTGACCAACGCTCAGATCCACGAGCAGATGGAGTGGCTGCTGGCGAATCTGCCTGCCAGCATGCATCTGGTCATCGCCAGCAGAAGCGAGCCTCCGCTCTCGTTGGCGCGCGCGCGCGTGTATAGAGAGGTAAGCGAGTTGCACGCACATGACCTGCGACTGCGCGGCGAAGAGATCGAGCGCTTCTTACGCGCCAGTACGGGCATGACGTTTTCGAGCGCAGAACAGGCTCTGCTGGAGCAGCGCACTGAAGGATGGATGGCTGCGCTGCACCTGATCGCGCTGATGCTGCGGGAGCGCCAGCGGCCAGAAGAGGTTCTGGCGCACTTTACCGGCAGCCAGCGCGCACTTTTCGCCTATTTCGCCGAGGAGGTCTTCGCGCGCCAACCAGAAGCAGTGCAAGCCTTTTTGCTCGCCACTGCTCCTCTCGCGGAGATGACCGCGCCGCTGTGCGCCGCTGTGCTTGATGACGAAGCGAGCGAGCAGAGCGTAGCGCGCGCGCGCCAGTTGCTCGTTCACCTGGAACGAGCGAACCTCTTTCTCATCCCCCTGGACGAACAGCAGCAGCGCTATCGCTATCACGCCCTCTTCAGCGAGTTCCTCCAGGAAAAGTTGCGACAGAGCGCGCCTGAACGTCTTGGGTCGCTGCACCAACGTGCCGCGCGTTTTTATGAGCGACAGCAGATGCGTGAAGAGGCGCTTGAGCACGCCCTCGCGGGACACGACCAGGCCAGCGCCAGTCGCCTGATTGTGCAGTTGGGAGAAGAAGCCCTCTGGAGGAGGGGAGAGGTGAAAAGACTGCTCACCTGGCTTGAGCAACTTCCATTCGCCTGCCGTATGGAAGATCCCCAGCTGTCAATCCTCTACGCCTGGGCCTTATTGCTGAGCGGCGAGCGGGAGCCGGTTGGAATTGCGGCGCTGCTGGAGATTATAGAAAGCAGAAATGAAGACTCGTGCATGCTGAAAGGAGATCTCTCGGCGCTACGAGCTGGTCTGGCATCTTTTCAGCAGGACATCCCCCAGGCGATCTTCTTCTCGCACCGGGCCCTGCAAGAACTGCCAGAGGAACGGATGCTCCTGCGGGCTTCTGTGGCCCTTGGGGTTGGTAACGCGCATATGGCGCGCAAAGAACTGGATGAAGCCTATCGCGTACTCGGGGAGGCGCTGCACATCAGCCAGGCACTTTCCAGCCTGCGCACCGCTATGTTCGCGAGCCGCTACCTGGCTATTGTCTGTATCGAGCAGGGACGGATGGCCGAAGCAGAAGCCATCCTGCGCCAGGCTCTGCGCTTCGCGGGAGACAGCGTGCGCGCGTGCGTCCCCGCAACTGGCATTGTTCACATCGGGCTAGCTGAACTCCTCTACGAGCGCAATGAACTCGCCGGCGCGCTTCATCACGCCACACTTGGGAAGACGCTGGGAGAGTCCTGCGGCGAATTCAAGGTTGTTCTGGGAGCCTTTTGCATCCTGGCCCTGATCTACGCGACCACTGGAGAGGTTGAGCGCGCCTGGCAGGAAGTCTGGCAGGCCGAACGCGTCGCGACTCTGGGCCGTGTCACCTGGTTGATCGACCAGACCTCGGCCATTGCCATTCGCCTCTCACTGTTGCAGGGCGATCCAGGGGGAGCAAAAAGAGCGCTGCGTGATAAATGGATTGATTCGGTGAGCAGCAGAGAACAGGTGCCTGCGGTAGAGCAAGAGCACCTGCGTTTGATGCTGGCGAGAGTTTGGCTGGATGAAGAGAAGTACGGGGCGGTCGATGACCTGCTAGCACCAGTCATTCATGCCGCGCGGCAGGAGAAACGCGTGAAGATGGCCTGCGCTGCCCTATCCCTGCACACCATTGCGCTCTACGGGCTTCGAGAGCGCCAGCGCGCTTCGCAGAGCCTGAACGAGGCTCTCAGGCTGGCCGGGCCTGAGAGATATCTGCGCACCCTGCTCGATATAGGCGAGCCATTCCTGAACCTCTTGCGACATCACGAAGGAAGCAGGGACACCGCTGCTTTCGTGCGTGAACTCCTGGAAGCCACTGGACACGCCCATGTACCCCCTGAACAGTCTGGAAACTTAAGTACACGAGAGTATGAAGTTTTGCAGTTCGTGGCGGCGGGCATGTCAAACCAGCAAATAGCCGAAGCCCTGATCATAGAGGCCAGCACCGTGAAAGTGCATGTCAGACATATTTGCCAGAAACTCGGTGTACAAAACCGGCTCCAGGCCGCGGCCAGGGCTCGAGAAAACGGTCTGCTCTCACAGAAATCCTGAAAGTTGGGTGTCAGAAGTATCTGGTTTATTTAGTGCATGTTTTGCGGGCTAAGCCCGCAAAACATGCACTAAATAAACCAGACGGACCGCGTAGCGGGCCGATTCCTGACAAGAAGAGAATAATTCACAAGCCCTGATTCGCAAGGAGATAGGCGCAGGCGTTGGGTAAGTTTGGAGCAAGACGCGGGGAAGGCGGCCTGCAAAAGATGCCTCTTCTGGTGGATGTGCCACAGTCGTGGTTGCGCTATGCTAATTTCAGCAAATCTTCTTAGAAACCCAACCGGAGTACCATGTTTTATGACGCAAACCAGTGACCCAATAACCCAACAACATGCAATTGGTCAGTCTACGCGCCGAAATGATGCGCTCGATAAATTGACCGGACGCGCCTGTTATGCAGGGGATCAGGCATACGCCGGGTTACTCCATGCCCGGCTCGTGCTCAGCCCATATGCTCACGCCCGTATCCTGAACATTGATATAGCAGCAGCCCTGGCGCTCCCTGGTGTGGTGGCGGTCTTTACCGCTAAAACACTGGGGATGGCTCATGCCAACGGCCCTTCGCGTTTTCAGGCACCCCTGGCTTACAACGAAGTGTTGTGGTGTGGACACCCTGTAGCGGTCGTTGTTGGAGAAACGGAAGCTGCTGCCGAAGATGGGACGGCTGCCGTTGAGATCGATTATGAGCCGCTCCCGGTTGTTTTAGACCCGGAAGCCGCTCTCCTGCCCGGTGCTAGCCTGGCGCGCACACAGAGCGAAGTCGAAACGTCAGAGAGTGCCGGTGCTGGAGCACACGCCGCCATCTCTGAAGGGGAAGTGGGAGAGATTGAGAAAGAAGATCTCTCCCAGAATGTAAGCGAGAGGGCGCATCTGAAGATGGGCGATATTGCCGCCGGCTTCAGTGAGGCCGAGGTAGTGGTAGAGCGCACCTATCGCACACACGTTGTGCATCAGTCCTACCTGGAAACGCAGTCTATCACCGTGATCACCAGCCCATCGGGTCATCAATTGACCATCTTGCCGAGTTCGCAGGGCCTCCTTGGCGCGCGCTCGGACGTTGCCAGCGCGCTGAATATCCCGCAACGGCAGATTCGCGTAGAGTCGGTGCCCATCGGAGGAGGCTTTGGCGGCAAATTTGGTCTCCACGAGCCGCTGGGCGCTGCCATTGCCTATAAGCTGCGCAAGCCCGTGCGCTTCGTTTACACCCGGCAGGAAGACCTGTTCGCCGGGAATCCTGCGCCGCAAACGGTGATTACCGTCAAACTGGGAGCGAAACGAGATGGCACGCTTGTCGCCTTCCAGGCAAAGGCCATCTTCGACTCAGGGGCCTATGTAGGGGCTTTGCCTGGCCTGGGTGGATTTATTCTTGCCAGTACCTATCGTTGTCCTCATGTTGATATCCGCTGCTATGAGGTGCTGACCAACAAGGTCAGCGTCGGCGGCTATCGTGCGCCCAATGCACCGCCAGTGACCTTTGCCCTGGAGTCAGCCGTCCACGAACTATGCCGGGAACTGGGGATGGACGCGCTTGCCTTCCGCCTTCAGAACGGATTTAAGGAAGGAGATCCGACGATAGATCATCATTCCTGGCCGCGTATTGGTTTACTGGAGTGCATTGAACAGCTCCAGCAACAACCATTATGGACGCAGCGCCTGTCACAGAAAGAAGTTCCGGCTGAACTGAAAGGTTGGAAATGTGGCGTCGGTGTCGCAGTTGGTGGGTGGCCTGGCGGCACAGAGCCCACTGCCGCTGCCTGTCGCATGGAGACCGATGGCAGCTTCACCGTTGTTGTAGGCTCTGTAGATCTGAGCGGGTCCGGCACCTCGTTGGCTCTGATTGCAGCGGAAGGTCTGGGTATCCCTGCCTCCGGAGTGCATGTAACGCATGA
>WNFN01212191.1_pt1 | contig 12051 bp, 13 predicted proteins | sample 5400161 | NCBI WGS metagenome assembly WNFN01 (sample SAMN13153353, study PRJNA577476) | soil metagenome | isolation source: 80 cm saprolite on Douglas fir-dominated hillslope | place: USA:California | collected 2013-09-17
AGGATCGTCGGCGCATCCTTCGGCCCTGCCTCTCGATAGAAGATCCTGACCCCATCGACCGGGACTGTGTGATAAGGTCGTCGTCGATGGGTCGGACGGAACCGTTGTGCTTGCGCGACGCCAGCGGCGCAGGAAAGCGCGGCGGCTGCAATGAGCGCGGTGGAGAGGATATTCATTGGGATCTCCTCAGAAGCATGACACGCTCAGTCCGTCTTTGCGGAGTCGTCTCCCGAATTGCCGCGAGAAGGAATCGAACACATGGTGGTGATGCGCGGTGGCGGCCCGCATGTCCGCATACACGCGCCGTCACCCCAATCCTCCTTAGCATCGAATGTAGGACGATCCTTCCATCCACAATTATGTGCTTTGCATTCTATATCAAGCGATATAAAATCAAGGAGCCACGATTTTAATGCTGTTCGAAAACGTCATCACTAATCCGCTCGGCAAAAGGTCGCCTGTAAACCGTTAACTGGGAGATTTAGCAGTGGGGCTTGAGCAGGAGCTAACGGCATTCCGCGCTGAATTTGAACGCACAGCGCCATCGGGCAGGGCAGCGCTTTACAGCGCCAAGGTTGAGGAGTTGCGTCGGCAGTTTTCGGTGAACGACGTGCTCGCCGTGGGCGATGAGGCGCCTGACTTCACGCTGCCTGATTCGCGAGGGCGGCAGGTTTCGCTTTCCATGGTGCTACGTGCCGGCCCCGCAGTCGTCACCTTCTTTCGAGGTGGCTGGTGTCCGTATTGCAATATTCAACTTCGCGCTTACCAACGCGCGCTGCCGGAGATCGCAGCGCTAGGTGGGCAAATCATCGCGATCTCGCCCCAGCTTCCGGATGGTTCGCTGTCTGTAGCTGAAAAGAACGCGCTGGAGTTCGATGTGCTGAGCGACGTCGGCAACGTCGTCGGGCGTAGCTTCGGTCTGGTCTATGCTCTGCCAGAGGAATTGCGCGCGGCAATGCGGTTGAACGACAAAGCGCTCCCGCGCATCAACGGCGATGACAGCTGGGAGCTACCACTGACGGCGACCTTCGTCATCGCACAGGATCGGCGCGTCGTCCTCGCTTATGTCGATGTCGACTACCGCCTTCGCCTGGCTCCGGAGGACATAGTCGCCACGCTGCGTTCGCTGGCCGCACCAGCTGCCCGTCGCGCATGGCATCAATGCGTCGACCGCTGACCGTTGCTGTCAGCAGGGACCACATCTTGTCGCCGCGAGCTCCGCCTGCCGCCGCGCCCCACAGGCTACGAGTAGCTGCATCATGTCTATTTGTATGGTGCCGAGACTTCCCCGGGCCGCAAAAACGAACGGCGTTTTAGGCTTCGCGGATCGTTGAAGGGCTTCATAGTTCCTGCTCCTACCGCAGCACCATCCCGTATCTAAGGAACGTCTTATACCGGCCTAACGAACATACCTGCGGTCGCTCTGCGACGAGCATCTGACGGAACCCGTGCTTTGCCGACAAAGTAATTCTGCGAGCGCTGTAACGTGGCGCCTATCCATAACGCATTGAATTTGACGATCGACGTCGTCCCAAGCCAGTTTTTAAAGGATACAGACCATGAAAAGCGCCTCTCGTGTTTTGCTTCTCGCTTCCGCCGTCATCATCTCATTGGGGGCAGTGTCCGCTCCCGTTGCGTTCGCGCAAGACAAGATGAGTAAGGAGGGAACGGCCAAGGATGCGATGTCGAAGGACACCATGAAGAAGGACGATGCGATGTCGAAGGACGCCATGAAGAAGGACGACGCGATGTCGAAGGACGCTATGAAGAAGGACGATGCGATGGCGAAGGACGCCATGAAGAAGGATGAGACGAAGAAGTGATCCCATTCGTCGTCCGTCGGCGAGTAGTGTAGACCGCCAGATCCTCACTCGTCGAAGCAGGCTCGTTCGCCGGCCGAACGGGCCTGCTTACTTTTGTCTATCTCCGGCAGGCCAAAGAACGGTCTCCAATCAAATTCGCAACGATATTGGCTATGGTATCATAGCGACAAAGCATTGGCGTCTTTCATCCAATCAATGATCTAAATCCTTGATCAGGCTTAGCAGCGATCAGGGGGGTCAGGGAAGTGAATATTGTAAAATGCTGGCTTATCGCATTGTCGATAATCGGCTTTGAATTGTGCTCCAAAGATGCGTCTGCAGCCGAGAACGGCCAGACGCATGCTAACCTGGGATATCTCGATTTCCTCGCGGGCTTCGAGCCGCCGCCTGGGTTTTATTTCCGCAATGACGCAATCTACGTTCCGTCGGGCACCCTCAACGACAGGAACGGCAGTCCGGTGAAGCTCGGCGGAGTGGCACCGGTAAATTTTCGTTCAGACACTGTCGCCGACATAGCAACCTTCTACTACGTTTCGCCGCTGCGGATTGGAGGAGGTAATTTTGCGACTGCAGTGTTGGTACCATTTAATAATCAAGAAGTCTCTGTCTCCAACCCTTTTACCGGTACTGCTCGCTCGAACGTCACAGGCCTCGGCGATGTCATCATCGTGCCACAGCTAGGAGCCCCCAGAAGAGTTCGATAGGAACCCTGACAGATCGTCCAAGTGTACGCGCTGCATAACCACGATAATCGCGGCGGTTTCTTTGTTGTCCATGCGCGACATTAACGTGTTGGAGACCCATTGATTTAGAGTATTGCGGCGTGCCTCAGATTGCGCGTCTGCCGGCTTCTGCGGATCGTCGATGATAAATAGATTACCGCCCAAGCCCGTGAGCGGCCCCGATACCGATGTGGACTTGCGGAAACCGCGTTTTGTGGTGGTCAATTCGCCGTCAACGCTTCGCAATATCCTCATTTTGCGAAACGCTCGCTTGAACCAGGGCGCTTGGAGCTCTTATCGTTAAGCAGGGCAACACGCGCATCGAGACGATATGCGGAAAATTGTGGTGTTTCGCGACGAACGGGGAGACCAGACGACGCCTGGACTAAAACCCGACACTTTCGTGCTTTCAGCTTCGCGAACGAGATCGCAGGGCCATGCTGGCTTGCACGTTGATGCCGCATAGTGCGGCCATGGCTCCTCGGGAGGGGGGATATGACACTCGCACCAAACGAGACGGCGTCGGTGACTCCGACCCGCGACATCCACGGCACCTGGACGAGGGAAGAGGCCCTGGCGCTCTATGAGGCCCCCTTCAATGATCTGCTGTTTCAGGCACAGACTGTCCACCGCAAACACTTCGATCCCAACAAGGTGCAGCTCAGCCGGCTTCTCAGCATCAAGACCGGCGGTTGTCCTGAGGATTGTGGCTATTGCAGCCAGTCGACCCATCATGATTCCGGCCTAAAGGCTTCCAGGTTGATGGAAGTAGAACGCGTTGTCGCCGAGGCGCCCAAGGCCCGCGACGCTGGTGCGACCCGCTACTGCATGGGCGCCGCATGGCGCAGCCCGAAGGATCGCGACATGGACGCCGTTGTCGCCATGGTAAAGGGCGTCAAGGCCCTCGGCATGGAGACCTGCATGACGCTCGGCATGCTCGACAGCGGGCAGGCCGCACGCTTGGCGGAGGCCGGTCTCGATTATTATAACCACAACATCGATACGTCCGAGCGCTACTACGGCCACATCATTTCGACGCACAGCTTTGCGGACCGCTTGGAGACGCTTGCCAATGTTCGGGAATCCGGCATCAAAGTATGTTGCGGCGGCATCGTCGGCATGGGTGAGGAGGCGATCGACCGCGTCGATATGCTGGTCACGCTGGCCAACCTGCCGGAACATCCGGAGAGCGTGCCGATCAATATGCTGATCCCGATACCTGGAACGCCGCTGGCGAAGATCGAACTAATCGACCCGTTCGCATTTGTGCGCACCATCGCGCTGGCTCGCATCATGATGCCAAAATCCTATGTTCGCCTTTCGGCGGGCCGCACCGCCATGACTGACGAGATGCAGGCCTTGTGCTTGTTCGCCGGCGCCAATTCGATCTTCGTCGGCGACACACTGCTGACGGCGGGCAATCCCGGCGAAGACCAAGATGCGGCGCTGTTCCGCCGTCTTGGCATCGAGGCGGTGGAACTCGGCGCAACGTGAGTGACGCCGCAGCATTGATCTATAGGAAGCGATCCGGACCGGCAGTGCGTCTGCCACTGGCTTGAAGCTCTTTGGTAGCAGTACGAGTATCGCCGACTCGTGCTGTCAGCATGGTTTTGGCCGGGCTGTTTTGATCGCTAATTTCAAATGCGACCGCAGCCTTTCCATTCAGCATGACTGGACTGAGTCGGTGATGTGACGCTCTGTTCATTAGCATCGACGCATCTTTCCGCTCGATAGACGAAAACTATCAGCGCCGCAAAAAAGTATTGGCGCGTCTCTCGATGCGATGATCAAACACTCGCGACGTAAGCGCGCCTGTTCGGTGGCGAACTTGCGATCGAAGGCGGCTACGCAGCACGGACGTTTGGCGACTCATGACAATCAATATGCGCAATTTCGTGTTCATTGCTTTGCAGGCGACTTTCGCGGCGATGATGGCCAGGCCGGCGAACGCGCAATCGCAATCTGACCGATTGGAAGCCCTGATTCGGGCCCAAGCAGTTCAAATCGAGAAACTCACTCGCGAGATGAACGAATTAAGAGTTAGGCAATCCGAAACGTCGCAACAGGCCGAAACAGCGGTACATAGTAGGGAGAAGGCTTCCCGCCGCGCCGAGTCCGCCGCTCAGGCAGTCGCCCCTAGTAGTCCGGTCAAGACTCCGGGCGCGGTAGGTTCCCCGCAAAACCCCGTCTACGTTCTCGCAGGTGACAAGAAGTTATCGTGGAAACTGCCGGGCAGCGATGTCAGCCTGCGAATCGGCGGATACGCCAAACTCGATGCTATCGGCATCACTGGCGGCGACCGGAGTGTCGGATCTTCCGATCTGTTCAATCCCGTCGCGATTCAAACTCGCGGCAATCCAACAGGAACGGCTCCCGGCGACCCGAGTACACGCATTCATGGGAGGCAATCCCGCATTTTTCTGGAAGCAAGCAAAACCGAGACGCCGTTTGGACCGGCCCGCGCCTATATCGAGGCTGATTTCTTCGGTCCGATAGACCTCGGTACCGAAACTGTGTCGAACTCGAATACCTTTCGTTTGCGCCATGCCTACGGTGAGGTTGGTCCGCTGCTTGGAGGCCAAACTTGGTCAACATTCTCTGATCCGACCTCCTATCCGGAAATTCTGGATTTCCAAGGGCCAGGTGCGCAATCGTTTATTCGCCAGGGCCAGGTCAGATACACCGGTAATTTCGGCGGCGGTTTGACCGGCTCGGTCGCGGTAGAAAATCCTGAAAGCAGGATCCGCATTGGAACGGGACCGGTCACTGGAACAGGCACGCCCGGCCTCGCCTCGGGCCTGCAAAGTCTTGGCGTCGGTCCGTTCGCGCGCGATAGCACGCCGGATTTTGTCGCACGGATTCGGTACGAAAGCCCGCAGGTCAATTTTCAGCTCTCTGGCGTTGCTACCCGATCCACCGCGCCTTTGCCAATCGGGAGCGCGCCGGTTGTCGGTGGAAGCGGAAACTTCGGCTTCGGCACATTGGCTGCCGGCCAGATCGCGATTCCATTTTTCAATAAGAAAGACAACTTCCGTTTCCAGGCCGGATATCTCGATGGCGCCTCGCGCTATATCCAGGACGTTGCCGGATCGGCGCCGTCTTTCGCCTACAACGCCACGTTGACGCAATTCGATAGTATCGTGGCCTATGGCGGTTTCGGCGCGTTTCAGCACTGGTGGACCGACGCGCTCCGTACCAATCTCACCTACAGCATCGTCCGCATCAACAATCCAGTGTTCTCCGGAGGCGCTGTGGTTCGCGAAACGCAATATGCGACTATCAATCTGCGCGAAAAGGCAATCAGACGCGCGTGCAGTCGTCTCTCATCTACCGATTCTAGTACCGCGCCGCCGGGTCGTGTCCCAGTCCGATCGCGACAAATCGTGCCGCCGACTACGGGGCATTTGTGTAAGGTTTCGAACCAGCGAAGCCACGTGGGCAAGGCGATCTATAAGCCGAAAAAGCCTGATTTTGGAGGATTAAACCTTGCCATCTCAGTCATCGCATTGACGGGTCTGCTTCCATGAAAAATAAAGGTTACTGCCGATAGATACAAAACCTCGTCTCACCCGTCAGTTCGTACAATGAATGGGATCCGCTGGAAGAAGTCATCGTTGGACGTTTGGAAGGCTCGGTCATTCCGCCCGCTACCACCGGTGCGCGGAATCGGTATAGGCGTTACACGGCGATCTCATCGCCATCCGCGCCCGGCGAACGATCGACGGCAAATGAAATTGTCGGCCATTGCTCCATTCGAGTCGAGCAGCGTGCCCACGACGCCGCGACGCGAGGATCGGCGAGTAGAGTAGACCGCCCGATCCTCGCTCGTCGCAGCAGGCTCGTTCGCCATCCGAACGGGCCTGCTTACTTTTGTCCGGCTAACAGATCCCGGCAGGGAATCTGCGCCAAGAACGCGTCAACTGCCGCAATAGGCGTTTTTCCACCGAATTTCGCGCAATAGCTGGACCGGCATAAATGATCATAGTCCAACTAACTTGAAACTCTTCGGCGCCGTTCGGTCGGCCAATTGGCGACTGAACAGTTAGTATAGCCCTCTTCGTACGATACACGGCGCGCAGTCCTCCGAAACAGTGTCAACGTTCTCCTCTACGCAAAAGTCAAACCAAAGAGCTCTCCAACTGTCACGCAGTATTCCAACATGGCTCGACCAAGAATGTTGCGGAGCTGCGGTTAACGCAAAGGCGTATTCCGATAGAAAGGGGCCTGGCTCACGCGTTCTCCTCCGGCATGTCTTGCCCGGTGATTAAGCGGGTTCCGCTGCTGAAGGTCAGATAAGCCCAGATCCAAGCGATGATCACCGATACGCGATTGCGCATGGTCGCTAAAAATAACACGTGGACCATTCCCCAGAGCCACCACGCGGGCGCGCCCCACAGACGTACTCGGCCAAAGTCTGCCACCGCCGCCTTGCGCCCGATTGTCGCGAGACTACCCCTGTGATGATAAGCGAAAGGCGCCGGCTCTCCTCGTGCCTCCAGCCTCGCATGGATCATGCGGGCAACATATCGACCGCCCTGTTGCGCCGCAGGGGCCAGCCCAGGTATTGAGCCTCCGTTCCAACCCGATGATGCCGCCGCATCGCCGATCACAAAGATATTGTCATGGTTTGCTACGCGCAGATGAGCATCGACCGGCGTACGGCCGGCATGATCGGGTTCGATTCCCAGCCAACGCGCGGTTGGCGAGGCCACCACGCCGGCAGCCCACAGCACCGTCTTCGCTCGCAAGCGCTGGTCATTTATCGTGACACCCTCAACGTCGATCTCCTGAACCCGGCTGTTGACCCGAACGGTCACTCCCAGCCGTTCCAGCGAGCGTTGCGCACGCGCAGAAAGGCCGTCCTGAAATGCAGGCAAAATGCGCGGGCCGGATTGCACCAAGAAAATCCGCGCCGCCGCCGGATTTATCCTGCGGAACTCCTCCTGGAGGCCGAAGTGGGCCAGCTCCGCAATCGCACCGGCCAATTCGACTCCGGTTGGGCCACCGCCGACGATGACGAACGTCAGCCACGCATCGCGCTCAGCGCCGTCTGACTCATTCTCCGCATTCTCGAATGCTGACAGCAACTTGGCGCGTATCGCCGTCGCGTCGTTGATGCGCTTGAGCCCTGGGGCAAATCTCGACCAATCATCGCGTCCGAAATAGCTATGGGATGCGCCGGTCGCTAGCACAAGAATATCAAAAGGTAAAACATCGTCGCCCATATGCACTGTTTGCTGCTTGATATCGATGTCGGTAACCGTCTTCATGATTACTCGAACGTTCGGATCGTCTCGAAACTGGCTACGGATCGGCGAAGCAATATCGGCGGGTGAAAGGCCTGCGGTCGCGACCTGATAGAGCAATGGCTGGAACAGATGATGATTATGCCGGTCGATAAGCGTCAGATGGGCCGGCAGGTGTCGCAGCTTCGCCGCACAGGCGACGTCGAATGACCAGCGTCCGGCACCCAGCATGCCAATCTGCGCAAGAAGCAGGATCATCCAGAAACCATCGAACTCGCCGATCATCATCTGCATGCCGACCGTCGCGAGGACAAGGGTCTTGTTGGCGATGGGTGTTCCGAGGCCAAGAGCCAGCATTAGCCCGCCCGGTATTGCGACAGGAGGAGGCAGCAGGTGGTGTGCAGTCGTAACAGGAAATATCGCGGCTGGTGCGGGCAGCCATAGCAGTGTCGAGCCGAGCCATAGTCTTAGGATCAGCTGAAAGACGGGGCCGACGTGCTTCGTGAACTGCTCGGTAGCGCGAATGATGTGGGGGAAAACAGGAACCGCGCTGTCGCTTAGACCCGGCGTGATCAACCCATCGATCGAAATCGCACGTGCGCCGAACATTGCATAACCGGCCAGAATTGCTCCCAAGAAAAGATTTGCGTCGTGCATCTGATAACTCGGGTGTGCGACAAGCGCGAGGATCGCCATCGGTAGCGCCGCCGCACGCGTGAGCAATCCAAGCGCGAACAGGATGGGACAGATGAACTCGATCCCAACTCCAAGCAACTCCGCGTGCTGAGGGTTCAGCCAGCTTACTGCATATTTATCGCCAGCGAGATCCGGCGCGTCGTGCCAGCTCATCGCCTGGACCATCGCTGAATGCAGAAAAAACTGTGCGATGCTGAGCCTTATGCCAAGGTCGACGAAGGGGTGGTAGATGCGCTTATAGCTGCGATAAGCCGCGAACCAGATCCGCAAAGAGATGCTTGCTCGGGCGCGTGTCGCAACTGAGAAATGGGAAGGCATGCTATGCTCCTGAACAATGCGTCGTGCGGCATAGCCATCATCACTGTGGTTGTCGACATCACCGGTTTGATTTGACGCGTTTGTGTTTGTGCCGTGCATCTCGGGCCCAAAGAAATGGTCTCCGATCAAATTCGTATAGATATTGGCTATGCGACCATAGCGACAAAGCATTGGCGTCTTTCACCCAACGAATGATTTAAATGCCCGATTGATCCACGCAGTGATCAACCGGTCCGGGGGGCCAGGCGACCAGGTTTGGCTATGAGTTTCTCTTCCGCTGACGCATGCTGGCAAGGGATAATAGACGCCGCGACTCGACATTGATTGATCGCGATTTTTTCGAACTGCGAGGAGCTAATTTACCGCAAGATGAGCTCTTACTGGCAAAGCATCGTCGTTCGCCATTCTGTCCTCATCGCTTCATGGACGAGAGCGCCGACGATATGAGATTGCGGTTTGTCGCGGACCGTCACCAAGTGAATATTCCGCCAATATTCTGGATCGACGAGCGGGCGCGCGATGATGCCGTCGTGTATTATTGAATGCCTGGGCAAGAACCCGAAGCCGAAACCGCTTGCTACCATCCCAAGTACCCAGTCGTCTCGATCGCTCTTGTAGACGGCTTCGCACCTTGGGCTGTCTGCGTCGGAAACCTTGTCGAACATGTCGCAGGCGTCGATCATATCGCCAAATTCACAGAAAGCCCGTTGGACGTACTGTTCCCCGGCCAGATCGCAAATCCTGATGGAGTGTTGTTTCGACAATCTGTGCCCTTTGGGTAAGATGATCATCATCTGCTCCTTAAAAAGGGGCAGGTAGTTTAGCCTGGGATCCGGTTCCCGGTGGTGGGGCCGGCAATATATGGCAGCCTCAATCTGTAAATTAATCAGCTTTTCCTCAAGCATCTGGGCTTCTCCATCCTTGAGCTGCATCCGAACTTCAGGGTGACTCGTCCGGAACCGGCTCAGCATTTGGAGGAGCAGCTTCGGCGCGATCGTGCACATGATGGCAAGATTCAGTTCTTTCGGTGCCTTCGCCGAATATTCCTTGGCGATCCGCTTTGTCGTAGATGCTGTGCGCCAAAATTCCTCAAGATAGGGGCGAACGAGCTTGCCTAGATCGGTTAGCTCGATGCTGGACCTCTTTCGCTCGAATAGATAACCGTCGAACTCTTTCTCGAGCAGCTGTATCGCGCGCGTCAGCGACGGTTGTGCGACATTGCACCTTTTGGCCGCACGCGTGAAATTGAGATCGTTGCATACCGCCAGGAAATAGCGAGCTTGATGAAGCTCCATGTTGCCTCCGTCGATCTCGGAAAACGCGGGACACGGAGTCAGATATCTGGTCCGCCTCGCGAGCCCGTTGCGGGGTCGTTGGCATTTTAAGGCAATCGATCTAGAATGCAAGCCGCAGCGTACGAGAGCCGCGCCAGATCGCATCTCCCCGATAGCCGCGAACCAACAAGTTGGATTCTCGCGTTCTAGTCTTCACCGCTTTGTGAGCGTGTCTCTGGAAACAAAATGACCAAGCTTTACGAATGAGATTGGTGAACATGCCGGGGTACCGCGTGACGAATCTCCCGCGGGCAGCGGAGCAGCAGGAGCCTTCCGTGAACCATTCGATTTACAGTGCGGACAGCATGACCCACCTGAAGATTGTCGTGGTTGCCTTGATCGCAGGGATCGACGTGGTGAGCGTCGGAATCTCAGCCCATCTCAGTGCTGACGATGGAGACGCGCGAACGGCGCGCGTGATCAAGGCCGGCGACGTTGGGACGATCACGAGTTCGAGCGCAACCTCGTCCGCTAATCATTCAGGGAGCTCTCGCGGCTCGTTATCGCTCCCGAAGGGTGCTGCGTAAAACCGGGCTCGCGGGACCCGACGGCACTGATGCCATGCGGTTGAACACGTCGGACGTCCAACGGTTCGTCACGTCGGAGTGATCTTGTAACAACAATGCTTGCCGGCGCGAACTTATGTCATCAGCGCAATCAAGCGCTTTACATCAAGGAGCGGATCTATGTCGCGTAAACTGACTATTACAATTGCTATTGTCTCTTCGTTGATGGCAGTCGCCTCATCCGCAGTGGCCGGACAGACCATTTCCGACAGAAACTATTGGCCGAGCGAGGTTGCCGCGAACAGATCGGCGCCGAAAGCCGCGTTTGCTGGGCCATTGTCCGCATTCGCCTTCGACAATTCTGGGCCGCAGGCGGTGGACGTCGCAAAAAGCAGCGAAGCTAATGGACCATACCAGGGTGGGCCTCATCCCAGGTAAAATTGTCAGTCGATGAAACGCCTGCACGAACAGGCGCCGAAATGATCACCGGGAGCGAATTTAGAATGAATGTAAGGCAGCTTCGCATCCCCGGTCGGTCGACTACCGTTGCCGCCGCTGTGGCAGGCGTGGTGTCGCTGGCAATCGGCGCCCACGCTGCACTGAACCTGCGGGCGCTGGATGCCGCCAAGGCCGTCGCAACCGTGCAGGGCAGTGACGCCGCGAAGAAAGCCTCAAAGATCGCATTGGTGGTCGGCAACGGTCATTATCCTGATGCCGACGCGCCGCTGACTCAACCGATCAACGACGCGCGGGCCCTGACGGCGGCGCTGCAGCGCAACGGCTTCGACGTCGATGTCGTGGAAGACGCCAGCAAGGACGACATGAGCCGCGCGATCGCTCGCCTGAAATCGAAGATCAAGCCGGATTCTGTGGTGATGCTGTTCTTCGGCGGCTACGGCATTCAGGCCGGCCGCGAGAGCTACATGATCCCGGTCGATGCGGCGATCTGGAAGGAAGCCGACGTGCGCCGCGACGGGGTCAGCGTTGAATCGGTGCTCGATATGATGAAGGAGCAGGGCGACCGCGCCGAGCTCGTCGTCATCGACGCCTCGCGGCGCAATCCGTACGAGCGCCGGTTCCGAACATTTTGCCGCGGTCTGGCGCCGATCAATGCGCCTGACAACGCGCTGATACTGACCTCGGCCACGCCGGGCAAGGTCGCCGACGATTCCAAAGGCCAGTACAGCGTGCTGATGGCCGAACTGCTGAGTAACCTCGACGCGCAAGCCGCCGCGGGTGCGGAGACCGTCTTCAACAAGACCCGCGTGGCGATCTCGCGCGCCTCCGACGGCGAGCAGGTGCCGGCGGTGTCGTCGTCGCTGTCTACGGACGTTCAGTTGGTGACAGGCGGCCACGAAAAGTGACTGCAACTGGCGAAGCCTACGATGTCGGCGATCGCCTTGACC
>WNFN01182807.1_pt2 | contig 12047 bp, 11 predicted proteins | sample 5400161 | NCBI WGS metagenome assembly WNFN01 (sample SAMN13153353, study PRJNA577476) | soil metagenome | isolation source: 80 cm saprolite on Douglas fir-dominated hillslope | place: USA:California | collected 2013-09-17
CCCCATCACGCAAATCGCATGCCTCCGCCTTGCTGCTGTCACAGAGTGCAAATCGCTCCAAGCCAATAAAGATCATGGAATTACGGTCGCATCGCGCGAAGTTTCCACAAGGTTTTCCACAGTTTCTGTGGACGGATTTGGAGCGCTCTTCTCGAGACAAAACGCGCCTCGTCGGCGCCTCCACGGAGCGGAAGTCCGTCTCTCCGACATAAGCGATGATCCAGAAGCCGCGTCTCTTCACTCCCGGCCCCACGCCCCTCCATCCCGCCGTGCAGGAGGCGATGGCCCGGCCCATACCCCACCACCGGACGGACGAGTTCCGCAAGGTCTTCGCCGAATCCATCACGGGTCTGAAGGCGTTCTTGAAGACGACCGACGACGTGCTGATCCTCGCCTGCGCGGGTACGGGCGGGATGGAAGCGGCCCTCGTGAACGTGCTCTCACCGGGCGACACGATGCTGGCCCTGGTCGCGGGCTCGTTCGGCGAGCGCTGGTCGGCGTTGGGGCGGGCCTACGGAATGAACGTGAAGGAGCTCCGCGCGAAGTGGGGCGAGGCGGTGGCGCCGGAAGAGGTGGGGCGCGCACTCGAGGCCGATCCCGCCATTCGCGCCGTCTTCGTCCAGCTGAGCGAGTCCTCGACGGGCGCGGCCCACGACGTGAAGGCGCTCGCGCGCCTTACGCGCGAGCGCAAGGACACGCTGCTCGTCGTGGACGCGATCTCCGGCGCGGGCGCCCTGCCCCTGGAGACCGAGGCCTGGGGCGTGGACGTGGCTGTGGTCGGCAGCCAGAAGGCGCTCGCCCTCCCCCCCGGCCTCGCGTTCGTTTCCGTAGGCGCGCGCGCCTGGACGCGCATCGAGAGCGCCCGCGCCGCCCGCTTCGCGGGCGGGGAATCGGCCTTCACCCCCGCCATCTCGAACGTGGTCGCGTTGCGCGCGGGCCTGGCCGCGGTGGAAGCGATGGGGGGAGTCGACGCGCTCGTCCACAATGCGCAGACGCTGGCCGCGGCCACCCGCAAGGCCGCGGAGGCCCTGGGCCTGCCGCTGGTCGCGCCGCGCGATCACGGGGACGCGCTCACCGCGCTCTATCCTCCCGCCGGCATCGAGTCGGCCGCGATCGTGAAGGGCCTCAAGTCCGAGTTCGGTTCCACCGTCGCGGGTGGACAAGGCGAGCTGAAGGGCAAGATCCTCCGCATCGCCCACCTCGGGTATTACGATGCGACCGACATCCTCGGCCTCATCGCGACGCTGGAGATCGTGCTGCGCCGGGTCGGGCATCGTTTCGAGGTCGGACGCGGCGTCGCCGCGGCGGAGGAGGAATACCTCCGCCGCGTCACGCGCTAGGAGACGACCCTTGTCCTACAAGCTCCTCGTCCTCGAGGGCATCACCGAGCGCGGCCTGCAGCTCCTGAAGGCGGAAGGCTGGCAGATCGATCAGCACAAGGCGATGGCGCCGGCGGAGCTGGCGCGCATCGTCGGCGCCTACGACGCGATGACCATCCGCAGCGGCAGCCAGATCACGGCCGAAGTGCTCGAAGCGGGCAAGAGCCTCAAAGTGGTCGGGCGCCCCGGGGTCGGCGTCGACAACGTGGACCTCGCGGCGGCGACGCGGCTCGGCATCATGGTGATGAACTCGCCGATCGGCAACCTCGTGTCCACCGCGGAGCTGACCCTCGCCCTGCTCTTCGCGGTGGCGCGCAACGTCGCCCAGGCCGACGCCGCGATGAAGGCGGAACGTTGGGAGCGCAAGGCGTTCCCCGGCGTCGAGCTCTCCGGCAAGCGATTGGGCGTGGTCGGCTTCGGGCGCATCGGGCGGGAGGTGGCGGCGCGGGCCCGGGCCCTGGGCATGGAGATCGCAGCCTTCGATCCCTTCGTGGCGCCCGTGGTGGCGGAGGCGCAGCACGTGCCCATGTTGACCCTCGACGAGCTGATGGAGACCTCGGACTTCATCACCCTGCACACCACGCTCACGCGGGAGAGCCGGCACCTCATAGGCAAGCAGGCGCTGGCGCACATCAAGCGCGGCGCCCGCATCGTCAACGCCGCCCGCGGCGAGCTGATCGACGAGGAGGCCCTGCTGGCCGCCCTCGACGACGGCCGCGTGGCCGCCGCCGGCCTCGACGTCCACGCGCAGGAGCCGCCGCTGGACTGGCGGCTGGCCAAGCATCCGCGCGTGGTGGCCACGCCGCACGTGGGCGCGCAGACGGTGGAAGCGCAGGAGCGCGTGGGCACCGACATCGCGATCCAGGGGCGCGACTTCCTCAAGGGCGGGATCATCCAGCACGCCGTCAATTTCTTCTCGCTCACCGGGGACGTCTACGATCAGGTGAAGCCGGCCATGGACCTGGCCCAGCGCCTGGGCGCCTTCCTGGCCCAGGCCTGCCCGGGCACGCCGGAGCGCATCGAGGTCGGACTCTACGGCGATCTTCGCGAGATCGACTCCAACCCGATCCAGGCCGCCGCGGTGTGCGGCGTGATGCGCTGCGCCTTCCCCGAGAACGTCACGCTCGTGAACGCGCGCGCGCTGGCCACCGAGAAGGGGATCGACGTGGTGGAGTCGACCTCTTCGGCGAAGGTCGCGTTCTCGAACCTGATGGCCATCCGGCTCAAAACCTCCGAGCGTGACTACTCGGTGGCGGGAACGCTCTTCGGGCGCAACCACCTGCGCCTCGTCGACGTGGACGGCGTCGAAGTCGACGCGATCCCGCAGGGGCACCTGCTGCTGGTCAAGAACGACGACACGCCCGGCGTAGTCGGCCATCTGGGCCAGGCCCTGGGCCGGCGCAACATCAACATCGCGAGGATGACCGTCGGCCGGAAGCCGGGCAGCGGCCGCGCGGTGATGCTGATCGAGGTCGACAACGAAGTGCCGCCCGACGTGCTGGCCGAGGTGACGACCGTCCCCGGCGTGCGCGAAGCGCGCGCCCTGAAACTGGGCTGATCCTCGTGCCCATCGGCTTCGACCTGGGTGGCACCAAACTGCTCATGGTCGCGGATGGACCCAGGGGCCGTGTCGTTCACCGTTTGCTCACGGGGATCGCCTTCGATGGCCGCGCGCTCAGCGCGGCCGTCGAGAGCTTCCTGGATACGCACCGCGACGCCGCCTCCGCGGTCGGCGTCGCGATTCCTGGCCTCGTCGGCCCCGGTCCATACGTGCAGGCCTGCGACGTCCTGCCCGGCCTCGTGGGCTGGCGGCCGCCGGCGACGCTGTTGGCGACCCGCTTCGCGATGATCAACGACGCCGCGGCCGCCCTGGCCGAGGAATGCCACGACGAGCCGGCCGATGTCACGGCGGCGGTGGTGATGGCGGGCACCGGGATCGGCGCGGCCATGCGCGTTCACGGCCGGCCCTTCGACGGTGCGAACGGGTGGGCGGGCGAGCTCGGCAGCATCCCGCTCGCCGCGGGGCCGGACGGCGTCCGCACGCTGGACCAGCTCGCGTCGGGCCAGGCCCTGGTCGCGCGCCTCGGCGGGGACGGCGCGATCCTGCGCGCGCGTGTCGAAGAGGGAGACGACGTCGCACGGCGCGCCGTGCAGGAGGCGGGCACCGCGCTCGGCCTGGGCCTGGCCACGCTCATCGACCTCATCAATCCCGCGCTGGTGTCCGTCGGCGGGGGACTGGTGGACCTGCCCGCCTACCTCGACGCGGCGCTCGCCAGCGCCGAGCGCCAGGCCCTGCCGGACCTCTGGCAGGCGTGTCGCGTGCGGAAGGTGCGTGCGGGAGAGCTGGTGGCCGCGCTGGGCGCGGCGCGCGTCGCGTCTTCCTGAGGACTAGGCGGTGCTCAGCGGACCGGCCCGGGCCTGTCTCTGATCGAGCACGTGACCCTCGGCCTTCCCCCGGCCGTAGAGCAGACGGCGCTGCTCGGCGGAGATCCGCGTGCTGAAGATGATGTCCCACAGCCCGTTGGTGAGGCCGTAGCCTACGTCGCCGCCCTTCGGGCTGTGATGGTACAGGTGATGCCGCTTGATGTAGCGGAACCAGAGGGGGAAGAGAGCGGCCAGGGCGGCGAGCGCGATCGAGAAGGGAAGCGTGTCCATGATCCGGCCGTTGATGTGCTCGCCGTCCCAGGGCCGGGCGTGATGCTCCCAGTGCAACGGGTCGAAACGCTTGTGGAGGAAGTGCTGCACGACGCCCGGACCGTCGGCGAAACGGCCGTGAAGGATGTAGCGGTGGACGAAGTATTCGAGCAGGGTCCAGGCCGCGACGCCTCCCGCGAAGAACGCGGCCGCCGCCAGGCGGTGCGGCGTGCGCAGCGCCCAGGCCAGAAGGGTCACCGAATAGGCCGTGTAAAGCACGGTCGCCGGATAGAGCCGGCTGCGCGCCTTGGCCGCCTCGCGGGGCCAGAGTTCGTACCCGGCGATCCCGCCGGGCCGATTCGAAGGTGTCATGTCGTCTCCTGATGCGCCTTGCGGCGGCACGTCTCCCCCCTCACGAACGAACGGCCTCGAGGTACGCGACGGCGAGCTGTTTGGCACTGTCGACCGGCTCCGGGCTCTTGCTGGCTTTGCAGAAGAGCAGGGCGCCTTCGAGCAGGGAAAGGATGGCCTGGGCCGCGACCTGCGGCTGGAAGTCCTCGCGGAAGTATCCCGACTGGCGCCAGCGCTCGAAGAAGGCGGCCAGCTCGGTCGTCCAGGCGTGCAGGTGCTGCGCCACCTTCTGCCGGATCGTTTCGTTTCCGTCCGCCGTCTCCTGGGCGAGGTTGCCGAAGAAGCATCCGCCCGAGCACTGGCTCTGACGCATGAGCCCGGCCGCCTCTTCGAAGATCCGCTGGATGGCGCCGACGGGGTCGTAGGAGTGTCGCGCCAATTGCGCGATGTGCTCGTTCATGCCGGCCGCAGCGTGGTCCAGCACGGCCAGCTCGAGCGACTCCTTGGTCGGATAGTAGTGGAACAGGTTGGCCTTCTTCATGCCCGCCGCGGCCGCGACGCAATCCATGCTCACCGCATTCAGCCCACCCATGTAGAAGAGCTTGTGAGCGGCGTCCAGGATGCGTTGGCGGGCTTCGAGGTTTGCAGTGCGGGGCATGACTTGACCAACCGGATGGTAAATCTATGTCGCCGGTCCACGTCCTGTCAACGGGAGGGTTTAGGAGGGCGGCGGCATCGACGACGGGGTAATATCCAGAGTTTGAGCGGCCCCGCACCCGCGCCGCCGAGGACCCACCAATGCCTCTGAATCCGCCATCGGGCGAGAAGATCTCGATCACCCGCGGAACGCTCTCCGTCCCGTCCCATCCTATCGTTCCGTACGTCGAGGGCGACGGCACCGGCCGCGATATCTGGCGCGCGTCGCAGCGCGTCTTCGACGCAGCGGTGGAGAAGGCGTTCGGCGGGAACCGGAAGATCGCCTGGCTGGAGGTGCTGGCGGGAGAGAAGGCGTTCAATCAGACGAAGGAGTGGCTTCCGGCGGAGACGCTCGACGCGTTCCGCACGTACCTCGTCGGCATCAAGGGTCCCTTGACCACGCCGATCGGCGGCGGCATCCGCTCGCTCAACGTCGCGCTGCGCCAGGAGCTCGATCTCTACGTCTGCCTGCGCCCGGTGCGGTACTTCAAGGGCGTCCCCAGCCCGGTCAAGCGGCCGGAGGACGTCGACATGGTGATCTTCCGCGAGAACACGGAGGACATCTACGCGGGGATCGAATGGGCGGCGGGGACGCCGGAAGCGCAGAAGGTCATCGCCTGGCTGCAGACGGAGATGAAGGTCAAGAAGATCCGCTTCCCGGAGACGAGCGGCATCGGCATCAAGCCGATCTCACGCGAAGGGACGGAGCGTCTGGTGCGCGCGGCCGTCCGTTACGCCCTCGACTTCAAGCGCAAGAGCCTGACCCTCGTGCACAAGGGCAACATCATGAAGTTCACGGAGGGCGCGTTCCGCGACTGGGGCTACGCCCTGGCCACCCGCGAGTTCCGCGCCGAGGTCGTGACCGAGCGCGAGAGCTGGATCCTCGCCAACAAGGAGAAGGACGCCTCGGTGAGCGTCGAGGCCAACGCGCGCGCCATCGAGCCCGGCTACGACCTCATGACCGACGATCAGAAGGGGAAGGCGCGCAAGGAGGTCGAGACCGCGCTCGCCCTCCTGCCCACGCACGGCGACGGAAAGTGGAAGTCGAAGGTCCTCGTGCGCGACGCCATCGCGGACATCGTCCTGCAGCAGGTGCTCACGCGGCCGAAGGACTTCGAAGTGATCGCGACGCCCAACCTCAACGGCGACTACCTCTCGGATGCGCTGGCCGCGCAGGTGGGCGGGATCGGCATCGCGCCCGGCGGCAACATCAACTACACGACCGGACACGCGATCTTCGAGGCGACGCACGGCACGGCGCCGAAGTACGCGGACCTCGACAAGGTCAATCCCGGATCGGTCATCCTCTCCGGCGGGATGATGCTGCGCTACCTCGGCTGGGGGGAGGCCGCCGACCGCATCGAGTCCGCGCTCGAGAAGACGATCGGCCAGAAGCGCGTGACCTACGACTTCGAGCGCCAGATGGAAGGGGCGCGCGTCCTGAAGACGTCCGAGTTCGCGTCCGCGATCATCGAGAACCTCTGATCGGGATGGGACGTCGGATCCCCGGGTGGGTGGCGGTCGGCGCCTTCGCCTTCCTCCTTCGCCTGGGCTACCTGGTCCTGGTCGACGAGCCGCTCCTCTTCCGGCATCAGTACCACTACTTCCGCGGCGGGCTCCTGCTCGCGGAGAACCCGCATCCCTGGTCCTTCATCGTCCACAGCGACGAGTGGCGGATGTGGGACGGGATGTGGACGCTGGCTCCAGGCTACTTCTGGTTCCTGGCCGCGGGCTTCCGCCTGGGCGGCTTCCATCTCTTTCCCATCCAGGTGGCGCAGTGCGCGCTGGAGGCGGGCACGGCCGTGCTCGTCGCGCTCCTGGCCCGCCGCGCGGCCACGCCGCGGCTCGGCCTCCTGGCCGGATTCGTGTACGCGCTGTATTGGCCTTCCGTCGAGCAGCCCAGCCGCACCATGACGGAGAACCTGCACACGTTCCTGCTCGTGGCCGCCTTCGCCGCCGTGATCGGCCTGGTGCTCCGCGAGGGGACAAACGGCGCCGCGGAGGAGTCGCCCCGGAAGTCCGCCGGGCGCGGCCTGCGCGCGGGAGTGCTGTTCGGCCTGTCCGCCCTCGCGCGCGCGGTCGGGATGGCCTTCCTTCCCCTCACGCTCGTCTGGCTCGTGTTCGAGAAGGGGCCGCGGCGCCGTTGGGCGGCCGCCGCGGGTGTGGTCGCGGGCCTGGGCCTCGTGATCGCGCCCTGGGTCGCGCGCAACTGGTGGGTGATCGGCGATCCCTCGCCGATCGAGAGCGTTTCGCTCGCGAACCTCTGGGAGGACAACGCGTTCGCACGCGACGCGCGTTTCGAGCGGCAGCATCACTACCTCCTGGAGGCGCAGGATGCGCGCGAGCGCGAGGCCCTCGTCTGGCGCTTCGTCCTGCGCGGTCTCCGCGAGCGCGGCCACGACTATCCGGCGAAGGTCTGGGGAAACGTGCGCCACTTCCTGCGCCCGGACGGCTTGTGGCTCCTCCTCGGCGCCGAGCAGCCCTGGCCGGCCTGGCAGCACGCCACGCGCGTCGTCTTCGACGACGGCATCGTCTTCCTGACCCTCCCCCTGTTCGTCGCCTTCCTCGCCGGCGGGCGGCCGCCGCCGCTGCGGCGCTTCTTCCTCCTCTGGACGGCCTACTACCTCCTGATGATCCTCGTCTTCTTCCACAGCGAGATCCGGTACCGCAGCCCCCTCATGCCGTTCGTGATCGCGGGGGCGGCGGGAGGGCTGGCCGTGGTGCGCGCGCCGGGTGCGCGCGCGGCCCGGCTCGGGCTCCTCCTGGGCGGCCTCGTCTCCGTGCTCTGCGTCATGCCCTATGCCGGCCGCGGGTGGCGGGCGCTGGAAGCGCGGTGGCGACTTCGTGCCGGCGCGGCCGCGCTCGCGCGCGGAGACGTGGGAGGACTTCAGGCCGCGCTGGCGCGCGCGGTGGAGGCGGCCCCGACCTCGTCCCGGCCCTGGTTCACGGCCGGGCGGTGGCTGGCCGCTTCCGGCCGCAGCGCGGAGGCGCTGGAGGCCTACACGCGCGGAGAGCCCCTCGTCGAGTACAAGTGGATCCCGCGCACGGTGTTCCCGCGCCTGCTCGCGGACGTGGGCCGTACCGAGGAGGCGGCGCGCGCGACCGCCGACGCCAACGCCGCGTCGTTCGACGGCGATCCCTGGCTCCTTCTGGAGACGGCCTGGCGTGAGCTGCCGCCGCCGCGGGGGACGGTGATCGAGCTGAGCCGAGGGGACTATGGCGCCGTCCGCGATTTTCTCTATCCTCTGGAGGGGCGCCGCTGGACGCGGCACCGGGCTGAGCTGCGCCTCGTCCCTCCTCCCGCGCGGGCGTACGAAATCACGCTGGAGATGGCGTCGCCGCCACCGGCGCCGCGGGCGGATCCGACCGTGACCGTGCGCGTGCGCGGGGGCGCGGAGGCCCGCTTTACGCTGACGTCCGAGATGCGCCCGTATCGATTCGTGACTCCCGCGCCGCCCGATGGCGTGGTCCGGGTCGAGATCGAGTCGCCCACGTGGAATCGCGCGAGCGAAACCGCGGAACAGGGAGTGCAGGTGTCCCGCATGACCGTGGTCCCGGCCGGAGGGTAGAATCGGAGCTGATCATGAACAGAAAAGTCACGGTGGTGGGCGCGGGAAACGTGGGGGCCACCCTGGCCCAGAGGCTGGCCGACGAGGAGCTGGCCGACGTCGTGCTCATCGACATCGTCGAGGGCATGCCGCAAGGCAAGGGCCTCGACATCATGGAAGCGGCGCCCGTCGAAGGCTCGGACGCCCGCGTCGTCGGCACCAACGACTACAAGGACACCGCCGGCTCCGACGTGGTGGTGATCACGGCCGGCATCGCCCGCAAGCCGGGCATGAGCCGCGACGACCTGCTCAACACGAACTACAAGATCGTCAAGGAGTGCACGGAGCAGACGCTCAAGCACTCGCCGAACACAGTCCTGATGGTGGTCAGCAACCCCCTCGACGCGATGTGCCAGGTGGCCTACAAGGTCTCCGGCCTGCCCAAGCACCGCGTGTTCGGGATGGCGGGCGTGCTCGACAGCGCGCGCATGCGGACGTTCATCGCCATGGAGCTGGGCGTCTCCGTCGAGAACACCCACGCGTTCGTGCTCGGCGGCCATGGGGACACCATGGTGCCGTTGCCGCGTTACTCGACCGTGTCGGGCATCCCGATCACGGAGCTGATGTCCCCCGAGCGCGTGGACGCGATCGTCAAGCGCACGGCCAGCGGGGGCGCCGAGATCGTCGCCCTGCTCAAGACGGGATCGGCGTACTACGCGCCGTCTTCCTCGACCGCGGAGATGGTGGACGCCGTCCTCAAGGACAAGCACAAGATCCTGCCCTGCTGCTGCTACCTGGAGGGCGAGTTCGGCATCCAGGGGCTCTACGTGGGCGTGCCCGCCCAGCTCGGCGCCAAGGGCATCGAGAAGATCTGGGACATCAAGCTCACCGACTCCGAGCGCGCCGCCCTGCACAAGTCGGCGGCGGCCGTGAAGGAGCTGGTGGACGTCCTGAAACTCTGAGGCTTTGCTCGGGAGGGCCAGTATGAAGTTCCTGCTCGCGATCCTTGTCGTGCTCCTGGTCATTGGGGGCGCGGCCGCCTTCGTGGTGAAGACGGGCCGCCTGCCGATCGCAGCGACGACGCCGCCCGATTTCGTGGACCGCGTGGCCGTGACGGCCAAGTTCAAGGCGGTCGTGCGGGGCGCCGCCGGGCTGCAGGTGACGGTGCCGGCGGATGCCGCATCCGTGAGCCGGGGCCGAGAGCACTACGTCGAGAACTGCCTGCCCTGCCACGGCGCTCCCGGGGTCAAGCCGGCGGAGTTCGCCGAGGGCATGAACCCGAAGCCACCGGACATCGACGGGTCCTTGCAGAACTACAACGACGCCCAGCTCTTCTGGGTGATCAAGAACGGCATCCGCGCCACCGGCATGCCTGGGTTCGGCGTGAACCACAAGGACGAGGAGATCGCGGCCATCGCCGCCTTCGTCCGCCACACGCCGCGCTTGACCCCGGAGGAGCGCAAGGATCTGGCGGCGGCGGCCTCTCACGAGGACCACCACCACGAGGGCGAAGGTGAGCACGCCCCCGAAGAGCACGGAGCCGAGCCGCACCACCACCACTGATCGCGGCTCCTCCTTCATCCCTGACGGCCAACCGAACCGACGCCGGGCCGGCGGCGTCTTGCTTTGTGGACAGTGAAGACCGGTGCCGATGAATGAAGCGGCCGCCCCGCTCACGGGACACCTGGTGAGCGACGCCTCCCTCGATCGCGAGTTCGAGGAGCGCCTGGCGCTCGCCGCCGGCGGCCGCGCGCCCGGCTGCGGCACCCGAGCCGGAAGTGCTCGTGCCTGCCGGGCAGGAGGAGGCTCTGCGACGGTTCGTAGCGAGTCTGCGTGAAGACGCGGGAACGCCTCGGCCGCTCCTGAGGGCGACCGCGACCGTGGAGAGCCCGGTCGCACCGCCGCCGTTGATCCAGATACCGGTGTTGGCCAGCGAACCGCTGTCCGATCCCGCCGATCCGCTCGAAAGGAGCAAGTCATGACGATGAGCCGATGGACGTGGACCGCGCTCGCGTTTCTGGCCTTCGTCCCCTCGGCGATCGCCCAGGATCCCAGCCCGACGGCGCCGGAGGCGCCCGCGCGAACGCAGTCATCCGCGGATGCGCGCGACCCCGGGCGCGGGACCTCTCCGACGCCGCTGCGGGTGCAGGTCGTGTTCTCCAAGTACCAGGGCGAGGCGAAGGTCGGCAGCCTGCCCTACACGCTCACCTGCAACGCCGGTGAGCGCTCACCCGCCCTCCTACGCATGGGCATCGAAGTCCCGGTTCCCGTACCTATGGGGCCCTTGAAGGAAAACACTACCGTCTTCCAGTCGATCCAATACAAGAACGTCGGGACCAGCATCGACTGCCGCGCCGGGCTGGCGGCGGCGGACGGTCGCTTCCGTCTGGAGCTCAACATCGAGCAGTCGTCGATCTATTCGACGGTCGACGAAAAAGTCCGGCGCGCCGGCGGGGACGGGCGTGCGCCGAGCGTCACCGAGGGCGGCGCGGGCGGTGTACCGATGTTCAGGACGTTCAAGGCCACGTTCGCCCCCACGCTGCGTGACGGCCAGACCGTTCAGTACACGGCGGCCACCGATCCCGTGAGCGGGGAGGTCGTCAAGATCGACGTGACCGTCAACGTCGTGAAGTAACCCGGGCCGTCTATTCGCCCGTGGACACGCTGCGCACGGCCGGGTGATGGACGATCGCGTTGAGCGCCTGCTCGTGCAGGCGGCGCGGCCCCCGCACGTCCATCTCGACGACGAGGTCCACGTTCTCCCAGTGCACGTCGCAGCGGACGACGTCCAGGCCAGTCCGTCCGACGAGCGTGCGGAACTCTTCGACCGGGCTCGGCTCCGGCTTCGCGTGGATGGTGAAGCGACTGCTGCTGGAGTAGCGCCCGAGCGCCACCTCGACGCGGGAGAGGCCCAACAGCACGACCATCACCAGCCCCGTCGTCCCGATCGCCTCGTAGTAGAGGCCCATCCCCAGGGCCATGCCGATGGCCGACACCACCCAGATCGTGGCCGCGCTCGTCAGGCCCGTCACCGATCCCCGTGTGTGCAGGATCGTGCCCGCGCCAATGAACCCGACACCCGTGAGGACCTGGGCCGCGATGCGTCCGGGATCGCCGTGGCCGGTGCCGACCTGAATCGAAAGGTGCGTGAACGTCGCCGCCCCGAAGCAGATGAGGATGTTCGTGCGCAGGCCGGCCGGCTTGCCCTTGAGCTCGCGCTCCAGACCGATCGCGCCTCCGAGGATCGTGGCCAGCACGAGCTGCAGGAGCAGGTCCGCGCGCAGCGCGCGCAGGAAGTCGCCGGCCGCGCCCGTCATGCGTGCCCGGCGCGGCGCCGGAGGCGGTCGAGCGCGCCCTGGAGGGAAAGACCGAGCAGGCACACGGACAGGGGATCGGTCTCGAAGCGGAACCGGTTGTTCTCGCCGAGCTCGAGAGAGTT
>WNFN01229856.1_pt1 | contig 12045 bp, 12 predicted proteins | sample 5400161 | NCBI WGS metagenome assembly WNFN01 (sample SAMN13153353, study PRJNA577476) | soil metagenome | isolation source: 80 cm saprolite on Douglas fir-dominated hillslope | place: USA:California | collected 2013-09-17
TCGCCCATCGCGAACTCGCGCCCACGCCGCGGCCGCGTCGACGAGCACAACCGGCTCTGGTTTGCCGAATATGCCGGCAACGCCATCGGGATGTTCGATCCGAACACCGAGAAGATCGAGGAATGGGTGCTGCCGACGCCGTGGGCGCAACCCTACGACGTCGTTACCGACAAGAACGGCGAAGCCTGGACCGGCTCGATGTTGAGCGATCGCGTGTCGCGGCTAAATCCCAACACCGGCGAGTTCGTCGAATATCTGTTACCGAAGACGACTAACATCCGCCGCGTGTTCGTGGACAACTCGACCACTCCGGTGACGTTCTGGGTCGGCAGCAACCACGGCGCCTCGATCGTGAAAGTCGAGCCGATGGATTGAGGGCCGCCAACGGCGGTTAGGCACGACGTTCGACTTTCAGGTACGGGCAAATCGGCCGATCGCCCAAGCCGTCGAACGCGGGCGTAAATGCTCTGGTGGCCGAGCGGCAATCGTCAGAACGATTCGCCGCGGCGCGTCCTCCGCGGCTTCTCGTCCGCACAATCTTTCCGAAATCTCACGCGAATAAATTCGGCTTCGCCCATGACCCCGGAAAGAAGGCCGCCGATCCCAACTGAGGGATCCGGCAGGAGCGTCCAAGAGTACATCGATGAGACGCCGGTCTGGGCGGATGCGACGCCAGTCCACCATGGCCCCATCACCAATATGCAGTGGTTCATTTGGTGGCTCGCCGCTGCCGGCAAGTTTTTCGAAGGCATGGTGGTCTTCACCACCGGTGTGGCTTTGCCGCTGATGGCGAAAGAATTCGCCTTGGGCGCCACCGAGAAGGGCGTCATCGCCGCTGCCTCATTGTTCGGCATCCTGATCGGGGCCGCGACGCTCGGCGGGCTGGCCGATCGTTATGGCCGAAAGCAGATGTTCATTGTCGAGATGGTGCTTTTCGGCATCTTCACCGTGCTGCTGACGTTGAGCCCTTCCTATCCCTTCGTGGTGGCCGCGCTGGTCGGCATCGGCGTTGCGCTCGGGTGCGATTATCCCACGGCCCACCTGATCATTTCCGAAAGCATTCCGAGCCGTATTCGGGGCCGAATGGTGCTCGGGGCGTTCGGCTTTCAGGCGATAGGCGCCTTGGTGGGCACGGCCGTCGGTTTCGTGATTTTGTTCGAGAACCCCGACATCGCGGCGTGGCGGTGGATGTATGCCAGCACCCTCGTGCTTGCGGTGCCGGTCATCATCGGCCGTTTCTTCATCGTCCAAAGCCCACTGTGGCTGATGTTTCGCGGCCGCGTTGAGGAAGCCGAAGCCGCTACCGAACGGCTTCTCCTCCGCGATCCCCTATATCCGAAAGAAGTGATTCTGCATCGCGCGCAAGCTCGCGACAAGCACCACGAGCACCAGTGGGGAGAAGCGCCCTGGTCCGCGCTGTTTCAGCGGATAAACCTCGACCGCACCATCCTGGCTTCGGTGCCGTGGTTTCTGCAGGACCTCGGCACCTACGGCATTGGAATGTTTACCCCCACCATCCTTGCCACCGTCATCGGCGCCAGCGTCGCGCAGCCGCGCAACGTCGCCGAACTCGTTCAGAGCGACATCCTGGCCACCAAGGGTGCGGCGTTCATCGACGTGCTGTTGATCGTGGGCATAGCCCTTGCCGTGCTGCTGGCCGACCGCGTGGGCCGCATTCGCCTTCAAATCCTCGGCTTCTTCGGCTGCGCCGTCGGCTTGCTGCTGGCAACGTTGTCACTCCACGTCGGCGGAACGCTCTCCGGCGTGCTGCTCTTCGCCGGCTTCATGCTTTTCAGTTTCATGACCAATATCGGACCCAACGCCATGACCTACCTGATCGCGGGCGAGGTATTTCCGACCTCGATCCGCGGCACGGGAGCGGGCTTTGCGGCCTCGTTCGCCAAGATCGGCGCGGTGCTCACCGCGTTCCTGTTCCCGATCCTGCTCAAGGATATCGGCACAGATCTGCTGCTGTTGATCCTGATTGCCACCAGCCTTGTGGGCGCGCTCGTCACCTGGCGCTACGCGATTGAAACCAAGGGCATTAGCCTGGAAAAAATCGAGGAGAAGGGGCTCGTGCCGAAGCGCAACAAGTAGATTTGCCCGGGCGAGGGGATCTTGCGCGCGTTTAGGGCGTTGCTGCTTTCAATCCGAGGATTGCGCGGGCGTCGGCCGGAGTGGCGATGGTATCGCCGAGAATCTCGACGATCTTGGCCGCCTTCTCCACCAGCGCGGCGTTGCTCGGCGCGAGCTTGCCCTTTTCGAGATAGATGTTGTCCTCGAGGCCCACCCGAGGATGACCTCCGAGCAGGACCGCCTGCGCCACCATCGGAAATTGATGCAGCGATATGCCGAACGCGAACCAGGGTGAGCCCCCCGGCAGCAAGCTTCGCATATAGCTCATGGCCTCGGACGTGGCCGGCTGCGCCCAGGCGATGCCGAGGCAGATCTGGAACATGCCCGGCGCCTTGATGTGTCCGCTCTCGATCAAGCGCTTGGCGAGCAGGAGATGGCCGGTCTCGAACACTTCCAACTCTGGCAGCACGCCGGCATCGCGGATCGCGACCGCCATGGCTTCGAGATGCGAGGGCGTATTGATGAAGACGTGCGGGCCCATATTCATGCTGCCCATATCGAGGCTGCAGATGTCGGGCTTGAGCGCGACGACATGACGGACGCGTTCGGCTGGTGGCTTGATGGTCGTGCCCGGGCCGGGTTTTTGCGGGTCGTCCTCGTCCGGCACGAAGCGCGCCCCCGGCCCGGTGGTGAGGTTGATGAGGACGTCGCTGCCGCTTCCCCTGATCCGATCCACGACCTCTTTGTAGAGGGAAGGATCCATGCTGGGCCGCGTGGTCTTGGGATCGCGCACGTGGATGTGAACGATTGCGGCGCCCGCCTTGGCCGCATCGATGGCGGATTGCGCGATCTGCTCGGGGGTCACCGGCACTGCCGGGTTGCGGCCGGGGGTGTCCGCCGAGCCGGTCACCGCGCATGAGATCATGACCTTGCGTTGCATGTCCGCCTCCCTCGCCACCGACGTATGGTTGCGGCGAAGCCTAGCGCGAGGACGGGGCCGAAGCCCAGAGGTTCCCCGGCGCAGATGCGCTCGAAGACAGCGGCATCGATCTTTGCGCCGCTCGCGATCGATGCCCGCTCGCGTTCAGGCTGCAAGATGACGTTCAGGTGACACGCAATCGAGCGATTGGGACGGACCGCGCGAAACCTAAGTTCCCGCATGTCAGCGGGAGCAGATGATGCGCGCGCTGGAGGAGCTTTTGGCGCCCGCTGGCTTGCCTCCCATTGTGCACTGCGCTAAGCCCTCCCTGAGCCCGTCCTTGGAACGAATCCGATCTGTGACAAGGGCGATTTCGCAAGCGCCTGCGGCACCTTGGCCGCGGGTGGGGGCGGGGGCGGGCTTTCCGTGCGGGGCCGGGACGTCGGAGGTGAGATCGCCGATGAACGAGCTATTGCTGGATTACCTCCCGCTCGTGATCTTCATCGCGGTTGCGCTCGCCATCGTGCTCGCGCTGCTGATCGTACCTTTCCTGGTCGCCTACAAGGCGCCCGATCCGGAGAAGCTCTCCGCCTACGAGTGCGGCTTCAATGCCTTCGACGATGCGCGCATGAAATTCGACGTGCGCTTCTATCTCGTCGCCATCCTGTTCATCATCTTCGACCTCGAAATGACCTTTCTCTTTCCCTGGGCCATCGTGCTCGGCGATCTCGGGCTCTACGGCTATTGGTCGATGATGGTGTTCCTTGGCGTTCTGACCGTCGGCTTCATATATGAATGGCGCAAAGGAGCGCTTGAATGGGATTAGAGCGCACGGCCGTCGTTGCTCCGCCGGCCAAGGGCATTCTCGATCCGCGCACCGGCAAGCCCGTGGGCGCGGATGACGGTCTCTTTGTCGGCATGAACCAGGAGCTTTCGGACAAGGGCTTCCTCGTCACTGCGAGCGACGATCTCGTTATCTGGGCGCGCACCGGCTCGCTGATGTGGATGACCTTCGGGCTCGCCTGCTGCGCGATCGAGATGATGCAGATGTCGATGCCTCGCTACGACGCCGAACGCTTCGGTTTCGCGCCGCGCGCGTCGCCGCGACAATCGGATGTGATGATCGTGGCCGGCACGCTGACCAACAAAATGGCGCCCGCGCTGCGCAAGGTTTACGACCAGATGCCGGAGCCGCGCTACGTCATCTCCATGGGCTCGTGCGCCAACGGCGGCGGCTATTATCACTATTCCTATTCGGTCGTGCGCGGCTGCGACCGCATCGTGCCGGTCGACATCTACGTTCCCGGCTGCCCGCCGACCGCCGAAGCGCTGCTCTACGGCGTGTTGTTGCTGCAGAAGAAGATCCGCCGCACCGGCACGATCGAGCGCTGATGGGTTTCGCGCCATGGATGAAACGCTCGACAAATTCGGCGAGATGATCGCCGGTGCGCTGCCGGGCTCGGTCACCAACCATCGCGTTGCGCACGGCGAGTTGACGATCAGCGCGAATGCCGACGACATCGTGAAGGTTGCCACCTTCCTGCGCGACGACGACCGCTGCCAGTTCTGGAGCATGATCGACGTCACCGCGGTCGACTGGCCGGGGCGCGAACGGCGCTTTGACGTCGTCTATCATTTCCTCTCGCCCAAGCAGAACCTGCGCATCCGGGTGAAGATCGAGGTCGACGAGACGACCCCGGTGCCGTCGATCATCGGCGTGTTCCCGGGCGCGAATTGGTTCGAACGGGAAGCCTACGACCTCTACGGCGTGCTCTTTACCGGCCATCCAGACATGCGCCGGCTGCTGACGGATTATGGATTCGAGGGCCACCCGCTGCGCAAGGATTTCCCGCTCACCGGATTCGTGGAGGTGCGCTACGACGACGAGCAGAAGCGCGTCGTGTACGAGCCGGTGCGGCTCGCGCAGGAATTCCGCAATTTCGATTTCCTCTCGCCGTGGGAAGGTCCGCAATACGTCTTGCCGGGCGACGAGAAGGCGGGCGACGGGAAGGGCGGTTGAGATGTCATTCGTTCCGCTGTTGCGCATTCGCACTTCGCCCGCGTGGCCAGGTTGCTGCCATGGCTGAAACGGAGCTGCGTAACTTCACCATGAATTTCGGGCCGCAACATCCGGCGGCGCACGGCGTGTTGCGCCTGGTACTGGAACTCGACGGCGAGGTCGTGGAACGTGTCGATCCGCATGTTGGGCTCTTGCATCGCGGGACCGAAAAGCTGATCGAAGCCAAGACCTATCTGCAGGCGATCCCGTATTTCGACCGCCTCGACTACGTCGCGCCGATGAACCAGGAGCATGCCTTCTGCCTGGCGGCGGAGAAGTTGCTCGGGCTCGCGGTGCCCAAGCGCGCGCAGCTCATCCGCGTGCTCTACTGCGAGATCGGACGGCTGCTGTCGCATCTCCTCAACGTGACCACGCAGGCCATGGATGTCGGCGCGCTCACGCCTCCGCTCTGGGGCTTTGAAGAGCGTGAAAAGCTCATGGGCTTCTACGAGCGCGCCTCCGGCAGCCGCTTGCATGCCGCCTATTTCCGCGTCGGCGGCGTGCATCAGGATTTGCCCCCGAAGCTCCTCGACGACATCTCCGCGTTTTGCGATCCGTTCCTCAAGGTCTGCGATGATCTCGAGGAGTTGCTCACCGACAACCGCATCTTCAAGCAGCGTAACGTCGACATCGGCGTGGTCACGCTCGCCGATGCGTGGGCTTGGGGCTTCTCCGGCGTGATGGTGCGCGGATCGGGCGCGGCATGGGATCTGCGCAAGGCGCAACCCTATGAATGCTACTCCGAGCTCGATTTCGACATCCCCGTGGGCAGGAACGGCGACAATTACGACCGCTATTGCATCCGCATGGAGGAGATGCGCCAGTCGACCAAGATCATGAAGCAGTGCTTGCAGAAGCTCTCCGCAGGCGAAGGGCAGGGGCCGGTCGCGGTGGTCGACCACAAGATCGTCCCGCCCAAGCGCGCCGAGATGAAGCGCTCCATGGAGGCGCTCATCCACCACTTCAAGCTCTACACCGAAGGCTTTCACGTTCCCGCGGGCGAGGTCTACGCCGCGGTCGAGGCGCCCAAGGGCGAGTTCGGCGTCTATCTCATCGCCGACGGCGGCAACAAGCCCTACAAGTGCAAAATCCGGGCGCCCGGCTTTGCCCACCTCCAGGCCATGGATTTCCTCTGCCGGGGCTACATGCTCGCCGATATAACCGCGATCCTCGGCTCGCTCGACATCGTGTTCGGGGAGGTCGATCGCTGATGAGCGTCCGCCGCCTCGCCGATGCCGCGATCCAGCCCAAGAGCTTCGCCTTCACGGTCGAGAATCTCGATTGGGCCAAGGGCGAGATCGCCAAATACCCGGAGGGCAGGCAGGCCTCCGCGATCCTTGCGCTGCTGTGGCGCGCGCAAGAGCAGGCCGGCGGCTGGCTGCCGCAAAAGGCGATCGAGCACGTCGCCGATCTCCTCGGCATGGCCAAGATCCGCGCGCTCGAGGTCGCGACCTTCTACACCATGTTCAACTTGGCGCCGGTTGGCCAATTCCACGTCCAGCTTTGCGGCACCACGCCGTGCGTGCTGCGCGGCGCCGACAAGCTGATCAAACTCTGCCACGACATGATCGGCGAGCCGCTCCAGATCAGCGGCGACGGCAAGCTGTCGTGGGTTGAGGTCGAATGCCTGGGGGCCTGCGTGAACGCGCCCGTTGCGCAGATCAATTATGATTATTATGAAGATCTTACCCCGGAAAACTTCACTAAGATCTTAGCCGATTTGGCGGCCGGCAAAGAGATCAAGCCGGGTCCCCAGGTCGCGCGCCAGTTCTCAGCGCCGAGTGGCGGCCCGACCACGCTCACTGATCCCGCCCTTTACGCGCATGGGAACGGCGGGCCGCCGCATGACCCGGCCTTGCGCGATGCCGACGCCAAGTGGCCGGGCGAGCCCGCGAACGTGCGCGAAGCGGCGGTGCCCAAATCTCCTGTCGGCGATTCATCGGTGAACAGGCGGTCGTGATGCTCGCGGATAAGGATCGCATCTTCAAGAATCTCTATGGCCTCTATGATTGGGGCCTTAAGGGGGCTCGCGCGCGCGGCGCCTGGGACGGCACCAAGGCCATCCTGGAGAAGGGCCGCGATTGGATCATCAACGAGGTGAAGGCCTCGGGGCTGCGCGGGCGCGGGGGCGCTGGCTTCCCGACCGGACTCAAGTGGTCGTTCATGCCCAAGCAGTCGGACGGACGGCCGCATTATCTCGTGGTCAACGCCGATGAGTCCGAGCCCGGCACCTGCAAGGACCGCGAGATCATGCGCCACGACCCGCATCTTTTGGTCGAAGGCTGCCTGATCGCCGGCTTCGCCATGGGTGCTCATACCTGCTTCATCTATATCCGCGGCGAATTCATCCGCGAACGCGAGCATCTGCAGGCGGCGGTGGACCAGGCCTATGCGGCCAATCTCATCGGCAAGAACAATGTCCACGGCTTTGATTTCGACATCATCGTGCACCACGGCGCCGGCGCCTATATCTGCGGCGAGGAAACGGCGCTGCTGGAAAGCCTCGAAGGCAAGAAGGGCCAGCCGCGCCTGAAACCGCCGTTTCCCGCCAACGTCGGCCTCTATGGCTGTCCGACCACGGTCAACAACGTGGAGTCGATCGCGGTGGTGCCGGACATCGCGCGGCGCGGGGCCGCCTGGTTCGCCGGCATCGGGCGGCCGAACAATACCGGCACGAAGCTGTTCTGCATTTCCGGCCATGTGGAGAAACCCTGCACGGTCGAGGACGCCATGGGGGTGCCGTTGCGCGAGTTGCTCGACACCCATTGCGGCGGCGTGCGTGGCGGTTGGAGCAACTTGCTCGCCGTCATTCCCGGCGGCTCCTCGATGCCGCTGGTCCCGGCGCACGATTGCGAGCGTCTGCTCATGGATTTCGACGGCACCCGCGAGTTCAAATCCGCGCTCGGCACGGCGGCGGTGATCGTGATGGACAAATCGACCGACATCATCCGCGCCATGGCCCGCATCTCGTATTTCTACAAGCATGAGAGCTGCGGCCAGTGCACGCCCTGCCGCGAGGGTATGGGTTGGATGTGGCGGGTGCTCAGCCGCATGGCGGAAGGCCGCGCGCACAAGCGCGAGATCGACATGCTGATGGAGGTCACGACCCAGATCGAAGGCCACACCATCTGCGCGTTCGGCGACGGCGCGGCCTGGCCCGTGCAGGGGCTGATCCGCCACTTCCGCCACGAGATCGAGCGGCGCATCGACGACTACAGCGCAAACCCGCACCCGGAGCCCGTACGGGTGGCGGCGGAGTAAAGCAGAGAACGCTCCATGACGATGCTTCACCTCGCCCAATTGAATATCGGACGCATCCGCTATTCGCTCGACGACCCTCGCATGGCCGACTTCGTCAACAATCTCGACCGCGTCAACGCGATTGCCGAGCACACGCCAGGCTTCGTGTGGCGGCTCCAGGATGACAGCGGCAACGCCACTGCCATCCACGCCTTCGACGACCCGCGCATGCTCTTGAACATGTCCGTGTGGGAATCGGTCGACGCGCTGGAACGTTTCGTCTGGCAGACGGTCCACAAGCGTATCTACGGTCGCCGACCGGAATGGTTCGAGCCGCTGGATCGGCCGCACTTCGTCATGTGGTGGGTGCCAGCGGGTCATCGGCCCGACCTCGCGGAGGCGAAGGGTCGGCTTGAACATCTGTGGGCGCATGGACCGAGCGACTATGCATTCGGCTGGGAGAGCATCCCTTCCGCGCAGCTATGGAAGACGGCGCGCTGCGCGTGAGAAACGGAGCGAGGAGGATGAGCCGATCCGATCGGTTTTGGCGTGGCGTCACGTTGTTGGTGCGGCTGGACATGGCCGCTGGCATCGCCATTGCCGCTGGACTGTTGCTGGTGCTGGTGTGGCATTGACATGACCAAGCTCGTCGTCGACGGCAAAGAGATCGATGTCTCGCCGGACTACACGCTGCTGCAGGCGTGCGAGGCAGCGGGCGCGGAGATCCCGCGCTTCTGCTTCCATGAGCGCCTCTCGATTGCCGGCAACTGCCGCATGTGCCTGGTCGAGCTGAAAGGCTCGCCCAAGCCGGTCGCCTCCTGCGCGTGGGGCGTGCGCGACTGCCGGCCCGGTCCGAAGGGCGAGCCGCCCGAGGTTTTCACCAAAACCCCGATGGTGCGCAAGGCGCGCGAAGGCGTGATGGAATTCCTGCTGATCAATCATCCACTCGACTGCCCGATCTGCGACCAGGGCGGGGAATGCGACCTGCAGGACCAAGCGATGGCCTACGGCGTCGATTCCAGCCGTTTCAAGGAGAACAAGCGCGCGGTTGAGGACAAGTATGTGGGGGTCCTGGTCAAGACCATCATGAATCGCTGCATCCATTGCACGCGCTGCGTTCGGTTCAGGGCAACGTGGTCGATCTCTGCCCGGTGGGCGCGCTCACCTCCAAGCCCTATGCCTTCGCCGCGCGGCCGTGGGAGCTCAACAAGGCCGAGTCGGTCGACGTCATGGACGCGCTCGGCTCGGCCATCCGCATCGATACCCGCGGACGCGAGGTCATGCGCATCCTCCCGCGCGACAACGACGACGTGAACGAGGAATGGATTTCCGACAAGACCCGCCACGTGGTCGACGGCCTGCGCGCCCAGCGCCTCGATCAGCCCTATATTCGCGAGGGCGGTCAGCTCTATCCGGCCTCCTGGCGCGACGCCTTCGACGCCATCGCCGCCAAAGTCGACGCGACCGAGGTGAAGCGCACCGGTGCGATCGTCGGCGACCTTGCCACGGTCGAGGAAACCTTCGCGCTCAAGGATTTGATGACGCGGCTCGGCGTCGTCAATCTTGACTGCCGGCAGGACGGCGCGGTGCTCGATCCAGCATGGGGCAGGGCGAGCTACCTGTTCAACGCCACCATCGCCGGAATCGATAAGACGGACGCATTGCTCATCGTCGCCGCCAATCCGCGCCGCGAAGCGGCCGTGCTCAACGCCCGCATCCGCAAGCGCTGGCGCATGGGCGCCTTTCCGATCGGCTTGATCGGCGAGCGCGCCGATCTCACCTATCGCTACGATTATCTCGGCGCTGGGCCGCAGACGCTCGCGGATGTGGCGGCGGGCGCGCATGAGTTCGCATCCGTACTCAAGAAGGCCGAGCGGCCAGTGGTGATCGTCGGCATGAGTGCGCTGGCGCGGCCGGATGGCGCAGCCATCGCTTCGCTTGCGGCGCGGGCCGCGCAGGTCGGCGGCAGCGACGGCTGGAACGGCTTTTCGGTCCTGCATACCGCCGCGGCGCGGGTCGGCGCGCTCGACGTCGGCTTCGTGCCCGGCGCCGGCGGCCGCAACGCCGCGCAGATGGCGGCGCCCGGCGCGCTCGACCTCCTGTTCCTGCTCGGTGCCGACGAGATCGACATCGCCCCCGGGGCCTTCGTGGTCTATATCGGCACCCACGGCGATGCGGGCGCGCACCGCGCCGACGTCATCCTTCCGGGCGCGGCCTATCCCGAGAAATCTGGCATCTACGTCAACACCGAGGGGCGCGTGCAGATGGCTGGCCGCGCCTCCTTCCCGCCGGGCGACGCGCGCGAGGACTGGGCGATCCTGCGGGCGCTGTCGGATGTGCTCGGCCGCAAGCTTGCTTATGACTCGCTTGCCCAGTTGCGTCTGGCGTTGTTCAAGGCGCATCCCCATCTGCAGCGCCTCGATCAGATCGCGCCCGCCGAGCGGGCCGATATTGCTGCGCTGGCCACGCGCGGCGGCACCCTCGAAAAGGCCGCGTTCGGCCGCGCACTCGACGACTTCTATTTCACCAATCCGATCGCGCGGGCGTCCGCGGTCATGGCGGAATGCTCGCTGATCGCCGAGGGCCACGCCGCGCTCACCGCGGCGGAGTAGCTGCCATGGCTGAATTGTGGACCAATTACATCTGGCCGCTGGTCATCATCCTCGCGCAAAGCGTGCTGCTGCTCGTCGTTCTTCTCATCGTCACCGCCTATGTGCTTTATGCCGATCGCAAGATCTGGGCGGCGGTGCAGATCAGGCGTGGGCCCAATGTGGTCGGACCCTGGGGCCTACTGCAATCCTTCGCCGATCTTTTTAAATTCGTGGTCAAGGAGCCGATCATTCCTGCCGGCGCCAATAAGGGCGTATTTCTATTGGCACCGCTCGTCACCGGCGTGCTTGCCCTCTCGGCCTGGGCGGTGATTCCGGTCAACGCCGAATGGGAGATCGCCAACCTCAATGTCGGTGTGCTTTATATTTTCGCCATCTCCTCGCTCATGGTCTACGGCGTCATCATGGCGGGATGGTCGTCGAATTCCAAATACCCATTCCTCGCGTCGTTGCGTTCGGCGGCGCAGATGGTGTCCTACGAAGTCTCGATCGGCTTCGTCATCATCACCGTCTTGCTGTGCGCCGGATCGCTCAATCTCTCCGCGATCGTCGAGGCGCAGGAAGGCAGCTGGGGAATGTTCAACTGGTTCTGGTTGCCGCTGCTTCCCATGTTCGTGGTGTTCCTCATTTCCGCGCTGGCCGAGACCAACCGTCCGCCGTTCGATCTGGTGGAAGCCGAATCGGAATTGGTCGCCGGCTATGCGGTGGAGTATTCCGCCACCCTGTTTCTGCTGTTCTTCCTGGGCGAGTACGTCGCCATGCTCACCATGTGCGCCATGGCGACCATCCTGTTCCTCGGCGGCTGGCTGCCACCGTTTCCGGTCGCGCCGTTCACCTGGATCCCGGGCGTGATCTGGTTCGCGCTCAAGGTCCTGTTCATGTTCTTCCTCTTCGCCATGGTGAAGGCGATCGTGCCGCGCTACCGCTACGACCAGCTTATGCGGTTGGGCTGGAAAGTGTTCTTGCCGCTTTCGCTTGCGATGGTCGCGATCGTCGCCGGCGTCTTGCAATACGGGGGATTTCTCGCGAAATGACGGAGCAACGGCATGATGGATCTGTCGCTTGCCGGGCTCATCGGAGCCGTCATCGGCACGATCGTTGCGGCGCTGGCTTACGTTCCGCTCCTCACCTTCGTCGAGCGC
>WNFN01266743.1_pt1 | contig 12044 bp, 11 predicted proteins | sample 5400161 | NCBI WGS metagenome assembly WNFN01 (sample SAMN13153353, study PRJNA577476) | soil metagenome | isolation source: 80 cm saprolite on Douglas fir-dominated hillslope | place: USA:California | collected 2013-09-17
CGCGTCGGACGATTAGAGCATGATCCGGAAAAGTGGAAACCGGTTTTCCGAAAAGATCATGCTCAAACAAAAAGATAACGCTAGAGCATGATTCAACTCAGTTGAATCATGCTCTAGCTCGGCGGCGTATCGACCGGTGCAGCAGAAGCGGGAGACTTCTCTGCCGGATCGTCGCTTCGGCCGAGCGTGCGATGGACCCAGCGCTCGACCCGGCGGCCGGCAATCAGAAGCGTGAATGCGATCGCAAGCGCGATCGCAACAATTTGCCATTGCCCGACACCACAGGCGACACCAACGCAAGCTGCAAACCAGGTACAGGCCGCGCTGGTGAGCCCGTGAACCCGAAAACGATGCTCCGCATGAACGATGACACCCGCGCCGAGAAAACCGATGCCGGTGAGGATGCCTTGAATGATGCGGCTGGCGGCGTCGGTAATTTTCGCAGGATCGGGAGATGGGCCAGCCAGCATCACGACCATTGCCGTGGCAAGACCCACCAGACCAAGCGTCTTCAAGCCGATCGGTTTGCTCTGCAGATCGCGATTAAGCCCGATCAGGCCGCCCGCAAGCGTGGCGACGCCAAGGCGCAGCAAAATCTCCGGCCAATCCAGCAATGCGACGACCTCCTGCTTCGGGGCTGGCAACGATAGGCCAATGTCCGTTCTGTCTCAATCGCCGAATTGGTATCGCCCAGGCGAAGCCGAGAGCTTATTTCGGCAAACGCCCCATGATGTAGAATTCGTCGTTCGGGCGCATGGCGGTGACGTTGGCCATCCGGTTCGACAGTGCGAAGAACGCCGAGATCGCGGCGATATCCCAAATGTCGTCGTCGCTAAAACCGTAGCTGGCGACGGCAGTGAAATCCGCTTCCGAAATCCTGTGCGCTTCGGTGCTCACCTTCATCGCGAAGTCGAGCATGGCTCGCTGGCGCGGCGTGATATCCGCCTTGCGGTAATTGAAGGCGATCTGGTCTGATATCTGCGGGTTCTTCGCCCGGATTCGCAGGATGGCGCCGTGCGCGATCACGCAATACAGGCATTGGTTGGCGCTGGAGGTCGCGACCACAATCATCTCGCGCTCGGCCTTGGTCAGGCCGCCGTCCTTTTCCATCAGCGCATCGTGATAGGCAAAGAACGCCCGAAATTCGTCGGGGCGATAGGCCAGCGTCAGGAACACGTTCGGTATGCGGGAAGCGCTTTGCAATGGGCTTGGTCATGTTGAGTTTCCGGCTCGGGCCGCGTCATGCGGTTACCGGAACATAGTCGATGGCTGCACCTGCGCAAAGCGCACCCGCGCAGCCGTGACGCGGAGCCGGCTTGATGCTCAGCGCAGTGGCTTCTTCAGCAGCGAAAAACGGTCGGGATCGAGACCCATCGAAGGCTGCAGCATCGGTGCTTCCACGCTGCGCGCGGCGGGGCGTTCGTTGAAGCCGGGATCGCTGGGAGCGTCGCGATGCGAGGTGGCTGCGCGCCAGCGCTTGAGCACTGCGCCGACGAAGTGCATATCGTGGCCGGCGGTGACCGAGGGCGCGCTTGCAATGGTGGCTTCGCTGCGCGGCAATTGATGCGCCGGCACTTCCTTGAAGCGCAGCCGAGTCGGAAGCGCCACGCCTTCGCCGAAAGCCAACACTTCGCGGGTGCCAAGCGAGGGGACGAACGACAGCAGGTTTGCAGCCGCATCCGAGACCGCGGAGCGCAACAGCGCCTGGTCGCGATCGTTGGCGAGGCGCATCGTAAACAGCGTGTTGCACTGGGAAATGATGGTGGCGTCGAGCTCCGCTGGGCGCTGCGTGACGAGGCCGAGATAGACGCCGTATTTGCGGCCTTCCTTGGCGATACGCGAGACCGCCTTGCGCGTCGGCCCGAACCCAATCTTGCTGTCGGCGGAGACGTAGCGGTGGGCCTCTTCACAGACGAACAACAGCGGCGAGACGCCGTCGCTCCACAGCCCAAAATCGAACGCCATGCGGCACAGCACCGACACCACGGAATCGACGACTTCGACGGGGAAGCCGGCAAGCTGCATGATGGTCATCGGCCTGCCGTTAGCCGGCAGCCGGAACAGGTGGCCGATGACTTCCGCCATGGTATCGCCGCCGACGTTGGCGCTATCGAACATGAAGGTGTAGCGCGGATCGTTGCGTACGGTCTCGATGCGAGAAATCAGCTTGTGATAGACGATGCGCGATGAACGGTTCTCAAGCTTGCCCATGCGTTCGTCGATCAGCGAAATCAGATCGACCAGGCGGTAGGGAACCGGCGTATCGACGGTGTAGCCGACCGCCCTGGCACCGGCGCGCTTCGATCCGGCCCGATCGGCATTCAGGTGCTGCGTATAGATTCCCTTCGCAATCGGAATCACTTCGGCGAGAATTTCGAGTTCCTCCGGCACGTCGGACCGGCCGCCGAACAGCACATCGGCGATCTCTTCGAAATTGAACAGCCAGAACGGCAGCTTCAGGTTGCGCGGGTTGAGAACCAGCGCACGCTCGCCGAAACAGCGGCCGTACTCGTTGTGAACGTCGAGCAGGAAAATTCGCAGATTGGGCCGCGACTTGAGAATCTCGTTCAGCACCAGCGAGACGCCGGTTGATTTGCCGACGCCGGTAGAGCCAAGTATCGCGAAATGCTTGGAGAGCAGCTCCTCGACATCGACATAGGCGATGATCGACGGATCCTGCTGCAGGGTGCCGACATTGATCTGATCCGATCCAACCGGTGCATAGACGGTGCGAAGGTCCTGGTTGGTGATCAGCTCGACACTATCGCCGATCGTCGGATAGTTGGTGACGCCGCGCTGAAATTTCGGACGCTCCGGTCCCCCGAGGATTTCGCCGAGCAGGTCGACCGAGGCGGTGGCGTTATAGATGTCTGAGGTCGGAAGATTCTCGCAGGATACTTCCGTGATCATGGCGATGATGGTCGAAGTCGCGGCGCAGCGGATGCTGACGAATCGGCCGACGGTGGCCCTCGCTTCCGACAGGCCCGTTTGGCTCGCCGCCAGCAATCCGACCCGGGCGAGGGAGCCGCGCACTGAAATCACACGTCCGAAGGATGTCACAGTGAGTGAGCCTGCCATGTCATGAATTTGGGTCAGGGCACCACTATGCAGGGCAGGGGCTGGAGAAACGGTTAAGCCGGGGCAGCTCAGGATTCGTCAAATCTGCGACATCTCGGCCAGGGTTTATTTGGCGGACAACGCGGCTGGACTTGATTGGTGGTTTTGCCGCGAAATCGGCGTTTTGGCGCGGCGCCTTGGCGCCGATGCGGGTTCCGCTTAACGCTTGATTCACCAAGCGCAAAGAGGGTGAATGGCGCGCCACAGTCCTCCTCGAAATGCGTCGTGTGCTTCGGCCCGGCGGCAGGCTCCTCTTTGTGGAGCACGGGCTGGCGCCCGACGAAGGCGTGCGTTGGTGGCAGGACCGGCTCACACCGACATGGAGATCGATCAGCGGCAGTTGCCATCTCAATCGGCCGATACAGACGATGATCGAAGCGGCGGGTTTCCGGGGCGATCGAATAGAGACTGGCTATATGCCGGGGCTGAAGCCGATGACGTTCATGTACGAAGGCAGCGCGCGGTGCGGAGCGACGAGGCGCCTGGCGCATTCCTGGGGGCCAGCTTATCTTGTCCGGATGGATGAATGCTGCGCTCCGCCGCGGCTCAACCTCGGCGGCTCAAAAAAGCAGGATGACGCTTATCGCCGTGTGCTCTGGGCGGTGCTGGCGATCAACGCCGCAATGTTCGCGGTTGCATCGACATCGAGCGGATATTACGTCGGCAACACTGTTTTGGCTTTGAGCCGATACGGTTAGGTCAAGCTTACCCAGCAGTGACTTTACTTGACGCCGGCCTTTCGCAAGCCATCCAAGTATGTCTGCATCTGATCTGCGCGTTTGATGTAGAAGAGACGTTCCTTGGCAAAATCAACCGTGAACGCTGGCTTGATCGCCATCAGGTCCTTGAGCGCCGTCTGCGCAGCTGTTTGATCGCCGAGGTGGCCTAGCGCGGCGACGAGGTGAGCCCTAGCCCAATATTGGGCATTGGGGACTTGTACTGCTCGGCGCGCCCACGCGGCGGCATCCTGAAATTCGCCGCAGAAAAGATGCGCTAGCGATCGATACGAGAAAAAGCCCCAACGGAATGGATCGTGGGGACTCAGACGAACAGCTAGCTCGAATTGCTCGATTGCCTGATCGAGCAGACCTTCATAGGCGAGCGAATCACCGAGGCCGCAATGCGTCACCGCCGAAGATGGATTGAGCTCCAATGCCTGTTCCAGCGCTCCAATCGCATGGTCATATTCGCACCGCGCCAGGCGAACTCGGCCCAGCGCGAAGTAGCCATTAGCGTCTTGATCGTCAAGTTGGACAGCGCGCTCTGCCGCAGCGAGTGCAGCGTCCATTTTGGCCTGATCGATCGGCGCGTCGAAATAGACCATGCTGAGTACAATCGCGTAGGCGAGACGTGAATGCGCACTCGCCAGCTCGGCGTCAAGAGCGATTGCCTTCCCGAGCATCTCCTGACATTTAAGATTGCTTTCAGGTGTGAACTTATAAAACTCAGCTGTTGCGAGCTGATAAAGGTCCCAAGCGCCGAGATTTTTGCGCGGGCGCCGCTCGGCCTTTTTCCGCTCGGACAGTCCCAACTCCGACTCGATTCGCGCAGCCACTAATTCAGAAATTTCGTCCTGAAGATCGAAAATGTCGACCTTGTCGCGGTCGAACCGCTCGGACCAGACACTTTGCTCCGTCTCTGCGTCGGCAACCTGAACGGAAATGCGGAAACGCGTGTCCGCCTTCCGCATGCTTCCAGTGACAAGATAGTCGGCTCCCAGCTTCTTGCCAATTGCGTTGATACTCTCCTTTGAGCTCCGGAATGCGAAGGCCGGGTTACGAGCAATCACGGTGAGCCAGCGATTCTTGGCTAGCTCGGTGGTAATATCCTCCGCGATACCATCGGCGAAGACGTCTTCGCTGGAGTCCTGGTTGAGGTTCAGAAATGGCAGCACCCCAACCGATGGCTTCCTCGCCATTGAGGGCGCTATTCGATCGTAGTTTGTGTGATCAGCATCTTTCGCCTCAGCCCTGCTGCCACTCTCGATCGGTGCGACGAAGCGAAAGCCACGGCCGTGCACCGTTGAGATTGTGTGTTGTGACGCGCCGTCATCTCCTACAGCCCTACGCGCCGCCTTGATCTGACTGCTTAGCGCCGTGTCCGATACGATCCGATCACCCCAGATTTCGGCGTAAATCTCTTCCCTCGTCACAGTCCGGTGGCTATTGCGCGCAAGGAACACAAGCAAATCGAAAACCTGGGGCTCAAGCGGAATCCGATCTCCGGACTGGCGTAGCTCGAACAATGCGGTGTCTAGTTCGAAATCGCCGAAGCGAATCACATGTGGTGGCGCCCCCTCGGAGGTCATTTCCACGCGATACGCGTGGATAGGCCGGCTGATGTTCTTGACCGTCTGCTCTCCGAGCGAGACGAACCGCGCCCTAACATTGGCTCCAATATGGTCATGGACTTGCTTCGAAAGCACTATCCCGCCCGGGTCCGCGATGCTCTCGAGTCTCGCCGCAACATTGACGCCGTCGCCGTAGATGTCACCGTCCTCAACGATAATGTCGCCGAGGGGTACACCGATGCGCAGGCGAACTCCGTTCTTGTGTTCNNGGAGTGCGCCAACAACGCTTGAGAACTCGAGCAGCGCGCCGTCGCCCATCAGCTTCACAGTACGTCCGCCGTAATTGGCGACGGTCGGATCGATGATTTTCGTTCGGATGTCCTTGAGTTGCTCGAGCGTGCCTCGCTCATTTAGCTCCATGAGCCGACTGTATCCAACCACGTCCATCGCGACGATTGTCGTCAGCTTGCGATCCATGGCTTCCTCCACGCGGCAAGTGCTCCGTTCGATACGAGTCGGCATAAAGTCTTTGCGCGGCAGCTCAGTTCCCCGCGTGGCGGCGAGTATTGTATCCGCCGCCACACAAAATTGGCAAGATTTCACGATGCGCTGACAAAGGGCCGGCGTACGTTGTTCAGGGCTCGCTGTAGCCCTCGAACAGCACGGTCGACACGTATCGCTCGGCGCAGTCGGGAAGCAGTGTCACGACGGTGCGGCCCTTCATCTCAGGACGCTTGGCCACGCGAAGTGCGCAGGCAAGCGCAGCCCCCGATGAGATGCCGGCCGGAATGCCCTCGGAAAGGGCCAATCCCCGTGCAGTCTGTATGGCCTCATCATTGCTGACGAGCATGACCTCATCGATTAGCTTGGTATCCAGAACATCGGGAACAAAGCCCGCGCCGATGCCCTGGATCAGATGCGGCGAATGTTTACCGCCCGATAGCACGGGACTGTTCTCTGGCTCGACGGCAACGATTCGTAGGTCACCTTTTCGCGCCTTCAGTACCTCACCGACACCCGTCAGTGTACCGCCGGTGCCGACGCCGAGTACAAGCACATCGACAATGCCATTTGTGTCGCGCCAGATTTCCTCGGCTGTCGTTCGGCGGTGGATTTCCGGGTTCGCCGGATGGCCGAATTGCCAGGGCATCACGGCTTTATCGGTCGCAGCGATGATCTCCTTGGCTTTCTCGATTGCGCCTCCAATCCCTTTTTCACGCGGTGTAAGTACGAGCTCTGCGCCGAGAAAACGCATCAGCCGCCGTCGCTCTATTGAAAAGCTATCGGGCATGGTGAGGATGCAGCGATAACCTTTGGCGGCGCATACAAAGGCGAGACCGATTCCGGTGTTGCCTGAGGTGGGCTCAACGATCACGCTGCCTGGTCCGATGGTGCCATCAGTTTCCATTGCCTCGAGCATGGAAACCGCTATCCGATCCTTGACGCTCGAGATGGGATTGAAGAATTCGAGCTTCGCCAGTACCTCCGCCTGGCACTCACGCTGTTGCGCGTAACGACCAATCCGGACCAGCGGCGTGTTGCCGATCGTCTCGAGAATGCTTCCATACACCCGGCCTCGGCCTGGCTTGTCTAAGACCAATTGAGCCGCATACTGATGTTTCATGTCGCCCTCCTTAGGCGGGATTTATCGCGCTAATGACCCAGGATGAGCTGTCCATCACGATGCCATCGGCAGCGATCTTTTGGCGATTGATGGCTTCTGCCAGTGCGGCTTCGATATCGTCGCGCTTCCGGTCCGCTTCGGCGCCCGCCTCGCGAAACACCTCGCCTGCTGGGCCGATTGCAAGCTGAAAAGCAATTGCATCCTTCACGTCCCTGCCGACCAGCACCGGCGCGTCAACACGCCGAAATTCGATCTCTTCATAGCCCGCACTTTTCATCATTGCGCGAACGACGGTTTCATCAGACATCGAAAAGGGGCCTGGGCCGCAGGTCTGGGCCTCGTCGCCAGGCGGTGGCAGAAATCGCAAGACCACATCCTTAGCCATAGACAGCCAAGGATTGTCCGCACGCTCGCGCCAGACGATGTGCACCATACGCCCGCCAGGGTTGAGGGCGCGGCGCATATTGCGCAAGCCTGCCACGGGATTGGCGAAAAACATGGTGCCGAAGCGCGCAAACACGAAGTCGAACTGGTTCGTTGGTAGCGCAATCTCGGCGTCGCCGCGTACAAACGTGACGTTGTTTAGGCTTCGCGCGCGCACCTCGGCCCGGGCGTAGTCCAGAAAGGTCTCGCAGCAATCGATGCCGATCACGCTTCCGGTTGGGCCAACGCGGGCGGCGAGCTTTAGCGCGGTATCCCCGAAGCCGCACCCGACATCGAGTACATGGTCACCCTCATGCACCGGAAGTGTAGGGAATACCGCCTCGCTGTGATGAGAAAGCCCGTCGACCAGAACGTGCTTGAATTTGATGAATTTGGGCGCAAGCACTTCGTTCCAAAAGCGAACAAAGGCGGTATCGTCGATCGTCGGAGACTGTGCGACCGCGGTATTCATTTTGCTCCCCTTCGGTTGGAGGCCCGTTGCTGATGCCAATGTCATAGCTGCATCGGATTTTGTGTGCTTGGCCAAATCGTTGGGGAAGCCTGAGTTTTTCATGAGGAAATGCTGAAAAGCGCGCTGCGAGTGCATGCTTTGGGTCCCTCGGAAGCGGATAGCGGCCCACCAGAAATCCCACAGAAGCGCCGGGAACAAACGCGCATGACCGCGCGCGAACACGCACAGGGATCGTTGAAAAGCTCACACTTTTCAGAGATTCGCCGCGCTCACAACGGTCTGGCACTTCCGGGTTTGACATGGCGCGATGTCCGACTTGAGTCCGTTATGCGCAGCAAAAAGGGACGTCCACCGACCACTCTGGGTACGGGTTCACGTCCTAAGTGCCCGACGGGCAAATCACTTCTGATTTTCCGAAATGGTGTCAAGCCCCGTTTGCAAAAATATTTCTGTTTTCTCCCGACCCAAATCAGTTCACTGATTCGCCCCGTCTCGTTCCGACAAGAGGGGCGTATCGCGATCGTCACGAACGCGGGGCGGGATGCGGTGGACGCGGTTGGCGCACTTGACGAATGGTGCTGACGCGGACGGCCAAGTCGTGTCGTTCTGACGCCCCAATCGTTGGCGTCAAGTCTGCGATAAGAAGCGCAGGCGACGGTGTCAAAAAGCGTGGTCACCGGGGAGAGCACGAAGTAAGCCGTAAAACCATTGCGCGGGGAATGTCGGGTGAAATCCGTCTGAACCTGTGGTGACCGTGCTCGTGTGCTTTGTTTTATTTCGCACGCGAGGCTGCGGGTGCAGCTGGCACCCGGCATCCCCTGCGCCCTCTGTTTATTGGGCGAACGATTTTTGCAAACCTCGGGCGCATCGCGCCGCGGGAACGCGGAGTCGCATTTGAAATTTGACGTCATTGCGAGCGAAGCGAAGCAATCCATTTCGCCGCGCAAAAGGAAGAATGGATTGCTTCGTCGCGGAGCCTGTCATCGGGCGCGCGTTCGCGCGACCCGTTGGCTCCTCGCAATGACGGTCTCAGAATTGGCTGTTTGAAAATCGAATGCGCGGCCACGGTTGCGGGCACGCTTTCCTCCAAGACTTCCGCAATCGCATCGTCGACACGTTCGAGCCAGACGAACTGCAACTTCTCGCGGGCGCCTTGCGGAATTTCATCAAAATCCCGCCGGTTGCGTGCCGGCAGCATCACCCTGGTCAGGCCGGCCGCAGCGGCGGCGACGACTTTTTCCTTGATGCCGCCGACCGGCAGCACCAGACCCCGCAGCGATATCTCGCCGGTCATTGCGGTGTCACTTCTAACCGTGCGGTTGGTGAGCAAGGAGGCAAGCGCGGTGAACATCGCGACGCCCGCGCTCGGTCCGTCCTTCGGCGTGGCGCCCGCGGGCACATGGACGTGGATGTCGCTTTTTTCGAATATCGCGGGATCGATTCCGAGTTGAGAGGCGCGGCTTTTTGCCAATGTCAGCGCCGCCTGCGCGCTTTCACGCATGACGTCGCCGAGTTGACCGGTCAGGATCAGTGACCCTTTTCCGGGAATGCGGGTCGCCTCGATAAAGAGAATGTCGCCGCCAACCGGCGTCCACGCCAGCCCGGTCGCGACACCGGGAATGCTGGTGCGCATGGCGATCTCGTTTTCGAAGCGGGGCGGACCAAGAACCGCGGTGAGGTCCCTTGCGGTGATGATGACCCTGTTCGAGCTACCCTCGGCGATCTGCACCGCGGCATGACGGAAGGCCCTGCCGATTTCCCGCTCGAGAGAACGAACGCCGGCCTCGCGGGTATAGCCCCTGATGATGATCCGCAGCGCCTCAACCTCAATTTCAGCCTGTTCGGGTTTCAAGCCATTTGCTTCAAGCTGGCGGCGGACCAGATAGCGGCGCCCGATCTCGAGCTTTTCATCCTCGGTGTAACCCGGCAGGCTTATGATCTCCATGCGGTCCTGCAACGGTCCGGGAATCGTATCCAGCATGTTGGCGGTGGTGATGAACACCACGCGCGAAAGATCAAAGGGCACTCCGAGGTAGTTGTCGCGGAATGTCGAATTTTGCTCCGGATCAAGAACCTCGAGCATCGCGGCCGATGGATCGCCCTGAATTCCGCGTCCCATCTTGTCGATCTCATCGAGCATCATCAGACAATTGCGCGCGCCCGCCTTCTTGATCGCCTGAATGATATTGCCGGGCAGGGCACCGATATAGGTTCGCCGGTGGCCGCGGATTTCCGCCTCATCATGCACGCCGCCCAGGCTGACGCGGACGAACGGGCGATCCATTGCGCGCGCGATCGACTGGCCCAGCGAGGTCTTGCCGACGCCGGGTGGTCCAACGAAGCAGAGGATCGGCGCCTTGCCCTGCGGCGCCAATTTTCGCACGGCAAGATATTCGATGATCCGGCTCTTGATCTTCTCCAGGCCGTAGTGATCCTCATCGAGGATGCGCCGTGCCTCCGGGATATCGATGGTTTTTTCAGCCGGCAGACCCCATGGCAGCTCGATCAACCAATCGAGATAGCTGCGGACCATGCCGGCCTCCGCGGCTGCCTCCGGCATTCGCTCGTAGCGGCGCACTTCCTTGCGTGCCTGGCTTTCCGCCTCCGGCGGCATCTGGGCCTTTGCGATGGCCTCGTTGAGTTCCGCGACCTCCTGCGCCTTGCCGTCGCCTTCCCCTAACTGGCGTTGAATGGTCGCCATCTGCTCGCGAAGGATTGCCTCGCGCTGGCGTTCATCGAATACGGCCTTTGTCTTCTGCCCAATCTCATTGGTCAGCCGAAGGACTTCCAATCGCTCAGCGAGGTGACGTGACACCTTCTCCATTCGCTGTGAGAGGTCGATCGTTTCCAAAATCTCCTGCTTCTGTTGCGGCTTGATGTCCATATAGGACGCGGTGAGATCGGCCAGCGCCGCGGGAGACGTGGTTGACTGAAATACGGCAACCAGCTCCGGCGGCCCCTGCGGCAGCAATTGAATCGCCTCGATGGCCTGCCGTTGCAGGTTCAGGAATCGCGCCTCGATCTCTGGAGAATTTATCGCGGGTTCGGGAATATGCAGAACCCGCGCCGCCAGGAATGGCGTGCCGGGAAGGAAGTCAAGAATGCGAGCGCGCTGCACGCCCTGGCAGATGATGTGATGGGTTTCATCCTGTCCGGTGATGTAACGCACGATATTGGCGACGGTCCCGGTGCGATAGAGGTCATCGGGGCCGGGATCTTCCACGTCAGGGTTTCGCTGCAGAAAGATTCCGATCGGCCGCTGCTCGCGCAAGGCTTGTTGTGCGGCGGCGATCGATTTCGGCCGGGAGATGGTGATCGGGGCCACGACCCCCGGGAACAGCACGGTATTGCGAACCGGCACAATGATGAGCGCATCATTGGGGATCGGAACAGGGGCGCCGGCCTGAGACGAAACTGAAGCGGGTTCTTCGCTGTTTGGCGACATGGCAACCTCACGCCGTTTTTGACAGGCGCAGCCCGACGCATCCATGCACTGCGAAGCGGCTGACGACATAACGCCCTGCGGGCAACAAGATGCGGCGCTCGAACCGGCCTTGCGGGAGCTCAAGCCGATGAATCCGGGCATTTTGTAGCTCCGCAGGCAGCACGCGGCGTCCGCTGACGATGAGTATTCCGTCTTCGATCACGGCTTCGACCTGATCGGGATCGACGCCGGGCAGGGCTACCAGGATCAGCACCTCGCGCTCGGTCTCCAGCACGTCGATGGGCGGCTCCCAACTTGGTTCTCGCGAGCTGGCCGTTCCTTGCAAGCTGAAGAACTGCCGGCGTAACCGCTCGGCGCGCGCAAGCGAGTCGATCGCCTCGGACAACATCCAGTTGACGGGATCTCTTGTCGACATTTGTTCTCTCGCGTTGACTGAATTTTGAAACGACACGTCTCGCGCGATGCGGGAACGCGAATGCAAAAGCATCTCTGTGCGACCGACGGCATAGTTCTACGCTTGCCCTACCCCGTCAATCAGGCGCGCATGAGAATGAGTGCGGCCAGCCTTGCTAGGATGTGGGGGTGGCCTCTGTCCGCATTCGCGCGATGATGCCGGCGGCAATTTGCATTGTGCTGCCGATTGCCCAGCCGAAGATGACAAGGCGAGCGGTAT
>WNFN01021085.1_pt1 | contig 12042 bp, 9 predicted proteins | sample 5400161 | NCBI WGS metagenome assembly WNFN01 (sample SAMN13153353, study PRJNA577476) | soil metagenome | isolation source: 80 cm saprolite on Douglas fir-dominated hillslope | place: USA:California | collected 2013-09-17
AATTTTCCGAGAAATAACAGCCCCTTTGGTGGAGGAAACCGTGGTGGGCTTTTTGGTGCCTCTCGCTACCAGTACCAGGCCATGCCTCAGGGTTATGAGAATGCACAGGCGGGTAGCCTGATCAGCAAGGTTATGGGATTATTGGCCTCTTCCTTTCTTTTCGCTTTCATCGGTGCCCTGGTAGGATTCGCCATCGGCCTCACGACTGGAGGCTACTTGGTTGTCGTTATTGGAGGGTTTGTTACTCTCATTATCCTGAGTTTCGCCATCAACACCCCAGGATTGAATCTCTTTCTGCTATACCTGTTCACCTTTTTAGAGGGATTGGGGCTCTCGCGTATCCTGGGTCTTTACCTTGGGGCAGGCTACGGTAATATCCTGGGCGAGGCTTTTTTGATCACAGCTATCACGTCACTGGCATTAGCAGTATACGCATGGACGACGAAACGCAACTTCTCAAACCTGGGCGGTTACCTTTTCATGGGCCTGATCTTGCTGATTGTAGCGGGGCTGATAAGCATCTTCTTCCACAGTACGGTCTTTGTGTTCTTGATCTCTGTCCTTGGCGTCGGCATTTTCTCCGCGTATGTCTTGTACTACGTGCAGCGCGCCAAGTACCTGGCGGATACGATGCCCAATGCCATCGGCATTACAGTCTCGCTCTTTATCACGGTGCTGAACCTGTTCCTCTACATCCTGATGCTCCTGAGTATCCTACAGGGAGGCAATCGCAGGAATTAGCCAGCCTGGCACTTTAGCACGGCTGAGGTAGCGTCCTACGGGTAGAGAAGATAGAGCTCTCCAGCGCGGGCCATATCTCCTCTACTCGCAAAGGCACACATGGTGTCGGATGGGAATAAGAGCTAAGACGATGTTGTTTTCTTGAATAGAGTTACTTGAGAAACTATCATTATCTCAACGTCACGCGAATACACAGCCATGAAAGTGAGTAAGTAACGTAATGGATACCCATGCCAACCTGTTTCATGTAGGAGACCAGGATTTCGAGTCGAAGGTACTCAAATCTGATAAGCCGGTTATCGTTGATTTCTGGGCTGCCTGGTGCGGTCCCTGTCGCGCAATCGCGCCTGTTTATGAGAAATTGAGCGATGAATACCAGGGAAGGCTGAACTTCGCTAAAATGGATACTGACGAGCACCAGCACGTTCCCGTCCAGTACCGCGTCCAGGCTATTCCAACCCTCCTCATCTTCAATCAAGGCCGCGAGATTGGCCGTTTAATCGGACCGCATCCGCTGCGCCTGAAAAACGAGATCGATAAAGTCCTTGCCGAAAACGGCGTAGGAGCTGCTTAATTCTGCAGAACTGTGAGCAGTTTTCGCTTTATCGGTCCAATTTGGGACAACTGGTGTCTCTTCATCTTGGAGAGACGCCAGTTTTTATGATATATTTTTCTCATAGTGTATTAGATCTCTCCAGGTGGTTGTCTGGACATAGGGGGAACCGTATATGCCTACGTTAGAACGTACAAATCCACTTCCACTTTATTACCAACTGAAAGAAGTGCTGAGGCAGCAAATCCGAGCAGGTCATCTCGCTCCGCATACCGCTATACCCTCCGAACCGGAACTCGTAGCAAGCTATCGCGTCAGCCGTGCTACTGTGCGGCAGGCCCTCACGGAATTGGTCAACGAGGGCCTGTTGTACCGGCAGCACGGAAAGGGGACATACGTGTGCGAGCCGCGAGTTCAACAGACCTTGAGCGAACTGGCTAGCCTGACGGATGAACTAAAACGACGCGGGAAACGTCCCGGGGGCCTTTTACTGATTGATGAGCTAGTACGTGGCGCCGAGGCTACACGCCAGCGCCTGCGTTTGACGGACGAGGAACAAATGGTGCGATTGGAGCGCCTGCGCAGCGCAGACGGGGTTCTTATCGCCTACGAGGTTGACTACCTACCTTATCCTCGTGCCAGCGGCGTCTATCAGCGAGCAAAAGAAGTAGCCGAGGGCTCTCTCTACCAACTGATGACGAGCGAAGGACTCGGCCCATTTATTGCTGAATATACGATCGCCGGTGGTAGGGCTTCTGCCCGTGAATCCGAGCTGCTGCAATTACAACCCGACGAGCCTGGCTTACGTTTCACCTGCACGGCTTTCGATCAGACGGGATTACCTATAGAGTACTCGGAACTATTCTTTGCCGGAACTCGTTACGAATTTCAAGTGACCTTGCGTGTATCGAAGTAATACGAGGGCTAGAAGCAGCAGGCCGAACGTGCTATACTACGCAAGGAATTTCCACGAGTTCTTAGCACCACTACCATACAGAAATGTGTGCAGGTAGAAATAGAGGAGAAACGAGTACCTATGGATGAGAACCAGAATGCGGCAAACGCTGATACCACTGGCCAGAACGGCATCGGAGCGCAGGCTCCAAACCAGCTAGAGCAAGAGTGGACGGACAAAGGCAATGCAGCTGCACAAGATGAAGACTACGAGCGGGCGGCGGATGCTTTCCAGAAAGCAATCGATGCCAACCCTACCAATGCCCGCGCTCGCTATAACCTGGCGCTGGCCCAACAATTTCTCGGCGATTCAGAGAGTGCCGTTGCCGGTTATCGACGGGCCATCGATCTCGACCCACAGCTAATTGATGCATATACCAATCTGGGCAATCTCTATGGCGAATTAGGCATGCACGAGGAAGAGCTGGAGACTTTCCAGCAGGCGCTCGAGTTCGACCAGGGCAACGACGAGCTCTATCTGAGTGTAGGAGACTCCTACCTCGCACAGAATATGTACGAAGACGCAATCCAGGCCTACCGCCAGGCATTGATTCTCAATGCTGAAAACAGCCTGGCCGCCGATAACTTACGTGATGCACGCGAACGGGTGAATGCGCAATTGCGCCGCATCATGGAGCAAGAGAGGCGTGTGGACGAAGACCCAAGCGATACCTCGCGGTATGCCGAACTCGCCACCCTTTACCTCGACATGCGGCACTATGACCAGGCCCTTTCCGTTGCTAACCAGATGCTTGGACTTGATCCTGAAGACCGGACCGTCTATGACACTCTGGCGGCAGTTTACGAGGCCATGGGTGATCCCGACCAGGCCGGAGATGCCTATGAGCGTATCGTAAGCATGGCTCCCGATGATGCCGAGGCCTGGGAACACCTGGGTACCTGGCGCTCCCTCCAGGGCGAAACTGAAGAAGCTATTCGCGCATATGAACAGGCTGTTCAGCTTGACCCTAGCCGCTACACTGCACGCTTTAGCCTGGCGGAAGCCTACCTGGAACTCGAGCGTTATGATGACGCCGTGAATGCCTATCAGGCGTTGGTTAAGGCCGAAAATGACCTGGACCAGGATGACCTGGCGGCAGCTTATGCGGGCCTCGCCGATACCTACAATAGTATGGGACGGTATGACGATGCGATACAGACCAGCCAGACATTACTGGAGCAGTCCGAGGATGATCCTGAGGGCTACTACCAGCTTGCCACAGCTTATGACGCGCTCGGTCGTCACGAGGAAGCCATTGAAAACTACGAGGACGCTATTGACAGCGATCCGCTCAATGCCGACTATTATAACGATCTTGCCGACACGTTTCGCGAGGTGAAGCGCTATGATGAAGCCCTTGAAATGGCACAGCAGGCTATTGCTATGGATCCCTCAATGATCCTCGCCTATGAAACGCTCTCACAGATACACGAGGAGATGGGCCATCCAGAGGAAGCGGCGGCGGCTATGGAGCAGGCGAATACCCTGCGAGTTGCAAGAGAATGAGCAAACCATCTTTTGTATGAAAAAAGGGCTGCTGATCATGTGCAGCCCCTTTTCATAGGGACGACGTTACTTCGTCTGCTTCTCTTCAACTGCATTAGCAAAGGCTTCCAAATCTCCAAGACGGTTCTGAATATCGTCATAGAGGAGATCGCGGTTGAGCGCATCAGGGTCATGTACCAGGGCATCACGCAGATTGGTAAGCGCTTCCAGGCGGTAGGCAAGTGTAGGCGGGATGATTTGTTTAGCCGCCACAATGCTGAGAAGCTCATAATAGCCCTCAGGGCGGCGCAGCCCAAGCGAAGCAACCAGGATGCCGCAGATTTGCAGGCAGGCCTCGATCGCTATTTGTAAGTAGCGTTCAGCCAGGCCAAAGATGTGATAATCTGCGGTAAATTCCTCACGCTTCGTCTGCCCCAGATCACCTAAAATGACGAGCGCCTCACGCAATTGTTTCAGATGCCGTTGAAGCAATTCCTTGTCAACCGGCAACACCTGGCCATAGAGACGGCGGCTCAGCGCCTGGTTCTGAATCTCATCAAATTTTTTGAAATCGAGGTAGTCCATCACTGCCTTCGTCTCGAAGGCCACACGCAGCTTGTCGTCGCGGCTGAAAAGTATCTGGCCATACTTAATCACCTGCAACTTGAGCAGGAGCGAGGCCTGGTTCAGGATCACCACGTCGATATTGTCAGACTCCAACCTCTTTGCCAGTTCACTGAAAAAGTAGAGCTGGTAATCAAGAAATTGATCTGACTTGATCTGCTCCATCAGCAAAATGGCGACATCTATATCGGTAAGATGTCCAAACGTCGTGCGAGTCGAGAGAGAACCGGCGAGGTAGGCAGCATTAACAGGGCTTTGGGTGAAGAGTTGATTAAGCCGGGATTGTTTCTGGAATAAGTTCATCAACGACCTCCAGGAGAAAACCTTTGCATAAAATTTGGATGAAACGACATGCTTTTCTCCAGGAAAACAATGACTACTTGTAACTGTACCATAAAAAATTCTGTTGCGTAACCCTCAAAACTTCTAAAGAATTCAACCCTCTACCCACTCCTCTCCACCGGTGGCTACCTCTTTCTTCCAGATAGGCACGGTTGCCTTGAGCGTATCGATAATATAGCGGCAAGCTTCAAAAGCTTCGGCGCGGTGAGGGGTCGCCACGACGACGATCACACTGGCCTCTCCAATTTCGAGTCGCCCAACGCGGTGCGCAACAGCGACATGCCTGGCACCCCAGCGCTGTTCTGCTTCGGCAACAATCGCGCGTACCTGCTTTATGGCCATCTCCGGATAAACATCATATTCGAGATAACGTACTTGCTTGCCCCGTGCATTGTCACGTACCACGCCCTCGAAGACCACAATACCTCCCGCGCCTGGATGGGTAACGGCGGCGACAAGGGCATCGCGATCAAGCGGCTCACGTGTTATTTGAATCAAAGGCTCCATAGCGGCTGCTCCTGACTTAGTGGCATCCCCCACCTACCGGGGGGATAAAGACAAGCTCATCACCTTCATGAAGTACCGTGTCTATGGGTACATAGTTGTGATTGACGGCACAGACAGAACGTTCCATGATCGGCTGCAGGCGTGGGTAGCGCGTTAGGAGTAACGCGCGCACGTCAGCGACGTTAGCTCCCTCGTGCAGCGTCAATACCTCTTCGTTCTGCCCGATTATTTCACGGAACGAGGCAAAGTAGCGAGCATGAATCTCCATACCAATAGTATAGCACGTGTGGGGCAGAATCCGTAGCACGGCCTGGATTGGGTCTAGATCGCTTTTAATGGCGACCCTGCTCAACTGTCTGTCGCTTCCTGGCTACGTTGTTAAACCTCAACAAAAGGACTTGCGGATGAGCCTATTTTCTGTTATTCTTGGGCTTGGCCTAAAATGTGGGTCAAGCGTTAACTATTTGGAGGCATTCCGTGCGTAAAAAAACGATTGGTATTTTCTTCATCATCAGCATCGTTCTCTTCATTGCCGGCCTCAGTCTGTTCATTGCCGGTCTGATTGGTAGTACTACGGTTTACAATCCCTCTACTGGTGCGAATGACGTGACAAGCCTTGGCAATCCGACGCTGTTTGTTACTGGCATCATTCTCTGGGCGCTATCGGGTGTGCCATTTCTGGTTGCCTGGATTGGTGCGCTGGTCAACCTGGCTCGCCTACAACAATGGGTCTGGTTTGTCCTCATGTTTGTCTTTAGCGGCATCTGTCTGATTGTCTATCTGTTTGCGGGTCCAAACTTCCGGGTAAGGTAGCGTACGAAGTACTCAGGGTTGGGAATCTCGCCTGTCACGCGCTGCATCAACTCCTCGGGCAGGTAGACCGCGCCGAAGGTGTACATGTTTTCGCGCAGCCAATCCAGGATAAAGGCTGTATCGCCGGTGGCCAGCCGCTCATCGAAGTCGGGGAATGACCGGCGCAGCGCATTATATATCTGTGCGCCATAGAGATTACCCAGGGTGTAACTTGGGAAGTAGCCAAAACCCGAGGTCCAGTGAATGTCTTGCAGCACACCCTCAGAATCCGTTGCAGGCTCGACCCCCACGTACTCGCGATACTTCGCGTTCCACAGAGCCGGCAGTGTTTCGATGGTCACATCACCATTGACAAGCGCCTTCTCCAACTCATAGCGCACGATAATATGCAGGTTGTAGGTCACCTCATCAGCCTCGATGCGAATCAGGCTCGGACGCACCTTGTTGAGCGCGCGGGCGAACGTGGCAGCATCTACAGCGGCGAAATGCCCTGGGAAAGCTTCACGAACGGCAGCATACTGACCTCGCCAGTACGCTTCTGAACGCCCAATCGCATTCTCCCACAGGCGAGATTGGGACTCGTGCATTCCCATCGATGCACCGCCAGCAACAGGCGTGCGCACGAGCGCCTCAGCGCTCCCCTGCTCATAGAGGGCATGACCACCCTCGTGAATCGCGGCCATCACCGACGATTGAATGAAGTGCCTATCAGGATGAATAGTGACACGCACGTCAAATGGACTGCCAAAACTGGTGGTGAAAGGATGCGGCGATATGGCTATGCCACCACGTGAGAAGTCGTAACCCATACCACGGAGCAATACCTTGCATAATTTCACCTGCTGCTCTTCTGAGAATTCCCCTTTGAGGCAGGAGTCATCGACTGTTTTGCCACTGGCTTCAATGCGCCTCAGCAAGGTCGTGCTCACCTCGCGTACAGGGGCAAATAGCCTATCCAGTGCGCTCACCGTCATGCCCGGCTCATACAGGTCCAGGAGCGCATCGTAACGCGTACCAGCATAGCCAAGGCGATCTGCAACCTCGCGTTGCAGAGCGACGGTGCGGCCCAGCCAGGGAGCGAAACTGGCGAAATCGTTGTTCTCCCTGGCACGCCTCCACGCATCGAAACTGCCGGCCTGCACACGCGCCATCTCCTCAACAAGCTCGCGAGGCAATTTTGTTGCACGATCGTAGTCGCGCCGCGCCGCGCGTACCAGCCCGCGATCAGCATCAGTATAGTCTGACCGCCCGATTACATCGCCTAACTCACCAAGCAGGCTTCCCAGTCGCGGGTCTGTCCAGCGCTCGTGCATTACACCCTGAAGCGTTGCCATGTGGTAGCCACGTACTTCTGCCGCACCTTCAGGCATCCCAGTATTCTGATCCCACTCCGCGAGGTCATATACGGCCTTGAGGTCCTGGATTGCATGCATATCATCGAGCAACCCGGCAATGCGCGCATCCTTACTCGTGAAGTTTGGTGCTATTGTCTCTTGCGTTAACATAAGTGGCCTTTCATTTCTCTTTGCTCTCGTAGGGAGAGACGTAAACCGTTATCTTGCTCTCCGAAGTACGAATTCCGCCAGGGTGCGCACGGCAACTCCTGTAGCGCCCTTCTCCTGGTACGGTTTTTTATTATCGATGTAGGCTGTACCGGCGATGTCGAGGTGAGCCCACTGCGCATCTCCTACGAAATGCTCCAGGATTTTCGCCGCCTTGGCTGAAGAAGCAGCGCGTCCGCCCGTTTGTGTGAGGTCAGCGACATCGCTCTGGATCTCTTCTTCATATTCTTGGTCTAGCGGCATGGGCCAGAACTTTTCGCCGGCAACCTGCCCGGCAGTAATAATTTCGTTACTGAGCGCTTGATCGTTACAGAATAAGCCCGACATCACCGAGCCCAGCGCAATCACGATGCCGCCCGTCAGGGTTGCCACATCGATGATTGGCGAAAGCCCCTCTTCTACAGCGTATGACAGCGCATCGGCCAGCACCAGGCGTCCTTCGGCATCTGTATTGACGATCTCAATTGTCTTCCCATTCATAAGACGTAGGATGTCGCCCGGTCGATAAGCAGTACCGCCCGGCATATTCTCGGTCGCCGGCACCAGGGCAGTGACATTGATGGCTGGTTTTAAGGCAGCAATGGCATACATCGCGCCAACAACAGCCGCAGCCCCCGCCATATCGGTCTTCATATTCTGCATCTGTTCAGCGGTCTTGAGCGAAAGGCCACCGCTATCAAAGGTAATGCCTTTGCCAACAAGCGCAATGCCCATTTCTTTGCTTTGGGGAGCGCCGCGATAACGCAGGATGATGAATTTAGGGGGTGCCGCACTGCCCTGTGCCACTGCAAGCAGTCCACCCATGCCCAATTCTTGCATACGAGGTCGATCCAGTACCTCACATTCCAGCCCAAATTGTCCGGCCATAGCGCCAGCACGATTAGCCAGTTCAGATGGGGTCAGCACGTTGGGTGGCTCATTCACAAGGTCGCGTGCAAGGTTTGTGGCCTCGGCCAGTACAACGCCATGCTCTCTTGCTTGATCGAGTGCGGCCCTGTCCGCAGTACCGGCCAGCAGGCTAATGCTGGTAATACCTCGGCCATTGACGCCTGATTGCTTATACTTTTTGAAAGTATACAGGCCCAGTAATGCTCCCTCTATCTCAGCGCGCACGCTTTCTTCCAGGTCAAATTCCTCAGGCTGGATCGCAAGGGCGATCTGATGCGCCCCCGTTTGTTGCAAATGGCGAGCAGCCGTGGCGCTGGCGCGGCGAATTACTTGTGAATCGATCTGCTCCTGAGACCCTAAACCCACAATGACAATGCGCTTAGCGGCTAACTTATCCATTGGGTGTAAAGTAAGCAATTCTCCCCGCTCACCTTTGAACTCTCCACCGGCATAGATACTATGAATAAGGCCGCCCAGCAGGTTATCCACGTCCCTGGCCGCTCCAGCTAATACGAGAGCTCCTGTTTGTTGCCCTACCTGCTTGTAAGCCGCTCCCACGACCAGGGCATCGCATGGCACATCTTTCACTGCCTGATTTGTTATGCGGATATCCATAGGAAAAAACTCCAAGAAATTTCTTCAATAGAGTGACCCAAAAAAGCTTGACCGGTCACCTCTCAGGTATGACCGGCCGGGTGATCACCTTTATTAACATGTATCATAGCAAATTCTTATAAAACGTGCCACCTTCTTGTACCAGGAATATAGTTTTAAATGGGTCATGCTTGTAACGGTCCCCCGGACCGTTCTTGACGCCGGTTCTTGCCCGTCTCGGCAACGCGACTGCATCGCTGAACCTATCCGTCTCGCCAACGCGGCTGCGCCGCTACTGCTGCGCAGTCAAGCGAGACGCAAGGCATACCGTGCGCGGTCAGCCGAGACGAAAGGCATTGCGCGGCTACTGCTCCGCAGTCAGGCATGACCAAAGGAAGTTGTTTTTACTTGAGTTTATCCCTGTGGGAGCAATCTATCCACCAGCTCTAACAGCTGGCGAGGCTTAAATGGCTTGGTCAGGTATTCATTGCATCCAATTTGCATTGCTGTGTCGTGCGATAACCATCGAGCACGGGCATCGAGAGATCGGTCAGAATCAGGTCTACATGTTCGTGATCGAGGAGGTTCAGCGCCTCCTGCCCATTGGAAGCGGAAACACAGCGATAGCCTCGCGTGGAGAGAACTCGCTCGATCAGGATGCGATTTGAAACTTCATTCTCAATAATGAGGATGGTCGGTTGACGCGTGCCAGGTGTCGGAACTGGCGAAATAGCTGTACTCATGTCCACTTCTTCCTAGTTTCTACTGCGTTATTTTCAGGCGCGTACCCTGGCGGGAGAGGCTACAGGCAACGTGAACGAGAAGGTTGAACCCTGTCCCACGGTACTCTCTACACAGACCTCGCCACCTTGCAATTCGACCAGCTTCCTCGCAATCGTCAAACCGAGTCCCGTGCCACCAAAACGGCGCGTGGTACTGCCATCGGCCTGGCGAAATGCTTCAAAAATATAGTCGAGCACGGCTGGTGAGATACCGATACCCGTATCACTCACCGCGATACGCAGCATGTCAGAATGTTCGAGTAAGGTACATCGAATGGCCACGCCGCCATTTTCTGTAAACTTCAAGGCATTGGAAACCATATTAATGACAACCTGGCGCAGGCGATGGCTATCCGCCAGAACCATGGGCAAGGAGTCCTCCATTTCCAGCACCAGGCGTAAGCCTTTATTGTTCGCCATCGGCTTCAACTGGTTCACAACCTCCGTCAAGCTCGGTTCCAGTGCCAGGGGTTCAACCCTGACCTCCAGGCGATCTGCCTCAATCTTGGAAAGATCCAGCATATCGTCTACCAGGCGTGAAAGGTCTTCAGCGCGGTGCACTATGAACTGAATATGCTCTTCCTGCTCGGCAGTCAGTTCTCCTTCGACGAACCCCTCTAAAATTAACGCGCCATAGCTGATAATACTGTGTAACGGGGTACGTAATTCATGGGTAACAGTGGCGAGAAATTGGGACTTCAGGTGATTCAGGCGCTCAAGGGCGGCATTTTTATCTTTCACCTCTGCGAACAGGAGCGCGTTTTGAATTGCCATTGCCGCCTGTATTGCCGCAGTGCTTAAGAGAAACGTGTCACGCCTGCTCACCTGGTAGGGCTTGTCTCCATAGAACACAGCCGCGCCGATAGCCTGCTCTTGCAACAGTAAGGGCACGGCAATCACCGAACGATAGCCGGCCGCTAATGCCATACGGCACCAGGCTTCGCCGCGATCCTGGTAGATTTTTTGTATATCTTCGCCATACGCAATTTTCTGCTTCTGCATCGCCATACGTGCCAGTATCATATCCAGATCGCGCAGCGCAGGACGTGGAATACGAGGGCGATGCAACCCGGATTGCTCCATTTGAGAAGTAAGCTTGGGCGCGCGGATAGCCGGCCGTTTCCCGCTGGATGGTGGAAGCGAGCGAGGCGCCGGGATAGCTGCCATTTTTGAGGTCACCACCATGGCGATATCTCCAGCAGGGTCTGCATGCACCGTGACAGCTCCATGCTGTTGTGTTGAGTTGCCGGCAGGCATATGTCCATTGGAAAGCTGCTGCTGCTGGTCCGACCACTGCGCAACTGCCCAGGGGGATTGCATCTCGCGACCATATAAGAGCAATGCCACGTTTTTTACCTGCATGATTTGTCCCAGCCGTGACACGATCTCACCGAGTAGATCTTCCAGGTTCAATGTCGAGATCAGCACATCGCTCATCACCAGCAATTCACTCATCCGCTTTGTAATGACGTTGCTTTCATTCTCTTGCATGTTCAGAGACTCCGAGAGCAGGCTGAATGAGCGGGCTAGCATGGTCAACTCGTCGATCGTCGATGCTGAGAGTGTTATATCTGCATTATCGGCTACCACGGCTGCTACACGCGCTTGCAGCCGGCGTATGGGGCGAATGAGGAACCTCCGCGCAATCAGGGCATAGGCCGTCACACCCAGCGCAATGATAAAGATACCCAGGAAGAGCAGAATCAGTATGGCCTTTCCAACATGAGCAGGAATGTTATAAAGCGGTTCGATGTCCACGACCAGGAGTGAGGGTGAACTTTTCAACTGACCCTGGGCTTTAACAAGAACAGACATCGTGAGGTAATCCTCTGCTCCGCCGATTATATTGATAGCGCCAGGGGTACAAAGGGCCTGTTCCGTTATATGGTGATCAAGGGCGGCAGGCATAGTCGTATCTAACATGTGCCCTGATTTGCAGAGAACGACATTTAAGCGCACCAGGTCCGCGGCAAATTTTTTATCGATATGTTTTGCCGCCATTTGAGTATGGTATGCCTTGTTTATAGCGAGGAGGTGTGTAGTAGCACCACTTCTTGCTTCGTGCTCGTAGAAGAACTTCAACAAAAGCCAGGACGCAGTTGAGAAAAGGAGCATACAAAGCAAAAGCGTCAATGCCGCGCTGATTATTAATTTTCCCCCTAATGACCGCACTGTGAATCGCATGCGACCTCTTCT
>WNFN01143000.1_pt1 | contig 12033 bp, 9 predicted proteins | sample 5400161 | NCBI WGS metagenome assembly WNFN01 (sample SAMN13153353, study PRJNA577476) | soil metagenome | isolation source: 80 cm saprolite on Douglas fir-dominated hillslope | place: USA:California | collected 2013-09-17
TGACCGTGGCCGGCGGGCTGTCCGCGGACCGCCTGCTCGCACAGCTCGAACTCGTGACCGTGCTTAACGGCGAGCTCGCCCCGTTCCGGATCCTGACCGGGATCGAGGTCGACATCCTCGAGGATGGCGCGCTCGACCAGCGCGAGGACCTGCTCTCCCGGCTCGACGTGGTGGTCGCCAGCGTGCACTCGCAGCTGCGGATGCCGGCCGCGGCGATGACCGGCCGGATGGTAACCGCCGTACGCAATCCGCACGTCGACGTGCTGGGGCACTGCACCGGCCGGCTGATCAGCGGCCGCGGCCGGCCCGAGTCGGCCTTCGATCCGGAAGCGGTATTCACCGCCTGCCGGGACAGCAACGTCGCGGTCGAGATCAACTGCCGGCCAGAACGCCAGGATCCGCCCGACCGCCTGCTGCGCCTGGCCATCGAGGCCGGCTGCACGTTCGCCATCGACACCGACGCGCACGCACCCGGTCAGCTCGACTGGCTGGACAGCGGCTGCACGCGGGCCGAGAGACTGGGAATCCGGCCCGACCAGGTGATCAACACCCGCAGCGCGGACGACCTGGCAACGGTGAGAAGGTGATCGCGTGCAGGTCCTGCCCCGTCACCCTCCGTCGCCGGGAAGCTGCTGGCAGTGGCGGTCCCTCCATTGGGATCCTCCTTCAGCCGAGCGGGTAGTCCTGCTGGGTCGCGGCGTAGCGCGCGAAGAAGTCGAGCGAGGCCGGGTTCGCCATCGCGTTGCGGTTGGCCGCCTCGTCCGGAGGCGCGCCGCGCAGGATCCTGCGCACCGGCACCTCCATCTTCTTCCCGGTGAGCGTCACCGGGATCTCGGGCACCTGCACGATCCGGTCGGGCACGTGCCGCGGCGTGTACTCGCGCCGCAGCCGGTCGCGGATCTTGTCCTCGATACGGTCGTCGAGCCGGAGCCCGTCGGCCAGCCGGACGAACAGCGGCATGAAGAACCGCCCGCCGGGCAGGTCGAGGTTGACGATCAGCGCGTCGGACACCTCCTCGACCGAGGCCAGCACGGCGTAGACCTCGGCGGTGCCGATGCGGACGCCGTGGCGGTTCAAGGTGGCGTCGGAACGGCCGAGCACGAAGCATCCGCCGCGCTTGTTGATGCGGAAGAAGTCACCCTGGCGCCAGACGCCGGGGAAGTCGGCGAAGTAGGACTCGCGGTACCGGGCGCCGGAGTCGTCGCCCCAGAGCCGGACCGGCATTGACGGCATCGGCTCGGTGATCACCAGCTCGCCGACCTCGTCGACGACGCTCTCGCCGTCGCGGTTGAACGCGCAGGCGGCCACCCCCAGGTGCGGCGCCTGGATCTCGCCCGCGTAGACCGGCTGGGTCGGCACGCCCCCGACGAACCCGGTGCAGACGTCGGTTCCGCCGCTGCCGGTCGCGACCCATACGTCCGGCTTGACGTTCTCGTAGAACCACGCGGTGCACTCGGCCGAGACCGGTGAGCCCGCGGGCATGATGGCCCGCAGCTCCGGCAGGTCAAAGGACGCGGCGGGCACGATCCCGGCCTTCGACATCAGGTCCACGTAGGCCGGGCTGGAGCCGAACAAGTTCACCCCGCAGTCCTGCGCGATCCGCCATAGCACGTCCAGGCCCGGGTACGCCGGGCTGCCGTCGTAGAGCACGGGGCGCACCCCGATCAGCAGGGAGCTGACCAGGAAGTTCCACATCATCCACCCGGACGTGGTGAAGAAGAACAGCCGGTCGCCCGCCCGCAGGTCCAGGTGCAGGGTCTGCAGCTTCATCTGCTCCAGCAGGATCCCGCCGTGGCTGTGCACGAGCGCCTTTGGCAGCCCGGTCGTGCCGGAGGAGAACAGGATCCACAGCGGGTGGCCGAACGGGACCTGCTCGAACGCGAACTCCGCGGCGGGCACCGGCGGATGATCCAGCAGCGCATCCCACGTCACCAGATTTTTTTCCATAACGCTGCCGCTGCCCGGCTGGTCCCCATCGCCCGACCCGTCCCGATGGTCAGCAAACGGCAGGAGGACCACGCGAGAGAGCCCGTCCAGCCCGCGGACGATCTGCCGCAGCTCATCGCGGCGGTCGAAGGTCTTGCCGCCGTAGGTGTAGCCGTCGACGCAGAACAGCACCTTGGGCCTGAGCTGCCGGAACCGGTCCAGCACCCCGCGCCAGCCAAAGTCCGGCGAGCAGCCCGTCCAGATCGCCCCGATGCTGGTGGTGGCGAGCATCGCGATGACCGTCTGCGGGATGTTCGGCAGGTAGGACGCGACCCGGTCACCCGGCCGCACGCCCATGCCGCGCAGCCGGGTGCCGAGTATCCGCACCTGGCCGGCGAACTCCGCCCAGTCCAGGCCGGCCACCGGCGTGGTCTCGCTCAGGAACAGCAGGGCGTCCTTGCCGGGCTGCTCGCGCCGCAGGACGTGCTGCGCGTAGTTCAGCCGGGCGCCCGGGAACCACTCCGCCCCTGGCATGGCCCGGCGGCCGAGCACCCGCTCCGGCGGGACCGACGCGTCGACGCCGCAGTAATCCCAGACCGCCTGCCAGAACCCCTCAAGGTCGTCGACCGACCAGCGCCACAGCGCGTGGTAGTCGTCGAAGCGCAGGCCGCGCTCGGCCGCCAGCCAGGATGTGAACGCAGTGAGTCTGGCGTTCGCGACCCGCGCCGCGCTGGGCGTCCAGAGCAGGTCGCCTTCCCGAACCGGTGTTGTCATGCGAAAGCCTCCGCGCTTGGCCCTGGCCAGGCTGACAGTCGTGCCCGGCCGGAGGCAATAACCATTTGGTAGGAAGTCACTAGATGAAATCATCTGCGGTGCCGGCCGGCTTCCCGGCCAACCTGCGCAGACCGCAGAAGCCCTGTCCAGGCTGCGGAAGGTCGCGGCGCACAAAGCAGGTACCTGTCCAGGTAGTTCTCCCGTTCCCTCTGCCGGACCGCGCCACGAGGCTTGAAGGGGCTGCAACCGATCGCGACCGGCAGTGACGGAGGACGACATGTGTCAGCACCAACCCTCGTATCCGGAGGCACCCTGTCCGGAGACACGGGCGACGGACCGGGCTGTGGCCATGAAGCCGGCCGCGTGACCGCGGCCGTCTGAGCCGGGAATTTCCTCAGGCGACGAGCCATGGGCGGCCAGCCTGTTGCTTGAACGATCTTGCTATCACGATGGAGCCCGAGCGACTCAACGGGTGCCCCGTCGCCGATGAGGTCATCCTCTGTGCTTCTGAACTCGCCGCGAACGCCGTCCTGCACAGCGACACGCGCCACGGTGACGGCACCTTCACGGTCCGGGCGCGGATAAGCCCGTGCGAATACGTCCTGATCGAGCTGGAAGACGATGGCGGTCCTTGGGCGGCGCCGTCCCCCCACTCAACCCGAGGCCGTGGCCTGGACATCGTCGGTTCACTTGCCGCGGACTGGGGCATCTGTGCGACCCCGGGCGGCCGGACCGTCTGGGCGCGCTTCGACTGGTCAGCCCCAGGCTTAGGCCGACAAGTGCGCCGAACAGCTGCTCAGGCTGCGCAGCTCGTCATCTCCAGGCCATCACCGTGGCCGTGCGCTCTTGTACGCGGCGACCCAGGCGGCGATCTGAGCGCGTGAGGTAAAGCCGAGCTTGGACAGGATGTGCTCGACGTGGCCTTCCGCGGTGCGCTGGGATATCACCAAGGAAGCGGCGATCGCCTTGTTGCTCAGCCCGTGCGCGACCAGTTCCGCAATCTCCGTCTCCCGTGGTGTCAGCGGGGAAGACGTCGACGCGGCCTGCCCCGGCGAAGCCCGCTCCGGCACGCCGGCTCCGCCTGTCAGGGCCTCGGCGACGGCCTGCTCCATTGTGAGCCCCGCGCCGTCCTGGAAGGCTCTGCCGAAGGCCCGGTCGCCTAGCGCGCCCCGGACTTGTGCCTGGCAGCGATCGCGGTCACCGGCAAACCTATCGACACGGAGTGCGGACACGCCGACGGTGCTGGTGATCGCCTCGGCGGCACCGAGCAGCAGCGCGGCCCGCCGCGGGTCGCCATTTCCGGCGGCGACCCATCCCAGTACCTCGACGTCAACGGCCATGGCGAGCCGGTCGTCGAAACTGCGGCTCGTCAGCAGCGCTTCGCGGGCCAGCGAGCTCGCGGCCCAGCTCTCACCTCGGTGCCACCTCTCGACGGCGAGCAGGCGCAATGCCCAACTCCGGGTCCAGGTCTCGTCCTGGCTTCCGGTCAGCGCCAGGCACTCCTCGTACAGTGCCACCGCCTGGTCGCTCTCGCCGCGCTCGCCGAGGGACACCGCCAGCGCGAGCGATGACGTCGTGATACCGAACGGGTCGTCGATGCGCGTCAGCCCGTCCACTGCCTCCTGCAGCAGCCGCGTGGCCGCGCGCTGATTGTCGCCGTGCAGCGCGGCTAGACCGGAGAGGTGAAGGACGTTGATGCGGCTCTCCGGGTCGCCCAGCTGATCTGCCAGCCGCCCGCTCTCCGCGAGCAGGGGCAGCGCGGTCGCGGCGTCACCCTGCAGGAGGGCAAGCCAGGCGCTCGTCCAGAGCCCTTTCGCCCGGGCCGTCCCGGCCGCCGGGGCTTTCTCCAGCAGGCGGCCGAGCCAGCCGCGTCCTTCGCTGAACAAGGAGTTAGCCAGCCAGAACGGCTGCAGCAGAACGGAAGCCATCCGCACCCCAGCCTCGAGACCTGCTGCGGGCCGAACCACTCCCGCGCCGCCTGCTCGGCCAGGCCTTGGTACCAGTCCCGGTGGCGGCGCTGCAACAGTTCCCGCTCGCCGGAATCGCTCAGCTTCTCCTGGCCGAACTGACGGAGGGTCTCCAGCAGCCGGTAGCGACCCACACCGAGGTGTTCCTCCTGGAGGAGCAGCGACTTATCAACCAGGTCTGCCAGCAGGTCGGGTACCTCGTCGGCGGCGACGTCCCCGCCCGCGCACACCCCGTCGACAGCGGCCAGGCCGAAATCCCCAGCGAACACCGACAGGCGCGCCCACAACTCTCGCTCTGGGGCGGAGAGCAGGCCATAGCTCCAATCCACGAGGTCGCGCAGTGTCTGCTGGCGGGGCACCGCCACCCTGCTGCCGCCGGTGAGCAACCGGTAGCGGTCCGCGAGACGTTCTTCGATTTCCGTTACGGACAACGCCCGCAACCGCACCGCCGCCAGTTCGATGGCCAGGGGAATGCCGTCCAGCTGCTGACAAAGCCTGACAACTGCCATTCCGTTGTTGTCGTTGAGGACGAACCCGGGCCGTATTGCTGCCGCCCGGTCGGCGAACAGGTTCACCGCTTCGTACTGCTCGAGCGCCTTCAACGACCGCGGTGGCCGGTCCCGCTCTGGCGTGGACAGCGGCGTGACCGCCAAGGTGAACTCACCGTCGATGCGCAGCGACTGCCGGCTGGTCGCCAGGATGCGCAACTCCGGTGCTGCCCGCAACAGTGCGTCGGCCAGTACGGCGCAGGCATCCAGCAGGTGCTCGCAGTTGTCCAGCACCAGCAGCGCCCGTTTGGGAGCAAGAAAGTCCGACAGCACGGACAGCGGCGCGCGCGCCGACTGATCGCGCAGCCCAACAGTCGCCGCGACCGTCTGGGCCACGAGCGAGGGATCCGTCAGGCCCGCCAGATCGACCAGCCAAATCCCGTCGAATGCGCGACGGAACTCAGAGGCGGCCCGCAAAGCTAGCCGTGTCTTCCCGACGCCGCCGACGCCGGTCAGGGTAACCAGGCGCGACATGGACAGCAAGCGTCTGACCTCGGCCACCTCACGCCGACGGCCCACGAAACTTGTCAGCTCGGCAGGCAGGTTGCCAGCCGGACCCGATGCCATCACAACCATGGCGATATCACGCTAGCCGACGGCTTGAACTGGTCAAACACGCTTGCCCGGCGGCCGGGGAGACACGTTGAGCTGTTAAATCATTCGACATCCGCGGGCGACGCGGAATATGTTGAGGTACTCAACGGTTGAGCGCATCAACGGTTCGCTGACCGGCATCGACAGACCGGGGAAGGAGACGGCAGTGGCGTGGTTCCCGAACGGCAATGAGCTTGACCAGGACATCTTTGACGCCCTGACCGAGTTCTTCACCGAGCTGGTGCGGCGCGGGGAGACGCTCGCCGAGGAGTTCGGCGTGCCCGCGTTCTGCGTCAAGGCCATCCACCGGCTCGACACGTCGGTCACGATGAAGGAGCTGGGCAGGCGCATGCACTGCGACCCGTCCTTCGTCACCATCATCGCCGACGCGCTGGAAGAGCGCGGCCTGGCCAGGCGGGAGGCCAATGCCGCCGACCGCAGGACCAAGAATCTGGTGCTCACTCCGGAGGGCTTTGAGCTGAAGGCCCGGCTGGAGCGGGCCATGCTCGACCAGATGCCCTGGTCGCGCGCGCTCGATGCGAGCGAGCGGGCGAGCTTCCTGTCCATGATGCGCAAGATGAACGTCGTCCTTGCGGGCCGGTCTACGCCGCCGGCCGCAGGCGAGCGAGCGGGGGAGGTGAGCGACATACCGACCGCTGCTTCGCTGACGCAGCCTGACCTGCACAGCGAAGCTGCCCCCGCGCTGCAGAGCTGACCGCTCGAGCAGCGGGGGTTTACCGCGGGTCCGCCGCACATGGGCGTTCGGCGGGTCGCAAAGTCTCACTAGCGCACGACGCCGGGCCTTACCGGGCCGCGGTGCGGGATACGTACGGCCAAAACACACTAGGAGCTACCTTGTCTACAGCACAATCCCTGGCCGAGGGGGCGACTCCGCCGGACGCGACAGCCGGCGGCGGCCAGCGCCGCCTTGGCCTGGCGCTGCTGGTCATCGCCACCGCCCAGCTGATGGTCGTGCTCGACGCGGCCATCGTCAACGTCGCCCTGCCCCACATTCAGCGGGCGCTTGGTTTCACCGGCAGCGGCCTGGAGTGGGTCGTCACCGCCTACGCGGTCACGTTCGGCGGGCTGCTGCTGCTCGGCGGCCGCTCGGGCGACCTGCTCGGACGCAGGAGAATCTTCATCGCCGGGCTGCTGCTGTTCTCGGCGGGCGTCGGCGGCGCCATGGTCGCGCCCACCGCGCTCGCCCTGATCGCCACCACGTTCCCGGAGGGGGCTCCACGCAACCGGGCGCTGGGCGTGTACGCGGCGATGAGCGGTGGTGGCGCCGCCGTCGGCCTGGTCGCCGGCGGCCTGCTCACCAGCTACCTGTCCTGGCGCTGGACGCTGTTCGTCAACGTGCCCATCGGGATCGCAGTCGCCGCGCTCGCGCCGTACGTTCTGCCCGAGTCGTCCCGCCAGCGCGGCCGGTTCGACCTGCCCGGGGCCGTCACCGGCACCGGCGGCGTCGCGCTGCTGGTCTACGGCCTGTCCAACGCGAGCACCGATCAGTCCGGCGTCTCCCACTGGGGTGACACGAAGGTCATCGTCTCGCTGGTCGCGGCGGCCGTGCTGCTGGCGGCCTTCGCGCTGATCGAGTGGCGCAGCCGCCACCCGCTGATGCCGCTGCGCGTGCTGGCCGACCGCAACCGCTCGGGTGCCTACCTGACGATGCTGGCCCTGGCCACGGCGATGTTCGGCATCTTCTTCTTCCTCACGATCTTCCTGCAGAACGTGCTCGGTTACAGCCCGCTCAAGGCCGGGCTGGCCGCGCTCCCGTTCGCCGCGGTGATCGTGGTGATGTCCGGGATCGTCTCGCAGCTGGTCGCCCGTACTGGCGCCCGGCCGCTCATGCTGGCCGGCGGGGCGGTCACCGCCGGCGGAATGTACTGGTTCTCGCACATCAGCGAGCACACCACGTACGCCAGCGGCCTGCTCGGCCCCATGCTGGTCACCTCGGCGGGCCTGGGGATGCTGTTCGTGCCGCTGTCGCTGGTCGCGCTGACCCGCGTCCGCGGCGAGGACTCCGGCGTGGCCTCCAGCCTGCTGAACACCGGCCAGCAGGTCGGCGGGGCGATCGGCCTGGCCGTCCTGGGCACGGTGACCTGGACCGCGGTGTCGAACAGCGTCAAGCACCAGGTGTCCCAGGCGGCCGCGGCCGCGGCTCGGGCCGGCCACCCGCTGCCGGCGGTCAAGGCTGGCGGCACCACGCCGCCAGCGGTGCTGCACCAGGCCCTGGCGGTCGCATGATCCGGGTGCGGCGCGCCGACCTCACCGGCGATCTGGAGCCGTCGGCCGCGGCCCCGGCCCCGGCCGTCACTGAGGCTGAGGCGGCTGAGGTGTACGACCAGGAGGAACTCGCCCCGGTCATCGTCACCGAGTGACGAGCTCGTGCCCTGGCCCGGCCCGCGCGGCCGGGCCAGGGCACGCCTCCTTGTGCGGGCCGTCCTGGAACTCGAAGCGCGGGTCGGCGATGTCTGGTAGCACGGTGGCACTGTGATACTGTGACGTCATGAGCCCGATTCTTTCGCGCCGGGCACGCGTTCGCGGCGACCGGTACCAGGTGACACTGCCTGCGGAAATCCGCGAGGCTCTGCAAGTACGCTCCGGGGACGAAATTGAATTCTCCGTCGATGAGCACGGCACGATCACTGTGCGCGGATTTACCTCTATCCCTACCGACCAGGCGTGGCTGATGCCCACCTACCTGCGCCTGCCTCGATTCAACCGAGACTGGGATCGGCTCAGACGGCAGGAGCAGGCACGGTTTCGTGCCGCGCTGGCACTGTTCGTGGCGGATCTCGCGGCAGGTAGCGGGTTCAGGCCGGGCCTGCGGGTCAAGAAGATGGCAGGGCATGACATCTGGGAGATGACCTGGGCCCGTGACGGTCGGGCCACATTCTGCCATGGCCAGCCGGTCAAGGACGGCGAGGTGCACATCATCTGGAGGCGGGTCGGAAGCCACCAGATCTTCACTGCGCCCTGAGCGGCGCGGGGCGGTGGATATGGCCTGAGGGCGCCGGGCGCCGCGCGCCGCGGTGGCGGGATCAGGAAGTCCGGCAGATAGCCGCGCCGCACCCAAGATGCGCCCAGGCGCGAATCAATTGCGGCCCGCGCTCGGCCGCGGCTTACTGGATGTCATGCCAGGTGCAAGCGAGCAAACACGACCGGTGAAGATCATCAACGCCAACTGGGTGGCCGGGCCGGACGGCGATCACGGCCGGTTCGAGGTCATGATCGTGACCGAGGATGACCGGCAGCATCTGGCCGCCCCCAGTCCCGCCGCCATGACCGCGCTGATCGCCCTGACTCAGGCCGGCACCGTCCTGCTCTGGGATCCGGCCGACCGCACCCTGATCGCCGCCAACCTCGTCGGCACGATGCCCTGGACCGAGCGCGCCCGGCCCGGCCCGCCGCCTCGCTGACCCCCGCGCTCGGCGTTATGCATCGCCGGCGCGGGGCGTCGGCTGCCCGGTCGCTGCTCATCGCCGGTCGCCGACCCGTGGCCCGCCGCGGGCCAGTTCCGTCCCGAGGGGTGTCTGCTGGTAGATGACGGCGTGCCGGTGCCGTCTGCGGCCGACCAGCCGTGCGTTGTGCAGGGCGGCCAGGTGCTGGGATACCGTGCTCGCGGCCAGGCCGTGCCGCCGGGCCAGGGTGTGGGTGGACGCCGGCTCGGCCAGTGATTCCAGCAGGGCGGCCCTGGTCCGGCCGAGCAGGCACGCCAGCGCGTCCGAGTGCCGGGTGCGCGCCGGCTGCCAAAGCTCGGCGATTCCCCGGGCCGGGTAGACGAGCGCCGGCCGGGCGGGCGGCTCGATCACGGGGGCCAGGCTGGGCCACAGGAACACGCTGGGCACCAGCAGCAGCCCGGCACCTGCGAGCCGGTGCCGCTCGGCCTCGGGGCAGTCGACGACGAGGGCACGACCCGTCCAGCGAGCCCGGGGGTGCAGGTCCGTGAGCACGCGCTCAAGCCCGTAGTCGCCCAGCATCCGCGTCCGGTACAGCACGTCGGCCTGAAGAAGATCGCGCAGGCGCGGCCAGTGTGGCGCGATCAGCAGCCGCCAGCACTGCTCGAGCAGGTCCGCGAGCACGGCGCGGGTCGCCACCGGGTCGTCTAGCAGACGCCAGGCCGCCTCGGGTGCCGGCTCCCCGGAACGCTGGGTCAGTGACCGTTCCACTTCTCCGGCGACCAGCTCGGGAGGTGTCGCGCGGACCTCCGCGAGCTGATCGGCGATGTCCGTGGCGGGCCCGGCCGGGGCGGGGCTGAGAAAGTCCGGGGTCCACCCGCTGTGCGGCGAAAGCACGAGCAGCGGCCACAGGTCAAGGCGATCCAGGTCCGGCCGCACCGAATCCAGCCAGGGCAGGTGATACCTGTGGCGGCTCGGCTCGAGCAGTACCCGCAGCCCCCCCGCCCATGATTCGGCCGTTACCGAATATCTAGTCCCAGATGCTAGCCGCCTGCCAGCCTGGCGTCCATGTCTACGCGGGGTAAGCAGGCTCGTGCGGCGGGTCACCCGGGCCTGCCGGGCAGCCGGGCCAGCTACCGTGACGTGCTCGGAGTCGGCGAGTTCCGGTCGATCTTCGCCGCCGACATTGTCTCGATGCTCGGGACCATCGTGGCCGCGGTCGCGCTCACCGTGCTGATCTACGAGCGGACCCGCTCTCCGGCGCTGGCTGCCTCGGTGATGGCGCTGTCGTTTGTGCCCTACCTCATCGGCGGCGCGCTGCTGGGGGCGGCAGCGGACCGCCTGCCCGCGCGCCGGGTGCTCGTCGGATGCGACGTGGCCAGCGCGGTGCTGGTCGGATGCATGCTGATTCCCGGGATGCCCGTGCCCGGGCTGCTCGGGCTGCTGTTCGCCACCGGGCTTATGTCCCCGGTCTACCAGGGCGTCCGCTCCGCGGTGCTGCCGGAGATCCTGCCGCCCGGTCCCGAGTACGTCCTCGGCCGCGCGCTGATGCGGATGGTGTCCCAGTCGGCGCAGATCGTGGGCTACGGTGCGGGCGGGCTGCTGCTCGCGATCCTGTCACCACGCGGCGCGCTGGCCGCAGATGCGCTGTCCTTCGCGGGGTCGGCCGTGCTGCTGCGGTTCGGCACCTCGTCGCGCGCGGCGCGCACAACCGGAACCGGGTCGATGGCGCGCGACTCCCTGGCCGGGCTGCGGGAGGTGCTCGCCCACCGGCCGACCAGGCGGATCCTGCTGTTCAGCTGGCTCGTGCCCGCGTGCGCGGTCGCGCCCGAGGCCCTCGCCGCCCCTTATGCCACCCATATCGGCCAGCCGGCCCGTGCCGCCGGCTTCCTGCTGATGGGGATCCCCGCCGGGACCGTGGCCGCAGACGTCATTGCCGCGCGGCTGCTCCCCTCACGGCTGCAGCGGCGCGTCATCGTCCCGGCCGGCCTGCTGGTCTTCGCGCCCCTGGCGGCTTTCGCAGCCAGCCCCGGCCTCGGCCTGGCCCTGGGGCTGCTGGTGATCTCCGGGCTCGGCTCCGCCTGGTTCGCCGGGATCGACGGCCTGCTCATCGGCACGGCACCGCCGGGCCTGCGCAACCGTGCCCTCGCCCTGGCCGGGGCCGGCCTCATGTTCACCCAGGGTGTGGGGTTCGCGCTCTGGGGCGTCGCGGGACAGTACGCTCCCCTGGCCGTCGTCATCCCCCTGGCCGCCGCGGCCGGCGGGGTCGCCGTCGCCACGCTGCGGCCACGCCGCCCCCGCGCTCGCAGCCGCGGGCGGAGGCCGCCCGTGCAGCGAAAAGGCCAGCACAGATGATGATCGCAGCCGCCGTCCACGTCACCGGCCAGGCCCAGGGGCTGCCGGGCCGCGCCGCGTCGGACACGCCGTGTCTCGTCGCGTCCGGCCGCGACGGAGACGGGCGGGCTGACGGCGGGAGCGTGGCCGCCGGACGGGGCACAGCCCAGGATCTCGTTTCGAGCGCGGCACCGCCGCTGCCGGCGACCACGACCGCGGAGAGCAGGCCGGATGGCGTCTGGGTCATCGACAGTTCCTCGCCAAGTTCGAAGAAACCCGGGCCCGACGGCGACGGCGTCAGCGAAGCCAGCCCGGCGGATACGATGCCGTACCCCCGCCCGTCGATGCGAAGGTCCGCCCAGTCGTATCCGAGCCGGTCTCCCGCCCGGTCGTGGACGGCACACAGCAGGCGCGCGCTGGCCGACGTCAGTGGGCCGAGCGCGGGCAGCAGCAGGTCCGCGCCGGCGGGCGGGTTGACCGCAGATGCCT
>WNFN01008657.1_pt1 | contig 12029 bp, 10 predicted proteins | sample 5400161 | NCBI WGS metagenome assembly WNFN01 (sample SAMN13153353, study PRJNA577476) | soil metagenome | isolation source: 80 cm saprolite on Douglas fir-dominated hillslope | place: USA:California | collected 2013-09-17
CAGCGGCTCGGCATGCTCCGGGGTTTCGTGACCGGTGACGATGGTCAGCGCGCCCGAGCGATTACGGTGCGTGACTGGGATGCCGGCATAGGCCGGGACTGCGATGGCTGAGCTAATACCTGGCACCACCTCAAAGGCAATGCCCGCTTCAACCAGGGCCAGCGCTTCTTCGCCGCCGCGCCCAAAGACAAACGGATCGCCGCCCTTCAAACGCACAACCACGCGTCCCAGGCGAGCATGCTCGATCAGCAGCGCGTTAATCTCTTCCTGGCGCAGCGAGCAGCGGCCCGGCTGCTTGCCCACAAAAATACGCTCCGCCGAGGCCGGCACTTCGTCCAGCAGTGTAGCATTCACCAGGCGATCGTAGACCACCACCTCGGCGGTCCGCAAACAGCGCAGCCCCTTGACGGTGAGCAGTTCAGGATCGCCGGGACCAGCACCCACGAGGTGGACCTTCCCGCGCGCCTCCGGCTCTCCGCTGGAAAGCAGCCTTGCTGGCCCATACGCCTGTTCTTCTGGCCCGTAACTCGCAAACGACCTATCCGGCGCAAGTTTGTGTTTTTCTGGCGCGAGCGCCTCTGTCTCAGATCTGTGCTGGGGCATTGGCCTGCTCCTTCATGAAGGCTGCGTCCAGATCACTTACCTGAACCTCAACGCCATAGGCGCGCAGCAGTTCAACGCTAAGCGCCAGCGCGCGTGTACGCTCACCCGCGCTCAGCGCTGCGAGTACGGGCGAAGCCATGAAATCGCGAAAGAACTCATCACGCGTGTCGTAGGAAATCACCTGCTGGCGCAGGTACACACGTGCCTGAGCAGCCAGATCGATGAAATCTTCATAGGCCAGTGGGAAGCTCTCTTCAAGTTGCTGGCGAATGCGCTTGGCCAGGCTGGGGCTGGCCCCTTCGGTTGAAACCGCAATGGTCAGCTTGCCCCGGCGCAGGATTGAGGGCACAATAAACGTGCAGTAACGTGGCACATCGACAATATTCACCGGCTGACCACGCTCTTGCGTCTCTTGCCAGATGGCCTCAATCAGCGCGGGATCGGTTGTCGCAGCTACCACCACGAAGGCCCCGGCGAGGTCGCCCGGCTCATAGCTTTTTGCGCACAGCGTCACTCGACCACGCTCCGCCAGAGCTAGCACGTCCGCGCCAAACTCCGGACTGAGCACGCTGACCCGCGCGCCGCTAGCAGCGAGTGCGGCGGCCTTCTCAGCAGCGATTTTGTCGCCGCCAATGACAATAGCCGGGCGTGCGTGTACATCAAGCATAACAGGATAGTATCTGGGCAAAACAATTCTCCCCTGATCGCCTACACCACACCTTTGAGGCAATTGCGATTCTGAATTTGTGCTCAGTCGTGAGCGTGTGCTTCTTCGACAGAGGAACTCCCGCCCGCGCGCTCACGCAGATAATCAACGCCTACACGATAGCAGAAATCACCAAATTTCTCACCGGCTGCTCGCTCCTCCCGCCAGATCTCCAGCAGTGGATGGATTGTCGCAGCCAGGTCGCTGAAGCGCACCATGGAAGCATAAAGCGTATTCAGGCGCGTGTTGGGCTGGTCTCCGCCAATGTAGACATTATAGATGTCTTTCGTTCTGCCGACAATCCCTATGTCGCCCATGTAGGGACGCGCGCAGCCGTTGGGGCAACCCGTCATGCGAATACTGATCGGCTCACCCTCCAGGCCAAGGGCGCGCAGATCATCTTCTACCTGGCTGACGAGCGAGGGGGAGACGCGCTCCGCCTCCGCCAGCGCCTGGCCACAGGTCGGCAAGGCCGGGCAGGCCATCGCCAGGCGGCTCAAGCCCAGCGTGTTGGGGTCGCTGGAGATGCCGTACTCGGCCAGGCGCGCCTCGATCAGCGGGCGCTGCTCTTCCGTAATATTGGTCAGGAGAATATTCTGCTGTGGGGTCAGGCGCACGCCAGGACGAAACTCCTCAATCACAGCCCGCAGGCCCTGGCGCAGGCGCGTCTCGCCGAGATCTTTGATGCGTCCATTCTCCACATAAAGGCCCACAAACCAGCGTCCATCACCCTGCTGACGCCAGCCCAGGTGATCCTCGACCTCGCTCCAGGAAATCTCGCGCGGATCTCGCAGGCTGCGGCCCAGACGGCTCTCGACTTCCGCTCGGAACCACGGAATACCACGCTCGGCGACGACGTATTTCATACGTGCGTGCTTGCGATTGGTACGATCGCCATAGTCACGCTGCACGGTCACAATTGTCTCCGCCACCTCCAGCACTTCTTCAGGCGTAACATCACAGAGCGGTAGAGCCAGGTGGGGATAGGTATCGGCCTTGCCATGCGTCATGCCCATACCGCCGCCGAGCAGGACCGTGAAGCCCTCCAGGTGCTCGTCTTCAGAACCATGTTCGCCCGCCAGATGCGCCACCAGGCCGATATCCTGAGTATAGACATCAATACAGTTATCGTTGGGGAAAGCCACACCGATTTTGAATTTACGTGGCAGATAGCTTGCACCGTAAATCGGCTCTTCCACGATCTCATCCGCCCCGGTTTCGATCTTTTCGCCATCCACCCAGATCTCGTGATAGGCTTTGGTACGGGGCGCGAGGTGCATGGCAATCTGCTGAGCGACCTCGTGTACTTTCGCGTGGGCACGGCTGGCATGGGGCGCGGGGCAGGCCATAACATTGCGGTTCACATCTCCGCAGGCGGCCAATGTGGAAAGCTGAGCAACATTGATCTCGTGAATAGTTGCGTGCAGGTCGCCTTTCAGTACTCCGTGTAACTGAATGCTCTGGCGCGTTGTCAGGCGCAGCGTACCATTAGCGTAGCGCTCGGCCAGCTCGTCCTCGGCCAGGTATTGCTCAGCGGTTAAGTAGCCGCCGGGAATACGCGCGCGGATCATAAATTGATAGGCCTTCTCTGTGCCAGCCGTCCTGCGCGCCGAGCGCTGATCACGGTCTTCTTGCTGATAGGTGCCGTGAAACTTGAGCAACTGCACCTGGTCCTCGGTAAAACGCGCAGTGTCCTGCTGGAGCTGCTCGGTAATCTGCCCATGCAAGTAATTGCTGTCCTGTTTAATGCGCTCAACCTTGCTACCGACGCCCTCCCCCAGGTGAATCAGGTTCGTGGTCGGTTCCTGGTTCTCTGCCATTGCTCTTTGCTCCTTCGTAGTGGGTAGTGCTCCCTGAAGATATTGTTGGCGAACTCGGTTTTCACGCTCAGAATACTGCGAACTCTCATGCAAAGCGAGCCTGGTTTTGAGATGGCTCACTCTTTCAGGCGATGGCGGTATTTCAGGCACCGAGAGGGTCCCCGATAAATCGGGACAGGACACGATAAATCGGCCCTCTATGGCAGATGCGGTAGGTCATGGATGGTTTTACCTGTCCACCAGTTAGGGGAGCACTACCGCGTATTCGCACGGAAAAAACATAGATTTTGCTCGCCAGCGCGCACTGGCCACGAGACTCCAGCGTCTCTCTTGCTTCACTCTCGCCTGTACGCCTATTATACACCATGATTGTTGACTAAATAGATCAACAATCATCTCTTTCTTGCTTAAACTATACGGAGGGGGCAGCAACGCTGTCAATCTTCCCTGGTTTTCAAGGGCAAATTGTTATGAATCAGAGGATAATCTTTCCACCTGAGAATGAAAGATGCTATGATGGTGAGGCTTAAAGAGATTTAGAGGCAAAAGAAGTGAGAGGCGTTCCTGTCTTTTATCTCTATTCTTCTTTAGAATGATTTCAATAAATTTTTAGAATACATCCAGCAGATCCTGAAGATTTTCAATTGTCATATCAGGCACGATATGCTCTTGTTTGGTGTGATGCTGTTCTTTGCGTGCCTCTAGTTTGGGTTTCCAGATCCCCAGTATGTTCAACTTCTTCGCGCCAGCAATGTCAGCTTTGAGGTTATCTCCCACCATTGCGGTCTCCTCCGGCGCAACGTTCAGGCGCTCCAGGGCATGCTTGAAAATGTCCGGGTTCGGCTTGCGAATGCCAAGATCGGCGGAGATGGCCATGTGCTGATACTCAAAGTAGACGAGCAGGCCCATGCTCTGGAGATCCTCGTGAAAAGGCCGCCCGCCATGGTCACGATTAGTCACAACCCCCAGAATATAGCCGCGCTGGCGCAGCATCTCCAGCGTCGAGAGCGTATCGGGAAACAGCACGCGCGACGTGGGAATACGCACGCGCAGAGCCTCAAAAATGCGTGCGCCCAGTTCAAGGTCGGCCTGCTTCAGCCCCAGCAGGCGCAGTGCCTGCACTGTGGCCTGCGCGAAATCAGGCTCGTATTCCGGGCGCTGGCGTTTTTCCTTGTGCAGCTGTTGTGCAAGCGCTTTATGTACCTGGCGCCCCATTTCCAGGGTATCCTGGGCAGCAGAGATTTCCCCGCCGCGAGCGCCACGCAGCATCTCTCCTACTCGCCTGTAGGCAGTCTCTTTCGCCTGGTGCGTCATTTCTTCCTGGCGCGTCCAGAGCGTGCTGCCTAGATCAAACAGCAGGCAGCGAATATGACGTTTCGCGGACATAGTATGCTTTTTCCCTATCTCCTTGAGTGTATGCAACTCTAAGAAGAGTGTACATGCTTTCTATGATGAGCGATTTAATATTTTGTAAAATCAGACCCGGTTTTTCTTAAAAGATGATGATGAGCGGATTAACATTGGATCACACGCGCAAATTTGAAAAGGAAGAGATTATCGTCCATCTACCCATCCCATGCGGCACGCGAGCGTTCTACTCGTCAGGTTATTGGCGTGAGAGCCCTAAGGGCTCCCTCCGAAATAAGTTGACTGTTTTTATCTTCTGCACAGAGTGGAAAGGGCAAAATCGGTCAACTTGTTTCGGCGAGACGCCTTAGAGGTTTCCCCTTTATACAAACAGGTGTGGGCGAGACAACCTTAATATTTCAAGTTCAAGGTTGGCTACTTCAGGAGTATGTGGATAACACTCTTTCAATTGTTGTAGGAGAAAGAGAGCATCCTTTAAATGATTCCGGGAATCCTTCTGCTGCATCGCCAAAACAGCATTTTCTGCTGTGGTTGCCGCAATCGGATAATGGCCCTTATCTAGATTGTTTGCTCTGACTGCCTCTGCTTCTCTTTAGCGGCTTCAATATATGGCAGAAGATCATCAGACGGTTTGCCCACTTTAGCGGCCAACTTCTCCCCATAACGTACCCAGAGGCTGGCTACAAACTCCCATTTGTTGGCGTAAACGTCAGCACCACAAAACACATTCCGGCGTGCAAACTCTGACGGGGTTGTTTGACGCAGTTCCTTGTGTGTGTCCAGGCCGTAGAACCAGGGCTTTGCAAGCGTGTATCGAGGATCATATACCCAATCTGGACACGACACGCCATAAGTGTGACAAAACCACTCAACAGAGGCCGTGCAAAACGCAGCCCAGCGGTGAAACTCTGAGGGGTAGTTTTCTGGCAGAGGATCAATGATCAACCGCTCTCGCTCGTCAACATGGTTGCCATACCAATCATTCATAAAATTGCCCAGCGCCGTCCAATCGCGCTCACCCTGGCAAATTTGCTGAAAAGCCAGGCTCATCGTTTGATATAGATACTTTTTCATGCAACCCTCCTCTTCAACTATTATAGTTTGCCTGCGCTGAAAAATCCAGGTACATCACGCTTTTAGGAGCTTCCTGAGAAGTCTCCCAACTTGTACCCGATAATCCTCCCATAGTAGTTTATTAACGTACCGCTGAAGAAGCTCTCTCGCTTGCTTCCGCTCCACAATTCCAAGTTGCTGAAAAAGTACCTGAATATCATTCAAATCTTTCTTGCGGCCCGCTAACATCTTGAGCACGAGCACGTATCCAGGCTCAGGAATATACACCTCCAGCATTCCATGCTTGAGCCAAAGTGTGCCCTCTGGGACTGGTCCAACAAGCTGCATAAAATCCCCAATGTTGTCACTAAACCACCTTGCATTGTGAATGTCACTGCCAATAAAGCGCACAGCAGCGCGAAAGCGCCGGTAGTCTTCTTCGTATTTGTCCAGGTGCGTGAACGCGTCTATATCTTCTGTCAGCGTGCGATTGCCAACCTGTGTCAGCATGTAGCCTCCGCCGATCATGAGCACGCGCACAGGTTGCTGAATTTCGAGATTGATCAATTCTTCGCCCAGAAGCTTGAGATTTCTAACAATATCTTCCTTGTTCATATGCAAAAACTCCCTCTGCCTACAGCTTCCTCTCTACACCCCCATCCTGGGCCTGTACTGTATCGCCTCGGCGATATGATTCGCCTGGATCATTTCGCTGTCGACGAGGTCGGCGATGGTGCGGGCAAGTTTGAGGACGCGATGATAGGCGCGGGCGGAGAGATGGAGTTGCTGTGTGGCGGCTTTGAGCAGTTTTTCGCCAGAGGCATCGACTTCGCAGAAATCGCGCACTTCGGAGGGACCCATTTCGGCGTTGCAGGTCAGCCGCGTGCCCGCCAGGCGCTGGAGCTGGCGCTCGCGGGCCGCCTGGACGCGCGTGCGAATCGTCGCGGAATCTTCGGCCTTGCGTTTATCGGAGAGTTTCTCATAATCGATGCGCGGCACTTCAACATGGATGTCGATGCGATCGAGCAGCGGGCCGCTGATGCGCTTCTGATAGCGCATGATGGAGGTAGAGGTGCAGCTGCATTCACGCACGGGATCGCCGTAGTAGCCACAAGGACAGGGATTCATGGCCGCGATGAGCATAAAATTTGCCGGGTAGGTGATCGTGCCTTGCGCGCGAGAGATGGTTACGAGCTTGTCTTCCAGGGGCTGGCGCAGAACCTCCAGGACATTCTGGGCAAACTCCGGCAGTTCGTCAAGGAAGAGCACGCCGCGATGCGAGAGGCTGATCTCGCCGGGTCGTGGGATGCGCCCGCCCCCAACCAGTCCAGCATGGCTGATGGTGTGATGCGGCGCGCGAAAGGGACGCTGCACCACCAGCGGCTTCTCCGCCGGCAACATTCCGCTGACGCTATAAATTTTGGTAACCTCCAGCGCTTCTTCAATAATCATGCGCGGCAGAATTGCAGGTGTCGAACGCGCCAGCAGGGTCTTGCCCGATCCTGGGGGTCCGCTCATTAACAGATTATGTCCCCCGCTGGCCGCGACCTCCAGGGCGCGCTTGACATGCTCCTGGCCGCGCACCGCAGCCATGTCCTGGCCGGAGAATTGCAACTCAATCTCCTCCAGCACACGCCTATCTGGCACAAACGGCTCAATACGCTGCTGGCCATTGAGGTGCGCAATCAACTGCGCCAGCGTCCCGACCGGGTAGATCGTCACCCCCTGTACCAGCGCGGCCTCCAGAGCATCAGCAGCAGGCACAAACACCTCTCTCACCTGCTTCTCACTGGCCAACGCGACCATGGGCAGAATACCATTCGTGTGACGCAGCGTGCCGTCCAACGACAATTCACCCAGGAACAGCTTCTTGCCTACCTCCAGTTCCGGCATCCTGACCTCCTGCGATGCTACCAGTATTCCTACGGCTATAGGAAGATCATAGGACGGGCCTTCTTTGCGCAGATCAGCGGGCGCAAGATTGACAATCACTCGCTTGAAGGGGAAAATACAACCACTATTCTTGATGGCAGAACGCACGCGCTCTTTAGATTCATTCACCGCAGCATCAGGAAGCCCGACAATTTGGAAGACTTGCAAACCATTGGAAATATCTAACTCGACCTCCACCAGCGCCCCCTCCAGGCCAATTACCGCACAGCTCTGCACCTTCGACAACATATTCCTATCCTTTCCAACCGCGACATGACATGCTTCCTTGACATTCGTTTGCCAGAAAAGCTGTATTCGCGAGGATTGTACAGAGAAAAATCGAAATTGTCAAGTAATATTACACAATATTCTCATTTATATACAAAAATATAAATATGTCGCTCTGGGCCATAAGCATACAATTGGAGAGAAAGAGGCGTGCGTTTATGGCGTTGCCGGAAGCACAATGACTTCCTGGCCAGGGTTGAGGGTGATGTTTAAGTCGTCGGCGCTAGTCACCAGGGCGTTGTTGACGAAAATTTTGACATGGCTACGCACCCGGCCCTCGGCTGTGCATAAACACGACCAGACGGCGGGATGCTGCTGCTCCAGCTCGGCCAGTAATTCTTCGAGTGTTGTTGCCTGGATGGGGATCTGGCTCTTGCCACCGCTATAGGCGCTCAGCGTCGACGGCAGGCGCAGCATCACCACACCCTGTTTTGGCTCATACATGGATTACCTGTCTCTAGCCACCCAATTTCCAGGAGTCGCCTGACTGCGAACGATGCGCTTGCCCAAGTATACCCTTTCCGACTACCGCTGGCAAGCTTTTACGTACACAGGTTCCACCATCTTCCTGGCTGGACGAAAGCTCGTCTCGCTCAAGCCACCGGGCTGTGGTTCCGTTGAGATCTCGTACAAAAAAGTCCCAGGCTCAGACGAGAATGGTCTGTTCTCGGTGTGGGCCAACACCGACGCTGTGCAGGGGGAGTTGTGTGAGCTCGGTCAGATAGTCGAGATAGGCGCGAGCGTTGCGTGGTAGATCTTGCAGTGCGCGCGCGGCTCGTGTGGATGCTTGCCAGCCGGGCAGGACTTCGTAGACCGGCTCACACTGCTCATGAACGAACGGGCCGGGCAAATCTTCCAGTGGTTCTCCTCGATGACGATAGCCTGTACAAACAGGGATCTCCGTCACACTATCCAGCACATCCAGCTTGGTAATAGCCAGGGCGGTGCAGCCGTTGAGTTCGCTGACGTAGCGCGTGACGACTGCATCAAACCAGCCAACGCGGCGCGGGCGACCCGTGGTCGCGCCAAATTCACCGCCCAGATCGCGCAAGGCGTCACCGTCCGTGCCCTTGAGTTCGCTGGGCATTGGTCCTGTGCCAACCTGCGTGCTATAAGCTTTGGCTACGCCAATAATCCGGCTAATCTGGCGCGGCGGAATACCGACTCCCGCCGCTGCACCGGCGGCGGTAGGCGAAGAAGAGGTCACAAACGGATAGGAGCCCCAGTCGAGATCTTTCATTGCGCTCAACTGGCCCTCCAGCACAATACGCTTGCCGTCTTTCAGAGCCTCGCGCACCAGCGGCACTGTATCGACAATCCGCTCTTTAAGCTGCTCTCCCCAGAGCAGGCCCTGCTTCACCAACGGCTCAATCTCAAAGGGTCGTTGAGCAGCGTATGCCGATTCGCGCTACTTTATCGGTATATGCAGGACCGATGCCACGCTTCGTCGTGTCCACGCGATACGGACCACGCGCCTGATCTTCGACCTCATCCAGGACTTTATGGTAGGGCAGCACCACATGAGCGCGATCGGAAATAAGCATGGGCGAAACCGCAACATGCTGCCGGGCCAGAAGCTCCAATTCTTCGAGCAATGCCGACGGATCAATGACGGTGCCAGTACCCATAATGGATACGCAGCCAGGATGAAAAATACCGCAGGGAACCTGGTGGAGTTTAAATTCACCAGATGCGTTGACAACTGTATGACCAGCGTTCCCACCGCCCTGGAAGCGCATGCAAATATCCGCCTCCCCGCTGAGCAGATCGACCAGTTTTCCTTTCCCCTCATCTCCCCATTGCGTTCCAACAACAACCGTGACTGTTCCGGGCATAATCATGCTCCTTTATTCCAATAATGAGAAAGTTCGTGGATTATTTCAGACCAGCAGGCAACTCAACTGTCTCTGAGTCCACAATGGTTATGGTGACAAGCCGGGCAGCATCTATTTCCGGCAAAAGTCGCTGCCGCAGATGAACGAGGTGCGGCCAAAATGCTCCTCCAATATGAGGCATAGCCTATGGTTTTGTCAAGGATTTCAAGGGAGGCGTTGCAGGAGAGCGCTCCACCCCTGAAAAAGAAACATGCGCGCATGTTTCTTTTTCAGGGGTGGAGCGCTCTCCTGCAACGCCTCCCTTAATTAGCCCATGATGGTGGCAACGTAGTTCTGGGTTTCGGTAGGCATGAGCGAGAGCCAGTTACCACCGCCCTGCGCCACTGCCGAATTGACTGCGCCGCCGCCGGCGTTATAGGCAGCCAGGGCTTTCCGGTAGTCGCCGCCAAATTGAGACGCCAGGCCAGCCATCATACGCGCCGCGCCAGGCAGGGCCGATGATGGATCATACGGATTAACACCCAGGTTGGCAGCGGTCCCAGGCATAAACTGCGCGATACCCACAGCACCCGCAGGCGAACCAGCGCCCGCATTGAAGCCACTCTCCTGCTGGATCTGGCGCACAAAGGCGTCCGGGCTAATACCCGCGCTGATCGCTGCCTGGCGAGCCATGTCTACAAAGTCGTTGGCCATCCTATAGGACAGCGGAGCCGTCTTCATCTCTGTAGAATTGCTGATCGCCGCGCTGACTTTGACCATATGCGTCTGAAAACGAGCCGTTGTATGCCTGGTCTGTGTACCATGCGTACCGCCGAACAGGCTACTCACCAACATCGCACCAGCGATTCCGCCTCCGGCCAGAATCATACACATACGTGACCGTTTTTTGCTATTGCGGATGTCTGTACGAACGGTAGGCTGGATGTCCTGAATATTTTCCATAGTGCTTTCTTAAGCCTTTCTGCAAAGCTGTCTGCTCTGGGACTGCTAAAACGGATCTTTTGGGCAAGGCCAGCTTGTTTTGTAAAGCTGTTTGCTCTGGGACTGCTAAAACGATCTCCTGGGCAAGGTCAGCGTTTTGAGGAAGGAATCATGGCTTCGTGCTCGAATGATACGCTTCTCGCTGGTGCGAAGGGTGGAAGGAAGACAACCTATGAGGCTGAGTGTTCCAGGCTGTTTAGCTTTCGCGTCTTAACCAGATGTTTATCTATCGTTCTAATCCTGCACCCGATTTCTGCTTCACTGTGCAGGACCGAAGTACTGTCTCAACTATAGAGTACCATTGTAGTATCAGGGCATCACCGCGACACCCCATTTGACTCTTAATCAATAGCCGTTACTGTCTACGTCGATGGTTCAAGTATATATTCATGGATTATCGACGGTCAATGTAGTAGTACCAGAGTACTGGTTCCTCGACAATGAAATCCTGTGAATGCACTCTAGAGGCTGTCTGACAAAAGTCATGGTTTGCAGGAATACAAGAGTCATCATTGATCCTGACCCTTTTCCCACAGTTTTATAGATCACCTACACGGCGTGACGATCGGTCGCGAGGATGTGCCTGGCCTGGTCTGCGACTTCTCCGACGCTGGCTATGACGATGGCTCCCGCCTCGACCAGTTGGCACAAGAGGCTCAGCCCATCGCCATGCGTGTAATCGCGCATGGGCGTGTTTAAAAGCTGGGCGATGACCTCTGGCGCGAGTTCATCTATACGCGGCGGATTTGCAGTACCAGGTGAGAGCAGGCAGAGCACTGGAATCCCTTGCTGGCGCAGTTCGAGGGCCACGCGTAGCAAGATCAAGTTGCCTGGCCCAACAGGCATGGGGCAGACAATTAGCAGGGAAATCGCTTGTAGACACTGGCGCAAACGCTGGTACGTGGCCTCCGCGATTGGCGCGAACGGCTGTTCAGTAATGACTTCGCTGGCCAGCCGCAAGGCCAGGGTATGATCGCTGTCGCCAATATTCAACACACCCGCGCTAAACACCACGCGCGCGTCTGCCAGTGCCCGCATGACCAGCGCGCCCGATCCGCCGCCAGCCATGACGTGAACTCCCAGCACCTGCTCGCTCCCCAGTTCATCCCTCACTAACTCACCCGGTGGCAGCACACTCAGATGTTCCGCGCCGCGCATCACACCCACCTGCACAGCCACACCATAGACGCGCTGGAGCAGGTGCGGCTCCAGGATCTCCGCTGGACCGCCGTCAGCAACGATGCCGCGCTGGAAAAGCAGCAGGCGCGGGAAATAACGCGCGGCCAGATTGAGATCGTGCATGGCCGCGATAACTGTCACGCTGGTTTCACGATTGAGCCTGCGCACCAGTTCGAGCATCTCTATCTGATATTTTATGTCAAGATGAGAGGTTGGTTCATCGAGCAGGAGCAGGCGTGGTTGCTGGGCGAGCGCCATGGCCAG
>WNFN01010634.1_pt1 | contig 12023 bp, 15 predicted proteins | sample 5400161 | NCBI WGS metagenome assembly WNFN01 (sample SAMN13153353, study PRJNA577476) | soil metagenome | isolation source: 80 cm saprolite on Douglas fir-dominated hillslope | place: USA:California | collected 2013-09-17
AATCTACGCGTTCGGCGGCTTCGTGCTGCCGCAATCGGGTCCAGCGGCATGGGTGCCGATCGACAACGCCTGGGAATACGACCCGGCGAACGACAGCTGGCGAGCGCTCGCGCCGCTGCCGACGAAGCGCGGGTCGCCGGTCGCGGCGAGCATCGGAGAGAAAATCTACGTGATTTCGGGAGCGGGCGTGCTGCCCGGATCGCCCGCCGTGCACCCGGCGCGACCGCACTATTCGGTGCCGGCCGTCGAAGAGTACGACCCGGCGGCGAATACCTGGCGCGCACGTGCGCCGATTCCGACGCCGCGCAATCACGCGGTCGCCGGCGTGGTGAACGGCAAGATCTACGTGATCGGCGGCCGCGTCGGCGGGGCTTTCGTTTCCAGCGGCAGCAGCAACGTCGGCGTGGTCGAGGAATACGATCCGGCCGCCGACGCCTGGGGGCCGCCGAAGGCGCGCATGCCGAGCGCGCGCAGCGCCATGGCCGCCGGCGCCTATCAGGGCAGGATTTACGTGACCGGCGGCGAGGGCCAGGACTACCGCAGCATGTTCACCTGGCGCGCCTTCGAGTCGTACGATCCGGCGACCAACACCTGGAGCACGCTCGCGTCGATGCCGGTCTCGCGGCACGGCCTGGCAGGCGCGATCCTCGGCGATCGCCTGCACATGGTGAGCGGCGACGTGCAGTCCGCCGGCACCGGCGTGCATGTCCATACCGACTCGCACGACGCATTCGAATTCAACAAGTAGGAGGCAGGATGGAGACAGCCACGCAGGCCCGCACCCCGGGCGCGAAGCGCGCCGGACCGGGCGAGCATTTGTTCGACATGCACAAGGTCAACCGCGTGATGGGGGGCCCCGACTACTCGCCGGTGTTCGGCGGCTGCGTCGAGGGCGATCGCATGATCGTGGCGCTGATGCGCTATCCCGCCGGCCAGCCGTCGGACGCGCACTCGCATCCGAACGAGCAATGGATCTTGATCCTCGAGGGCGAGCTCGAGATGCAGTTCGACGGCAGATGGCAGCGCGCCGGACCGGGACAGGTCTTTTACATTCCGGCCGGGAAGGTGCACCAGGCGCGCAACGACGCCGAGCGTGATTGCGTATTCTTTACCTGCAAGGATGCCTCCGCCGGGTTGCAAGGCACGAAGGCGCAGTGATGCCGGTCTACAAATTCGACGCGCTGAAGAAGGAATACGTGACGCCGAAGCACTCGACGGCCTTCGGCAGCCTGGTCACCGGCGAGCAGATCGAGGTCGGGCTGCTGCGCTTCAAGGCGGGCGAGGGCGCGAAGCAGCACGCGCATCCGCACGAGCAGGTGCTGTTCGTGCTCAGCGGTCGTGTACGGATGAAGATCGCCGGCGAGACTTACGAGCTCGGACCGCGCGAGGTGGCGCACATGCCGCCGAACGTGCCGCACAGCCTGGATGCGATCGAGGATACCGAAGTGGTGAGCACGAAGGGCGTGATCGGCGGCGTCGGCCACCGGATTTGAAGCGCAGTCTCGCGCCGGTCAGAGCAGGATCAGGCCGATGTACTGAATCACGAACCAGCCCGCCATCAGCCCCATCGTGATCATCAGCAGGCGCCGGTCGCGCACGAGCGGCGCGCACTCCGCGGGGATCGGCGCGCTGCCCATTTGCCGGGAGGTGCGATGCAGGTGGAGGAACGCGAAAAGGGCGCCGACTGTGGTCACCAGCAGCCCGACCGTCTCCAGAATCCACGTTGTCATTTTGTTTAGCCTCCCGTCCGCTACCGTACCTAGTCTATCTTTATTCGCGCTTCCCGCAAAAACGCGCCCCAGCCCTGGGTCTCGCGGCGCACCAGTTCTGTAAATTCTTGTGGCGATTTCGATACCTCGACGCTCATCATCTGCTTGGCGAGGCCTTCGCGCTCGGCGGGCCTCGTGAGCACCGTCACCACCGCGCCGTGGAGCTTGTCGATCACCGCCTTTGGCGTCGCCGCCGGCGCGAACATGCCCTGCCAGGCGTTGGTGCCGATGCCGGCATAGCCGAGCTCGGTGAGCGTCGGCACCTCCGGCAGCTCGGGCAGGCGCTGCGCCGGGACCACCGCGAGCGCCTTTAGCCGGCCGCTGCGGATGTGCGGCAGGAGCGATGCCATGTTGAAGAAGGCGAGCTGCACCTCGCCGCCGATCATCGCGGGAATCGCCTGGCCGGCACCGCCCTTGTAGGGCACGTGCGTGAGCTCGATGCCGGTGGCTTTCATGAAGCGCTCCATGTCGAGGTGCGGATAGCTTCCCATCCCGACCGAGGCGAAGTTGATCTTGCCGGGCTCTTTCTTCGCCGCCGCGACCAGCTCGGCGATCGAGTGTGCCGGGAAGCTCGCGCTCGCCACCACGATGTGCGGGATCTCGACCAGCTTGCTGATGCCGGCGAGGTCGCGCGAAGGCCGGATGGTCAGCTGATCGGCATAGATGCTCTCGTTGATCGCGTTGGTCGAGACGTTGCCGACCAGCAGCGTGTAGCCGTCGGGCGCGGCCTTGGCCGTCGCTTCGAGCGCGATGTTGCCGTTGGCGCCCGGACGGTTGTCGACGATGAAGCTCTGGCCGAGCGACTCGGTGAGCCGCTGCGCGACGATGCGCGCGATGATGTCGGTCGCGCCGCCCGGCGCGTAGGGCACGATGATCTTCACCGGCTTGGCCGGATAGTCCTGCGCCGCCGCCGGCGTCACGATCGCCAGGATGCAAAACAGCATTGTTGTTATTCGCATTCACATCCTCCCAGCGTGCCATGATAAGTGAAATGACCACCATCGACATTCACGCGCACTGGTATCCCGAGGAGTGGCTGCGGCTCTTCGAGAAGGACGGACCGAAGGAAGACGCCGCGCTCGAGCGCTCCGGCAGCACCTACAAGCTCAGAGCCAAGACCATCACCAACAATGGTGTACTGGGCATCGCCCGGCTTCGGTCTCGCGCTGAGCCAGGCGTTCAACGACGCGGCATCGGCTGCGCATCGCAAGCATCCGAAACGCCTGCTCGGCCTCGCGATGGTGCCGATGCAATCGCCGGCGGCGGCGGTGAAGGAGCTGGAGCGCGCCGCCAAGCTGCCCGGGATCAAGGGCATGTATCTCGCGACCAATGTGAACGGCGAAGAGCTGGATGAAAAGAAATTCTGGGACGTCTACGCCAAGTGCGAGGAGCTCGGCTGGACCATCTTCCTGCATCCGGTCGACACCATCGGCCAGGACCGCACCAAGAAGTACTACCTCAAGAACCTTTGCGGCAATCCCTACGACACCGGCATCGCCGCGGCGCACCTCATCTTCGGCGGCGTGCTGGATAGGTTCCCGAAGCTCGGCTTCAATCTGCCGCATGCCGGCGGCACCTTCCCCTGGCTGATCGGCCGCTGGGACCACGGCACCAAGGTGCGCGCCGAGCTCAAGCACATGAAGCGGCCGCCGAGCGAGTACCTGCGGCGCTTCACCTACGACACCATCGGCCACGACGATCGCATCAACGCCGCCCTCGTGAAGCTGGTGGGTGCCGAGCGCGTCACCCTCGGCAGCGATTACTGCTTCGACATGGGCCTCGACGATCCCCTGGCGACCGTCGCGCGCATTCCGGGGCTGTCTGGCGACGACAAGGAAAAAATCAGCGGCGGCAACGCCGCGAAGCTACTGCGCCTTTAATTCCGTACTAAGTACGTAATTTTTGTAACAACCCCTCATCGCCGGCCTGAGGGGCCTGAAGATTTCCTAGCGTACTGCACGCCCGCGCGCCGCAGGAGGTCGCACAGGAATTCGGCCGCCGGCGTGAGTGGCAGCGCGGCGCGGCGGATGAGGCAGATCGGCGGCGCTGCAATCTCCTCCTTCAGCTCGAGCTTGCGCAGCACCCCGCGGGTGAGCGGCGACTCGATCCATTGCCGCGGAACGATGGCCAGCAGGTCGCTGTGGCCGAGGATCGCCATCAGGCTGAGCACGCCGCCGGTGATGCGCGCGCCGAGCTGCGGGGCCGGCAAGCGGTGCAGCTCGAAGAGATCCGCGATCTCGGCCGCCGCGTCGTCGGTGATCGAGGTCGTCACCCACTGGGCATCGCGCAGCTGCGCGAGCGATTTGGCCTGCGCCAGCGGATGGCCGGGGCGTGCAACCACCACCCGAGTGTTGTCGAACAGCTTTTCCAGCAGCAGCTCGGCATGAGGCTGCTTGCCTGGCGCCACCCCGGCGTAGAAATCCACCGTTCCATCCTTCAAGCGTGACTCGATCGCGGGAAAGGCGCCGTCCACGATGCGCAGCTCGAGGCGCGCAAAGCGTTTCTTGAACGGCGCTACGGCTGCGGGCAGCAGCGTCAGCAGCGGCACGCTCGAGAAGCCCACCGTGATGCTGCCTTCCGCGCCTTCGTTGAGCTGCTCGATCTCCTCGCGCCCCCGGCGCAGCTCGCTCGCCGCCGCGCTGGCGCGGCGTGCGAAAAGTTTCCCCGCCGGTGTGAGCACCGTGCCCCTTGCCTGCCGCTCGAGCAGCGCCACGCCGAGCTCGCGCTCGAGCTGGCCGATGCTGCGGCTGATCGAGGGCTGCGCAAGCCCGAGCTGCCGGGCTGCGGCGCGCAGGCTGCCTTTCTCCGCCACGGCGAGCAGGTCGCGGATCTGGTGAAGCTTCATAGATGCCTGGCAGCTATCGATAGGACGACTTTGCCATCTTACGCCTCGCAGCCGGCGCGCTCAGACTCCAGGGTGAGGAGGAGGGCCATGTTTCTGCAAAACAGCTGGTACGTCGGCGCCTGGGCCGATGAGCTCGCCGCCGGCGCGCTTCTGGGACGCACCATCCTCGGCGAGCCGGTGCTGTTCTACCGCTCTGCGCAAGGCGCGATCGCTGCACTGGAGGATCGCTGCTGCCACCGCGGCCTGCCGCTGCACCATGGCCAGGTGCTCGGCGAGCACGTGCAGTGCGGCTACCACGGCCTGGTCTACGACGCGGATCCCGCGGCGATCGTGCGCCACCCATGGCACGACGACCCCGAATGGGCGTGGACGAAGGACCGCTACCTCGTCAACGCGAACTACCAACTCATCAACGACAACCTGATGGACCTGACGCACGTGGGCTACGTGCACACCAAGACCATCGGCGGCACGCCCGAGGCGCATTCCAACGCCGAGACGAAAACCGACCGTAGCGGCACCGGCGTCAAGGTGTCGCGCTGGATGCTGAACTCGATCCCGCCGCCGGCCTACACGCAGGCGGTGAAGTTCGGCAAAGAGCGCGTCGACCGCTGGATGGAGATCGAGTTCTTCCCGGCGTCCGTGGTGCGCATCCATACCGGTGCGACCGATGCCGGCACTGGCGCCTACGAGGGACGGCGCGAAGGCGGCTTCGGATTCATGGGCCTCAATGCCATGACGCCCGAGACGGAGCACAGCACGCATTATTTCTGGTCGGGCGCGCACAACTTCATGGTGGGCAAGCCTGAGGCGACGCAACGGCTGCGCAAGTCGCTCGAAGTCACCTTCGGCGAGGACAAGGTGGTCGTCGAGTCGCAGTACGCCACGCTGCGCGCCAATCCCGACGCGCCGCAGATCAGCATCGCTTCGGACGCCGGCATGGTGGCGGCGCGCAAGCTGATCGCCGAATTGATCGATAGAGAGAGGAAGGCCGCATGATCCCGCCGGGAACCGCGCCCGACATCGCCTCGCGCCTGATGGCTGAAAAGCTCTCGCAGGGCTGGAAGCAGCAGATGGTGGTGGAGAACCGCCCGGGCGCCGGTGGCATTCCGGGCATGAGCGCGTCCATCAGGACGGCGCCCGATGGCTATTCGTTCGCGGTCGTGCCGGCGACCGTCGTGACGCTGACGCCGCATCTGTTCAAGAACCCGCAATACAGCATCGACACCGACGTCACCCCGGTGGCGATCCTCGCCACGGGACCGTTCATCGTTGCGGTCAATCCGGGGATCGGCGTCAACAGCCTCGACGACCTGCTCAAGATGGCAAGAGCGCAGCCCGGCAAGGTCAACTTCGCCCCGCCGACGCTCAACACCACGCCCCATCTGGCGGGCGAGGTGCTCGCCATGCTGGCCGGCGTGAAGTTCTATCCGGTGCCTTACAACGGCTCGGTGCCCGCCGTGACCGCGACGATCACCAACGAGAGCCAGTTCACCATCGACGGCGTGCCGGCGCTCGCCTCGAACATCAAGGCGGGCAAGCTGAAGGCGATCGCGGTGACCTCAAAGGATCGCATCCCCGGCTTCGAGAACGTGCCCCCCGTGGCCGAGACCTTCAAGGGCTTCGAGGCCATCGGCTGGTTCGCCGTGCTCGCGCCGGCCAAGACGCCCGCCGCGATGGTCGAGCGCATGAACCGCGATGTGAATGCCGTGGCGCAGATGCCCGACATCGTCTCGCGCTATACGGAGCTGGGCATCTATCCGCGGCCCGGCAACGTCAAGCAGGCGGCCGAGTTCCTCGCTTCGGAGCGCAAGCTGTGGGGCAAGGTGATCCAGGATCTGGGCATCCAGGCGCAGTGAAGACCGTCCAGACCGAGGTCCTGATCGTCGGCGCCGGCCCCGTCGGCCTTGCGCTCGCCATCGAGCTTGGGCAGCGCGGCGTGCGTTGCGTGGTCATCGAGCAGCACGACCGCGTCGGTGTCGCGCCGCGCGCCAAGACGACCAATGTGCGCACGCGCGAGCATCTGCGGCGCTGGGGCATCGCCGACAAGCTGCGCGATGCCTCGCCGCTCGGCGTCGACTATCCCGCTAACGTCGTGTTCGCCACGCGACGCCGAGTCCCTGCCGGGCGTCGAAATCCGCTTCGGCCGCAAGCTCGGATCCTTCACGCAGGATGAAGGCAGCGTGCGCGCCGAGCTCGGCGCCGAGACCATTGAAAGCAAATACCTGGTGGGCGCCGACGGCTCGCGCAGCACGGTGCGTGAACGGATCGGCGCGCGCATGAGCGGCGTCACGCTGGGTCGCCACTGCAACGCCATCTTCCGCGCGCCCGGCATCGCCCGCGCGCACAAGCTCGGACCGGCGACGATGTACTGGCTGGTCAACCGCGACGCGCCGTCGGTCACTGGGCCGATGGACAAGGGCGACATCTGGTATTTCGGCGGCAACCAGCCCGACGGCGGCAAGCTGGAAGGCGAGGGCGCAAAGGCATTGATCCGCCATGCCACCGGCCTGGACCTGCCGATCGAGATTCTCAGCAACGACGAATGGGTGGCGCATCGGCTGATCGCCGACCGCTACCGCGACCGGCAAGGCTGGGGCGGGGCGCGCCTGCTCGACAGCTACGAGCAGGAGCGGCGCCCGGTGCACGAGTACGTGATGGACGAGGCGGTCGCCAACCATGCCCTGCTGCCCAAGCAGATGTGGCGCCCCGGCCTCGAGGACGCGACGCCCGCTGGTGCGAGCGTGCGCGCCGACATCGGCGCCCAGATCAAGGCAGCCAAGATCCGCGAGTTCAGCACGCTCGGCGTGGTGAAGGGCTATCACTACAGCGGCTCGCCGATCGTGGTGGGCGACGGCAGCGCGCCGCCCTCGCGCGATTTCCAGAACTACGTGCCTTCCGCGCATCCGGGCTGCATCGCGCCGCATGCCTGGCTCGCCGACGGCAGCTCGCTATACGATCACTTCGGCCAGGGTTTCACGCTGCTCGCGACCGACGGCGCCATGCCTTCGATCGCGGCACCGAGCGTGCCGCTGAAGGTGGTCAAGCAGGCCGGCCTGCGCGATCTCTACCAGGCGCGCTACGCCCTCATTCGTCCCGACCAGCACGTGGCATGGCGAGGCGACTCGCTCGCGCCGGAAATTTTCGATCGTGTCACCGGCCGAAGCCCGGTGAAGCATGAGGAGGAGCAATGGCAGCATTGAAAGATCGTCGCCCGGGCGTGCTCGCGGTGCATTCCGTGAACCGCTTCGTGTTCAGCGTGCCGAAGCTCGACGAAGCCGAGCGCTTCTACAAGATCTTCGGCCTGGATGCGCGGCGCGGCGGCAAAAAGCTCGAGCTCTACACCTATGGGCATCCGCACTGCTGGGGGATGGTGCACGAGGGCGGTGCGAAGAAGCACTTCGAGTACGTGAGCTACGGCATCTTCGAGGAGGACTTAGACGCCTTTCGCAAGAAGATTACGCTGTGCCTCGCAGGTCGCTCCCGTGGCGCCCGGCAAAGGCGCTGCGCCGAGCCGCAGCAACGTGCAGCCCACGCGCCCGCGCTATCTCTCGCACGTGCTGCGCTTCACGCCTGATGTGCCGCGCATGACCAAATTCTGCAGCGACGTTCTCGGCTTACGCCTGTCGGACAAGTCGGCGGATATCGTGGCCTTCATCCATACGCCGCATGGCAGCGACCATCACCTGGTGGGCTTCGCCAAATCCGAAGGTCCGGGGTTGCACCACACGAGCTGGGACGTCGGCAGCTTCCATGACGTCGGTCAGGGCGCCGAGCAAGTGCGCGCCGCCGGCTTCACGGAGGGCTGGGGCGTCGGCCGCCATGTGCTCGGCTCGAACTACTTCTACTACGTGCGCGACCCCTGGGGCAGCTGGGCCGAGTACTCGCACGACATCGATTTCGTTCCCGCGAGCCTCGACTGGCCGGCGGCCGACCATGCGCCGGAGGACTCGTTCTACGTCTGGGGACCCGCAGTTCCCGAGACGTTCGTAACGAACTACGAAGCGCAGTAAGCTCCCCGGGCTAGCGCCTAAAGGGACCTGGGGCCCGCTGACTAATTCGGGCTCCGTCCCCGAACCCAGTTTGTGGGCATCGCGGTGCAGTCTTTCGCGCCGAGACCGGCGCGCGAGGCGCGCTCGAAGGATGCCAGCGCGCTCGCAGTGACCGGCGCGTCGTAGCCGCAGGCGCGAGCCTCGGCGACCATCTCGGCGAGATCCTTCTTCAGCGTATCGATGGTCACGCTCGGCGGGTTGTCCTTGCCCGCGAGCGCGGCGGCGATGGCGCCGGCGCGGTTCTTCAGCATGGCGGGCGCGCCCGAGGTGTCGGCGAGGATGTCCATGGTGCGCACCGGATCGAGCTTGAGGTGCTGCACCAGCGACAGCGCCTCGCCGAGCGCCTGCCAGTAGACGATGAGCGGCAGGTTGATCGCGAGCTTCATGCTGGCGCCGGCGCCCACAGGCCCGACATGCTCGACGCGCCGGCACATCTGCTCGAGCAGCGGCCGCGCGCGCGCCACGTCGGCGCGCTCGCCGCCGACGAAGCCGAAGAGCTTGCCTTCCTTCGCCGGCCCGACGGTGCCGCCGACCGGGCATTCGACGAACGCGCCGCCCGCGGCCTTGACCTTCGTCGCGAGTGCCTTCGATACCTCGGGCCGCACGGTGCTCATCTCGATGAACAGCTTGCCCCTCATCGCCGGCAGCATCTGCGCGTAGACCGAGTCGACCGCCGGTGCATCGGTGAGGATGCTGATTACCGTGTCGGAGCCCGCCGCCAGATCGGCCGGGGTCTGAGCCGCCTTTAATCCCGTCGCTTGCGCCTTGTCTGGCGTACGGTTCCAGACCATCATCTCGTGCCCGACGCCCGCCAGCCGCGCGGCGATGGCGCCGCCCATTTTGCCGATGCCTGCGATGCCGATTTTCATTTCCTGGAGTCTACCGTGGCGCGCTGCCTGGCTGGCGCTCGGTGCCGTCCTCCTCGGCTGCTCCATCGGCTGCGCCAGCGCAATGTCGCCGTTGCACGAGGCGGCTTTCACGGGCAACACGCCGGTCGTGAAGGAGTGGGTCGCCAGGAAGCGCGGTCTGGATCAGACCTGGGATGAGCCGAATCGCGGGCTCGAAGGAAACTATGCCCGCCTCACCGGGCTCACGCCGCTGATGATGGCGGCGCGCGGCGGCCAGCTCGAGGCCGCGCGGCTGCTGGTCGAAGGCGGCGCGAACCTGTACGCGCAGGCAAATACCCAGTTGCCGGGAGAGCCGCTGACCGCGTTCGACTTCGCGGTGCGGGTCGGCCATATCGCGCTCGCCGATTACCTCTGGCGAAAATCCGACGGCCTGCGCCTCGGTGCCCAACTTTCGCGCTACATCGGCGAGGCCTGCAGCCGATCGTGCGACGACAAGGCGGGCGGCGACGCGCGCACGAACATGGCGCTTTTCCTGATGGGGATCGCGCCCGAGGCAGCCCTCGGCAAAGGGATCGGAGAGGCGGCCTGCTACGCGGCGCGTCCGCTCGACACGCTCGCCTTCATCGAGAAGCATCTCGGCCGCCTGCCGCGCAATACGCTGCACTGCATGGCCTTCCAGACGCAGGCGAGCCATCGTCCGCTGACGGAGCGCATGGCCGTCGTGTCGTGGCTGATCGATCACGGCGCCGACGTCAACGATCGCTCGTTCACCTGGACGCCGCTGATCGGCGCCGCCGTGACGCAGCCCCCGGAGATGGCCGCCCTGCTGCTGCAGCGAGGCGCCGACCCCAACCTGCGCAACGACGCGGGCCTGACGCCGATCGGCGCCGCCGCGGACAAGTGCATCCGGGGGATCAACCCTCCCGACTCGGCGCCGCCGGCGCTCGAAGCGCAACTCGCGGTGGTCGAGCTGCTCGCCAAGGCCTCGGACCCGGCGGTGTACGCGAGCCCCGAGGCACGCTCGAAGCTCGGCATCCTGAACAACTGCTGCGCGCGGCGTCCGCAGGCCGGCGCGCAGAGACGCATCTGCGAGGCCTTCGGCATTTGAGGACCGCGCTCGTCTCCATGCTCTACGTCGGGCGCGAGGCGGCGGTTTCGGCTATCGTCTCCCGCTGGCTGGCGCAGACCTTACAAGGGAGGCTAGGATGAACAAGAAGCTCGCACTAGCGTGGCTCGTCGTCTTCATCGCATGGTTCCTCGGCAGCTTTGTCGTGCACGGCGTGCTGCTGCACGATGATTACAAGAGCCTGTCGAATCTTTTCCGGCCGGAGGCGGAGGCGCAGAAATATTTCGCGCTGATGCTGCTCGCGCACGTCATGCTGTCGGGCGCCTTCACCTGGATCTACGCGCGCGGCGTCGAGCCGAAGCCGTGGCTCGGACAGGGCATCCGCTATGGCATCGCGATCGCGCTCCTGACCGTCGTGCCCACCTACCTCATCTACTACGTGGTGCAGCCGCTGCCCGGCATGCTGGTGGTGAAGCAGATCGTGTTCGACGGCATCCTGATGTTGGTCCTCGGCGCCGTCGTCGCCTTTATGTATCGCCGCCCGGCGTGAAATCGGGTTGACATGCCCGCACGCGCGGGCTTGAATCCGCGCGGAGGAGACGGTTTGCGCATCGAGTGGGACGTCCCGATCAAGATGGACGATGGCCTGGTTTTGCGGGCGGACATTTTTCGTCCGGAAGAAGGCCGCCACCCGGTGATCCTGAGCTACGGACCCTATGCCAAGGGACTCGCGTTCCAGGACGGCTATCCGAGCGCCTGGCAGCGCATGGTGGCCGAGCATCCCGACGTGGCTTACGGCTCGAGCAACAAATACCAGAGCTGGGAAGTCGTCGATCCCGAGAAATGGGTGCCGGAGGGTTACGCCTGCGTGCGCGTGGATTCGCGCGGCGCCGGCCGCTCGCCGGGCTACATCGACCATTTTTCGCCGCGCGAGACCAAGGACTTCTACGATTGCATCGAGTGGGCCGGCACTCAAGCCTGGTCGAGCGGCAAGGTCGGCCTGAACGGCATCTCCTATTACGGCATTAACCAGTGGCACGTGGCGTCGCTGCAGCCGCCGCACCTCGCCGCGATGTCCATCTGGGAAGGCGCCGCCGACTGGTATCGCGACATGACGCACCACGGCGGCATCCTCTGCACGTTCTGGGAGAACTGGTACGACATGCAGGTGAAGACCGTGCAATACGGCGCGGGCGAGCGCGGCAAGCGCAGCCGCGTGCATGGCGAGCTGGTGTGCGGGCCGCAGACGCTGTCGGAGACGGAGCTTGCGAACAACCGCAGCCATTTCGGCGACGACATCCGGGCGCATCCGCTCGACGACGACTACCACAAGGCGCGCTCGCCGATCTGGGCGAAGGTGACGACGCCGCTGCTCTCGGCCGCCAATTGGGGCGGGCAGCCGCTGCATCCGCGCGGCAACTTCGAAGGCTTCGTGCGCGCCGC
>WNFN01025082.1_pt1 | contig 12014 bp, 11 predicted proteins | sample 5400161 | NCBI WGS metagenome assembly WNFN01 (sample SAMN13153353, study PRJNA577476) | soil metagenome | isolation source: 80 cm saprolite on Douglas fir-dominated hillslope | place: USA:California | collected 2013-09-17
TACGAGACGGAGCCCGCGACCGACCTGACCGACCGGGCACTGCAGGAGCGTCTGACCGACGGCGAGATCCTGTGGAAGATTACGAAGGGTCGGCGCGAGGGGACCGAGGTGATCATGCCGGGGATCGCGCAGCGGGTACCGGCCGAAGAAGATCGGTGGAAGCTGGTGAGGTTCATGCGGACCCTGGCGGCGAAGAGTCCGTAGGGGCCTGCGCCCATTTTTCCGTTTTCCGTTGTTGTCGTTGTTGTTGTTCTTACAGCTCCTTGAAAGCCTTCACGACGTCGGCCGCCTTCTTCGCATCCACCTTCAACACCGCCGCGTCCCCCGACCGCCGTGCGTAGCTCGCGCCGCCTCGCTCCGCCAGCTCGAACGTCACCGGCGCCTTGCCGCCGTCGAAGCGGAGCGTGACCTTCAGCGCCGGCTGATCCAGGCCGTAGGTCGCGGGCGCCGACGGCTTGTCGACGAACTCGACGACGTCCACGCCCCCGATCGCAAAGAGCGCGTCCTGCACCTTGTTCGTCTCCAGGTCCTTCGCGTCGGGCGCGGTCCGCCGCCACTTCGACACCTCGAGTCCGTCCTTGTCCTTCGTGGTCGAGCGCGCGTAGGTGCGCTTGGCCCCACCCGCCTCCGCCTCGAACCCGCTGACGTCGTACGTCGCGATCTCGAGCAGACGCTTGGCCCGCAGCTCGTTCATGCCCTTGGCCAGCTCGTCCACGACCGCCCCGGGGATGACCGCAACCAGCGGGCGGTCGGACACGCGGACGTTGTACTTCTTGTCCGCGGTGGCCGCGCCGATCTCCAGCATCTTGCGCGTGCCGTCGCTCAGGCCCAGGGTCACGGCGCGGACGGGCTTGTCGAGCCCGAAGGGCTTGAGGTCCTTCGGACTCTCGTCGGCCACGGAGTCCATGCGCAGGGACTCCAGGCTGCCCAGCAGCGCGTCGACCGACCACCGGCCGGCCTGCGTGGCGACCGGCTGCGTGAGGGCTTCGAGGTGGGAGCCGATCGTGAAGACACGCGCCCGGTCCGGCGTCTTGGCGTAGAGCGCGCCACCGTCGGGCGTCTTGGCGCCGACGGCGAGGACGAGCGGGGCCTTCGTACCCTCGAGGGCCACGCTCACCGTGTTCTTGGGCTTGTCGAGCCCGTACTCCGCGAGGGCGGCCGGAGCCTCCGTGACCACCTCTTCCGCCTGCAGGGTGTCGAGGCTGGACAGCAGGGAATCCACCTGCGCGCTGTCCGCGGCCACGTCGGCGGGGGTCTTCATCCGCCAGCCGTCCTTCTCCTTGACCAGGCGAATCTCCTCCGCGCCCTGGGGGGCGAGGGTGATCGACTGGACTTTCGCGCGGTCGAAGGTGAAGACCTTCTCCTTCGGCTTCTCCTCCGTCGGCTCCGGCCGCTTGCGCTCGACGAGGAAGATGTACGCGGCCAGACCCGCCGCCACTGCGGCCACGGCGTAGGTCCTCCAGAACGTCGGCGCCTTCATCGGCGCGACCACCATTCGCGAATGCCCATCAAGATGAACACGCCGGGAATGAGCAGCAGGGCCAGGACGGCCAGGTTCTGCTGCTGCAGGCGTGAGAGCACGAGGCGCTGGTCCTCCGGCTCCTTGGGCCGGATGGAGATGAGGTCCGCGTCCTGGGCCAGCCAGGCCACCGTGTTGAGGAAGAGATCGCGGTTGCCCTGGAAGCCCACGAGCGTGTTGGATGCGAAATCGCTGTCGCCGAAGGCCGCCACGCGGCCCTCGCGCTTCGGAGCGGCCTCGTCCGGCGACGGAGAAGCGGACGGCGAAGCGGACGGGGCAACGGACGGAGACGGGCTCGGAGACGGAGACGGGGTGACGGTCACCGTGGCCACCGCGGCCAGCGCGATCGGCCCCTTCTTGTCCTTGCCCTCGTCGAACTGCACGGGCGCCTTGAGGGTCAAGTCGGTCTCCGCCCACGATGCGGGCGAGGTCTTGACCAGGTCCTGCGCGAACACACCCTCCATCGTGCCCGTGTTGGCCTGCATGCGGCGCGCCTGGTGGAAGGCGGTCATCACCCGGAAGCCGCGCGTGATCTCGTGGTACGGGTAGTCGACGGCGATCGGCGTCAGCTCGCCGGTGCCGAAGATCTGGCCGAAGCCGGACACGTCGACCACCACGTCCATCCCGGGTTCGATGTTGAAGGCCTTGATGAGCGCGTCGTAGTTGGGGGTCTTCGTCTTGAGCTCGGGGTCGGCGAGCAGCATCGCCTTGCCCCCCCCCTTGACCCACGTCCGGATCATCTCCGTCGTCGGCTCCAGGAGGTCGTTCTGCGGTCCGGCCACGACGAGGACCGAGCAGTCCGCGGGCATGGCCTGCTCCCGCGCCAGCACGACCTTCTTGGTGTCGTAGAGGTCGCGGGCGAGCGCGCTCTTGACCGTGGACAGCCCGCTGTCGTCGCCGTCGTCGATGTCCTTCTCCCCTTCGCCCTGGGCGAAGCAGACCGTCTTCTTGCTCTCGCGCGTGACCTTGATGAACGCGTTGGTGAGGTCCTGCTCGGAGTCGTTGTTGACGCGCTCCCGCTTTCCGCCGCGCTCGATGACGATCGAGGGCCAGGGCCCCTTGACCTCCAGCTCGTTGGCCCGCGCCGGCCGCGCGATGGGATCGACGAACTCCGCCTTCACGTGCGGAGAGAGTCCCGCGTAGTCCTTCACGCGGTCGACGCCCGCGCTCCCCTCCATCTCCGAGGAACGCTGGAAGTAGACGATGCGGACGTCGTCCTTCAGGCCGCCGACCACCTTCTTCGTCTGGTCGGAGAGGCTGTAGCGCTGGTTCTTGGTGAGGTCCTTCTTCAGCGGATGCCGCGACACCAGGTAGTTCACGCCGACCAGGATGGCCAGCACCACCACGATGAGGACGGCGGTGTTGCCGCCGTAGCGGAGCTGCCGGCCGCCAATGGCGCGGTAGATCTCCTCTCCGCGCAGCGCGATATGGAGGACGACGAGGGCGAGCCCGACGAACAGGTACGTGTTCAGGTTGGGCTTGACCGCATACCCCTGCCGCGCGGCCATGCTGGCGGCGGCCATGACGAGGAGCCCGAGGGGAGCGAGGAAGTCGACGAGTCGGCGCATGCTCAGGCCCTCCACCGCTGGCTCTCCATCGACTGATGGGCGAGGAAAAGGCCGAACGTGATGAAGCTGAGGTAGAACACGACGTCCTGCAGGTCGATCACTCCCTTCATGAGGCTCTCGAGGTGGGTGAGCAGGCCGAGCTTGGCGAGGGTCTGCGCCACCGCGCCCGCGCTCGGATCGTCCATCCAACCGAGGATCCAGAGGCCGAGCAGCAGCCCGAACGTCAGCGTGCCGGCCACGATCTGGTTGCGGGTGAGGGTGGACACGAAGAGGCCGAGAGCGATGAAGCACCCCCCGACGAGGAGGAGCGCCAGCACGCCCGTCGCCACCGGCTTCCATTCGGGCGGCGTGGTGGCGTAGTGCCACAGCAGCGCGAAGTTGACGAGGCCGGCCACGATCATGAGCGCGTACAGGGCCACCGCGCCCAGGAACTTGCCCGAGATGATCTGCATCGAGGTGATGGGCGAGGTCTGGAGGAGCTCGATCGTGCCCTGCCGCTTCTCCTCCGCGATGAGCCGCATGGTCAGCATCGGCGTGATGAAGAGGGCTACCACCGCCATGTTGTGCAGGACGCCGGAGATGACCCAGTCGTTGAGGCTCAGCTTGGGGCCTCCGCCCATCTCCGACATGCCCGCGCGCATCGATACCACGATGAAACGGTTGATGACCAGGACGTAGAAGGCCCCGAAGAGGAGGGTCCACATGCAGATCGCCACGTAGGCGATGGGGCTGCCGAAGTAGTGGCGCCACTCCTTCTCCACCAGGGCCCAGACGTTGCGCAGGGCGGTCACGAGCGCACCTCCGCGGGCGGGGCGGCGGTCTCCACCGTCGAAGGCACGGGCGCCTCCGCGGCGACGTCGGTCGTCGTGAGGTGCAGGAAGATCTCCTCCAGGCTCATCCCCGACTGCTGGAGGGAGAGCAGGTCGAGGCCGCGGCCGACGACCGCGCGCGCGAGATCGGCGCGCACGTCGCGGCCGCCTTCGGCGTCGACCTCGTAGACGCCCGGCTTGGCCCGGCGCACGGACTTGACGCCGGAAACCCCGGCCAGGGTGGCCTCCAGGTCCGGCGAGTCGCCCCTCACTTCCAGGCGCACGGTCGCCGCCCCCTGCAGGCGGTGGGTGAGGTTCTCCGGAGTGTCTTCCGCCACCACACGCCCCTTGTTGATGATGACCACGCGGCCACAGGTCATCGAGACCTCGGGCAGGATGTGGGTGGAGAGCACGATGGTGTGCTCGCCCCCGAGGCCCTTGATCAGCTCGCGGGTCTCGATGATCTGCTTGGGGTCGAGGCCGGCCGTGGGCTCGTCGAGGATGAGCACGTCCGGGTTGTGCAGGATGGCCTGGGCGAGGCCGACGCGCTGGCGATAGCCCTTGGAGAGCCGGCCGATGAGGGTGCCGCGGACGTCGGAGATGCGCGTCTTCTCCATCACGTCCGAGATCCTGGCCTTGCGGTCCTTGCCCGGAACGCCCTTGATCTTGGCGCAGAAGTCCAGGAAGGACCCGACGTCCAGGTCCGGGTAGAGCGGAGGCGTCTCCGGCGTGTAGCCGACGCGGCGCTTGACCTCCAGGGGCTGCTCGAACACGTCGAAGCCGGCCACGCGGGCCGTCCCCTCCGTGGGGGGCAGGTAGCAGGTCAGGATGCGCATGGTGGTCGTCTTGCCGGCCCCGTTGGGGCCGAGGAATCCGAGGATCTCGCCCTTGTGCACGCGGAACGAGATCCCGTCCACGGCCGTCTGCCGGCCGTAGCGCTTGGTCAGGTTCTCGACCTCGATCATGAAAGCTCGTCTCCAAATAAGGCGCGCGGCTACGCGGAGGCGGACCGCCTCCGGGGAGACCGTTGACGCCGAACGGCTGGGTCAGCGATGCGGAGCATCGCTGCGGTCGCAGGGAGTCGTATCATAGCGATTCGGTTTTTCGCGTGTCAACGCGCCCACGGCCCTTTGAGGCCCCCGCTCCCCGCCGACTCACCTCGCGCGCGCCGGCCCTGCGGCGGCTGGCCGACCAGATGCTCGAGGCGGCCACCCTGGAGGCGCTGGCCCGCCTGCTCACGGCGGCCCTGCCGGAGGCGCTCGGCATCGAGCGGGCGGCCCTGCTGCTGTGGAACCGCAAGCTCGACAACTTCGAGGCGCTCACGCCGGGTGAGACGCACCTGAGCGCCCTGCGGCCGGATTCCGCCTCTCCCATTCCCGAATCGGGCTTCCTGCTCTCGGAAGGGACGCTGCTGCGCACCCGGGACGGGCGGGGCGACGGCGTGCTGGTCCCCCTCATGGCCCGCAGCGGCGTGGTCGGCATGCTCGTTCTCGGCGCGCGCGCCGGGCGGCGGAAGACGCCCTTCCGGCCCACCGAGGTGCGGCTGCTCTCCGTGCTGGCCAGCCGGGCCGCGCTGGCCCTCGAGAACCATCTCTACCAGCGCGAGCTGATCTCGAGCGAGCGCATGGCCGCCCTCGGCGCGATGGCGGGCATGCTCGCCCACGATTTCCGCAATCCCATGACCGTCGTGCGCGGGCACGCGGAGATGCTGCTTCAGGACGGGCTGTCTCTCGAGTCCGTGCGCGCGCAGGCGGAGCTCATCGTCCGCATGGTGGACCGCCTCGACCGCATGACGGCCGAGATCCTCGATTTCGCCCGGGCCGGGGGGCGGGTCGTGCTCCGCCGGCTCCCGTTGCGGCGCTTCTTCACCGAGCTCGCGGACGATCTCGAGAAGGAGCTCCCCGGCCTCTCAATCGTGCGTGCGCTCGAACTGTCGGAGGAGGGGGCGGGAAGCCTCGACGAGGACAAGATCCGCCGCGCCGTCGGCAATCTCACGTCCAACGCGCGCGACGTCATGGGCGGGCGCGGGGTCGTCCACCTCACGGTGCGGGTGGTGCCCGCCCGCGATGACGCCCCGGAGCGCCTGCTCGTCGAGGTCGCGGACGAAGGTCCCGGCGTACCCCCGGAGATCCGCGCGACCCTGTTCGAGCCCTTCGTGACCGCGCGCAAGAAGGGGGGCACCGGACTGGGCCTGGCCGTGGCGCGCCGCTTCGTCGAGGACCACGGGGGCACCATCGAGCTCGTCGCCGACGCCCCGCCCGACGGCCCCTCGGGAGCGCGATTCCGCCTCCTCCTGCCCTTGGTGCCGGAATCGCGGTCCGGCGGCGACGACGCGGCGCGCTAAGATGGAATCGTGAAGGCTCGCTTCGGGCTGGCGGTCGGGCTCGCCCTCGCCGCCACCTCTTGCCGCACGCCCGAACCCAAGGCGCTCCTGGACGTCTCGGACGTCGACGCCTACTGGGCGGTGGAGCCGACCATGGGCGGCGAGCAGTACATCGCGCCCGCGGTGAAGCTCCACCTCCACAATCGCAGCGACACGGCCCAGCACTCCGTCCAGGCCATGGCCGTCTTCCGGAGGAAGGGCGAAGAGAACCTTTCCTGGGGCTCCGCCTTCGAGCAGGTCGTCTCGCGCAAGGCGCCGCTCGCGCCCGGCCAGTCCGTCCAGGTGACGCTCAAGTCGGACGCGCGCTACCACTCCCAGGGACCGATCGAGGGCATGTTCGCCCATCCGCAATACCGCGATGCCCTGGTGGAATTCTTCATCCGCGTCGGCTCGAGCGGCTGGGTGAGCTTCGGCCAGGTCCCGGTCGAACGGCGGATCGGCGCGCGTTCGGTGGCGGCGCAGTCGGGCGTCCTCGCACCGTGGCTCCCGCCCGCCTCTCCCGGGGCGCCCTCTCCGTCCTCCCCCTCGCCTCCACGTCCTCACTGACGTGAACCGCGTCGGCTTCACCTACGTGAGCGGTCCGCGCACGGGCGAGACGGCCTGGCTGCCCCGCCTTCCCGCCACCATCGGCTCCGACCCCGACGCCGACATCCAGGTGCCGGCCACCGCCGCCCGCCACGCCGTGGTGTTCGAGCGCGACGGCACGGTGGTGCTGCTCGACAGCGGATCCGCGCAGGGAACGTTCCTCGCCGGGCAGCTCGTCCAGGAGGCCACCCTGCGGGCCGGCGACGTCATCGCCCTGGGACCGAGCGGCCCCCGGCTGCGCTTCGAGCGGGATGGGCTGCCGCCTTTCGCGCTGGCGCGCGCGCACCAGCCGCTGCTGGCCATCCCCGTCGAAGCGGACCTCCCGGCTCCGCTCTCACACACCCTGGTCCTGCGCGCGATGGCCCACAGCAGCCGGGCCTTCCGCCGCACGGTGACGGCGGCGGCGATCCTGGCCGCCCTGCTGCTCGGCTGGACCTGGCGCGAGAACCGCCGCTTCCAGGCCGAGCTCGCGACGCTGCGGCAGACCATGGGCGAGGTGGACGCGGAGCGGCGCACGCTGGAGCAGCACGTGAACGCCGAGCGCCGGCGCGCCGACGCCGAGCGCCGCACGCTCGAGCAGCGCATCGAGGACTACCGCTCGCGCGAGGAGGACCTGCGCACGAAGCTGGCCGGAGCCGCCGCCGGCGAGGTACAGACCCTGCGCGACGAGCTGGGGACGACACGGCAGCGCATCGCCAGCCTGGAGACCGAGCGCGCGATGGGGGAGGAGATCATCAAGCAGTACGGCGGCGGCGTGTGCCTCATCCAGGGCGCCTACGCCTTCTACGACGCCAGCGGGCGGCCGCTCCGCTACAAGGAAGGGGCGGACGACCACGCCGGAGACGATGTGACTGCGGTCCTGACCCCGGAGGGCGAGGGCGCCATCCACACCATCGAGTACTACGGCACGGGGTTCCTCGTTCAGTCTGGAGGCCTGATCCTCACCAACCGGCACGTCGCCGAGCCGTGGTGGAACGACAGTACGGCCGCCGCGCTCGAAAAGCAGGGCTATTCACCGCGGTTCCTGTACCTACGCGCGTTCTTTCCACGCCAGCGCGATCCCTACGACCTCAAGGTCTCCCGCAGCTCGTCGAAGTACGACCTCTCCCTCTTGCGGGCGGCGATCCGCGGGAGCATCCCCGTGCTCCCCCTCGAGCAGGAGAGCAGGCGTACCCTGCCCGGCCAGCCGGTGGTGGTGGTGGGCTACCCGACCGGTCTGGAGGCCATCCTCGCCAAGGCGGAGAGCGGCGTGGTGCGGCGGATCCTCGAGTCGCACGGCACCGACTCCGAGCGCGTCACCCTCGCCCTGAGCCGGCAGGGGTTGATCCGCCCGTCGACGACGCAGGGGCACATCGGCGACATCACCGGCACGGACATCGTGTTCGACGCGCCCAGCGCCCAGGGCGGGAGCGGGGGACCGGTGTTCAACAAGTTCGGGCAGGTCATCGCGGTCGAGTATGCCGTGCTGCAGAAGTTCGGCGGGAACTCCTTCGGGGTCCCGATCGCGTACGCGCGCGAGCTGCTGGCCGAGGCACGGCCGCGCGGCGACGACTAGCACGCCGCCGTATACTCCTGGCCCGTGAGGATGATGTCGATCCCCCCGCCCGGTCCGCGTCGCGACCGCTTCATCGCGCTGGGGTTCCTGCTGGTGGCGGCGGTGTTCCGGCTCCCGCGCCTCGGGTTCCCCGCGGAGGAGGTCTTCGACGAGGTCTATCACGCGAAGACCGCCCTGCAGTACCTGCAGGGAGAGAACCCCACGGAGTGGGTGCATCCGCCGACGGCGAAGCTGCTCATTGCGATCGGCGTCTGGCTTTTCGGCTACAAGCCCTGGGCCTGGCGGCTCCTGCCCGCGATCGCGGGCATAGCGCTCGCGCCCGTCTTCTACACCTTCGCGCGCCGCGCGCTGGCCAGCGAGCGGGCTTCGATCCTGGCCACGACGTGCCTCCTGTGCGACGGGGTGTACCTCGTCCAGAGCCGGATCGCCATGACGAACATCTTCGCCGTGCTGTTCCAGGTGACGGCCGCCCTCTTCATCCTGCGGTCGGTGCTGGAGGACCGGCTGCCCGTGAAAGGCATGCTGCTCGCCGGCCTCTTCCTCGGCCTCGCCCTCTCAACGCGATGGACGAGCCTCTGGGCCTGGGGCTTCCTGGGCCTGCTCATGCTGGTGGTGCGGCGAGAGCGCCTCTTCCGGCCGCGCGAGCTGGCCCTCACCGCGATCGCCTTCGCCGCCCTCCCGCTCGCGGTCTACGTGCTGAGCTACGTGCCCTGGATGCAGCAGGGCCATCCGCTCAAGGACCTCTGGCCGCACACGAAGGCGATCTGGAGCTATCACGCCGGCCTGCGCGCCACCCATCCGTACTTCAGCAAGTGGTACACCTGGCCCTGGCTGTATCGGCCGACCTGGTACTACTTCAACCAGAACGCGGAAGAGTCGGTCGTGCGCGGCATTGTCGCCATCGGGAACCCCGCGCTCTGGTGGGTCTCCATCCCCGTCTCCCTGTGGGCGGTATACACCGGCGCCCGGACCCGCGACCCGCGGCGGCTGTTCTCCGGCTTCGGGTACTTCTTCCTCTACCTGCCCTGGGGCCTTTCCCCGCGCACGCTCAACTACAGCCACTACCTCTTCGAGGCGATTCCCTACGCGTGCCTCAGCCTCGGCACGCTGCTCGATCTCAACTGGGACGGCCCCGGCTTCCGGCGCGTCCCCTGGTACTACTTCGAGATCCGCGGCTGGCGGCCCTGGACCTGGTTCCCCACCTGGGTATAGGAGTCCATCCAGGCTCGTTGGGACGGACTCCTGATGGGCCCATCAGGAGCCCTCACCATCGTGGGGATTGAGGGCTCCTTGCTGACCGCCGCCGTCATCTTCACCGCCACCTACGTCGTCGTCGCCCTGGGGCGCGTGCCCGGGCTGCGCCTGGACCGCACGGGCGCGGCAGTGGTCGGCGCCGCCTTCATGATCGCGTTCCACGTGGTCTCGGCGGAGGAGGCCTTCCGCATGGTGGACGTCGGCACCATCGTCCTGCTGTTCGGGATGATGGTCGTGGTCGCGCACCTGAAGCTGGCCGGGTTCTTCCGCTGGGCGGGCGTGACGGTGGCGCGGCGGGCGCGGTCTCACCGTCAGCTCCAACCTGGGCTCGGTGGCGACTCCCACCGGCAACCCGCAGAACATGCTGGTCGGTGTGGCCTCCGGCATCCCCTATGCCACGTTCTTCCGCGCCCTCGCTCCGGTGGCCGCCGCCTCTCTCGTCCTCGACTTCGTCGTGATCGCGCTCGTGTACCGCACGGAGATGGCGCGGCCGTTCGACGCTCCACCCCACCCGCGCGTCAAGGTGCACGGGTTCCTCATGGCCAAGGGCCTGGCCGCCTCCGCGGCCATGCTCGCCTTCTTCTTTGCGGCGCCCACGTCTCCGTGGTCGCGCTCACCGCGGGGGCCGCGTTGCTCCTCACGCGTCGCGTGAAGCCGGAGAAGGTCTTCCTCGAGATCAACTGGAACCTGCTCACGTTCTTCGCCGGGCTCTTCGTGGTGGTGGGGGCGGCGCGTGCGTCCGGCCTCGCCGATCGCCTCTTCGAGGTCCTGCACGCGCGCGAGGCGCACTCCGCCCTTGCCTTGTCCCTGGTGAGCACGGTCCTCTCGAACGTGGTGTCGAACGTGCCCGCTGTGATGCTCTTCACGCCGCTCGTGCCCTCCCTGCCCGACCCCACCCGCGCCTGGCTGGCCCTGGCCATGTCCTCCACCCTGGCCGGAACCCTCACTCTCCTCGGTTCGATCGCCAACCTCATCGTGGCCGAAGGAGCGCGGCGCACGGCCCCGATCTCGTTCGCCGAATACCTCAAGGTCGGCGTCCCCGTGACCGTGGCCAGCCTGGTGGCCGGGCTTCTCCTGCTCGGTCCGCGCTGACTGCTATACTCGGGCAAGGCCATGCCGCTCATCACCGACGAAGTCGCCGGTCAGCTCAAGGAAGAGTTCGCGCGGCTAGTCCATCCGGTGCGGCTGGCCGTGTTCTCGCAGGCGCTCGCCGACCCCGAGTCCGAACAGGTCAAGCGGCTGGTCGAGGAGCTGGCCAACGTCGACTCCCGCATCACCGCCGAGAGCTACAACTTCGTGCTCGACAAGGAGAAGGTGGAGAGCCTCGGGATCCGGCGCAGCCCTGCCATCGCGGTCATGGGCGCGGAGAAGGACTACGGCATCCGAATGTACGGGCTGCCCTCGGGCTACGAGTTCGGCACGCTCGTGGAAGCCATCCTGGACGTCTCCAGCGGAGACAGCGGGCTGAGCGACCCGACGCGGGCCGCGCTGAAGGAGATCACGAAGCCCGTCCATGTCCAGGTTTTTTCCACGCCGACCTGACCGTATTGTCCCCGGGCGGTCCGCCTGGCCTTCAAGTTCGCGATCGAAAGCGACAAGATCACCGCGGATGGGATCGAGGTCACCGGCTATCCGGACCTGGCGCAGACGTACCACATCTCCTCCGTGCCCAAGACCGTGGTGGGCGACACCCACGAGTTCGTGGGCGCCGGACCGGAGTCGATGTTGCTCAAGCACGTCCAGGACGCCGCCGCCGACCCGGCCGGCACCGCCCCTGCCAGCGGCCTCGTTCTTTAATCTCAGGGGGGGCACTCCCGCATCGTCAGTTGGGCGGTCGCACTGCGGCCACCAGCGGGCTGGTTGGCGGCGGCCCCCCCTGAAACCCCCCAGCGCTCACCGCCGCTGCGCGGCGCTGAGCTCCTGGTCGGTAAGGGGTCTACCGGCCATGCGGAGACGCTCTCGGTGAGCGCCGCCGTGAGCCCCGCCGCCGCCAGCCCCGCCTCCCCATTCGTCGAGCGGCGGCGCTTCCCCCGCCGCAGCCGCGAGTTGTACATCGACGCCTTCCGGGGCGTCATGGCGCTGCTGATGGTGCAGGGACACGTCTTCGACGATCTCGTGTCCGCTGCCGCCCGCGCCGCCCCCTGGTACCAGTTCGAGGTGATGTTCCACGGCTCGACCGCGCCCGGCTTCCTGTTCGCCTCCGGCTTCGTGGCCGGCCTGCCCCGCGCGCCCCTCTCGCTGCGCGCGAGCCTGCGGCGGGCGCGCCGCCTTCTCTTCGTGCTCGGCGTCGGCTATTTCCTGCACCTGCCGTACCTGTCCGTCTACAAGACGCTGCACGCCA
>WNFN01207528.1_pt1 | contig 12012 bp, 8 predicted proteins | sample 5400161 | NCBI WGS metagenome assembly WNFN01 (sample SAMN13153353, study PRJNA577476) | soil metagenome | isolation source: 80 cm saprolite on Douglas fir-dominated hillslope | place: USA:California | collected 2013-09-17
GCGCCCGCAACTTTCATGTCCGGCTGGAGATTAATAATTGCGGCTATGCCGTCGCGGACGACTGGATGATCATCCACGCAGAGTACTCGTATCTTGGTCGTGTCCTTCATTTGGGTGACTTGTCCGGCTTCCCTGCTTCTGACCCTGTTTTCGCCGCCGAACTCCGCAGTGCTCCACTCGGCTTTTGCCTTCGAGCCTTCAATCTGTTGACTGCGTAACGCCATCTGCCGGCGATGCTCCGATCGGAACCAGACACCCCCTCTTGGTAGATAAGTTGTGCTGGAACGTACAGATCAACCTCCGTGCCCTCGCCCACGCGACTTCGAATGGAAATATTACCTCCCAAACGCTGGGCTCGCTCCTGCATTCCAGCCATTCCATAGTGGTCAGGACGGCCCGAATTCAGAGTCTTCTCGTCTATGCCGCGACCATTATCCTGAACTCGAATCCGCAAGTGCTGCTCGCCATAGCTCAACAAAACATGAATCCTATTGGCGTGAGCGTGCTGAAAGGCGTTCGTGATCGCCTGGCGACCAACCTGCAAAACGTCATTGCCGGTCACGGCGTTCAACGGGCGCTCGTGCCCTTCGACAATGACATCAACTTCCGGTCCGCCGTCTCTTGCGAATTCCCCTGACAGTTGAGAGAAAGACTTTACGATATGGGCAGCACTCAGGGAGACGGCACGGAGATCCTTTAGCGCGCGGCGTCCCGCATCCAATGCAGATTTGCACAAGCCCAGCGCGCGCGCCAGCGATTGTTTCGCCGCCCCGCCGCTCGGCAACAACTCGTCGGTCACTTCAATTTGCAAACTGATGCCCATAACGTCTTGTATCAGGCTATCGTGCAGCTCTTGTGCGATCCGAGTTCGTTCCGCCAACCGCTCTTCAAAACGGTCTCGCACGCGTGCGGTCACCTGCCACACCCGTAGACGATAAGCGACCCATGCCAGCATTATCAAAGTTAACGCGCACAATAGACGGAACCACTGGGTTTGATAAAACGCCGGGAGAAGATCGAAACCCAAGGTCGCACCCGATTCGTTCCAAACACCGTCGTTATTGCAGGCTAGTACACGGAAGCGGTATGCGTGAGGCGGCAGGTTAGTGTAAAACGCCTGGCGACGCGTACCGGCCTCCTGCCAGTCAGAATCAAAGCCTTCCAGCTTGTAGCGAAAAAGAACCTTGCGCGGCTCTGCGAAGCTTAGGGCCGTGTAATCGATTTCCACGTCGTGGGTACGCGGCTTTAGCCGCACCTTCCGCGCAGTGTTAACTTCAATGCCGTCTGCCACCAAGCGTTCGACATGAACCGGTGGCGGAACAGGATTCCTCGTCAGGTGCTGCGGATCAAGCACCGCTACTCCCTCCGAAGTCCTGAACCAGAGTTTGCCATCGGTAGCTCGAACCGCCGGGGACTGCCAGCGCCGATCTGGGTTGCCTTTCAGTCCGTCTCCATCGTCAAAAAAGCTATAAGCGACTCGGTATGACGGGTCTTGCGCTGCTCGGTCGAGTTCGGACCGGCTGACGCGAACGACTCCAGTGCTGTATCCGAGCCAGATTTGTCCTTCGCCATCGTCAAGCACCCATAGCACACGTTCTTGTGGAAGGCCGTTTGCGGTGCTCCAGCTTACAAACGTCTGATCTCGAAAGCGGCTCAGCCCCCGCTCAGCTCCAATCCAAACCGTACCATTCTCGTCAGCAAGTACCGCGTCCACAAAACCGCCCGCCAACCCATCACGTTCGGAGTAAGCGCGAAATTGGCTTCCGTCAAAAACGACGACGCCTCCTTCATAGAGTCCAAGCCACACTCTCCCTTTGCCGTCTGGTTGTGCAACGAGAATTGATTTGCCCTTCAACAAAGGCTCGTCCGAAAAATCCGTGATATGGCCGTTGGCCCATCGGTAGAGTCCCTTCTGAGCATCAACCAGCCAGATGCCGCCTCTGTCGTCCTCTGTAATCGCAGTCACGTCGGTTAGGCGAGTACCCGCGGGCCTAGGAAGGTACGCCCACTTCCCATCGTTCATGCTTCCGACTCCACGCTTTGTTCCCGCCCAGAGTTTATTTGTCCGCTCGACGGACAATCCCATCGCGCTGACGCCCTGGAGGTACAAATGGCGATGCTCGCCCTCAACTCGAGTAATCCCGAGAGATGTCGACGCCCAGACAGACCCGCCCGGCGCAGTCGCAAGCGCGCCGACATCCTCGGTCGCCAGCCCTTCGCTACGCGTCAGCGTAGTGATCTTTTCATCGCGAAAACGGTTCAGACCGTTTTGAGTTCCGACCCAGATGTTGTGTTCGCGGTCCTCGAACAAACACCGCACAAACTCTGACGACAGGCCGTCGGGCTGCGAATACCTCTCCATTGTCTGCACGTCGTGGGAAGGCGCACGCAGTCGGGCTAATCCCTGTCCGATAGTCCCGATCCACGTGTTTCCCTTACTGTCGCGTAACACGGTGTGGACATCCAGAGTTTTGCCACTGAAGGCGGTCCGGCCGAACGTCTGCTGTTCATTTATCTCGTGTGTTGCTCCATCAGTGTGGCTCATCCAAACGGCTCCGTTGGTGTCTTTACTCAACCAAAACTTGCCGTCAGCCATTTTCATCAGCCGGGCTTGAGAATCGTGAGGATCAAGACGCAGGACGCTGTTGTTCGTGCTCAACCACATGGAACCCCTCTTGTCTTCGATCAGTCCGGATAAGAAAGGCCGTGGCAGTGTGAGTGCAGTACCAGCCTGCTCTTGAGTTGCTGCGTTGAATCGCAGCACTCGATTCTCAGTGGCTACCCAAATCGTGCCATCACTATCCTCTAGCATCGCTTCCGGGGACGCCTCCACAGAGGCGATTGTTAAGTCATCGCCGCGAATGTGGCCGACCAAGCCAGAGGCAGTCCCGACCCAAAGACTTCCGTCGCGCGCTGCGCACACAGTACGCACAACGCCGAGAAGTTTTTTATACCCAGTCTTAGGACGCCAGTGGACAAAGCGCACTCCGTCAAAGCGGACAAGGGCGTCAGCCGTGCCCAGCCAGAGGTAGCCGTCTTGACTCTGCGCTATGGAGTAGATAAATGCTGAAGGCAGTCCATCTTTGTGCGTCCAGACTGTATGCGTATATTCCGTAAGAAGCTTGTCAGAATCGAATGCCTGGACCCCTCGAGCTAGCAAAATCCAGCAGGCAGCCACGCAGAAACAATGTATGAGACTGCCGAGCCTACAAGATTGTCTGGACAACTCCCTTCTCCCCGTGACTCTTGCCCGCATAGTTTCATGATCAGTCGAAGTGGTGCTTCCGCGCAAGGCACTCGGTGAAGTGCTCGGTACTGGGTGGAGGGGCGCGGCGAGGAGGGCTGCAACTTTCCGTTATCCAGCACAGAGACTCTGGCTCTGGGGAGACTACGCAGTCGGCAGCGAGAAATAAAACAGGGACCCCCGACCCAGCTGACTTGTGACTCCCATCTTTCCACCGTGGAGTTCGACGATAGCCTTAGCGATCGCCAGTCCCATTCCGGTGCCCTGGATGAGCGTGCGCTGGTTCCGTCCACGATAGAATTTCTCGAAAATCATTTCTTGCTCCATCTCGTCCACTCCCGGACCGTGATCCGCGACGCTTGTAAGAACTTCGGAATCGCGCTGTTCGACAGTGAGATGGATCGGAGTCTCTGGCGGCGAGTACTTGGCGGCATTATCGAGTAGGTGCACAAGCACTTCAGTGATCCGGTCAACATCCATTCGAACTGCCGGCAGAGTTTGCGGCACTGTGACCTCAAGGTTATGTGTCCGCAGGGCCGGCTGCGACCTTTGGATTGCAGGATCAATCGCTTCGCGCATGTGATGTGCTGCGAAATCAAATTGCAGTTGACGCGAGTCCAGTTGCACTACCTCTGCGGCTTCACCGACAAGGCGGTCAAGCCTGTCGCTCTCTTCATTGATAACCGCCAGCAGATCTCTGCGCTGCGGCCTCTCCAATTCCACCTCGGACAACAACGTTTCAGCCGATGCCTTGATTGCCGTTAGTGGAGTCCGGAACGCGTGAGTGACCGAGTCCAGCAGCACCGATCGGAGGCGGTCACTCTCCCGGGCTGCTTCACTACGGGTTAGCTTTTCGACGGTATTGGCCCGCTCGATGGAGATAGCAGCCAGGCTTCCAATAGCTTCCAAGCTTTCACGAGAGAGATCGCAGCCGGCCAACCCAAGAGCGCCCACGGACCGCACACCCATGCGCAAAGGCATGTAGCACATTCTGTGTTCCCGATCGAGCACCGGTTCGCCGCGATCACTGATGGCTTTCAATTGCTCGATGGGGAACAGCGATCGACTCGCCTCATCGAAAAAGTAAGCCTGCTGTTTGCCCTCGAGAAAGAGAGCTGCGCCGCTTACGTTAAACGAGTCTACGATGTGTTTGGGAATGATATTCAATAACTCGAATACATTCTCGCTAACCCACAATTCCTGGCTAAAGGAATAGAGTCGTTCCACCTCATGCCGGCGTTGGTCGGCGTGTAGGGTGCCGCGCCGCGCGCGTTCCGATAGTTGGCTGGCAACTACCGCGGTAACCAGGAAAGCAAAGAGTGCAATCCAATTCTGAGGGTCGGCAATTGTGAACCGGAGCAGGGGTGGCAGAAAGAAATAGTTGTAAGCTACCGTGGCAAGTACTGCAGTGAAAATTGCATAGCGTAAACCCCAGGCGGCGGAGATCAGCAGGATTACAAGGAGAAAGGTGAATCCTACCGTTGTCGGATTAACACGGAGCCATCTGAAGTACAGAAAAACGACGGATGGGACGACCGCCGCCGATATGGCAAAGCGTAGGATCGGATTGTCTGTGGGTCTTCTCACGCGAGAGAATCAGTTTATTCGATTTGTGACTGCTAGCTGAGGATAATACATAGCATGCCGAAAACACCCGAGCAGTGGCTGGAAGAAACAGCGGCCCGCAAGACGGAAAGGGTTTTCAAGCTCTTCTTGGGATATGCGCCCGGCGTGGGGAAGACTTTCAACATGCTGAGTGAGGGCATCCGGCGCCATAGCCGAGGGGAAGACGTTGTCATTGGGCTAGTGGAAACTCACGGACGAAAGGGGATCGCCGAACTGGCCTCGAAACTGGAAACCGTGCCCCGGCGCAATATGCAATACAAAGGCGCATCCTTCGAAGAGATGGATGTGGACGCTATCCTCGCCCGAAAACCCCAGGTGGTATTGGTGGACGAGTTGGCCCATACAAATATTGAAGGCAGCAAGCACGGCAAGCGTTATGAAGACGTGATGGAGCTGCTGGATGCGGACATTGACGTACTGTCGACCATGAACGTGCAGCACATCGAGAGCTTGATGCCCATGGTTCTTAACATCACCGGAGTTCATATCCGCGAGACTGTGCCCGATTGGGTAATCCAGAGAGTCAACGAGATCGTCCTTGCGGACCTGACGCCGGAAGCTCTGCAGACACGAATGCGTCGCGGCGATATTTACCCGCTCGACCGCGCCGAGAAGGCGCTCGGTCACTTTTTTCGTCCTGGCAACCTGATCGCGCTTCGTGAACTTGCCTTGCAGCAAGTCACCCGAGCCGTAGATCGGAGTCTTGAGTCTTACCTGGAGAAGGAAGGATTAGGCAAGAACCTCGGCATCAGAGAGCGCATTGCGGTCTGCGTCAGTTCCAGCCCCGCGGCACAATACCTGATCGCCCGGGCAGCCCGGATGGCGCAACGAATCGAGGCAGAGCTGTACGTCATATATATTGATATCGGTACTGACGAGCGTCCAGAAGACCAACGTAGCCTATCCCAAAATCTCCATTTTGCCGAAAACTTGGGCGCCAAAATTGTCCGTACAAAGGGAAAAAGCGTGGCGGAAGAAGTGGCTAAAGTCGTGCGGGACCACCACATCACCCAAGTAGTGTTCGGACGATCGGCGCAAACGAGTTGGCGAAAATATTTGTACCTTTCCGCCATACACAAGTTCTTACGCGATGCTCCTCCGGTAGACGTTCACATTGTCACCCAGGAAATGAAGTGAGGCGGCATGGTCAATGGGGTGGTTAAATCGAACATTCTTGTGGTGGATGACGAGGCGCAGATCACACGTGTTCTCAAGACCACACTGTCCGGTCACGGCTACGGCGTTCGAACTGCCGCGGATGGCGAGGAGGCGCTTCAAATCATGAAAGACTGGTCACCAGACTTGATCATGACTGATTTGCGGATGCCGAACATGGATGGGCTGGAGCTGTGTCGTCGTGTGCGAGCGCAGTCACGTACTCCGATCATCGTACTGTCGGTGAAAGGTGAGGAGGCGATCAAAGTGGAAGCCCTGGACGCCGGTGCAGACGATTACATAACCAAGCCCTTCAGCGTTAACGAACTACTGGCACGCATACGTGCGACGCTTCGGAGAGCTTCGGCCCCGGAGCAACCAGATACCGCAGTTATCGCAGTAGGGGATTTCCGCATCGATATTCCTGCCCGGGCGGTCGGAGTCAAAGATCACGAAGTTCGCTTAACCCCAAAGGAATTTGATCTGCTGGTTTATTTCGCAAAGCATCCAGGAAAAGTGATCACCCACCGGGCTTTGCTGGCCGCGGTTTGGGGTCCGAACAGCGTCGAACAGCCGGAATATCTCCGCGTGTTCGTGGGTCATTTGCGCAAAAAGCTCGAACCCGACGACAGCGCTCCGCGCTACATTGTGACCGAGCCCTGGGTGGGTTACCGCTTCGAGCCGGGAGACTGAGCCAATGATTCGCGACATTGGAGCGCGATTATTTTTCGAAGACCATAAGTAGGCTGCTGTTAGCAAGGCCACCCCATCGATCAGAAGCATCCAGAGGCATCCCCCGCGTTCGCAAGCCTTCCATTGAACATCCTCACGCTGTAATCCAGCTACTCTGATTGAATCAGGAAATTTTGCGAGAGCTCGCACAAAAGTTTGAGCGTATGGGTCAGACGAAACGCACGGTTGACAGATGCGGTGGGGGTTACGACGTTTGCTGGCGCTTTGCGACCCAGGCTTTGAGCATCAGTCTGCTACCCACTGGATGGCGGCAATGGACGAACTGTTTACCGCAGACGGTGAATCCGGTTCTCCGTCCCGATGCCGGGTCTTCAATCTTGACCAACCCACTCGGTCCGCAGACTTGGCGGCCGCATTAGGGTCTGCATCACCACGCAATACTGTTCTGTTTTCTCTCTCAAACCGCGCAGTTGTTCCGGTGTTGCCCGAGGCGCGGCAACCTCAAAATGAAGATGAATGCTCTCAAAGCCGACGGGCACGTCTTTTGATATGCCAAGGGTACCTCGCAGATCCAAGTCACCCTCCACGGTGACCTCAATGCGTTCGGTTGGTATGCCCATAGCCGCAGCCACCATCTGACAGGTGATCTGCGCGCAAGCTGCCAGCGCCCCAAGCAAAAGGTCACCGGAACAGGCGCCGGCACCGGCGCCTCCGACTCCCTTGTGGGCCTCGGCTTGGTAGATGGCACGTCCGACATCGACCGAGCAGGACACAGGAATATCCGTCTGTCCACCCTTTGCCCGGATTGTGATTTGCGAGGCATTTGGGTCATTGCGGTATTGGTCTTTCAGTGGCTTCTGAAGCGATCGAATATCCATAGCAACCTCATTTTTTTTCTTGGCCATTCTTTGCTGACCGGGGCGGCTTCGGCCAGGCCGTCTTGAAGCCGCTCCACCTGCATGCTAGCATCTGTGCACATTAGGGGGATGCACGTGCCCAAATTCGTCATCGAACGCGAAATCCAGGGAGCCGGAAATCTATCCGACGCCCAATTGCGGGAGATCTCTCAAAAGTCGGTCAGCGTTCTGGGAGGAATGGGCCCCACGATCCAGTGGCTCCATAGTTACATAACCGGCGACAAGGTCTACTGCGTCTATCTCGCTCCTGACGAGACCGCCATCCGCGAACATGCCAGGCGCGTAGGCATTCCTGCCAACCGCATCTCCGCTGTGCGCCGACTCATCGACCCCACAAGCGCGGAGTAAGTGCTGAACCCTACGAGGCATCCGGACTTCCTTCGCCACCCGCGTCAGCAAGTCTCGGCTCTTGTGCGCTAATGCGAAGGAGACGCAGCCTCGGGCTTCAGCACCTCTTCAACGGCATTCTCGACCGGCAGAGCCCAACCCTCTAACCAGGCAGCCTCGCCTGCCGTGTTGGTCAATGCCTGCCGCGCTGGGTGCAGACCTGCTTCCAGTTTTGCTTGTTCCGCCGGCGTGAGCGGAGCGCCAATATTTTGGCGCAGCGCAGCCGCTACGCCCGCAAGCCGCAGCGAACGCTCTGCTTCGTGTTGAACAGCCGCTGAGCACGCGAAACATTCCAGCAGGCGCGCAATTCCACGTTTATGGTCGAGTTCCTGGAAGATTTTTATGCTTTCCCGATACAGAGAGCGCGCTGTGGGATGATCTCCCTGTTCTCTCGCCAAGCTTCCCAGATCTGCGAGCGTGCCAGCAATGCCCCAGCGGTCACCGAGTTCCCGAAAAATTGCAAGGCACTGTTCGTACAATGTTCGCGCGGATACGGAGTCACCCTGATCGCGAGCCACATCCCCCTGGTAGTTCATTGCCCAGGCGACGCCTGTCCGATCTCCTAGATCTTTGAAAATTGAGAGACACTCCGCGTATAAGGAGCGCGCGCGGGCATAGTCACCTTGCAACTTGACGACATTGGCCAGGTTGCTGAGGGAACGAGCGACAGCCTTCTGATCGTCCAATTCTCTCCACAGCACCAGGCTTTCTTCGAACAGAGAGCTCGCAACTGCCAGGTCGCCGCGGTCCCGAGCGTGGACCGCCAGCGCGTTTAGGGAGACGGCGACGCCCTGCGTGTCTTGCAACTGTCGCGCGATATCTAGGTTTTCCCTCATTAGCGCATCTGCTGATTCGTAGTTTCCCTGTTCTCCTGCGAGAACGCCTGCGGCAAAAAGAGCGCGAGCGCGAGCCCTTGTGGGGCTGCCGCTTCTGCGAGTTTGAGCAGCTTGCCCAGCCTGTCCCTGCCTTCGGAGAGATACTCGCGCATCTCCCAAAAGCGAAACAAGGCGGCGCCGAGGCGGAGACCCCATTCCGCATCTCCGGCTTCTGTCAGCCACTCAAGGCCAGCGCGAAAATTGTCATGTTCCAACGCGAGGCGCTCCATCCATTCCGCACCTTCTGCGCCGCCTTGCTCCGCAGGCTCTTCTTCCGCGAGCACCAAGCAGTAGGCGGCATGGGCGCGCTTCGTGGGAGCTTCTTCCCCGCTTGCCTTCAGTTTTTCCCGGGCATACTCGCGAATCGTTTCTAGCATCACGAAACGCGATTCACCCTTCGCTCGCTCGACCTGCTGCACCAGGCTTTTGTCCACCATGGAGGCCATACCATCGAGCAGATCGAAATCGAGATCACGTTTGGTGTCGCACACGGCTTCGACACTTTCCAGATTGCATCCGCCAGCGAACACCGATAATCTTCGGAAAAGCTTCTGCTCGGCAGGGCTTAGCAGATCGTAGCTCCAGTCCATGGCAGCACGAAGAGTCTGCTGCCGCAGTGGCAGGTCCCGTGCGCCGCCCGTTAATAGCTGCAATCGGCTAGCCAGGCGTGTCCGCATGGAAGAAGGCGAAAGAACTTTGACCCGGGCAGCTGCCAACTCGATTGCGAGGGGCAGCCCATCCAAACGGGCGCAAATCTCGGAGACGGCGGGTCCGTTTTCCCGGTTGAGTTCAAAATCTGGCTTGACAGCGACGGCGCGCTGCACGAACAGCGCGACCGCAGGGTACTGTAACAGGATCCCAACTGGAGGCGTGGAGCGCGAATCCGGCAGCGCCAGCGGCGGCACCGGAAATTCATGTTCTCCGTATACGTGTAGCGCCGCGCGACTCGTTACCATGATTTTAAGATTAGTACCGATGGCCAGGAGCGCTGCCACGGTAGGTGCCGCCTGAATCAGGTGCTCGAAATTGTCCATCACCAGCAGCATTGGTGGGCGCCGTGAATCTTGTAGATTCTCCTTGAGTATTTCGAGCGGCGACTGACCTCCCGCCTCCCGAATCCCCAACGCCTGAACGATCACGGAAGCGATCAATGCGGGATCGCTCAGCGAGGAGAGAGGAACAAAATGAGTGCCCCCGGGAAAGCGCTCGACCAAGCCACTCGCCACCTGCACCGCAAGACGCGTTTTGCCGATCCCGCCTGGACCCGTGACCGTGACCAAGCGCACATCCGGACGCAGCAGGAGTTCTTTGGCGGCAGCCACTTCTTTCTCCCGCCCCACAAACCCGGTCCGCTGCACAGGAAGATTCGTTGGGCGGGTCTCCACCTGCTTAACTGGCTTCTCCGAAAATCGGTCGAAGGCGGGAACCAGCCTCTTCCAAAGTTTCTGGCGAAAATGGCCGGAAACCTCGGTGGCTTTCGCGGGAGAGGCCGTTAGGCCAATCGCGGTGGCGCAACTCAATGTCGCTTTGAGGTGTTGCAAATCGGCCCGCATCTCCGCTGCACTCAGATACCGGAGATTGCGATCTTTCTTAAGGGCCTTGCTTATGATCGTGTCCAATGAAGCGGGCAGTGCGGGATTCACCTTGCTCGGCGGGGCTGGCTTGGCGTTGAGGATGGCATCCATTGTCCGCACGCGATTCTTGCCAACGAACGGATACTCGCCGGTGGCCATCTTGTAAAGCACCACTCCTAGCGAAAAAAGATCGCTGCGTCCGTCAATCTCCTCGCCCTCGACTTGCTCCGGAGACATGTAGGCGGTTGTTCCGGGGATCACACCCTCCGCAGTGAGCGACTCACGCTCACCTTCGTCCTCCGGCAGATGGGTTGGCATCAGTTTCACCAGCCCAAAATCCAGAATCTTCACCCGGCCTGGATCCACAACGAAGATGTTCGCCGGTTTTATGTCACGGTGAATGATTCCGTGGGCGTGCGCGGCCTCCAGTGCGCCGGCCACTTGCATTCCGACGTCCACCAACTGGCCGACCTCCATAGGCCCGCTTCCCATGAGCTCCTTCAGGGTTTGGCCTTGCAACAACTCCATGACGATAATCGGGCCGCCGGCATGCTCCTCGATTTCGTAAATGGTGCAGATGTTGGGATGGTTCAGAGAGGATGCAGTCCGCGCTTCACGCAGCAGTCGCTCCAGGGCCTTACTATCTCGCGCAAGGTTTTCAGGCAGACATTTCAACGCTACCCTGCGTCCGAGCCGGAGGTCCTCCGCTTCATAGACGACCCCCATTCCCCCAGTAGCAATCTTCTCCCGAATTCGATAATGCGATACAACGCAACCCGGTCCCACACTTGTGGTTTTCGAAGTAGGACTTGGAGTCTCGGCGGGTTTCTCCGCAGCGGGACTTACGTCAGTTACGGGCGCGATGAACCGGTATCCCCTCCCCGTAATCGTCTGCACGAATCGCGGCTGCTCCGGATCGTCCTTCAGCACCTGCCGAATCTTGCGGATGGCGGCGTTGATGCTGTTGTCGGTATCAAGGAAAACATCCTTGCCCCAGATCCTCTCGATGATCCGGTCTCGGGAAACCAGTTGCCCTCTCTCCTCTAATAAGAGGAGCAGCATTTCCATGGGAATCCGCTCCAGCTTGAGGACCCGGCCGGCGCGGCGGAGCTCGTAGGCGCGCAAGTCCAGCTCAAAATCCTCACCGAACCGGATTTGGTCGGGAACCTTGACTGGGTCGGAAGCCATGATTGGAGGCTCAGAACGACGGCGCAATTCTACATCGCTTGCCGCATTACTCGACAAGTCCAATTTTCTCCGCAGCTTACGAATTCATGTGGATTAAGCCCATCTTCAGGCGTTCACCATTGTCAGTCAGCATCGGCTGCGGCAGTATGCCCCGCATGAGCACGCGGCTCAAAGTCAGAGTAGGAATCATGGTTACCCATAACCCCCTCTACGGATCCGGACAAGCGGGATTGCCGCATCCGGCTCTTACCTCCGGTGATAACGCCCAGGCGGCGCAGGGGATAAGGATGACAAGTGCGGGCGGGAGGCAACCAGCGGTCGATCAGGCGCCGCATCCGGTCCCAGAGCACTCG
>WNFN01100461.1_pt2 | contig 12000 bp, 12 predicted proteins | sample 5400161 | NCBI WGS metagenome assembly WNFN01 (sample SAMN13153353, study PRJNA577476) | soil metagenome | isolation source: 80 cm saprolite on Douglas fir-dominated hillslope | place: USA:California | collected 2013-09-17
GCGGCAAACAGTTCCCTTTCCGCTTCGCTCTCGAAAAGTTCCGGCTGCGCGGAGAGACCGTCGCTCTTCACATTGGACTTCTCGAGTATCTTGCGAATGCGCTTGAAGGAAACGGCCAGCGGCTCGAAATTCTTGGATTTGCGAATCGAGCGCAAAGCGGCTAAACGCTTTCCCGCATCCAGCAAGTCGTCCGCACCGGCGCGAAAGACGGCGCTGACCTCGTCGTAGCCGTAGCCGGCACGCTCGCGAAACACGTAACGCGCGCGGTCCAGAATGAAGTCCAGTATTTGTGCTTCCTGCTTCGGCGTGACGCCCTTTTTTGGAGCAGAGGTCAAGAGCACCTTCGCCGCAGCGCCCACGGCCAGCGACAGCGACACTGGAAGCTTCTTGTCGAGAATGATCTTGACCACGCCGAGAGCAGCGCGTCGCAGCGCGTACGGATCGCTGGAGCCGGTCGGGACGAGGCCCACAGCAAAGCAACCGACAATGGAGTCCAGCTTATCGGCCATGGCCACCGCACAGCCGATCAAGTTGCGCGGAATGGGGTCATCAAGTCCCACCGGACGGTAATGATCGTAGATAGCGTCGGCGACATCGTCCGCTTCACCCTGTGCGCGTGCGTAAAGCCCGCCTACGATTCCTTGCAACTCGGTGAACTCGCGGACCATTTCGGTGGCAAGGTCGCACTTAGCCAGTTCCGCAGCGCGGTCGGCATCGGCGACATGCGCTTGCATCATGCCGAGATTGAACCACTGCTCCATCAGCCAGCGCGCGATGGCGCGGATGCGCTCGACCTTGTCGCGATAGCTGCCGAGGCGGGATTCGTAAGTGATCTTTTCGAGCTTGGGGAGATAGTCGGCGAGCCGACATTTCTGGTCGGCGGCCCAGAAGAACTGCGCGTCGGCGAACCTCGCGCGCAGCACGCGTTCATGCCCGGCACGCACCAGGCCTTTGGGATCCTTGGTTAGATTGATGACCGCCAGGAACGACGGAGCCAGTTCCCCGCCGCGCTTCTCCAGCGCAAAATATTTCTGGTGGTCGCGCATTACGGTGATCAGGATTTCATCTGGCAAGCCCAGGAAAGCCGGGTCGAACTTCCCCTGGATCACGGTCGGAGATTCGTTCAAGTACGTGACCAGGTCCAGCAGGTTCGGATCTGCGTGCAGCCGGAGGCCCGCCACTTTTGTTTGCGCGGCCAGTTCCTTTTCAATTTTTTCGCGCCGCTCGGCGGGATGCACGATGACTCCGTTCGCGCGCAGCTTCTTCTCGTACTCCGCGAAGTTACGCACGCGAATGGACTGGGCTCCGAGGAAGCGGTGTCCTCGTGTCACGTCTCCCGCGGCGATTCCGGCGCAGGTAAGCTTCAGCGGTTTGCCGTCGAGGACAGCAACGATCCAGCGAATGGGCCGAATGAAGCGTGGGCCGTCGAGGCCCGTCCAGATCATCGAGCGCGGCCACGCCAAATCATGAACGGCTCGCGGCAAGATATCGGCGAGGATTTGCTCGGCGGTGCGTCCGCGCTTGACCTGCTTCGCGGCGAGGTACTCGCCCTTCGGCGTGGTGACCAGAAAGACTTCGTGGAGTGCGACGCCCTGCTTTTCGGCGAAGCTCACCGCCGCGCGTGTCGGCTCGCCGACAGAGTCGTAGGCCACCGTCTTCGGCGGCCCGGTCACTTCCGTCGTCACGTCCGCCTGTTTGCGCGGCAAATTTTGTACCCACAGCGTCAGTCGTCGCGGGCCTCCAAAAGTTTCCACCGTTACGCCGGTTCCGATGCTCTCCGCGGTCAACAGCTTCTCGATATAAGCTTTGAGATCGTCGGCGGCTTTCGCAACCATCCCGCTGCCACTTCCTCGTCGCCGGGCTCATACCCGCACCTCGCGCCGCACCGGTGCCCCGTCAATCTGTTCGAGATACGACGCGGCCGTGCGGCATGCCAATCCTCGCACACGGGCCATCAACGCCGCGCGTTCGGTTGTCGAGATTACGCCGCGCGCGTCCATCAGGTTGAACAGGTGCGAGCACTTCAAGCAGTGATCGTAAGCGGCCAGGACCGGATAGCGCGCCCGCTCCTGCCCCTCCGCTCCCGCAAAGCCTTCAAGCAATTCTTTAGCTTGCCGCTCGTGCAACTCGAACTCCGCGCGAATGGCCGCTGCGTCACTGCGGTCGAAGCTGTACACGGAAAGCTGCTGCTCCTCCGCCAGCCGGATGTCTCCGTAGCTCTTGTCCTCTGACCATCGTAGATCGTAGACGCTCTCGACGCCTTGCAGAAATGCGCAGATGCGCTCCAAGCCGTAAGTCAGTTCGACCGAGATCGGGTCCAGATCGATTCCTCCGCTCTGCTGGAAGTAGGTGAACTGTGTAATCTCGAGCCCGTCGAGGAGAACCTGCCACCCGATGCCCCAGGCGCCCAGGGTCGGCGACTCCCAGTTGTCTTCCTCAAAGCGAATGTCGTGTTCCTTGAGGTCAATTCCGATGGCAGCGAGACTCTTCAGGTACACATCCTGCACATCGACCGGCGAGGGCTTAAGGACGACTTGAAACTGCAAATGCTTGTACAGCCGCGCAGGAAGGTTTCCGGATGCATTGTCCCTGCCCCGACTTCCACATCGTACGGCTGCTGCAACACGCAGCCCTGCCGTACCCAGAACTGCGACAATTTCAAAATCAAATCCTGAAATGTGATCCCGATTCTCTTCTCAAGTTTTACTTTAACTTTCAAGTCGTCTCCAAAAGCTCTCGCGTCTTTAGTTTCCGGTCACTATTGTGCTCGATCCAGTTTAGCGCCGCCTCCCGCAACTCCCTCAATGCTGCGGCAATCCCCGGCGCGTTCTCGATGCGGTCGAGCCGCTCGCCCGCAAATCGCTCCCCAAGCTGGCGCGCCTCCAAATGCAGGGGCTTCATTCCCGGGCGCCGGCATTTCTCGCAAAGGAGACCGGGCTCCCAGGGCGCGTGGTACGCCACGCCCGCGCCAAACTCGGCTCCGCACAACGAGCAGCGATCAAACCGCGGCAGCCACCCACCCAGGCGCACCGCCTCGTGGTCGGGAAGCACCAGCTCCGCAGTTTCGCTGATCACCGCAAGGCCGGTGCTGAGCTCATAATTGCTCTGCGCCTTGTGAAACGACTCCAGCAGCTCGCACTGTTGGATGCGCACCAGCTCCCGCGTTTCCTTCTCCACATACCAGATTTGCACGTGGGAAAGAACCTCCAGCGTGGAGCCGTAGCGGTTCTTCACTCGCCGCGCGCCCCCAGCCACTCCACGAAGCCGGCCGGACGCACGACCGAGAAAGCTCACCAGGCGGTCGGCTTCGCCCAGCGGAAAAGTCTTCAAGATAATGGCTTCCGTTTCCCGGGCGGGCATTTCGCTGTCGGCGCGCCGACGCTGCGTCGAACTCAAACTTAAACTCAACGGCGAGACTACGTCCGAATCGCACGCACACGCAGAGCTAATTTAATTACCACACGCGCTCGCCCCGCGCAAATCATTCCGCAGCTCTCCGGAAAAATCGCAATCGCCCTTGCGCGAAAACGGGACGACCCGAACCTCTACTCGAGTCCGGACCTGCGTCGTGCACCGCCTGGCTTCGGCAGGCACCGGCAGCTAACCCAATCTCTTTCGATCCAGGGACACATTCAATACAGGGACGCGCCGCGCCCGACGAAGCAAGGGACGACACTTCTTCCCTGCTACTCGAAGAACACCGGGCAATTCTCGGCACGATCCGTCACCTCCGAATAGCTCGCCGTGGCCCTCCAATCGACACAACATGGGCCGTAATCAAGAAGGCCGCAGACAGTAGGGGGCCTCAAAATCGCGTCCATTTCGCCCTCCGTACGTTCATCCCTCGCGATTTGAACACGTTGCGGCGATTTCGGATTCTGTTAACCAACCTCCCGCGCCACAAACATTATCGGACGCACTTCGCTCCCTTCCCCGCATTTTGCAATTCGCCGCGTTTCCGGTACTCTGCAACTCCCGTTCCCGCTTATGCCAATTTTTCTAAATGGAACGCCGCTTTCGAGGAAGGAAAAGCCCGTGAAGCATACAAAGCGCTGGCCCGCACCGATCGTTTTGCTTGCGCTGATTTGCCTGACAGGCCCCGCCTCGGACGCTGCTCCGCTCCGGGTGATCATCGACACCGACCCCGGCGTCGACGACGCAATGGCCATCCTGCTGGCACTGAATTCGCCCGAACTGAAGGTCGAAGCTTTAACGGTGGTGCCCGGCAATGTGGAGGCGGCACAAGGCCTGGAGAACGCGCTCAAGATCGTGTCCTTGGCGGGACGCTGCGATGTCACGGTTGCGGCGGGGGCGCAGCACCCGCTCAACCAGAAGCTGATCACCGCGCAGTTCTGGCACGGCAAGAACGGCCTCGCCGGAGTGGAGTTGCCGGCGTCGAAATGCAAGGCGGATGCGCGCTTCGGCCCCGATCTCATCATCGAGATGGTGCATAAGTATGGACCCTTCCATAGCTTCCCTCGTTCGCGACATCGTGATCATGGGCGGCTCGGTGAGCGGAGGAAACGTCAACGGAGCCGCGGAGGCGAACATTTACAACGATCCGGAGGCCGCCCAGATCGTGTTCAACGCCGGCTGGATGGTCACCATGATCGGCTCCGACGTGGGAGAGCGAACGCTAATGACGCGCAAGTATCTGGCGGAATTGCAGGCGCATCAGGGCCCGCAGAGCGACTTTGTCGCCAAGCTCGCCGATTTCTATCTGACCCGTTCGGAGAAGAGCGGATACTCCGGAGCCGCCATGTACGATCCGTTGGCTGTCGGCGCGGTCATTGATCCCACGCTGGTCACGCTCAAGGACATGCATGTGGATGTGGAAACCAAGGGCGAGTTCACCCGCGGAGAAACCGTGGCCAATCGCATGGGGTCGAATGAGAACAACGTGCTGCACGGGGATCACTATGAAATTGAGGGCGCCATTGCGCTGAAACCTAACGCCCGCGTTTGCCTGGCCTCCGACGCGGACCGCTTCCTGAACCTGTTTGTCAGCCGGATTCGCGGAAAATAAAGTGTTTATTCCGCTCAAGGACCTGAATCCCCGCCGCACCTATCCTATCGTCAACACCGCCCTCATCCTCATTAACGTCGCAGTTTTCATCTACCAGTACACGCTGCCGCCGACCGCCTTCAAGATGTTCCTCACCGCCAATGCCACCATCCCGGCGCGCATCCCCGCATGGCTTTCCGGCCACGCTCCCTTTGAGGTGGCGTTTCTTCCGCTGCTCACCAGCATGTTTCTGCACGCCGGCATCGCGCACATCGCCGGCAACATGCTTTTCCTGTGGATCTTCGGGGACAACGTGGAGGACTTCTACGGCCACATCACCTATCTGTTCTTCTATTTGGTGTGTGGAATCGGCTCTGGCCTGCTGCATGTCCTCTTCAACATGAATTCGACCGTTCCAGCGCTGGGGGCCAGCGGAGCAATCTCCGGCGTGATGGGCGCTTACCTAATCCTCTACCCGCGCTCGCGAATCCTCACTCTCGTCTTTATTTTTCTAGTGCCCATTCCCGCTGTAATCATCCTGGGGTTTTGGTTCGTGTTGCAGTTTCTTGCGGGGATCAACTCGCTAGGCGTGACAGCAAATGGTGGCGTGGCCGTTTGGGCCCACGTAGGAGGGTTCTTGCTGGGAATGCTGATTACGATTATGGCGCGCGGCCGGCAGACCACGCGCTGGCAGTCCGCCTAGCAAATACTTTAGCAATCCTAAAGTAGCGCTTTAGGGCGCCAACGATTTCGTCACGAATTCGGCGAGCCAGTCACCCACCTCAGCCGTCTTCTTTGTCCCGCCAAGGTCGGGGGTCAAGTAGTTCTTGAGTAGCGCCTCTTTTACGGCCGAATGCACCGCAGCAGCTTCGGCCTTCCAGCCCAAAAATTCCAGCAGCATCCCCGCGGTCAATACCGATCCAAGCGGGTTGGCGATGCCTTTGCCAGCGATGTTCGGGGCTGACCCATGCACCGGCTCAAATAGGGACGTCCGCCCCGGATGGATGTTCCCTGAAGGCGCCAAGCCTAGCCCACCGGCCAACTGCGCCCCCAGGTCGCTGATAATGTCCCCGAACAGGTTGCAGGTCACGATCACGTCGAACTGCCGAGGATCGCGCACAATCTCCATCGCCAAAGTATCAATATAAAGGTGCCGCGAATCGATTTCCGCATACTCCTGCCGCACCTCCTTAAACACGCGCTGCCAAAGGTCGTGCGCGAAGTTCATGGCATTCGACTTGTCGCTCATGCACACGCGCTTCAGTCCATTCTTCCGCGCATGCTCAAACGCATAGCGAATGATGCGCTCCACGCCCTTGCGCGAGTTCACGTCCTCTTGGACGGCAATCTCGTCCGCTGTGCCCTTCTTAAAGAATCCGCCGACGCCCACATAGAGCCCCTCGGTGTTCTCCCGGAACACCATGATCCGGACGTCTCTCTCGGTCCGGTCGCGCAAAGGTGTCAGCCGTTCATGGAGCAGTTCTACGGGCCTTGCGTTCACGTACAGGTCCAGCTTGAAGCGCAAGCCCAGGAGAATATCTGCGGCGTGCTGGTTGGTAGGAACCCGTGGGTCGCCCAGCGCGCCAAAAAGAATGGCGTCGAACTCGTCGCGCAGCATTTCGACGGCGCCAGCAGGCAGCGATACTCCCTCGCGCAGGTATTTATCCGCGCCCCAATCAAACTCCACAAATTCCAGGGGGCGCTTCGCTGCAGCTGCAACCGCACGAAGCACCTTCACCGCTTCCGGCGTGACTTCCTTGCCGATCCCATCGCCAGGAATGACCGCAATCCGCGCCGCCGGTCCGCCACCGCGCAAAGGAACGTTCAAAGGACTGTTCGCCACGAAGCTATTCTCCAGAAAGGTCTGTATACCGAATCAGGCCAGCCGTTCTTTGCGCACGGTGAACTGCTCGATGCGATCCAGCCGCGGCGTAAAGCCAATCCCCGGGCCCGTGGGCACGCGAATCGTTCCCTGCGCCGACACCGTCACTTCCGGATCGATGATGTCCTCATTCCAATAACGGCGGCTCGCTGACACGTCGCCAGGCAAAATAAAATTCGGCAGAGTGGAAAGCGCGATGTTGTGCGCGCGTCCAATCCCGGACTCTAGCATCCCGCCGCACCACACCGGAATGGCGTTCGCCTGGCAAACGTCATGGATCTGTTTTGCCGGCGTGTAGCCGCCCACGCGGCCCAACTTGACGTTGATGATCTTGCAGGCTCCCAGAGCGATCGCCGCCTGCGCAAGCTCCGCCGTGTGAATGCACTCGTCCAGGCAAATCGGCGTTTGCAGCTTTTTCTGCAGCTCCACATGGCCGTAGAGGTTGTCCCAGCCGAGCGGCTGCTCGATCATCATCAAGTGATAGGCCTCGAGCTGTTGCAGCAGCGGCCAGTCCGACGCACGGTACGCGGAATTGGCGTCCACCATCAGCTTGATGCGCGGAAAGTCCTGGCGCACCCGCTTCACCTGCTCTACGTCCTTGCCCGGTTTGATTTTAATTTTGATGCGCTGGTAGCCCGCGGCTAGCTCCTTCTTCACCGCCGCCACTAACTCGTCCAGCGACTCCTTGATTCCGATCGAGACGCCGGAAGCAATCTCGTCGCGCACTCCGCCCAACAACTTCGCCAATGGCACGCCCTTTTGCTTGGCCTCGGCGTCCCAGATAGCTGCTTCCAGCGCGCCTTTGGCCATGTTGTGCCCGCGGACGGGCTCGAGCATTTCCCAAATTTTCGCGGCCTCACCAAATTCCTCGCCCCGAAGCAAGGGCCAAAGATGATCGCGCAACACGTGCCAGGCCGTCTCCGTGGTTTCCGGGCTGTATCCCGGCGTCTCGCCGGCCACGCATTCGCCCCAGCCGGTCACCCCATCGACATTCATCTCCACCAACACGATGCGCCGCTCGTCTGTGCGCACCACACTGGTTTCGAACGGCGCGACCAGCTTCATCCCCAACTCTCGCAGCGTGATTTCCCGAATTCGCATCGATCGCGACGTCCTCTCCCCCACCGTGTTCCATTAGAAATCGCTCCAAGGCCCCAGCAAATACGCCGCGCCCTTCTCCCCTACGCGGACTCCGATCGCCGCATATTCACGCGCGAACCATTTCGCGAACTCCTGGCCCACCCGTGCCTGCACCGCCTGCACGCGCTGCGAATTCCTCCCCCACTGCTCGAGTTCCGCGGGCAGCTCAATCGTCGCAGGAGCGTTCGTAGCGCTTGGCACCAGGTCTTGTATTGCTGCTATCACCCGGCGCGAGTCCAGCCACCATTCCGCGACCAATCGGTCCGTCTCGATTCCCCTGTGCAAGGGGCTCGTGGTGACGCCGTAAAGGTTGGGGATGTATCGCCGGCAAATGGCGCCCAGCCGATTCAAATTAAAATGCGCGTTCTTTATCTCCAGCGGATCGAACGTCCATTCCACCAAACGAATCCCGCGCCCGAGGGCCTCGTCGCGCTGGAATAGCTTCAGCATCTTCCCCACGCCGCGATCGCGATAGGCCGCGCTCACTCCCGTCTGGTGCGAGTGCAGGTACGCGGCGCCCTGCCGCAAGCCCATCACCGCCAGCGTGTATCCCACCATCTTTTCGCCGTCGAACGCCCCGAGCACCTGTCCGCCGGTAAGCGACGCCACCACGAACATCGTCACCGGCTCGATCTCCAGGTCAGCCTCACCCCAAATTTCGCGCTGCAGCTCAACGCACCCTTGAAATTCCTTGAGCGCGCAACACTTGCGAACGACGATGTCCTCGCCTGTTCGCGCCGCCCGCGATCCTTGCGGTTGAGCTTTCGCTTCCCCGTTCATCGTTTCCCCGCCGCCTCGCGCGTGGCGGGTTTCCTCCCGCCGCGCGCCTTCTCACCTCGCTTTGTCTCTTCCCACAGTCTTTCCTTATCCGCGCGCGGAACCTCCGCAAATGCCTGCCCGTTATCGGACGACAGCCGCTCCATCTCGCGGAATCGGCGCGCGAACTTCGCATTGGCGTTCTTCAGCGCAATTTCCGGATCAACTTCCAAGAAACGCGCCAGGTTCACCGCGGCAAAGAGCAGGTCGCCCATCTCCTCTTCGACGCGTGCCGTATCTTTTGTTTCCGAAGCGTGGCGCAATTCAGCGCTCTCCTCGCGCAGCTTCTCGAAGATTCCGTGCGCATCGTCCCAGTCAAATCCGGCGCGCGAGGCTTTGCGCGTCAACTGCAAACCTTCCATCGTCGCGGGCAATGTGCGCGGCACGCCGTCCAGCAGCGACTTCGGTCTTTCTTCCGTCTTAACCGTGGCGTTTCCCTGCCGCTCTTGAGCTTTGATCTGCTCCCAATTCCGCAACACTTCCGCCGCATCTCTCGCGCGCTTCTCTCCGAAAACGTGCGGATGCCGGCGCACCATCTTCTCGTGCACCTCGCGAATCACGTCGGCCGCCGTGAATCGCCCTTGCTCGGCCGCGATTTGCGAGTGAAATACAACTTGCAGCAGCAGGTCGCCCATTTCTTCGGCGAATTTCACGTCGTCGCCGCCGTTCATGGCGTCCAAAACTTCATAGGCTTCTTCGATCAGATACGTGCGCAGCGTTGCATGCGTCTGCTCGCGGTCCCAGGGACACCCGTTCGGCGCGCGCAAGCGCGCTTGCAGCGCCACCAGCCGTTCAAACCATTCCCCGGCCGTCAATTTCTTTTCCTTAGGCGCTTTGCGTGAACCCTGGCGTGAAGAGCTTGAGCGCGATTTAGTCTTACGCGGCGGAGCCTTGCGGGAGGCCATCTTCCTTCCAAGAAATTCGGGCGCTACGCTTCACTGTACCGTCGCCACACATATTTTGACAAGCAAGTTATAGGAGCGTCGATGATGGTGCCGTCGCAGTGGAATAAACAAGCTCCAAATGAACCAACTGGCAATGTCAGTTTCACGAGCTATGCAATCTCCGACTCACGATTTTAAATCATTACCTTACAAAACACGCTCGTCGGACATGCGAATCGTCCCACACCGGATGCCCGGTAACCTCGAGTACATAGCAGTGACCTCGTTCACCGGATAGGCCCCAACGGATCGGATAAGCCTTCGACGACTTCCCGGACCGGTTTGCCTTTCCAGAAACGACTCCAGTTGTCGAGCGAAGTGAACGTGCGGCTCTCCATTCGGTCGATGTAGAGCGTTCCTCGCAGATGATCAATTTCGTGCTGGAGTATCCGGGCGTACCATCCAGAGGCTTCGACGGATTGTGGTTCTCCCTGTTCATCCAAATAGGCTACGCGAACTCTGCGGGCTCTTGGCACCACGGCAGAAAATCCGGACAAACTAAGACAACCTTCATAGAAATCGGCGGTGTCGTCTCCGAGGAGAGTGATCTCGGGATTGATAATGACGTGGAATGGCACTGGCTCGCGTTCCTTTTCAGCGAGTTCCTCGGCAGGCAAGCTGCTCAACAGCTCTTCGCGATCTTCAATCACCGCGAGTTGCAGCGCCATGCCCACCTGCGGCGCCGCAAGCCCGACACCCGGAGCGTCCCGCATCGTCTCGTGCATATCTCGGATCAATCGCTGAATTTCGTCGGCAATGATCTCCTCGCGCGTTAGCTGGCGTGCCTGGGCACGCAAGACGGGTTCGCCTGCCTGAACAATTTTCAGCCGCATGATTTTTCCATTGTCCTGTATCTCCGGCATCTCGAAAAGCGAGATGTTGGAACGGAATTTATTCTCAGAAAATATTTGTTCCCCTGCATCCGAACCAGACTCGTTACTTCCGAGAGCCTGTAAGCCTGTGGAGGTTCCGATTTCCCAAAAACGGGAGAACAATTTGGCGCGGGTAAGCCTGTACTGTTCTGGTCCGTACCTAATGTCGGACAGTTTCTTCAATCGCCCCAAAACTGGCCTTCTCGCCAGTGGTTATTGTCACGTTTCGTGACTAGTGTGCTTGCAGCGATATGAGACAGGTTAGGGCAAAACACGGCCAAGTAAACCAAGTGGGGGGACATGGGGATCGCAGAACGCTATTTCTACCAGGCCAGGGGAAACGCCGCCGCAACAAAATTCAAGTCAAAGTTCTTTAGAAATTCTAGAGCAGGGCTCTTGGGCCTCGCCGCTATATTGGCCTGCTCCGCGAACGCGGCCGGCCAGCAAACCATTTGGCCGAGCACAAGGATCCCGGCGACCGTTGATAATGGACCCGACTCGCCGCTCGAGCTGGGAGTTTCGTTCAAGGCGGACACCAGCGGTACCATCACTGGCGTTCGCTTTTACAAGAGCGCAGCCAACACCGGCGTTCACGTAGGTCACTTGTGGAGCCGCACAGGTGCGTTGCTGGCCAAAGTAATTTTTACGGGGGAGACCGCTTCAGGCTGGCAGCAGGCGAACTTTTCGACTCCCGTGGCCATTACGGCGAACACTGTGTACGTGGCCTCCTACCAGAGCACTGTCGGGCATTGGAGCGTCAACTGGAACTATTTCGCCACCTCCGGTGTGAATAATCCACCGTTGCATGCCCTGCAAAATGGGAGTGGCGCTCCTGACGGGATATGGGGCGGCGCTGGTACGTTCCCCACTCATACAAACTCAGCGAACTACTGGGTGGACGTGGTTTTCAAGGGTGCGGCTGCGGTCGCGCCTTCGATCACGGCGCAGCCCGTAAGCCAGAGCGTTATCGCCGGACAGACGGCAACATTCTCAGTTACCGCAACGGGCACCGCTCCACTCAGCTATCAGTGGAGAAGGAACGGGGCAGCTGTCAGCGGCGCAACTTCGGCGAGCTACACAACTTCGGCCACAACGTCCGCGGACAACGGCGCGCAGTTCACCGTAGCGGTCGGCAACTCGGCGGGGAGCGTCACCAGCAGCGCCGCCACCCTCACGGTGAATGCCGCTACGTATTTGCTGAGCGCCAGTCCGGCGAGTTTGGGCTTTGGGAACGTAGACATCGGCAGCAACAGCTCGTTGGGTGCAACGCTGACAAACAATGGAAACTCGAACGTCACGATTTCTGGTGTGACGATTACGGGCGCGGGATTCAGTACTAGC